>Ga0194132_10000258_pt1 | contig 110648 bp, 96 predicted proteins | sample TA2KigOf80mmetaG_FD_148612 | JGI IMG/M metagenome (GOLD analysis project Ga0194132, IMG submission 148612) | Freshwater microbial communities from Lake Tanganyika, Tanzania - TA2015054 Kigoma Offshore 80m | ecosystem: Environmental > Aquatic > Freshwater > Lake | place: Tanzania: Lake... | reverse complement strand
AAGCTCGAAACGGCTCGCGACCGCCGCCGCGCGGCGCGGGCGATGCTGGCGCTGGCCGAACCACCCGGGGTGCGTTAATTCACAGCCACCGAGTCACATTTCCGCTGAACCAGGACATGACCTTCCACCAGAAGCTCGCGCCCACGAGCGCCGATCGGCAGCTCAACAGAGAAGGCTTGATGACAGGGTGGATCTGGGCATTCGAAACGGCGGGTGTAGAGTGTCTGATCGGCAGCTTTGACGATGACCGACCCCCAACGATTCTCAAGGGTCAAGGAGATCTCGAGCCGCTGGCCGGCAACCGGCGGCGACCGCAACGCTATCCGCATAGGGGCTAGTCCTAGCTGCTGTGACTCTCGACGCTACGTCAAGGATTCGACGGTGTCAATTGGGGCCCGACAGCGCAACGGAGAATCACTGCCTGGGGTGTCGCCTAGCACCATTGTTAAGCTGCGAGGGCGCTCCATGATTGGCGGCTAAGCCGCCGTTCAAGGAGCCCTCGTCTGCTGCAACCATTTGTTTAGACGTCGTCGGTTCACTGGCAACTCTCAGCCCCAGTGCCAGCGCACGTCGTAACCGTCGATGATTGCGTGCGAACAGACCAAGGTCAATACACTCGCCCATTGCGCGATACCCAGCATCATCAGGGCGGAGATGATCACTGGAGTCGTAGCGCGGCAACCACTTGGCGCCACGGAACCCGACGAACTGGGCTCCCAGGCTCGGCAGGTCGCGGCCATCCAGAGCACACGAGGGCGAAGTGAATCCGCGGTTCGGTGAGGGTCGCTGGCGACCCTCTCGTCCTCACTGCAGCCGAGCCTCGGCGACCGGGGTATTGAACTGATCGCACCAGATCAGAAGCCAGCCATAAGTCACCCCCCGCGGGGACGACGACGTCGTACTGTTGGGCACCGCGATTGGCCGTGAGCCGCCCGATCCGCAACGGCGAGCCGGTGTTGGCGTTGTTGGTGGTGTTTAGGTAGAGAAACGGCGACGGGACAGCGTCGACGGCAAAGTCGCTCTGCATCTCGATTCGGGCCCGCCCGTCTCCGATGGTGACCCTCACCTGCCCGCTGGCCCGGTAGCGGCCGACCCCCCCGAACTGGGCGGTGATCGGCGTACCGGTAGGTGGCGGCGAGTTAGGGTCACCAGCCGGAGCATTTGGAGCGGTCGGCGGAGTGGCGCCGCAGCCCGTGAGCAATCCCAGAGCTACCAGCGCCAAGGGTCGAAATGAGGTCATTGGGAGCTCCATTGGAGGCGAGAATCGCGGCCACACCACGCCCATCGGAGGGGCGTGCATTGTCACCCGGACGAGATTGCCGCCCGGACCGGCGCCGGCCTGGGTGCTGACCACAAAGGAACGCGCCAGACGAGCGATCGGTTCTATGGGGCCACCCGGCTCCAAGCCGATCGCCCTTCTGGCGGAGTGTCCCCGAGGGCGGCCGATGGCCTGTTTGGGGCCGATTTGACGACGTGGGGCTGACCTACAAAAAGGCCAACCCCCATGTCCGCTCGTCTCGTGGCCCGTCTCGCCGCCGGCATCTGGCCCCTCGTCCTGGCCGGATGCGGCGGCGATTCCGTCTCGGCTCCCCCGCCCCCGCCGCCCCCGCCACCGCCACCTCCGGTCGTCACCACGGTCGAGCTATCTCCTCCATCGGCATCGCTCCCGGTCCAGGACACGGTTCGGCTGACGGCCACGGTCAAGGACCAACGGGGCAATGTGATGACGGGCCGGCAGGTGACTTGGGGCACCGACCAGTCCGGGATCGCGACGGTCGGGAGCGATGGCCTGGTTACCGCCGTTGGCGCCGGCCAGGCATCGATCAGCGCGACCGTCGAGGGCAAGGTCGGATCGGCGGCGATCACGGTGATCGCGGCCGTGGCCAAGGTCACCATCGACCGCGACACCGCCGCCCTCGACATCGGCGCCTCGCTCCAACTCACCGCGGCCCTGGCCGATTCTTAAGGCATTCCCCTCACCGGCCGGCCGATCAGCTGGACCTCGGACGCGCCCGGGGTCGCCACCGTCTCGACCACCGGCCTGGTGACCGCCGTCCGCCACGGGCTGGCCCGGGTCGTCGCGACCAGCGGCACCCGGAGCGACACGGCCGCGGTGTTGGTCAATCTCGGAGCGGTGACACTGACCCTCGATGCCGGCCGGGCCGTCACCGCCACCGTCGGGGTCCAAGGCGACACCCTGCGCGCAACCGGCGCCGACGGCACCAAGTATCGGTTGGCCATCCCGCCGCGAGCGCTGATGCAACCGGTCGCGATCACGATGACGCCGATCGGCGGGGCGACGGGGGTCCCGCTGACCGGCGGACTCGCCGGCGGGGTGGACCTCAAGCCATCCGGCCTGGTGTTCGTGAGCCCGGCAACGCTGGTGATGGAAACGACCAAGCAGCCGCCAGCCGGCCAACGGCTGGTCGGGTTGACCTACCGCCGGACCGGGACCGAGCTGTCGTTGGCCCCAGCCGCGGCCGTGGCGGGCGGGTTCAAGATCCCGGTCGGCCATTTCAGCGGCGCGGCGGCCGGGTTCGGCACCGCGCAGGACGTCGACGCGATCTACTTCGGGACCCCGACTCGCTCGTTCACGGAGGATTTCTACGCGGCGGCGCTGGTCAGCGCGGCCTCGCGCCAACCGCCGAACCCGGCGGCCGAACTGGCGATGACTTTCGGAACCATCCCCTCCACCGTCACCAGCGGCGATATCGGATTCGTCTACGGCCGGCCCTTCGATCTCAAATTCGATGTCCAGGCCAACGCCGCGATGGAGACCGGTCGGTCCGGCGTCAACGCCTCCGCCAAGGCCTCGCTCCGATACCGCTGGCGCGGGATGCAAGGCCTCCCGCCTGGCGCGGTGGTCCGTTCCGCCACCGGGATCGACTGGAGCAAGCCGGCGCCGTAACGGGCCTAACGGCGGCCCCTGAACGGCGACCGTCAGGGGCCGCTGAGGCGGCGTCGGTTGGCGCTTTCCTTAGAGTTGGGTCCTCACCGCCCACAACTCGGGGAAGAACCGGTGCTCGGTCACCTGCCGAAGCCACCCCACCCCCGCCGACCCACCGGTGCCCGGCTTGTCACCGATGATCCGGGCCACCGAGACAAAGTGCCGCCAGCGATACTGCGACATCTGATCATCGACCGCGATCAACGACTCGCCGAGTTCGTAGAGGTCGTTGCCGGTGCGCGCCTCGCGGTACACCGCGGCCCAAGCGGCCTCGACGGTCGGATCGGCCTGGTACGGCTTGGTCCAGTCCCGCTCGAGCGCCTCCTCGCCCAGCCGATGGCCGCGTCGGGCCAACAACGCGATCACACGATCGTAGAGCGAAGGGGCTTCGAGCGCCGCCCGCATCTGCGGGTACACGTGCGGCATGTTCCGATGAGCGCTCGCCAAACGGTCGCTCTTGTTGCCCAGCACGAACTCCACATGCCGATACATGAACGACAACTGCCCCGAGGCCCGACCGAGCGCGTCACGATACTCGTTGAACCCGTCCACCCGAATGGTCGACAGCACATCCCACGACTGCCCGATGTACCCGACCAACCGCCCCGCCCGCTCGAGCATCCTGAGCGCCTCGGCCACGTTATCCTGGTCCACCTGATGGCGGGCGTTGAACAGCTCGAAATGCAGCGCGTTGAAGAGCAGCTCCTTCACCTGTCCCATGATGATGAAGCAGCTCTCGTCGTAGCCACCGCTCCGGGGCACCTGAAGGGTGTGGAGCAGGTCGACGAAGCTGTAGTCGACGTACGGGTTGCTCTGCCCCTCGAACTCCGTGTCGGGCGCGCCCTGATTCGCCGCCGCGGAATAGGCTCGTGACTGGTCCGACGTGGCCCCAATCGGGCGCGGCTCGTTTGAACAGGACACCTGGGTCCGGTCGATCAGGTTCGGAAACACCGGCGACACACGGGACACGTTAGGCTCCTAGCTGGCGAACAGGCGACGGGTCCGCTCGAACAAGGGCGACCCGGCATCGGCGAGTTCGAGGACGACGTCGAAGTGATTGCGTCGGGGAACTTCCAAGGTATCGCACGGCGTGCCGCTCGACGCCAGCATCGCGGCGAATGCCTGACTCTGGCGCTTGAACTCCGCCGTCTCGACGCTTCCCCAGGCAACGACCGCCGGGGCATAGCGAGCCTCATCGTCGAGCAGATTCAGCTTGGCCGCGGTGGCGGCGTCGAGGCCCAAGGCCTCGTTGATCGAGGTACCGATCAGGGGCGCGACGTCGAACACCCCGGAGATCGGGACGATGCCCCGGACCCGAGGTGCACCGGGCCTGACGGAGCCACACGCCGCCGTCAGGTAGCCGCCGGCGGAACTCCCCGCGATGACCATGTTCTCCGGGTCGAACCCCAGCTCATCGGCGTGGTCCGCTAGCCACTGGACCGCCTGACGACAGCGCCGCACGATCTCCGGCAGCACGGCCCCCGGCGCCAGCGGATAGCCAATGACCGCATGCGCGAACCCCTCGGCGTGCCAGGCGGGCGCCAGAAACGCCGAGATGTCCTTGGACCCCTCCTGCCAGTAGCCGCCGTGGATGAATACCAGGAGCCCGGGCCGCTCGGCACTCGATGGTGCGGGAAAGAAGTCGAGCAGCGATCCATCGCCGTCCGCGTAACGAAGGTCCCGTCGGGCCGGAACCACCTCATGGGCCCGGGCGCTCTCCACCCGGTAACGCTCGATGAATGGGGCGTAGTTCCCCCCGATCGCCGAGCTGGGCGAATACTCCGACTCCCGCATCGCCGGGCTCAAGTGGCCGAGCGGCAATGGCCGTTTGGTCATCGCGAGAAGCTTCGCGCCATGGACTCGCCTTTCTCGTCCAAGAGAATCGACAGTGTCCCGGAAAAAGCAAAGCGGCCCGGAGTTCCCGAGCCGCTCTGTTCCTCACACCTCGCCGGCCAGGCTAGCGACCGACCGACAAGTTGGGGTTGTTGTCCCGCTCGACGTCCGGCAGCGGCAGGCAGCGGACATCGCCGTACGTTCCGCCCTTGTTCCGGGTAACCCCGTTGGGATTCGGAGGCATGAATCCGGTTCCCGGCGCGGGATCGAGCGGCAGGTTGAACCGCTTCACGTCGTAGGCGCGGTGGCTCTCCAGGAACAGCTCCCGAGAACGCTCCTCGATCAGCTGGGCGAGAATGGCCGCCGGGTCGGAGCTGTTGAAGTCCGGCAGGTTCACCGCGGCGTGCAGCGCGTTGATGTAAGGTACCGCCGCCGACGGGCCAACCAGGTGGTAATCGGCCTCGGCCATGATCAGCCGGGCCTCCGCGTACTTCGCGAGGGCGATCGGCGAGTTCTGGGCCGAATACTTGTCGGCGAAGTAGACGTTGTTGGTCAGGTTGTCCTGCCCGCGGGACCCCTGGGTCACCCGGACCCGGGTATCGGTTACGCCGTTGAACGTCATCGCCCAGTACCGCGGGGCCACGCCGTAGAGCCGCGACTCCCGATTGCGGACCACGAACATGTTGCGCGAGAAGGTCGAGGCCGGGTTGTAGGGGATGTTGAAGACGAAGCCCGCCGGCACCGCGGCCGCGTCGGCTCTGGCCTCGGTGAGCTTCGCTGAGACGACCGCCTGCCCGGGCAACTTCGCCTGGTTCAGGCGGGCCCGAGCGCGGCCCACCCGCGCGGCGTTGAGCACCGCCGCATCGTTGGCGGTGGTCGCCGCCGTAATGGCCTCGGTGAACTTGGCTTCCGCCAACGCGAAGACGGCCGCCGGGGTCAGCTCTGGTCCGCCGTCGACCGCCGCCGAGCAGAACCCCTCGCCCAAGAGAATGTGCGAATAACCCGAGAAGAGGGCCGCGGTGCCGATCAGCTTGACCCGATCGACCACCTCCGCGTCGCTGAACCCCTTGAGGTTTGCGAGGGCCAGATCGGCCGTATAGCGGGCGGTCTGGAGCGGGGTATAGACACCGAACTGCTGAGCGCCGTCACAGGTAGCCGTCGCGAAGTTGCCACCGACCGGCAGCATCGTCCGCCGGTCCCAGTCCCACCCGGCCGCGGCGAGCTGAGTGTCTTCCAGCTCGTCGACCAAGAGACCCATCCCGGTGACGTAGGCCTGGAACACGCAGCCGAACGCGGCTCGGGCGCCGTCGACGATCAGCTTCGCCGCCGCGGGGCCTTGCAAGGTCTCCTCGAGCACCCGGCTCGGCGCCGATTGATCGAGCAACTCGTTACATGACGCGGTCCCGGCGACCACCCCGAGCACCAGGGCCCCACGTCGCATCAATCCTGCGGTAAGAGAACGCATGATCCGTTCCTCAGAAGGTCAAGTTGACGGACAGGTTGACCGAGGTCAACGGCGGCGTCTGGTCCTGCTCGAGCCGGACGAACTGCTGGGTCACGAAGTACAACTCCGGATCGAGACCGCTGTAGCCCGTCCAGGTGTGAATGTTCCGAGCCGAGAGCGCGACGTTGCCGTCGGAGGCCCGGAACCAACGGGCGATTCGCCGGGGCAGCTGGTAGGACAGCGACAACTCGCGCAGCTTGATGAAGTCCGCCTTGCTGACCGCGAACGAGGTCACCGTGCCGGCCGACTGAATCTCGGCGACCAGCTTGGGATCGTAGTCCTGCGGATTGAAGTTCTCGACGCAGCGCAGGAACACCTGGCAAAGCGCCCGACGGTTGTTGTCGACGTGCACGTTGCCGGCCTTGAAGTCCGCGAGGCCGTAGATCCGGAACCGGTTCCAGAGCGTGGCGGTCAGGCTGAACGAACCCTCGGTGGTCGGGTCGAACTGCCCGTTAAACACTAGGGGAGCGGTTGCGCACGGCACGCCGGGCCCCCCGACGCGGTCGTCGCAGAGCACGTTGATGGCCCGCCCGGTGACGGGGTCGTAGTCTGCCTTGACGGCGCGCCGGTTGTAGCGGGCGTTGACCGGGTCGCCGACCGTGGCCTGGCCGTTGCCGAGCGAGAGGATCTTGGTACCGTCCGCGCGGGTGCCGAGATCGGTCACCTTGTTCTTGATGTAGCTGAGCGAGAATCGAGCATCGAGCGCGAAGTTCTCCCGCTCGACCGGCCGGCCGTAGATCTCGGCCTCGAGCCCGCGGTTGCGGACCGCGCCGACATTGATGAATTGGGTGCCGGCGAACCCGAGCGACGGCGCGAGATTCTGGAGCAGAATCGCGTCTCGAGTGGTCTTGGTGAATGCGGTCATCGCAAAACCGAGTCGATCGCTGAACAGCCCGGCGTCGGCGCCAACCTCGATTTCGGCGGCCCGCTCCGGACGGAGATCCGGATTCCCCACGAACTGCGGAATCGGGGCACCAGCGCCGTCGCCGCCGGTCACCGCCTGCCAGCTCCGCAGCGCGGCGAACGCTACCGGCTGCTGGCCGGCCTGGCCGTACGCGGCGCGCAGCTTGAGGGTGTTGAGGAAGCCCTCGGCGCCTTCCCTCGCGATGTACGAGCCGCTCACCTTGGGATAGGCGATCAGGTCGAAGTTGTCGCCGAACGCGCTGTTGTTGTCGACCCGAACCGCGGCCGTGAGATAGAACTTGTCGCGCCAGCCGAACTGCTGCTGCCCGTAGACGCCCAAGGTGGAGTTCTCGACGAAGTCCTCGAAGGCGAAGGGATTCGCCGCGGCGGACAACACCGTCTCGAGACCCGGGGCGACGAACTGATCCTTCTGCGCTTGGAGGTCGTCGGTCCGGCGCCGGTAGTACTGGGCCCCGAACGAGGTGGTCGACTTGATGTCGGCCGTCAGGGAAGCCCGAGCGCTGGCGTTGTAGTCGAAGGTCGAATAGTTGACCGTCCGCCGACCCTTGAATTTGAGCCCGAGCGCGCCGGCGCCGGGATTGAACTGGACCCATTCCGGCGGCAGGAACCGGTTGAGCTGTTCGGCCGCCTGGTCGGTCTGATCGAGCCCGACCGTTAGGCGCTGCGAGAGCCAGCTGGTCGGTCGGTGGTTGATGGTGACGCTGGTGGTGTACCGGTTGATCGACAGGAGCGCTTGACGAGAGCCCCATTGAAACTCGGGCGGAGCGCCGTTGAAGCCTCGCCGCGGCGACGGCACCAGGGCCGGATCGCCGAAAATGGTCGAGAACCAGATCCCACCGGCACCGGCCTCGAATGCCTGGTTGGTCTTGTTCTTGACGAACCCGAAGCTGACATTGATGTCGTACGCGGCGCCGCCCGCGATCGCGACGTTCGCGTTGGTCGACAACCGTCGCATGTTGTTGGTGGGTTCGATGCCGTTGTCGGCGTCCAGGCTGGTGCCGACGTGGTACCGGATGCTCTCGTTCCCGCCGCTCACCGACACCCCGTAGCCCATCAGGTGCCCATTGGTGAACAGCGGGCGGTCGGTCACCCCCGCCTGGAACAGCGAATCCTCTTGCCGGACCGGGTTCCAACTCCGCACCTCGCAGGTCGAGGTCGCGCCACACGGCCCGCCGGTTTGGACATCGACCCTGTTCATCGGCTGAACGATCCGACCCTCGGGGTTCGCGAACCAGTTGCTCCCCTGCCGAACCGATACCGCGACGACCGGCTTGGGCCCCGCCTTACCTTTCTTGGTGATGATCTGAATGACCCCGTTGGTGGCTTCGGTGCCGTAGAGGGTGGCCGCCGCCGGGCCCTTGATCACCTCGATGCTCTCGATGTTGTCGGGGTCGATGTCATTGAGCCGAGAGCTGATGCCGGACCCGAAACCCTGCACCGAGATGCCCTGGGCCACGTCGTTGTTGACCCGAGCGCCATCGATATAGATCAGCGGGTTGCCGTTCAAGCTGAAGCTGTTGACCCCGCGGATCCGGACCTGCGGCCCGGAACCGACCTGACCGGTGCCCGGGATTACCACGACACCCGGAGCCCGGCTGTTGATCAGGTTGGAGACGTCAGGCGCCGGGGCGAAGATCTGCTGCTCCGCCGCGTGAATGGTCGCGGTGACGTTGCCCAGCGTCCGCTTCTCGGCGGCCTCCGGGGTGCCGGTCACCACGATCTCGCCGAGGTTCACCGCCTGCTCGGCGATCAGGATCCGCAGATCGGTCCGGCCGGCCGACGTGGTCACCGTCTGCGGCCGGTACCCGATCAAGGTGACCCGAAGGGTCACTTCCCCCGACAGGCCAGTGATCAGGAACTGCCCCCGGCCGTCCGTCCGCGCGGTCCGATTGCTGCCCGTCACGGTGACCTGGGCGCCCTCGAGCGTCCGGCCGGTGCGACTGTCGAGGACCGTGCCACCGACGTCCTGGGCGACCGCTCGACCGGCGCCGAGCAGCAGCACCGCGAGGGTCGATTGGATGATACTCCGCCACCTCATGAGCATTCTCCCGCGTTTGGGGTACCGCGACCCGATGGGATTACCCGACGGCTGAAGGCAGCCGCTACACTTCGGCTTGGTATCTACGGTTTTCGAACGAGGCTTAAGTCTAAAGCCGCTCCGAGCCTCGCGACAAGAAGAACATAGCACTCGATTTGCGGTTTGACGACTTTATTCACGGCTTGGCAGAGGCTTATTGGCGGCGGGCCAGCGCCGGCCACGACACAGGCGTCAGGGCGACTCGACCCACGCTTTCCACTCTGGCTCCGCCGCCCCGACCGTCAGCCGCTGCCGGTACCTCACCAGGGGCATCCGGAGAGCCATCGGCTCGTCGGCCAGCTTTTCGAGCCAGCGCTCGTCGGAATAGCGGGCGGATCCCCAGCCCAAAGCCTGAAACCGCTTCGAACCGGCGTCGAGAATGCCCGAGACGCCAAATTTCTGGGCGAATCGGGTCAGCTCCCCAACGGCCGGCCCCCGGACCCCGAAGTCCACGAAGTGGGTCTTGATCCGGCGCTCGGCGAAGAACCGCAGCGCGGCTCGAGTCTCGGGATTCTTTTTGCTGCCGAAGACCTGGACCTCCATGGAACTCAATCTAGTGTCACCCGGCCAGGCGCCGGTATTGCGGTCGTCGATTCGTCGCCACGGCCACCTTCGAGCAACTCGGCCGGTGAGCTACCGGCGGCTGGGCTCCTCGGCCGCCAGGCGCTCGACCTCGAGCGAGGCCCGCTCCCAGGCCGCCATCGCGGCCTCGAGGTTGGCCTTGGCGCGCTCCAAATCGCGGGCCAGCTGGCCCGAGCGCCGAGCCCCGTCGGCACTCCCAACCGCCGCCGATTCCTCGAGCGCCCGCGACAGGGCTCGAACCTCCTCCTCCCCGGCGGCCACGGCGCTTTCCGTGTCGCTGAGGGCGCGCCGCGCGGCGGTCAGCGGTCGCGGTCCTCGGGTGGCTGCCTCCCCGGCGCCTTTGCTGGCCGGCTTCCGGCGAGACGAGTCGCGTTCCTCGAGGGCCTGTTCGACGGCCGCCCGACGCCGGCTTTGCCGGGCCGCCACCCAGTCGTCGTAGCCACCCGCGAAATCCTCGATCTCGCCCCCATCGAGGGCCCAGATCCGAGTCGCCAGCGACCGGAGTAACGCTCGGTCATGGCTCACCAGGAGCACCGTCCCGTCGAAGCCCTCCAGCGCGTCCTCCAAGGCCTCGATGGTCTCGACGTCGAGGTGGTTGGTCGGCTCGTCGAAGATCAGAAAATTGGCGTTGGCGAGCATCAGGCGAGCCAGCGCTATTCTCGCCCGCTCGCCGCCCGAAAGGCTCTCCGGCTTGCGGCGGACCGAATCGCCGGAAAACCCGAATCGGCCGAGATGGTCCTGCACCTGTCCTCGGCTCCAACTGGGCCGGAGATCGTGAATGATGTCGAACAATTCCTGGTTCGCCGGGACGTCGCCGAGATCCTGGGCGTAGTAACAGAGCTGGATCGAGTCGCCGATCTTGGCGCTCCCGCTCGTCGTCGGTCGCTGGCCCAGGAGCGCGCCGAGGAGTGTCGACTTGCCCACCCCGTTGCGTCCGATCAGGCCCACCACGTCGCCGCGTCGAATCGTCCCGGAGAACTCGGTCAGCAGGGTCCGGTCACCGATCGCCACCCCGATCCGGTCGAGCACCACCACCTGGTCGCCGCCCCGGCTCGCCGGGACGAGGCGCATCGACATCGTGCCGCCCTCGTCGATCGGCGCCGTCAGGCGCTCGACCCTGGCCAATCGCCGGAGCCGGCCGGCGGCCTGGGCCGCGTTGTGACCGGCAGTGTTGCGCCGGATGTAATCCTCTTCTCGGGCCAGCGCCTTCGACTGCTTCTCGAACGCCCGCTGGCTGGTCAGGCGGTTGTGGCTCCGCTGGTGCACGAACTCGCGATATCCGCCGGCATAGCTGATTCCCGTCCCGCCCTCGAGATGGAGGATGTGGTCGGTCACCCGCTCGAGAAAGGCCCGATCGTGGCTGATGACCACGACCGATCGGCGCTCGGTGACCAGATACTCCTCGAGCCACTGGGTCCCCTCCAGATCGAGGTGATTGGTGGGCTCGTCGAGGAGGAGGAGATCGGCCGGCGCGGCCAACGCCGCCGCGAGTGCCACCCGGCCGCGTTCGCCGCCGGAGAGCGTGCTCGCGAGTTGGGCCCGGCAGCGAGCCGGATCGAAGCCCACCCCGTGGAGGACGGCGTCGACCTTGGCGGTCAGGGCATAGCCGCCCTCGTGCTCGAATCGCTCGAGGTCGCGGGAATACTCGGCCAGCAGTCGCTCCTGATCGGCCTCGCTGGCCGTCGCCATCGCGGCAAGGTGGTCGGCCAGCGCGGTCTCGAGCTGCCGGAGCCCGTGAAACGCGCCGGCCGCCGCATCCCACACCGTGTCGCCCTCGCCGAACACCCGGTGCTGATCGACCACCGCCACTCGGAGGCCGCTGGCCCTGGCGATCGAGCCCGCCGATACCTCGACGGTGCCCTGAATCAACTCCAGCAGCGTCGTCTTCCCGGAGCCGTTCCTGCCGACGATCCCCCAGCGATCGCCCTCGGTGATCGTCCAGGTCAGGTCGCGCAAAACCGTGGTGGCGCCATAGCGAACCGCCGCCGCGCCGAGGGAAACGAGCTTCATGGGGCCCTCATCCTAGCGAGGTCTCCGCCAGGGGGCAAACGCCGATTATCTTCGGCTCGATGACCGACCGCTCCGTGATCGGGCCACTCCGGTTCAAGCTGAGGATTGCCGGGAAGGACGACTTCGGCGGGCTCGACGTCGTCTCGATTACCGCCAAGGCGACGGGTCAGGCCACCTGGGAAGCGGGGGTGCTGACGATCGAGTGGGCCGAGGAGACGAGAGTCGAAGAGGTGTCGTTCGACAAGATCCGCGTCGAAGTGATCCCCAAACCACCGCTGGCGCTCGACATCGCCCAAGCCGAAATCGCTGATGCCACACTGCGGGGGTGGTGGCGGCCGCGGCTCCGGTTGACGCCGCGATACCTCGGAGCCTTCATGGCGGTGCCCGGAGCCACCGCCACCCACGTCGACCTGTTCATCGCCAGGCGAGATCGGCCCCTCGCCGCCGAGTTGGCGTCCGCCTGCCTCGGCCGGCCGGCCTGAGTCAGACGAGCTGGGCCCGCCCCCGGGCCGCCACTGGCCAGCTGGTTTCGACCCGGTGGCCCCGGACCCCGTGAATGACGTCGTTCAGATGGGTGACGATGCAGACGTGATTGGGGATGATCCGGACCCGCTCGCCGACCCGCGGCCGCCAGGTGGTCTGGCTCAGATCGAGGATGCCGTGCTCCTCGGACATCCCTTTGACGGTGACCTCGGGGTGATCGAGCAGCTCGCCGAAGCCGGTCCCCGCCCCGACTCGGAGCGGCTCCCTGCCTAACGCCTTGCACCCGGCGTCGCAGACCGCCTGTCCCGGGACCGCGGTGCTCACGATCGTCGCCACCACCGTGAAGGCGCAGTCGGCCCGCTCGGCGGCGCCGGTCGAGACGATTTCCCGGTCATTGTAGCAGTAGGTCCCCGGCCGAATCTCGGTGAGGCCGCCGACCTCGTGGGCGTCGAACGCGGTCGGCGTCGAGCCGCCGCTGACGATCTCGGGGGCGAACCCGGCCGCCCGGAGGGCACCAAGCCACCGATCCACGTCGTCCCGCAACGCCGCCAACGGGGCCGCCTGGTCGGCCCGAGTCCCCCGGATATGGCCGGGATAGAACGTCACCCCCGCGAACTCGAGCGGCGGGCGGGCCCGGACCAGTTGGGCCAGCCGAATGGCGTCGTCGGGGGTGACCACCCCGACGCGGTGCATCCCCAGGTCGCACTCGACCAAGACCCGGACCGAGCGACCGGCCGCCTGGGCCGCCTCGGCCAGGCCCTCGATGGCTTCGGCGGAGTCCAGCGCGACCATCAAGCGGACGTGACGAGGCAGATTCATCAGGCGGGCCAAGCGGGCCTGACCGACTGGCGGATACGCCACCAGGATGTCATCGGTCAGATCGGCCATCACCTCGGCTTCGTGGGTGGTCGCGCAGGTCAGGCCGACCGCCCCACGCCGCAGTTGCTCGGCCCCTACCCGCGGCGACTTGTGGGTCTTGATATGGGGTCGTAGCCCGAGGCCATGGGCCGAGGCGTAGCCGGCCATCCGGTCGAGGTTCCGTTCCAGGATATCCAGGTCCACCACCGGAACCGGGGTTTCGAGCTCGTCGATGTTCATGTCACCAGACAGGGTCGATTTTAGATCGACAAATCTACTCCCGAACTCTAGCTTCCAGGAACCGGTTTCCACCGCCCTCGATCCGCTCGGAAACGCCATGCTCGTCGCCGCGTTGCTCCTCACTCAGGCCAGCCAACCACCCGTCCGCCTCGAGTACGACGTCCGGGTCCCGATGCGCGATGGCGCCACCCTATCGGCGGACATCACCCGCCCCGTGGGGTCGGCACGGTCTCCCGTCATCCTGGTGAGAACCCCGTACGACAACGGGGCGGCCCACCATGTCGCCGAAGGCAAGCGCTGGGCGGAGCGGGGCTATGCCTACGTGGTGCAGGACGTCCGGGGCCGGGGCGAGTCGGACGGCACCTTCTACCCGCTGGTCACTGAAGGGGACGATGGCTACGACACCATCGAATGGCTGGCGCGACAGCCGTGGTCGAACGGGCGCGTCGGGATGATGGGCGGATCGTACCTCGGGTGGGTTCAGATGTACGCCGCCGTTCGGAAACCGCCGTCGCTCAAGGCGCTGATCCCCATCGTGACGCCGCCCGACCCCGATCGCAACTTCCCGGTACAGTTCGGCGCCTACGGACCGGCCACGCTGTCGTGGCTCGCGGCGGTCTCGGGAAAGACGATGCAGGACATCTCGCAACACGACCTCCGAGCGGTCTACAGCCACTTGCCGCTCTACCAGGCGGATCGCTTGCTCGGGCGGACCCTGACGGCATGGCGCGACTGGCTCGACCATCCCACCCGCGATGCCTACTGGGAGGCCCAGAGTTTCCAAGCCGCGCTCGAGGGCGTCGACCTGCCCATGCTCCACATCTCGGGCTGGTACGACGACGTTCTCGTCGGCACCACCGAGAACTACGCCATCACCCGGGCCAGGCCCAACCAGCGGCTCTTGATCGGTCCCTGGGGCCACCAGGTGAACCGCCGGAAGCTGGGCTCCCTCGACTTCGGTCCGACCGCCGTGGTCAATCTCGACAGCCTCTATCACCGCTGGTTCGATCGCTGGCTCAAGGAGGTGCCAAACGGCGCCGAGCGGGATAGCCCGGTGCGAGTGTTCGTCATGGGCGAGAATCGGTGGCGGGACGAGGCGGCCTGGCCCTTGGAACGGACCCGATACGTTCGCTTTTACCTCCGAAGCCGCGGCAAGGCCAACTCCCGGTTCGGCGACGGACGACTCGATACCCTTCCACCAGGCGAATCGCCGCCCGACCGCTACCGTTCGGACCCCGCCGATCCGTTCCCGTTCGTCACCGACGATGCCTTCTCGCAGATCGGCGGCCCCGACGACTACCGCGAGGTCGAACGCCGCCACGACGTGCTGGTCTATTCCTCGGCGCCGCTCGCGGCCCCGATGGAGGTCTGCGGGCCGCTCGCGGTCTCGCTCCACGCCGCCTCGACCGCCAAGGACGTCGACTTCGCCACCAAGGTCCTGGCGGTCCGTCCGGATGGCTTTGCGCTTCGGCTCAACGACGGCGTGGTGCGGGCTCGCTTCCGGCACGGGCGAGACAAGGAAATCCTGCTCGAGCCCGGTCGGGTCGAACACTACCAGATCGACAACTGGTCCACCTGCATAACGATGGGTCGGGGCTGGCGACTGCGGCTCGAGGTTGCCTCGCACGCCTTCCCGAAGTTCGACCGGAACCTCCAGACCGGCGGCCCGATCGGCAAGGAGGCTCACGGCATGGTCGCCGAACAGACCGTCTACCACGATGCCCAGCGGCCGAGCTACCTCCTGGTGCCGGTCGTCCCCCGTACCCCCACGCCAAGGCGATGATCATGATCACCCGGCCACCGTCCATCCTCGCCGTCATCCTGGTCGCCGCGATGGCCCGCCCGGCCGCGGCCCAGCAGATCGTCCCCGTGCTCGACTCGGTCTTCGCTCGCTGGCAGGGCACCCACGGGCCCGGCTGCACGGTCGGGGTCGATCTTGCCGGGACTCGGGTCCTCCGGGCCTACGGCATGGCCAACCTGGAATACCGCGCCCCGCTCGACCCCGAGTCGATCATCGAATCGGGGTCGGTTGCCAAGCAGTTCACCGCCGCCGCGGTGGGACTCTTGGCCACTCGGGGCAAGCTCGGTTTGGACGACGAGATTCGTCGCCACCTTCCCGAGCTGCCGGCCTTCGCCAACGGGATCACCATTCGCCACCTGCTCCAGCACACCAGCGGACTTCGTGATCAGTGGGCCCTCCTGGCCATCCAGGGGTTCCCGCCGGGGACCGAGGTCCACACCCTGGACCGGATCTTCGATCTGGCGGTCCACCAGCAGCGTCTCAACTTCCCGGCCGGCGAGGAGTACCTCTACAGCAACATGGGGTACGTCCTGACCGCGATCATCGTCCAGCGGGTGGCGGGCGAGTCCCTCGCCGAATTCAGCCGGCGGGAGCTGTTCGAGCCGTTAGGCATGTCCCGGACCGAATGGCGGGCCGACTACCGCAAGGTCGTGCCCGGCCGAGCCACCGCCTACAGCCTCGAGGGCGGCCGGTGGGTCCAGGACATGCCCTTCACCATGGTGTACGGGAACGGGGGTCTGCTCACCACGGTCGCCGACCTGCTCCGCTGGAACGACGCCCTGACCCGGGGCACCCTCCCGGGTGGAACCGCGGTGGTCCAGATGCTCGAGACGCCCGGCAAGCTCAACGACGGTTCCGCGATCGACTACGGGCTGGGACTCTCGGTCGGTACCTTCCGCGGCCAGAGGCTGGTCAGCCACGGCGGCGCCACGGCCGGCTACCGGACCTACCTCGCCAGGTGGCCGAGCCGCTCGCTCTCGGTGGCGGTCCTCTGCAACGCGGGCAACGCCGACGCCGGAGGCCACGCCAACCAGGTCGCGATTCGCCTCCTCGGCCTCTCCGCCCAGGAACTACCACCCAGCCCGAGCGTGGCCATCGACGCCGCCGCCCTCCACGGGTTCGCCGGCAGCTACCGCGATTCCACCACGGACCAGGTCGTCCGGTTCGCCGAGAGCGGCGGCAACCTCACCGTGAGCAACGGCGGTCCCGGACTCGCCTTGACCCACTTGGGCAACAACCGCTTCTGGAGCCCGATCGCCGGCGAATTCCGGTTCGAGCGTCGCGACGAGAGCTGGGAAGCGACCCAGTACGACGACGCCTGGCGCCGGTACCGGCCCGAACCGCCCGGCGGACCACCCGCTCCCTTGACGGACTTCATCGGCGACTACTCGAGCCCGGAACTCGAGGTCACCTTCAAGATCGCGGCCGAGGGCGACAACCTGGTGCTCCACGCCCGCCCCAATAGCCGGATCACCCTCCGGCCCGCCTACCGCGACGGCTTCGGCGGCGCCGGACGCACCGTTCGATTCGTCCGCGACCGCAAGGGCACCGTCACCGGGATGCGGATTTTCGCCGGACGGGCCCGAGACGTCCGCTTCGACCGGGTTGCTACGGCCACGGGTAGTCGGAAGGGGTCCTGAGGAGATACTCTTTCGGCGGCGTCCTGCCCCCCAGGTGCTCGACGAAGTAATCCCAGCGGCGCCGCCGGAAGTACGGGTTCCCGCTCATCGCGTGCGATCCGTTCGGCATGATCAGCAGGTCGTAATCCTTGTTGGCCTTGGTGAGCGCCTCGATCACCTGGATCGTCAGCGCCGGCGGCACGTTGTCGTCCAGGTCCGCGAACGCGAGCAGCAGTTTGCCCTGGAGCCGGTTCGCGATCGACGGGTTGGCCTGGGCCGCGTAGTTGTCGCCGGACGGCATCCCCTGATAGGTCTCGCCCCACAAGGACAGGTAGCCTCGCTGGTCGTGATTGCCGGCCGACGACACCGCCACCTTGTACACCTCGGGATACATCAGCATGGCCCGGGTGGACGCGAATCCGCCCCCGGAGTGCCCGTAGATCCCGATCCGGTCGAGGTCGAGGTATTCTCGGGTCCGGGCCAGTTGGCGGTACCCGGTCAGATGATCCTCGAGCCCGCCTCCGGTCTCGAGCCTCCCATAGGAGTAGTCGTGGAAGGCCTTGGACCGACCCGGCTTGCCCCGTCCGTCGATCTGGATCCCGATGAACCCGAGTTCCGCGAGGGCCATCAGATCGCTGCCCGCGAAGAACGCCTTGGGCACCGTCGCGACCTGTGGCCCCGGGTAGATCTCGTCGATCACGGGATAGCGGCGGGCGGGGTCGAAGTCCGATGGGAACAACAGGATCCCGAAGAGCTCGGTGGAGTCGTCGGCCGCCTTGATCGCGAATCGTTCCGGGAACCGCCACCCGGTGGCCGTTAGGCGGCTGATGTCGGCTTCCTCGATGGCGAAGGCCGGCCGGCCGTCGAGCGATCGCACCACGGTGCGGGTCGGGAGATCGACCCGGCTATACCGATCGACCAGCCAGGCACCGGAAGGACTCACCTCGATCTCGTGATGGGCGTCCTCCGGCGTCAGCAAGGTCAAACCGCCGCCATCGAAGCCGACCGAGTAGAGGTGACTGTAGTATGGATCGCGCCCCGGCTCCCGGCCGCCGCCCAGGAACCAGAGGCGGCGGGCCCGCTCGTCGACCCGGACGATCCGCTGAACCACCCACGGTCCCTTGGTGATCTGCTGTTTCACGGCGCCCGTGGCCGCATCCACGAGGTAGAGATGGGCCCAGCCGTCTCGCTCCGACCACCAGATGACTTCGGCCCTATTTGCCGACACCCGAACGTTGGGCCGGGCGCCCAACGCGGGCGTCGCTTCCACCAGTGTCTTGCCGCGCTCGGTGAACACCGTTCGGACCCGCCCGGTCGCGACGTCGACCTCTTTGAGGTGCATTGCCCGCACCCCTCGCTCCCGATCCAGGTAATACACGGTCGCCGAGTCGTGCCACCACGCCTCCTGGAACGAAATCGGCGACCGGTAGGCGACCGGGAGCGACCCGTCCTCGACCGGTGTCACCGCCCCGGTGGCCACCTCGAAGATCAGCCAGCTCAGCCTCGCCACCGAATCGCCCGGCATCGGAAAAGCGAAGGTCCACAGCTTGGGCCGCTGCCCGTCCGGCGGGGCGTGCTGGAGGAGATGCAGGTCGGGCACTCGCCGTTGATCGAGACGATAGCTGAGCACCCGCCGAGAGTCCGGTGACCACAGCACCGCGGGCGGAACCGGGAGGCCGAGCCGAGCGGCGGTCACGGCCATGGTGTTGGACTCCGGCGTGCTGGCGTAGTCGTTCCGCCGCTCGCCATCCCGAGTCAACGCCCGCCGCGCCCCGGTGGCGACCTCGCGGACCCAGAGGTTGTGATTCTCGAGGTAGATCGCCCAGCGGCCGTCGGGCGACCTCGCCTCTTTCGGGTCGGGGGGCGCCGGTCGTTCGGCCGCCAGACATCGGTACTGATCCAGCTCACACCGCCACCCCTTGCCACCCGTCTCGACCGTGATCGCCGCTCGCCCGCGGACCTCGTCCCACCCGAGGGCGGCGAACGGCAGCGTGTCGGGATGGAGCGTGGTATCCGACGCCCGCCCCAGCGCCGCCGCGAGCCGATGGTGGTCGAATGCCGGTCGCCGCGCCCGGCGCGCGGGATCGACCATGACGAACTCGACCCCGCGGTCGGTGGCAACCCGGTACCAGAATCGGTCGCCCGCGATCCAGCGGGGCGCGACGCTGTCGCGGAGGACCAAGCGCCGGACATTGGCGGGGAGCCGACTCTCCGCCTTGGCGTATTGGGCGGCACTCACCTGGAGTCCAGCCGGTTGCGACAACACGGCAGCGGCCAGAGCGGGCAGCAACGGGAACAGTGGCATTGGTGGCGTCCATCCGGAGTCTTGGATACAATTAAACTACCGTCGCCCTGCCGGAGCCACCAATGAACTTCGCTCGCCTCGCGTTTGTCGTCGCCCTGACCGCGCCCGCCGCGACCGCCGCCCAATCCGCTCGGCAGAACCTCGAGCGCGAGATCGCCAGAATCGAGCCGCTCTCCGGGGGCGCCCTCGGCATCGCCGCCACCCACCTCGAATCGGGGCGGACCTTTTTTTACCAGGCCGACGAGCAGTATCCCCTAGCCAGCACCTACAAGGTCCCCATCGCGGTCGAGGCGTTGATGCTGGTGGAGCAAGGGAAGCTCGATCTAGACCGATTGGTGACCTGGGACACCACCGACCTCCACCTGGGAAGCGAGGCCTTTCTCCTGTTCCGAAAGCCCGGCTTCGCCCTCTCGGTGCGCAACATGCTCGAGACGATGCTGATCCTCTCGGAAAACAACTCGACCGATTGGATGTTGAAGCTCGCCGGCGGCGGTGACGCGGTGACCAAGCGGCTCAGGGCCAGCGGGATCGCCGACGTCCGGGTGGATCGTCCCACCGCCGAGATCATCGCGAATCCGTGGGGGATCACCGACCTATGGACCGACGGCAAGTTCTCCCGGACCAAGTGGGAGAGCCAATCGGCCCAGGTCTCCAAGGCCAGGCGCGATTCGATTCCGTATTACTACGCCAACGACCCCCGGGACCACGGCAGCCCCCGCGGGATGATGACCCTGATGAACAAGATCTGGAAAGCCGAGATCCTCTCGAAAGCCAACAGCGCCTACCTCTTGGACATCATGTATCGCTGCGAGACCGGAGCCAACCGGATCAAGGGCATGCTCCCACCCGACACCAAGGTGGCCCACAAGACCGGCACCTACCCCGGCACCACCAACGACGTCGGGATCATCGATTTGCCCGATGGGACCCACGTCAGCATCGCGGCCTACGTGAAGAAGTCGGCGAAAGTGAGCGGCGCCGACCTCGAGCGCGCGATCGCGCAGGCCTCGCGGGCGGTGTACGACTACTTCCTCTATTCTCGGGAGTAGCCGCGACGGACCGCTAGAGGCGTCGGAAGCCCGCCGTGAGGAAGTGCTGGTCGTAGGCGAACGCGGTCGTCACCCGTTCGCGCCGCATGACCTCGAAGCTCACGGCGTCGCAGAGGGTGAACGGCTGGTCCCGAAACCGCTCCAACCAGTTGGCAACCGCGTCGCCGACGAGCCGATGGTCGACGCTGACCAACTGGTACAGTGGATCGGTCATCATCGCGTTGATCACCTTCCGGGCAGCCTCGGCGCTTCGCCGGTATAGCAGCAGTCCCTGCAGCTCGGCCAAGACCAGCGGGGTGACCAAGAACCGCCCGCCGGTCCGGACGAACTGCCGGGCCGTCTCGACGGCCTGGGCGTGGAATTGGTCTTTGGGGTGCGCGACCGCGAGCAGACCGCTGGTATCAGCGAGGGCGCGACTTGCCACGTCGAGGAGTTCCGTAGAGGTACTCGTCGTGTCGAGCGCTCAAGTCGCTGGGAGCCGCCTGGTCGTCGAGGGCTCCCTCCAGATGCTCGAGCGACCAGCCGGCCCGGCGATCGCCGAGGGTGTCGTCGGAGAGGCGGCGAAGGCCCCGGCGGAGCAACTCGGCTTTGGACAGGCCAGTGGCTTCCGCCATCTCGTCGAGCAGATCGCGGTCCGGTTGGTCGAGGTAGACTTGGACCGGCTCCCTGACGCCACGAAAACGCTTGTGGTCACTCATCGGCTCACCCTGACAGAATACATGTACATGCTACATGTATTATACGCCGAAGTCAATGTAGCGGGCGGCCGGAGGCCCAGACGCCAAATGAAGACGGGCGGGAGGCCACCATCGCTCCCGCCCGCCTTCGAAGGGTGCGGCCGCACCCCGATCCGTCGGTGATCGTCGGCTCAGTGAAACTGCGCCGTCTCCGTCGAGCCGGCCAGGGCGGTCGTCGAGGAACTCCCGCCGCTGATGACTTGGGCCACCTCGTCGAAATAGCCGGTCCCGACCTCGCGCTGGTGTTTGGTCGCGCTGTACCCGTTGGCCTCGGCGGCGAACTCGGCTCGCTGTAGCTCGGAGTAGGCCGCCATGCCCCGCGCGGCGTAGCCACGAGCCAGTTCGTACATCCCGTAGTTGAGGGAGTGGAATCCCGCCAGGGTGACGAACTGGAATTTGTAGCCCATGGCGCCCAACTCACGCTGGAACGAGGCGATCGTCGCGGCGTCGAGCTTCTTCTCCCAGTTGAACGACGGCGAGCAGTTGTAAGCCAGCATCTTGCCGGGGAATTGCTGGTGGATCGCCTCGGCGAACCGTTTCGCTTCGGCGAGGTCCGGGGTCGACGTCTCGCACCAGACCAGATCGGCGATGGTGGCGTAGGCGAGGCCGCGGGCGATCGCCTGGTCGAGACCGGCGTTGACCCGGAAGAACCCTTCGGGGGTCCGTTCCCCGGTCAGGAACGGCTGGTCCCGTTCGTCGACATCGCTGGTGATCAGCGAGGCGCCGTTGGCGTCGGTCCGGGCCACCAGGATGGTCGGCACGCCCTCGACATCCGCGGCGAGGCGGGCCGCGATCAGGTTGCGGAGGGCGGCTTGAGTCGGGATCAGCACCTTGCCACCGAGATGGCCGCACTTCTTCTCACTGGCCAGCTGGTCTTCGAAATGGACCCCCGCCGCCCCGGCCTCGATCATCGCCTTCATCAGCTCGAAGCAATTGAGGGGACCGCCGAAGCCGGCCTCGGCGTCGGCGACGATCGGCGCGAACCAGTGGGTCCCCGAGCGGCCTTCGGCGTGGTCGATCTGATCCGCCCGCTGGAGGGCCTGGTTGATTCGCTTGACGACCGACGGCACGCTGTTGGCCGGGTAGAGGCTCTGGTCCGGATACATCTGGCCGGCCAGGTTGGCGTCGGCCGCGACCTGCCAGCCCGAGAGATAGATCGCCTTGAGCCCGGCTCGAACCTGCTGCATCGCCTGGTTGCCGGTCAGGGCGCCTAACGCGTTGACGTAGGGCTCGGAACGGAGCAGGGTCCAGAGCCGCTCCGCGCCGAGCCGAGCCAGGGTATGTTCGATTCGAACGCTCCCCCGCAACCGAAGGACGTCCTCGGCCCGGTAGGGGCGATCGATCCCGGCCCAACGGCTGTCTGTCGCCCATTCGTCATGCATGCGAGCCACCTCCGGCCGAATTACCGGTCCGCTGGTTCGGGTCGGGTGCCATTCCACTTGGAGCCGATCCACCATCACCGCCTCCTGAAATGAACGTCATACCGGGTCGTGACGCCCGGCGACGATCATGGCTTCGCTTTCCCGGCGAGCCTGGATCAGACGTTCGCGCTCGGGACCATCCTGGCAACGCGCCACCAGGGCGGCGAGTTCCTCGTCGTAGAGCCGGGTGAGCAGCTCAGGGCTGTGGACGATCGGACGACCGTTGTCTCCCACGACTTCGACGCGGTCGCGGTGAAGCACCCTCTGTGCCAGCATCACCCGGTAGATCCGGTCCGTGGCGAGATCCTCCATGTACCCGTCGATCAGACTGGCGCCCCGGCCGGCCAGCACACCGGCTCGATACAGGATCGTCACCCGGGCCGCGGCTCTCGACCCCGCCAGCGTTCGAGCGCCCACCCCAACCGGTTCCGGCCGCAGTCCGGGATACCGGTCGATTCCCTCGGGACGTCGGAACCCCTGGTTCGGTGCCGGGAACTGGGCCACCGCGATGGCATTCTGATCCGGATGGCCCGTCCATGCTCCATCCATCAGGGCGCTCGCCTCGTTTCGTTTGTCTTTCTCCAGCACCGCGAGCGCTCTGGCGTTCAACTCCGCGTCGGTCCGACTGGGAAACAGGGCGGTCATCCCGCCTATGGCGAGCATGCCACGCCTGTGGCACAACTCCGGCAGCAATTCCCTGACCCGTTGGAAGAAGGCAACATCGTGGGGAATCGTGTTCCGATCGGGGAGCACCCAGGCTGGGTTCGGCAGGTTGAAGTGGATGAGACTCGCCATGTAGTCCCACCGACCGAGGTTGAGCCCGACGATGTAGTCCCGGAGCGGGAACAAGAACTCCTCCATCCGGTAGGCCATAGGGTGGGCCTCGACCAGGGCCATGCAGCGGATGCTGCCCTCGGGCAGCCCCTTGTCGCGGGCGAGACGCTTGAAGACGTCCGACCACCAGTTCGCCTCGTCGGCGGACTCCGACTTCGGGATGTAGATCGCCAGCGGGTGTTTGATCCGAGCCGGGTCGATCTGGTGGACCAGAAGGGCGAGATCGAACAGCGAGGCGGAGGTCAGCTCCCCGCCGACCACGCCGGCCTGATGGAGGTGAAGCCCCCTCACCCTGACCCAGGTCACCGTGGGACTCGGCTTGATGGTGACTCGGCCTCCACGCTTGTCGTCGTGGTACGACAGGGTCTGGTGAAGCGCTTCGACCGCGTTGGCATGGCCGCGCATCAGGTTCGACCACTCGTTGGCCATCGAGTCTTCCAGGTCGATCATCACCCCGGGGGCGCCGGAGTTGAGCATTTTGACCACGAGTTCGGCGTCGTCGGCCGGCCCGGTCATCTGGTTGCGCTGGTCGGCACACCAATCGGGAAGCTCGATTCGCCAATCTCGGGTGGTTGCTTCCGAGGCCGGCAGGTGATCCGGAAGCCGACCGGCGTGAGCGTCCGCCAAGGCCCGTTTCCGCGCCGCGGCGTGAGCTTGCTGGCGAGGGGTAAAGGCCCGGTGGAGTTCGAGGTAGTGTTCGAAAAACCCGGGCGGCAGGTCGCGCTTTGGGTCGAAGCCCGCCGGGGCCGTGTTCGAGGTCACGCCGAAGGTCATTGACGGGTCAAGCCTGTTTGAGGGTCAGTCAAAAGACGGGCTGGCGGTTCCCCGCCAACCCGACGATCCGCTGCAAACGCCGCGCCGGGCTAGCGCCGGAACGACCCGAGCCCTTCGACGTCGACCGAACTCGCTCGGCCCCTCGCGTCGACCTGGAAGGTGAGGAACGAGAACGCTCCGAGACCGCCGCCCTCGCGCCCCCTGAAGGTGTTGTAGTGCCAGTGGTCCACCGGGCCGCGATTGCCACCGTACTGGACCACCAGGCCGGTTCCCTCGACCCGAACCGAGAGGTCGCCGTAGAGGGCGTCCGTGAACGTCCCCGCGTAGGCCTCGAGTCCCAGCGACGGCCGAGTGTCCTTGACCCGGGCGGTCTCCCGCTGCTTGGCCTGGGCCGCCTGCGCCTCGCCGATCCGCTTCATCTGCTCGAGACCCTGGGCGAGATAGTCCTTGGCGGCCTTGCCGACCAGGAACCGGTCGACGATCTCCCACACCACCGCGGGGCCGGCGGAGTGGGGCGACCCGTTCGTCAGCACCACGATGCCGAGTCCGGCCTCGGGCACCGTCCACATCTCGGAGAGCATCCCGTCGATCCCGCCGTTGTGCCAAGCGATCTTCTTGCCCCGATAGTCTAGGAGGACCCAGCCGAGCCCGTAGGAACTGAAGTGGGTGAGGCTGTCACCGACGCCGCCGGTGTTGACGTGCGGCGTCTTGGTCACGCCGAGATTGGTGGCGCTGACCAGCCGTTTCCCTTTGACGGTCCCGTTGCCGAGATGGAGGCGGAGGTACTGGGCCATCTCGACGATGCTCGAGTTGATCGATCCCGCCGGGGCGATGTTGTCGATGTCCCGCCAGGGGATCACGGCGACCGAATCGGCCCCGATACTGTGGGGCGTGGAGACATCCGATTGGCCCGGGAGCCCTTTCACGCTGGTGCTGCTGTTCCTCATTCCGAGCGGCTCGAAGATCCGGCGCCGGACGACCTCATCGTAGCTCATCCCGGCGGCCCTGCCGGCGACTTCGCCCGCCGCGAGGAACATCACGTTCTGATACCCCATCTCGGTTCGAAAGCCGGCGTTCGGGGTGAGATGCCTGATCCGCTCGAGGATCTCCGCTCGCGAGTACGGGGTGCCGTACCACAACGCATCGCCTCGGCGACCCAACCCGGCCCGATGGGAGAGGACGTCGCGGACGGTCAACTCCCGAGTGACGTAGGGGTCATGGAGCTGGAACCCGGGGAGCCATTTGGTCACTCGGTCGTTCCAGCGCACCACGCCGTCGTCGACCAACATCGCCAGGACGGTAACCGTGAACGACTTGGTGTTCGAGCCGATCGCGAAGATGGTCTCCGGCGTCACCGCCGCCGGCTCGCCGAGCCGTTTGACGCCGAAGCCCTTCGCGTACACCAGGCTGTCGCCCTTGACGATCCCGACCGCGATGCCTGGGACCCGCCAGGCATGGCGGACCCGTTCGACGTAGTCATCGAGGCCGGCCAACGGGCTGGCCGGTGGCGCCGGTTGGGCCTCGAGTGAGCCGAACAGCGCGAGGCCGGCGGCCAGCAGTCCTGCCGATATCAGGGGGCGCATCCGGCTAAACCCAGATCTGCGAGAACACCCGCCGGAAATTCCCACCGAGGATGCCGAGGATCTGATCGTCGCTGTACTTGCGTCGGATCAGGCCGTCGGTGAGATCGTACATCCGCTTGGGATGGGCGACCTCGTCGATGTCGATCTTGTCTCGGAAGGCGTAGCTCCCCTTGAAGCCAGCCTTGAGTCGCTTGTAATCCTCGGGCGGCATGTCGTCGTAGCCGTCGAGGTCGATGTCGCTGCCCACCCCGACGTGTTCCACCCCGATCATCTTGGCGACGTACTCGAAGTGGTCGATCATGTCATCGATCGTGGTCGGTTCCGAACCCTTCACGAAGTTCCGGACCCCGGTGATTCCCATGACGCTGCCGGCCTTCCCGACGGCCCGAATCACCTCGTCGGGCTTACAGCGCGGATGGCCCGGGTTCAGGGCTCGGACGTTCGAGTGGGTCACCAGCACCGGCTTCTTCGATGCCTCGAAAGCGTCGAGCGAGGTCTTGTCGCCGCAGTGCGAAACGTCGACCCCCATCCCGATCTCGTTCATCTTCTCGACGATCCGCACCCCGAAGTCGCTCAACCCTTCGTCCCGACGTTCGGTCGACCCGTTGCCGATCATGTTGCGGCTGTTATAGGTGAGCTGGGAGACTCGCTGACCCATCCCATAGAACGTCGCCACGTCGTTCGGGGTCCGGAAATGCTCGGAGTTCTGGACCCCGAGCATCACGCCGAGCTTGCCGGAACCCTTGACCCGGTCGAAGTCGCCGGCCGAGTCGATCCGCATGAAGAACTGGTCGCTGCCGGCGAGGAACCCGTTCCAGCGGGCGATGAACTGGTAGGTCGATTGATGGGCATCCGGTCCCCCGGTCCCGACCGCGGTGTGGAAGACATGGATGCCGGAGGAGCGGAACCGATCGAAATCGGCCTGGGTGAACAGCTCCGGGTTGGTGTTCCATTTGGCCATCAACGGGAAGTTCAGGGTGAGCGGACTCAGCATGTCGATCACCAGGGCCCGCTCCATCAGGGCAAGGCACCGGGCCGAATACTCGGCGCCAGGGAAGACGAGGAACCGTCCCCGATTGATCATCGGCGCAGCCATCAGAGCGCCCGCCATCGCCAAGAACTCCCGCCGTTCGGTCATCGCAGGCCTCCCCAGGGGGTGTGTTGCCATTGTATACAATTGTCAGGTCCGACGCAATCTCGCCCGCCCCGCCTGGGCCACCACGCGCTGGAACGCATCGGCTGAACCCGTTGTCAGCGGAGTCCCGCAAAGGTATGGGCCGGCGGGGACCAGGGCCAGTTCCGGCCCCAAAGTCGAAACGGGCGCCCCGGTGCGGGACGCCCGTTCGGTTGCCGCGAGCAAGGCCGCTCAGTTGGGCGCGTGGACCCCCGGCCCGCCGTAGTTGCGGTTCGACCCGATGGCGGGACCCGAAAGGTCGAGCCCGGTGTTGTCGATCTTGGCGATGAACTGACGGATCGAGCCGGGGAACGGCGCGGTCCTGGCGTTTCGGCCGAAGGGATCGGTGTACCAGACGGTGGGACCAGCGTCGTTGTCGAGATCGAGCGAATTGACGTCGAAGACCCGGCGGACCCCATTGAACGGGGAGCGGGGGTCGTCGAAAACGATCCCGTTGACGGCGCCGTTCTGGGTCGCGGCCGCGCATGGTCCGCCCCGGGCCCGATCGCCGTTGGCCTCGGTGAAGTAACACATCTCCATCGGTCGGCCGGTCAGATCCGACTTGGACGGGTCGTGGAATCGGCTCGGCGAAAAGGCCTGGAAGTATGGATTCATGTGGGCCAGCACCTTGCCCTCGGCGGTCTTGAGCACCAGCGACTGCTGCCAGCTCTCGTGGAGCGCCGCTCGGGCATCGGACTGCTGGCCGTCGCCGACCAGGAGATGGCGCTCGACGCAGACCCGGTCCGGAATGACCCGTTGCCCGCCGCCGTTGGGCGAGTTTGCCGGGGTGGCGGTCCCGACCACGATCCGCGACCCATCGCAGGTTCGGGTGAACTCGCCGGCCCGGCCGATCGCCGCCATCATGATCATCCGGATCTCGGTCCCGTCGTTACACTCGGCGTAGTACTGCACCTCGTGGAGGTTGTTGGTGAAGGCGTCCTTGGAGTGGGTTCCCTGGTGAAGCTTGTAGAGAATGTCGCACCGAACCGAGAGCACCGTGCCGCCGGCGTTGGTCACGTGCATCTGGATGTCGTTTTCCCATTCGTACTTGTGCCCGACGTGGTCCTCGTGGCGCTTGCCGTTCGGATCGAAGGTATCGAACTGCTCGTTGGCGTAGCCTAACGGCAGGTCGCCGATCTTGGCGTGCAGGGCCGAACCGCTGGGATCGCGCCCATGCTCGTGGCCGAAGGTGCAGTTGGTCGTCGGATCCACCGGCGGGTGCCAGGTCGGATAGGCCTTTCCGTCCGGACCGATGGTCGAGAACTTCTGGTGGACCGAGATCGGACAGGTATCGCCGGCCCCGGGTCGCCAGGTTCCGAACGCCACGCTCGGCGGGGCGGTGAGCGGATTGCCCCCGTTGCCCGGGCCGGACAACTCACCGCAGCCTGTCAGCAACAATCCAAACCCCACCGCTACCCACGGCCTCAGCTCGATGCTCATATCCCCTGCCCCCCTCAGTGCCACGTGAGCCCCATCCCGAGCTGCAGGAACAACACGTTCGCTCGGTTGGGGAGTCGGTTGCGCTCGAAACTGGTATCGTCGGACCGCTCGGTGAACAAAGCGCCCCGGGCCGTGCCGATCAGGTTGACGAACGGCACGAACGACATCCGGGGATTGACTCGGACCTCGTAGCCGGCGCCGACCTGCCCGGTGAGGCCGCCGGTCGCGATGCCGGTCTTGATCTCGTTGTTGTTGTCGTCGGTGCTCCACTGCTTGTACCGGGAATACCCGAAGCCGCCTTTGAAGTAGTAGCCGTGCCGCGGATTCGGATACCAATACCCATCGCCGGTGAGCGCCAGTACTCGCTGACTACCGGCCTCGGCCGATCGCATCCAGCCGTTCAGCTCGGCGCCAACCAGGAAGCGGCCGTTGACGGTCGTACCGACCCGGATGTAGCCCGAGGTGCCGCGAGTCCCGGCGTCCTCGCTGTCGCAGATCTGACAGTGCAGCGACGTCGAACCGGCCCCGAGCCCAACGCCGAACCACGTCCCCTGGCGGGCATACATCGGGGCGTCCGCGGGAATCGCCGCGGTCGGCTTCGGCGGAGGCGAGGTGGCTTGACGCGCTGCCTGAGCACCGGCCGCCGCCGGTAGCACCGCGAGAACAACGACCGCGGCGAACGGATGAATCCGCATCGACACCTCTCCTCCCTTCGCAGGAACCTGCAAGCGGATGCAGTGGTGAAGCCTGATCGCTCAGGTTCGTTAGGAACTTTGGCAGTTTGCGTGCCGATGGATGACGAATCGTGGGTAGGACGACCGATCGGGTGAGCAGTTGCACGCCGCGATGGCTAAACCGACTCGCAGGACGGATTTCCGACAACGACACCGGTCGTCGAATGAGAATGCCTGCAATCGTTGGAGGGCCGACCGAAATTCCGCCACCGCGAAACACCACACCCTCGCGGACGGCCGACCGGCGTCACCTGCATCCGCTTGCAGCAACGACGGGAGCAATGGTTGCAGCAACGACGGGGAGCAACGGCGGCTGCGCCGCGACCCCGCACCGTCAGGATCGCGATCGAATCGCCGCTTCCATCAGTCCGGACGCAACGTCCTCTCCGCCACGGTTAGCACCTCGAGCTGCACCTCGTCGGCCCGCCGCTGCCACACGGCCCACACTATCGCAATGCCGGTCACGACCGCCGCGGGGAGCCACGACCACAGCCGCGCAAGCCCGCCGGTCTCGGCAGCACGCCCGCTTGCGGCGGCCCACGCCGCGAGCGCGACCACCTCGACCGCGACGAGGCCAATCACGAATGCCGCGGTCCGCCGGCGGCGCTCCAGCCGAGTCCGCGCGATCGCCAGGTAGTCGATGACCGACTCGCCGAGGGGGCTCCAGATTCCTCGCTGGTTCCAGAGCACGAATCCCCAGACCACTGCCGTATGGAGGACGGCGGCGATTCCCCAACCCAACCGGGCCGGTCCCGGCTCCTCGAGGAGGACCCAGGCGGCCAACCCGAGCATCGCCAGCGTCGCGACCACTTCGCCACCCAAAGTCAGTCTCATCGACCTCGTCTGCCGATCGACCGACCGGCGGATCTCCTCGAACGTCGGCTCGGCCGGGTGATCCGATCGCCAGGCTGCCTCCCACTCCCGCCACGCCAGCTCTTCTCGCTCGGTCATTCTTCCCTCCGTTCCTCGACCAACAACGTCCTCAGCGCCTGCCGGGCCCGGGTGAGTCGAATCGCGACACTATTGGGCGTGACGCCGAGCACCTCGGCGATCTCCGCCGCCGCCATGCCCTCGAGGCTCATGGTCACCACCTGCCGCTGCGACTCCGGGAGCCGTCGGACGGCGGCGAGGAGCCGTTCGCGCCGGAGCGCCGCGGTGAGCAGGGTATCCGGGCCAGGCGACCGATCCCGGATCGCTTCGTCGAGCGGGGCGCCATCCCGCCGGCGGCCGCGAAAGGTGAGCCCCCTGTTGTGGGCGATCCGGAACACGAAGGTCCGCTCGCTCGACTCGCCCCGGAAGCTTGGCAGGGCCCGCCAGACCGCGAAGCAGATTTCTTGAAAGAGGTCGTCCGCCTCCGCCCCATCCCGGGTGTAGGCTTGGGCCAGGCGCCTCAGGGCCGGGGCATTGGCGTCGACGATCCCCCGACCCAGTCGGTCGACATGGGAGGGTGGTCTCGCGAGCCGCCCGGCTATTTCACGGGGAGGCCCTAACGGGCCTGGAGCGGGATCTGAACGTGGGTGCTTTCGGCGGGGATTTCGCCCGGGAGGATCTTCACCGCGATCGCGTTGGTGTCGCGAGGCAGCAGCCCGGTGCCCGGCGCGGGCGTGACAGCGATGTTTGCTTCGGCGTTGCCGATCGGTTCGCGGAGCAGGAACAGGATCAGGAACCGGCCGTTGTCATCCGCGAGGACGTTCCCCTGGACCAGGAACCGCTGGGTCCCCCCCGCGGGAGCCGTCAGCAACTGGATCGTCACGGCCGACCCACCCACGCCGGTCACCCCATCGGCCCGGGTGACCTGACCGGATACCGCCGCGGAGGTCCGTTCGTTGCTCCCGGGCCCGGTGGTGTTGAGGCAGCCCGCACCCACCACCGCCACGGCCAACCCGACTGCCATTCTCGTCCCGCGCATCGCCATTCTCCGTTGGTCCCGGCCTGACACTTCACCACCAGGCGCCCCCTCACCAGGGCGGGGGATTCAACCTAATCGGTTTGGCCTCGGTGCGGGCCCCGGCGCCTACCGTTCGGCCCTGGCGACCCGTTCGATCATCGCGACGGCCTCCCTCAGGACCCGAAACTCGGCCGCCGAGAGGCGGTCGAGGTCCCTCGCCAGCCGGCGCACCCGCCGGAGCCGGCCCGCTTCCAACAGGGCCCGCCCCTTGGTCGTGGCCCGAATCCGCTGGATTCGACGATCGGCCGGGTCGCGCTCCGCGATCACCAAGCCAGCCTTGACGAGTCCCGACACCAGCCGGGACATCGTCGGGGCCCGAACCTGTTCGGCCCGGGCCAGATCCCCCAACGTCACCGGGCCGGCGAAGACGATGACCGACAGCGCCGACAGCCGCGGCGCCGACAATCCGCTCGCGGAGTCCTCGACCCGCAGTCGGCGGAGGAGGTGGATCGCGGCGGAATGGAGCCGGGTGGCCAACTCGGGGCCCGGAGGCAAAGGGTCTTGACGATCGCGCCGCGGCATGTAATTAGTTAGCTAAGCTAAGTGTCGTCCCGCAACCCCCCAAGGCTACCGTCCCCGTCCCACTGGGTAAAGAGAGGAGTCCCCGATGTCCGACCTCGCCACTTCATCGCTCGGCCAAATCGCCCTGGTCGTTCACGATCTCGCCCGCGCCACGGCCTTCTACCGCGATACCCTGGGCCTGCCGTTCCTGTCCGAGTTCCCCGGCCTGGCGTTCTTCAGGTGCGGCGAGGTCCGACTGATGCTGTCGAAGCCGGAAAAGCCCGAGTTCGACCATCCCAGCTCGGTGTTGTACTACAAGGTGCCGGACGTCGAGGCCGCCCACCGCACCTTGGCGGGCCGTGGGGTCCAGTTCATCGACCTGCCGCACCTGATCCACAAGGCTCCGAGCTACGAGCTGTGGATGGCCTTCTTCCGCGACACCGAGGGCAACCCGGCCGCACTGATGGCCGAGAAGCCGATCTGAGTCCGTGGACCTGCCGATCGGCAGGTGAACCGAGCCACCGGCAACCCGGCGGCGGCTTGCGCGGCGCGCTGGCCGGCCTAGCTTGAACCGGTCGCCAACTCCGAACTGACAACGTGTCTGCAACGTCGTTCGCCGAAGACCGGGTCAATCTCACCGCGGCCCTGCGCTGGGCCGAGCGGCTCGGGCTCAACGAAGGCATCGATAACCACTTCAGCTACTCGGTCGACCCCGATGGCCGCCGATTCCTGGTCAATCCGCTCGGGCTGCATTGGCGCGAGTTGACCGCGGGCGACCTGATCTTGGCCGACGCCGATCGCCGGATCCTGGAGGGCACCCGACCGGTCGAGGACACCGCCTTCTTCATTCACTCCCGGCTCCACTTGAGGCACCCCAGAGCCCGGGCCGTGCTGCACACCCATATGCCCTACGCGACGGCTCTCACGGTCATCGAACGGGGCCGGCTCGAGATGGTGTCCCAGAACGCTCTCCAGTTCGCCGGCCGGGTGGCCTATCTCGACGACTACGGCGGGCTTGCGTTGGATCACTCCGAGGGCGACCGGATGGCCGCGGCGATGGGGAACAACTCGGTCCTGTTCCTCGGCCACCACGGCGTGATCGTCACGGCCCCGACCATCCACGAGGCGTGGAACGACTTGTACTTCCTGGAGCGGGCCGCGATGGTGCAGGTCCTCGCGATGTCGACTGGCCGGCCGCTCCGGCAGATCCCCGAGTCAGTGGTCTCGGCGATGGTGGCCGACCTCAACTCCAATCCGGACGCCGTCGACCAGCCGCGCAAGCACCTGGAGGCGCTCAAGCGGATTCTCGACCGGGAAGCGCCGGACTACCGGCGGTGACCCTCCAGCGGCATTCTCGGTCGGTGCCGATCAGGTGCAGGGGATCCGCTCGCGATCGAACCGGAAGACCGCCAACCCCTCGAGCCTTCGAGTCTGGCCGCCGATGCCGAGTTGAAGGTCGACCCGGAGCCGGAGCGGCGCCGCGGCGAGGACGGTGATCGTCCCGTCGACCGCGGTCGCCTTGGTGGCGCCCACCCGCGCCGAGACGGCCACCGTGCTGCCCGCGCCGATCCCCCAGCCGCCCCCAACGAACGTGGTCCGAACCGGGAAGACCTGGCCCTGGCTGAATGCCGCCGGGATCGTCAGCGCCAGGTAGCCGTCGTTGCCGAGGCCGTCGGCGGTCCAAGTCACCGACTGCCCCCCAAGCCCTTGGCCATCGATCAGCACCCGGCGGACCTCCCCAAACCCGGAGATGTTGCCAGGCCCGACCTGGCCGGCCAGCGCCACCGCGCCTCCATCCCACGTTCCGTTCAAGCCGACCCGGACCGCCTCGCTGTAGCACGGGCCGAACGGCGAGCCACACCCGGCGCTGCCCAACCCGACGAGAATGGCCAAACCAACCCGCAAACTCGAAGCAACCATGATGCCTCCATCCGGCGACACCGCCGGGTAACGCTTCAACGTGTCGCAAGATGGTCGGGTTCCGTCCCCGAACTGTGACCCTACATCCGGAACCCGCCGCCGCAGATCAACAGCTCGCCCGAGACGTAGTTGGACTCCGGGATGCAGAACAGATAGACCGCCCCAGCGGCCTCGTCGGGAGTGCCGGCGCGCCCGAGCGGGATCAGCCTCTCGGCGGACTTGAGGATATCGGGGTTGACCCCAACCTTGATTTGGCGCCCTTCCACGTCGATCGAAGCGGTGCCGTCCGCGGCTGCCTCGGTGAGCCGGGTGGTGATCAACCCGAAGGCCACGGCGTTGACGTTGACCTTGTACCGGCCCCACTCCTTCGCGAGCGCCCGCGTCAACCCGATTACCCCCGCCTTGGCCGAGGAGTAATTGGCCTGGCCGGCGTTGCCGTTGGTACCGGCCACCGAGGAGATGTTGACGACCTTCCGGTAGACCGCCTGCCCTGCCTCGGCTTCCTGTTTGGCGCGGGTTCGGATGAACTCGGCGGCGGCGCGGAGAATCCGAAAGGGCGCTTTCAAATGGACGTCGAGGATCGCATCCCACTGCTCGTCGGTCATCTTCTGGATGACGTTGTCCCAGGTATACCCGGCATTGTTGACGATGATGTCGAGTCCACCGAACGCCTCCAGGCCGGTTTTGATGAAGCGGTCCGCGAAGGACGGGTCGGTCACGCTTCCGACGCAGGCCACGGCCTTGCCGCCAGCGGCTTTGATCGCGGCGACCGTCTCGTTCGCCGGGGCGTCGTCGAGGTCGTTGACGACGACCTGGGCACCTTCTGAGGCCAGCTTCACAGCGATCGAACGGCCGATTCCGCGGCCGGATCCGGTCACGTAGGCAACTTTTCCGAGCAGCTTGCTCATGGCGAGATCGAAGCTCTTGATAGGGGTAGACGATGGTAGCGATGGGGCCGGGTCTCCGCCAGATGACACGCTACCCTGCTGAGTCGGCCCGGCAAGAGCAGCGAAGGACGATCGAATCGATCGGCCTGGTGTCCAGCCTGGACGGGGTTTCGCGCCCTGAGCAATGGAGGCGACGACCCCAACCCCGAACAGCGGAGTACCAAGATGATCACGATCGACACCCGGGCCCTTTGGCGATTGCTACTGACCCTTGCTCTCGCCGCCATGATGCTCGGCTGTGACAAGAACCCGGTCGGTACCGATGACGATGAAGACGACGAGGAGCGCGGTCCCGATGGGGTCCCGGCCCTGGTGGTACGGCGATAACCCGACCGGCGACCGACCTCAGTCGGTTTGGCGGGCGATGACGGCAAGCCATTCGGCGCCGTATTTCGCCGCCTTGGCCGGTCCGATGCCGAAGACGGATTGGAGCGCCGCCAACGACCGCGGGGTTCGCTCCGCCAGCTCCCGCAGGGTTCGGTCGCTGGCGACCACATAGGGTGGCACTCCCCCCGCTCGGGCCAACTCGAGCCGCCGGGCCCGGAGCGATTCGAACAGGGCGCTGCATTCCGGCGAGACGGCGACCTCGGCGGGCTCGACCCGACGGCGACCCGACGACACCGGACCAGCCTCTCGGTCAGGCGGCAACAGGAACCTGACCTGATCCGACCCGAAGAGAACCGCTTTCCCGGCGGCCGTTAGGCGGACCAGGGGTCGATCGGTCGCGGTGACGTCGACCCAACCGGCGGTGATGCAGCGACGCACCAAGGCGAGGAGCCACGGCTCCGGCTTCCCGCGCAGCGCGCCGAAGGTCTTGGTCGCGGTGAGGCCCGATCGCTCCAGGCGAGGATCCGACGCGCCGGCCAGCAACTTCACCGCCGCCTGGAGCCCAAACCGGCCGTGGGTCCGGGCCACCGCCGCCAGGGCCTTGCGAACGATGACGCTCACCTCCGCCTCGTCATCTCCTCCCGAGGCGATGACCGTGGTGCAGTTGTCGCAGCGGCCGCACCCGGCCAGCGTTTCCGCTTCGTCACCGAAATAGCGGAGGATGGCGTCGTGGCGACAGGTACCGGCCTCGGTCCAGCGCATCAGCTCGAGGAAGAGATTCCAGCGGTGTTCGACTCGGGCGGGGTCCGGTGCCACGCCATCGCTCGGCATCTCGATCAAGCGCCGCCGCAACGGCAGATCCGCGGCACTGGTGCAGAGCACCCCGATGGCCGGGTCACCGTCGCGACCCGCTCGACCCACCTCCTGGTAGTAGGCCTCGATCGAACCCGGCGCGGCCAGATGAATGACCGCCCGGACGTCGGCCCGATCGATTCCCATCCCGAAGGCATTGGTGGCGACCACGACTTCGAGCGCCCCGTCGCGGAACTGGCCTTGGACCCGGTCGCGAACCGATCCGTCGAGTCCGGCGTGGTAGCTTGCCACCCGCCAACCGTCGTCGGAGAGCCGGTCAGCCTCGTCGTCACAGCTGCGCCGGGTCGGTGCGTAGACGATCGCGGTGCCAGCAGCCGCGCCCGGGCCGCCGAGGGCCTCGCCCAGGGCGCGGTCCACCGCCCTGGCCTGGTCGTTGGCTCCGCGAACCTCGACGACCCGCAACCCGAGGTTGGGCCTGGCAAACCCGCGAACGAGCTGCGGCGTTTCGGCGGGGAGCCCCAGCCGGGCCAAGATCTCGTCCCGGACGACTGGAGTGGCGGTCGCGGTGCAGGCCAAGACTCGAACCTGGCGGCCCAGGTCCGCCGCAAGCTCGCCGATGGCCAGGTACTCCGGCCGGAAATCGTGTCCCCACTCCGAAATACAGTGGGCCTCGTCGACCGCGAGCAGGGGGCAACCCAAGTCCCGCGCCAGCCCCCGGAAACCGGGAAAGCCGAGACGTTCGGGCGCGACGTAGGCGATCCGGTAATTGCCGCGGCCCAGGCCGCTCATTCGGCGGCGGGTTTCGTCGCCGGAGAGGGTCGAGGCCAGATAGGTCGCCGCGACACCTCTGGCCGAAAGGGCCGCCACCTGGTCTTGCATCAGCGAGATCAGAGGGGAAATGACCAGCGTGGTGCCGCCGAGCAAGGTGGCGGGCAGCTGGTAGGTCAGGCTCTTCCCGCCACCGGTCGGAGCGACCAGCAGGAGGGATTCACCGCGCAGCACCCGTTCGATGGCCTCGCGCTGGCCGGGGCGAAAAGCGGCGTAGCCGAGGGCCCCGAGGGCCGCGCTGAGATCTGGGTGCTCGATGGCGTTCGTGAACAAGTCGATGCCCGGGTTTCGACGGCAAGATAGCCCGCTGACGAGGCGGCGGGCCAACCAAATTCGCAGCCTGGCGTACCAGAAAGGCGCGGCAGTCCCAGGTGGGCGGCGAGTTTCTCTTTGGTCAGCGAACACCAGGCGCGGCTGCCACTCGAGCGCGCCGGGCCGGGCTAGCCAGGCCTCGGCTAACCGACACGCCAACGTGTCGGAACGACACGTCGACGCCCCGGAAGAAGAGAAGGCCCGGGTGACGGCGCTCCGCTTCCTCGGCGCGCGAAATTCCCGCTTCGGTTACATGGAGGACGCCGAGTACATCAAGTGGCGGGAACTGTCGATCACCTACAACGCGCCGAGATCACTGGCCCGAACCTTCAGCGCCGACCGGCTCAGCATCACGTTGAGCGGCCGGAACCTGCTGACCTCGACCAAGTACACCGGCATCGATCCGGAGGTCAACGGCCAGGGCGAAGCGCTCTTTGCCCAGCGCGACTTCTTGAGCCTGCCTCCGCTTCGTTCCTACAACATCCGGGTGAACCTTGGCTTCTAATCACACTACTCGCGACCATCGGAGCCCCTCGATGATTCGGTCATGGCTACCAGCCAGCGCGTTGATGGGCCTCGCCCTCACCGCGGGCTGTCTCGACGAAATCGTTCGGGTGGAAGAACGAGATGTCATTCCACCCGACCAGATCAACACCGCGGCCGGTGCCGCGGCGCTCTACGCCGGCGCGCTTCGCGACTTCGGCATCGCCATCGACGGCGACAACGGTGGAACCGAAGGGCAAATCCTGATTTCCGGGATGATGTCGGACGAGTTCTACCACTCCGGCACCTTCAGCACCCGAGTCGATTACGACATGCGAGCCGCCGCGCTCGACAACGGCACCCTGGCGGGCGTCTTCCGCGTCCTCCAGAACGCTCGACTCGAAGCCGGCCGCGCGGTCGCCGCCCTGCAAAACAGCGGCGCCACCGACGCCGCCGATCCCCGGCTGGGAGTCATGTACAACCGGATCGGCGCGGTGTACCTGTACGCCGCGATGAACTACTGCAACGGGGTACCGTTCAGCGAACTGGTGAACGGCGCGGTCGAGCCAGGCACCCCGCAGACCACGGCGCAGATCATCGCGCTCGCCACGGCGCAGTTCGACAAGGCCCTGGCCGGCGCGGCTGGCACCAACAACGTCAACCACAATACCGCCCGGCTCCTCAAGGCCCGGGCGCTGATGCTCCAAGGCCCGACCCAGTTCGCCGCAGCCGTCAGCATCGCCGCGGCGGTACCGACCAACTTCCGGGCCGTGAGCGAGCATTCGATCGCGGCGGGCCCGAACGAAAACGGGGTGTTCGTTTTCAACCACCTGAGCAAGCGGTGGTCGATGGCGCACCAGGATGGCGGCAATGGGCTCCCCTTCCGGGGCGCCGGCAATGGCACCGTGGCCGCCAACGCTGATCCTCGCCTTCCGTGGACCTTCACCGGGGTCGGTTTCGACAACACCTCGCCCCAGTGCAACTGGCTCGGATCGGGGGCCCGCGATGCGGCCCAGGCGTTCGCGAAAGGCGAGGAGGCCCGGCTCAACGAGGCGGAGGCCGCCCTGCAGACCGGGGACGCCACCACCTGGCTCGCCAAGCACAACACCCTCAGGGCTACGGTGGCGGGGCTTGCGCCCCTCACCGATCCGGGCGACGCCGCCAGCCGGCTCACCCTGCATTTCGCCGAACGAGCCTTCTGGCTCTACGGCACCGGGGTCCGGCTGTCCGACCTCCGGCGGTTGGTCCGGCAGTACGGACGCGCCGCGACCGCGGTGTTCCCGAACGGGGCCTATCGGAAAGGTGGGAACTACGGCACCGACACGAACTTCCCGGTGCCGACGCAGGAGAATCAGAACCCGAACTTCCGGGCCTGCATCGACCGTAACCCCTGATCTACCGCTGCTGACACTGAAACCGGCGGGTCCCATCGCGGGGCCCGCCGGTTTCGTCTGCCGGGGAGGTTCTCACCCAGCGTGCGTCCACCGTTGGCGTTTTTGACCGTCCACCCAGATGACCGAACTGCCTCGCTTCGGCAGCGGACCAACGAGTGGGCCTGGGTAGAGTTGAACTACCGACCTCACGCTTATCAGGCGTGCGCTCTAACCACCTGAGCTACAGGCCCTAACACTTTGCGACCCGGCAGTCATTGCCGGCCAGCAGGGGCAGGAGCTTAGCCAGGGGAGCCGCCTCACGCAAGCGACTCCCGGGAGCTGCCCCTTACTCCTCTTCCTCGTTGAAATCCAAGTCGTCCCCACCGAAATCCTCGTCGAGATCCTCGTCGCCAAACCCTTCGTCCTCCTCGTCGAGTTCGTCGTCATCCTCGAGGTCTTCGTCGTCGTCGAAGCTGAAACCATCATCGTCTTCTTCATCCTCGTCGAATCGACGACGCAGTTCCACTTCCTCGTGGGACGCCACCAGGGCCGACATGGGAGTTTCCACCTTCCTCAAAGTGTGGGTCAACACGTGCGCCCCCCCCTTAGGACGCGCCAGCCACCCGAGCCGCCGCCCGGGCCGCGCGCTTGCGATCGGTCTGTGACATCACCCGCTTCCGCAACCGAATGTTCGCCGGCGTCACCTCGATCAACTCGTCGTCCTCGATGTACTCGAGCGCGTACTCCAGGGTGATCTCCCTGGGCGGCTCCAGGATCACGTTTTCGTCCGAGGCCGTCGTCCGCATGTTGGTGAGCTTCTTCTCCTTGGCGACGTTGACGTCCATGTCCTCGGGCCGGGAATTCTCCCCAACGACCATGCCCTCGTAGACGTCCTGCCCCGGCGCCACGAACATCTGGGCCCGCGCCTGCAGGTTGCCCAGCGCGAACGCCACCGCGGTCCCCTCGCGGTCGGCCACCAGCACCCCCCGCTTTCGGCCCGCGAGGGGCCCAGCCCAGGTCCCGTAGTCGAGATAGCGGTGGTGGAGGGTGCCGGTGCCTCGGGTATCGGTCAGGAACTCCGACCGATATCCGAACAACCCGCGGGCCGGGATCCTGAACACCATCCGGACCGTCCCTTGCCCCGGATTGCGCATTTCGGTCAACTCGCCGCGGCGGGGGCCGAGTTTCTCCATGACCGCCCCCATGTACCCCTCGGGGACGTCGACCATCAGCTCCTCGTACGGCTCCAACCGCTCACCGTCGGGCCCTTCCTTGGTGATGACCCGCGGGCGCGACACCTGGAATTCGTAGCCCTCGCGCCGCATGGTCTCCATCAGAATGCCGAGGTGGAGTTCGCCCCGCCCGCTCACGGTCAGGGTGTCCGGCGAGTCGGTCTCCTCGATCTTGAGCGCCACGTTGCGCTCGAGTTCCCGGAAGAGCCGATCCCGAACCTGCCGGCTGGTGACGAACTTCCCCTCCCGGCCGGAAAATGGCGAGGTGTTGAGCGAGAAGTCCACCGAAATCGTCGGCTCTTCCACGGCGATCCCCTCGAGCCGTTCCGGAACGGCGGGGTCGGTGAGCGTCTTGCCGATCTCGATCCCCTCGAGCCCGGAGACGACCACGATGTCGCCGGCCGAGGCTTCCTCGACCTCGACCCTGGTGAGGCCGTCGAAGGTGTAGAGCTTGGTGATCCGGCTCCGCTCGATGCTCTCCTCGCCCACCAGGCCGGGAGCCCCGAGCGGCAACAACGCCACCGGGTCTCCGACCTTGACCCGGCCGCGCTCGATCCGCCCGATGCCGAGCCGGCCGAGGAACGACGAGTAGTCGAGGGTCGAAATCAGCATCTGAAATGCGCCGCTCGGGTCTCCCGAGGGCGCCGGGACGTGACGGAGGATGGCCTCGAACAGCGGTTCGAGGTCGGTTCCAGGCCGCTCCAGCTCCGGCGTGGCCGTACCGGCGCGGCTCGAGGTATACAGAAACGGCGCATCGAGCTGCTCGTGCGAGGCCTCCAGGTCGATGAACAACCCGAGCACTTCGTCGTGGACCCGGAGCGGCTCGGCGTCGGACCGGTCGATCTTGTTGATGGCCACGATCGGCCGGAGCCCGAGCCCGAGCGCCTTGCGGGTCACGAACCGGGTCTGCGGCATCGGCCCCTCGGCCGCGTCGACCAGAATCAGGACCCCGTCGACCATTCGGAGAATCCGCTCGACCTCGCCGCCGAAGTCGGCGTGGCCCGGGGTGTCGACGATGTTGATCTTGGTATCGTCCCACCGGACGGCGGTGTTCTTGGCCAAGATGGTGATGCCGCGCTCCCGTTCGAGCGGATTGGAATCCATCACCCGCTCTTCGACGTGCTGGTTCTCCCGAAAGGCACCAGCCTGTCGAAGCATCTTGTCGACCAGGGTGGTTTTCCCGTGATCGACGTGCGCGATGATGGCGATGTTTCGAATCGGCACTGCTACGTCCTACCCCCCCATTGGCCGGGCATATATAGGCGGGGGGCGATGGGGGGGGCAAGGGGCCGGCGGCCCCTCCCTGGCCGGGCCCGATTTGGGGGCGGTTCAGTGGCGATGACCGTGTTGGAAACCGGCGTGGCCGTGCCCGTGACGCCCCTCGGCGCCGACGTTCCGGCGCAGGCAGTCGAGCCCTTCGCAGTGGTCGACCACCTCGAGCTGCAGCGTCGAATGGTGAATGCCGAGGTGGCCAAGCTCATCGAGCATTCGGCGGAGCGCGACCGGATGCTGGGCCAGTTCCGGCACCACCGCGTGACCGCTCATGGCCACCACGCCGCTGGTCACGGTCCAGACGTGGAGGTCGTGCACGTCGCGAACGCCCTCGACGGCCAGGAGCCGGCGGCGGACTTCGTCCATGGGGAGGTGCGGGGGGGCAGCCTCCAACAAGACGTGGGTGCTCTCCTTGAGGAGCCGCCACGCCCCCACGAAGATCAGCAGCGACAGCAGGATCGAGACGATCGGATCGGCGTACGTCCAGCCGGTGAACTGAACCGTCAGGGCCGCCAGCAGGGCTCCGACCGAGCCTAACGTATCGCCCAGGACATGGAGATACGCCCCCCGAACGTTGAGCCCGGCGTGGCGCACCCCGTGGAGGATCCGCAGGCCGGTCACGTTGACGATCAGGCCGACCAGCGCGGCCGCCAGGAAGATGTCCACCCGGATCGGCTGGGGGGTATCCAGCCGGTCGATCGCCTCGACGATCACGGCGGAGGCGATCCCGATCAGCGCGGCCCCGTTCACCACGGCGGCGAGGATCTCGAGCCGGAGGTATCCGTAGGTCCTCGACGGGGAGGCCGGCCGCCTCGCCAGCCAGGCCGTGAAGGCCGACAGCGCCAGGGCGGCGACGTCGATCAGCATGTGGCCGGCGTCGGCGAGCAGCGCCAAGGCGCCGCTGACCAATCCCGCCACCGCCTCGACCACCATGAAGATCGTCGTCAAGATCAAGACGGCGATCAGCTTCTTGGAGATGACCTCTCGCTCCGAGGGGTTCGGGGCGCTAACGTTCCCGGTTATGGAGTCCTCACAGGTTGGGATCGTCTCCGGATTGGTCGGCGTCGTGGTCCTGGTGCTCGCCAACGCCTTCTTCGTCGCCGCGGAGTTCGCTCTGGTCGGGGCCCGAAAGACCCGCCTCGACGAAATGGCCCGCGGCGGCGACCGCAAAGCTACGCTGGCCCGACACGCCGTTCAATCGCTCGACCGGACCATCTCGGCCACCCAGCTCGGGATCACCCTCTCGTCGATCGGGCTCGGCTGGATCGGCGAACCGGCCCTGGCCGGCCTGATCGAGGGCGGGTTCGGCTTTCTGCCCGACGCAGTCCAACCGGTGGCGGTCCATTCGATCGCGGTGGCCGTGGCGTTCGCCATCATCACCATCCTCCACATCGTCTTGGGCGAGCTGATGCCCAAGGCGCTCGCCCTCCTCTTTCCGGAGGACGTCTCCCGCTGGGTCGCCTTCCCGCTCCTCGGGTTCGCCTGGATCATGACTGGACCGATCAAGGTGCTGAACGGCGCGGCCAACGGACTCCTCCGGCTGTTCAAGGTCCGACCCATCGGCGAGCACGAGCGGGTCCACAGCCCGGAGGAGATCCGGATGCTGGTGGAACAATCCCAGGAGGGCGGCCAATTGGGCAAACAGGACGCCAGGATGCTCGAGGGCGTCTTCGAATTCACCGAGAAGACCGCGCTCGACGTGATGACGCCGCGGACCGAGATCGTCGCGCTCGAGGCGGGCCTCACCGTCGAGCAAGCCGCCGACATCGTCGCCGGGGCGCAGCGGTCGCGCTATCCGGTCCACGTCGACTCGCTCGACGAAATCGTCGGCGTGGTGCACGCCAAGGACATCCTCCGGACCCTCCGAACCACCCCCACCGCCACGGTGGGTTCCATCGCCCGACAACCGCTCCTGGTCCCAGGCACTCGGGAGGTCGAGGACGTCCTGACCGACATGAAGCGGCTGAAGGTGCATATGGCGATCGTGCTCGACGAGTACGGTGGCACCGCGGGGCTCGTCACCATGGAAGACCTGCTCGAGGAGATCGTCGGGCCGATCTTCGACGAGTACGACACCGCCCCGAAGCCGCCGGCCGCCGACGCCACCCCGCTGATCGACGGCGGGACGCCGATTTCGCAATTCAACGCCGAGCACGATGCCAAGCTCGACGACACCGACTACACCACCGTCGGCGGGCTCTTGTTCGGTCAACTCGGCCGGCTTCCCCAAATCGGCGATCGGATCACGACGGGCGGCATGGCGTTCGAAATCGTCGAGATGGAGGCCCGGAGAGTCAAGTCGGTCCGCCTGGTGGACCAGCGGGTCAACACCTGACGTTAGGCTCGGCCTGCAGTCGGCGCTCGGCCATCGCCACGGCCAGACGAATCGCTTCCCGCATGCTCCCGGCGTCGGCCCGATCGGTCCCCGCGATGTCGAAGGCGGTTCCGTGGTCGGGGGAGGTTCTCGGAAAGGGAAGCCCCAAGGTGACGTTCACGCCCTGACCGAACGAGGCCACCTTGATGGCGGTCATCCCGACGTCGTGGTAGGGCGCCAGCACCGCGTCGAACTCGCCCTTGATCGCCCGCACGAACACGGTATCCGCCGGGAACGGCCCGGCGGCACCAAGCGTCCGCGCCGCCGGCTCGAGAATCCGTCCCTCCTCGTCGCCGAACAACCCCTGTTCGCCGGCGTGCGGGTTGACCGCGCAGAGCGCGAGCCTCGGCTCGGCGATCCCGAACCAGCCGCGGAGCGCGGCGGCGGTGGTCCGGCCGGCTCGAACCACCCGATCCACGGTGAGCAGCGCCGGGACGTCTCGGAACGCCACGTGGGTCGTGACCAGCACCACCCGGAGCCGATCCGACGCCAGCATCATGGCGACATCGACGTCGCCGGCCAGATGGGCGAGCCATTCGGTGTGGCCCGGGTACCGAAAGCCGGCCAAATGGAGCGCGTGTTTCTCCACCGGGGCGGTCACCAGGGCGTCGACCGTTCCCGCCAGCGCCAAGGCGACCGCCCGCTCTACCGCGTGGCCGGCAATCTGGCCCGCCCTGATCGCCCGGCCTCGGTCCTCTGGCCGGGCACCGAGCCCGGCCTTCCAGGTCCCAACGGAAAGCCGGGCGTCGGCGGGAATCTCTTCGATCTGATCGGCGGAACCGACGAGGGTGCAGTGCGCTCCGATCCCGTCGCCGAGTGCTCTGGCGACGATCTCGGGACCAATGCCCCGCGGATCGCCCAGGCTGATCGCGATCCGGGGGATCCGGCTGGTCACAACGCCCGGACCTCGACGTAGTTCGCTTGGCGCATTTTATCGAGGTAGCGGCGGCGGGCGAGAATGTCGCCAAGCCGGTTGCGGATCTGGTCCTTCACGTCGTCGTAGCGAGGGGCCCCGGCCGGAATCCGCGCCACCACGCGGAGAATGACTTGCTTGGCTCGCAGCGGATCGCCGGCCTCGAGTTGAAACAGCGGCGCGAGTTCGCCTTCCTTCACGTCTCGCACCGCGTTGGCGTAGGCCGGCGGCAACGCGGTGATCGGAAACTGGTTCGCTTCGCGCTCGTCCGACTTGTCGTGCCAGACTCGTTGGACGCTGTCGAAGTCGGCCCCGTTCTTGATGGCGAGATAGGCCGCCTCGGCGGTTTCTCGGGCCTTCACGGCACTGCCGGAATCGACCGTCGGCACGATCAAGATGTGACGGACTTGAAGCTCGGCCGGCTGGGCGCGCTCGACCTGGATCAAGTGAAACCCGAACGACGTTTCCACCGGGTCGGAAATCTGGCCGACCCGCAGGGAGAACGCCGCCTCCTCGAATTTGGGATCCCATCCCTGGCCGCGGCGGATCCAGTTGAGGGACCCGCCCTGGTCCCTGGTGCCCGGATCCATCGAGAATCGTCGGGCCGCGATCGCGAAATCACCGCCCTTGCGCAACTCGACCAGAATCGAGTCGGCCAGCGCCTTGGCCCTGGCCTTGGCGGTATCCGGAGGGGTCGGCGCGATGACGATCTGGGTAAACGACAGGGCCTCGGGCCGGTCCTGGAGCCGCATGCAGTTGTGGTCGAAGCACTCGCGAACCTCTTTGTCCGTTGGGGCGATCGACTTGAGCAGTTGCTGACCTCGGACCCGCTCCCAGAATCGGTCGGCGTAGAACCGCCTTCGTTGCTGATCGGTGGAGTAGCTTCGCCACTCCTCCAGCGTCTGGAACCCCGCTCCGGCGAGGTCGTTGCGGAACTGCTCTTCCGAGTTGTAGCGACTGCGGGCGTTGCGGAACAACTCGTCGACCGACTGGGTGACCTCTTCGTCGGTGACCTTGATCGCGGTGTCGCGTTGCGCTTCCTGAATGACCAGCTCCTCGTCGATCACCGACTCGAGAATCGCTTTGAGGATCTTGTCGCGCTCCTTCACGTCGCTCGGCAGCTCCTTGCCGAGTTCCGCGTAAGCCCGTTCCTGCAGTTGCGAGAGGGCGATGGCCTTACCGCCCACCACGGCGACGATCCGGTCGATGGTGTTGTCTTCTTGCTGCCCCGTCGCGACGCCGACGGCCGATGCCATCAGCACCGCGGCCACCGCGATCGATCGGACCATCGCCACCAGTGCCTCCTTCTTCAGAACCTGTGCTCCCAAGCCTACCGGGCCGTGGTATCCGAGATCGGCGGCCCACCGGGAGCGGGCTGCACCACGTTCGCGGGCGGGCGCGCCGCGGCGGCGGCGGAATCTCGCCGGTACTGGGCCATCGCCAGCTCGACCGAGCGGGCAATGCCAGCCTGGTTGACCTTCCCGCCGCCCAACGACCTGAGATGGCTCGACAACTCCGGCAGGACCACCGCCATCTGGGCCCGCCCCTCCGTCAAGCGAGTGAAGAAATCCTCGACCTTCTCGCCCGCCAGCTTGACCTTTTGTTCGGCGGTCAGGGTCGACCCTTCGCCAAGTTCGGCCACGTTGAGTCCCAACGCCGTCTTGACCTGATCGACCGTTTGGTTGAACTGGAGATTCATGAACTGCCACATCGGAGCCGCGAGCTGGATCTTGGCGGAGTCGGCGGCTTTGAGCAGCAAGGCCTGCTGAGCCAGGCCCTTGGCGTAGGCATCCAACACCGAGTCGGGTTGGGCGCGGATCTGGATCTTGTTGTTGAGCGGGAACATCGCGGTCCACTTGACGAAGTCGGCCACCGTGACCTTGCCGCCCTTCATGTTCACCAGAGCCCTGGTCGAGTTCCGGTTGCCATCCGGATCGGCGAGCGCCGCCTTGATGGCGGCGGAAGCTCCGCCCGCGATCTTGATCTCGGCGCCCTCGGTCAACCGCGCCACGAACAGCGAGTCGCCCTGCCCCGCCTGGCGCTGGGTCAGCGCCTGCTTGATCCGATCGCGGGATTCCGCGAGCGTCGGCCGGCGGATCAGGTGGAACCCGAATTGGGTGGTGACCAGATCGCTCACCTGACCGGGATTGAGGGCGTAACCGACCGCCTCGAACTCGGCAACCAGCTGGCCCTTGGGCAGGTAGCCCAGGTATCCCTGATCGTTCTTGCTGCCGTCCTCACCGACTTGGGCGGCGACCTGCCCGAAGTTGGCGCCGCCTTTGATGCGGCTGGCCGCGGCGAGCACCGCGTTACGAGCGGTGGTGGTGTCGGCGGCGGTGGTGCCTTTGGGAATGACGATCAGGTGTTGGAGCAACCGGGCATCGGCGGCGTTGTAGGCGCTGTCGGCGGCCGCGTCGGTCGGGCCAGCCCGGCGAGCCGCCACCGACTCCGCCAAGACCCGGATCCGGGCGTTGGCGATCGACGGCCACCGAATCTCGGCGATCGAGGCGGAGTCGGTCTTGATGGTGCCTTCGGCCACGGCTTTCCCGAACAGGGCGTAGTCGAGCCACAGGTTCGACACGAACTCGGCGACCTGGCTCGTCGGCCCCTGGCCCATTTTGGCGATGATGTTCCCGACCCGCTCGGCCGGGAGTTGGAGGGCACCGACCTCCGCCGCGACGTCCGACCGAGCCGCGAACCGCTCGCAGCCGCCAAGCAAGACGGTCGTGGCGAGCCCTGCTGCTATCCACCGATTCATGTCAACTCCACCCTATGGGATGTGCCATCCGTGATCATCGTCGCGCGGTGCCAACCGCCCGCGAACCATCGCTACCCTCGCTACACCAGCACTTGCCGCAGCGCCCTCACCAGCGCGGGGATGATGTGCTCCCCCCCCAACCGGACCAAGCGAAGCGACAGGGGCACCGTCCGGCGCACGTCGGCCGCGAGCTGAACGTTGTCCAGCGCAGCGGTCAAACGCGCCATCCTCGGCGTGGTGCCCGCCCGGAAGCTCACTCGGGCCTCGTCTCCGCGAACGAGAATGTGCTGAATGCCCAGCGGAGCGCCGATGACCCGGAGGCGGCTGAGATCCAACAGGTGCTCGGCCACCTCCGGCAGGGGACCGAATCTTTCCCGAAGCTCCTGGCGTAGCTCATCAATTTCGCCTGCCCCGGTCGCCCGCGCCAGTCGCCGGTAGATATCGAGCTTGGCATCGTCGTCGCCGACGTACTCGTCGGGCAGCTGGGCTGGAACGTCGAACACCACGTCGGGAGGCGGCGGCGCCTCGGTGATCGCACCGCTTCTGCGGAGCGAGTCCACCGTTTGCTCGAGCCAGCGCAGATAGAGGTCGAACCCGACCGCTTGCGCGTGTCCTGACTGCTCGCTGCCGAGCAGGTTGCCGGCGCCGCGGATCTCGAGGTCCTTGAGGGCGATCCGATACCCCGCGCCGAGTTCGGTATGGTGCTCCAGCACCTTGAGGCGATCCTCGGCCTCCGGATCGATGAGATCCGGGGTGAGCAGGTAGCAATAGGCTCGCCGGTGGCTCCGGCCCACCCTGCCGCGCAGTTGGTAGAGCTGCGCCAGACCGAGCCGATGGGCGTCGTGGACCACCATGGTGTTGGCGTTCGGGACGTCGAGCCCGGACTCGACGATCATGGTCGACACCAGGATCTGCGCCTCGCCCGCGACGAACCGGTGCATCACGGCCTCGAGGCGCTCGGCCGGCATCTGGCCGTGACCAACCATCACGGTCGCCCGAGGGGCCAGCGACCGGACCCGTTCGGCGATGGTCTCGATCGTCTCGATCCGATTGTGAACGACGAAGACCTGGCCGCCCCGGTCGAGTTCACGGGCAAAGGCCTCTTCCAACAGTCCGTCGTCCCAGGGCTCCACGAAGGTGAGAATCGGCGATCGATCGCGCGGCGCGGTCTCGATCAGGCTCAGGTCCCGAATCCCGGCCAGGGAGAGATGCAGGGTCCGCGGAATCGGCGTCGCGGTCAAGGTCAGGACGTCGACCGAGAGGCGGAGCGCCTTGAGCTGCTCCTTGTGTTTGACGCCGAAGCGGTGCTCCTCGTCGACGATCACCAGGCCGAGGTCTTTGAACCCGACGTCCTTCGAGAGCAGCCGGTGGGTCCCGATCACGATGTCGATGGCACGGCTCGCCAATGCCTCCAGGACCCCCTTCTGCTCCTTGAGGGTCCGGAATCGAGAGAGGACCTCCACCTTCAACGGGAAATCCGCCAGCCGCTCGCCGAAGGTCCGCCCGTGCTGCTCGGCGAGGACGGTCGTCGGAACCAACACCGCCACCTGCTTGCCGCCTTGCACGGCTTTGAAGGCTGCCCGAACCGCGATCTCCGTCTTGCCGTAGCCGACATCGCCGACTAAGAGCCGGTCCATCGGAATCGGCCGCTCCATGTCTTTCTTGACTTCGTCGGTGGCCCGTCGCTGATCGGCGGTGTCCTCGTACAGGAAGCTCGACTCGAGCTCCCGCTGCCATTTCCCATCCGGGGGGAAGGCGAAACCGGCGCTCACCTGCCGCCTGGCATAGAGGTCCAACAACTCGGCCGCCATCTGCTGGATGGCCTCACGGGTCCGATCGCGGACCTTCTTCCAGGAGCTCGAGCCCAGCTTGTGAATCTTCGGGGGTGCTTGGTCCTCGCCGTCGCCAGCGGCACGGTAGCGTTCGATCTGATCGAGCCGATAGAGCGGAACATGGAGGCGGTCGCCGCCCTGGTACTCGACCACCGCCACCTCGATGGTGCCGCCCTCGATGTCGATCGAGGTGATCCCTCGGTAGATCCCGATCCCGTGGTCGAGATGGACGACGTAATCGCCGTTGGCCAAGGCCCCGATCGCGGCGGTGGGCGCCGCCTGCCGGTAACGGCGGGCCCGCCGGAGTCGCCGCGCCCGCCGGAAGATCTCGTGGTCGGTCATGACCCGAAGTGCCGGCAGCACGAACCCGCCGTCGAGGGCACCGACGAGCAGGGTGGCCGCCCCGGGCCGCCCGTGCTCGTCGAGCAACTCGGCGAGGCGCTCGACCTGTCCTTCGTTGTCGCAGAGAATCAGAGTGGCCAGACCACCGTCGAGAAGCGCCCGCAACCGCTTGAGGTCGCGGTCGACTTTCTCGGGCGGCAAGAACCCGGCCTGGAGCTCGACCGGGTCTTCTCGCAACGTGAGGGTGGCGAATCGTTCGGACTGGACTCGCCATTGCTCCGGCGCCACGAAGATCTGATCGCGCGCGGGGATGTCCTCGCCGAGCCGGCGGGCGACCTCGAGGTGATGCTCGGCTTCTCGCCAGGCACGGACCACTTCCTCCCCGTTGGCGGTGACCGAGTCCACCAGGACCAGGGTGTCGGACGGCAGCAGCTCGAGCAGCGACCGGCGAACGGTGGGCGCCCCGGCGGTCCCCCCGCTCCGCACGGCGCGGATCGGCAGGATCGAAACGGCCTCGACCTCACCCGCGGACCGTTGACTGGTGAGGTCGAAGGCGCGGAGGCTCTCCACCAGGTCCCCCCACCACTCGACCCTGGTGGGCGCCGCCATCCCGAACCCATAGACGTCGAGGATGCCTCCGCGGAGACTGAATTGGCCGACTTCCGCCACGGTCGGTACCCGGGCATACCCCATGTTCTCGAGCCGCTCCGCCACTGCCCGGGGCGGGAGCATCTCGGAACGGCGGAGCTCCAGGCGCATCGACTCGAGCAAGGCGGGAACCGCGGTTCGCTCGGCGGTGGCGCGGGCGGTGGTGACGACGAAGGTCAGCCGGCCGGAGAGCAGCGCTTCGAGGGTTTCGGCCCGTTCGCCGGCGATCTCGAGGTGGTGCTCCTCCTCGCCGAGGGCTTCGCGTTGCGGGTACAGCGCCACCGGGCGGTCGGTCAGTTGGCCCAAGTCGGTGAGCCACCGTTCCGCGTCCGCTGGAGTCGTGGCGACGATGGCGATCTGGCGGGTTGGCCGCTCGCGGGCCAGCCAGGCGGCAAGCACGGCCGGGCAGGAGCCGGGGAGCCCACCGAGCCTGAGCGTCGAGCCCATTGGGGGCAACCGGTCGGCCAGCTCCCGCGCGAAGGCGGTCCGACCGAACCCGTCGAGTATCGGCGTCAGCATCAGCGGGATCGTCGCCGCCCACGGGCGAGGGCTACCTCACCGAGTCCGAGCACCACCGCGAGCCAAAGCAGGGGGCCCCGGAGGTCGCTCCTGGCCCCAGCCTGGAAGGCAAGATCGCCGGCCTGATCGTAGTCGCCGATCCGGGCGGCTGGCCACAGACCGGCGATCTCGGTGTCGGTCGCTCGGGTCAGGTCCGACTCGCGCGGGTCGGGATTGACGGCCAGCACCCCGATAGTGTCGCGTTCGGCCACCAGGTAGTAGATCCCGAGGCGAGGCGGCGCGAACGAGGCGCCGCCCTCGACCCGCCAGCGGTTCGGACCGCTCACGACTTCCGTCACCCGATCCGGCATCGAGACCGGATCGCCAGGACCAGCCGCCAAGTTGGTCAGCTCGCCCCGAGCGGCGCGGTTGAGCAGGGCGTCGAGGAACGGCAGGAATCCGGCCGCCAAGGGCAGCGCGGTCCAGTCAGGGTCGAAGCGGCTCCCGACCAGGACGGTTCGCCCGGATCGCACCACCCAGGGCTGGCCGCCGGCGGTGACCAGGACGTCCGATGGAGCGCCGCCTTGGAAGACCAACCGATAACGCCGCGTGACCCGTTCCCGGCCAAGCCAGCTGCCGCTGTCGGTCGCGGTTGGGGTGACGTCGAGGTCACCGAACCGCCAGCGGGACCCGCGGGCGGCCAACGCTCGATTGAGGGCACCAATTCGGGCGGGATCGGCTGGCGGGAGCACCACCGAGCCAGCCGGTCCGAGGGATCCCAGGGTCACGTCCTGGCCGGCTGCGATTCGGCCGTTTTGCTCGAGCACCAGGGCCGCGGTGGCGACGAATCGGTCGTCCGCGGGCCAGGCCACCCGAGCCGCGGGACTGGTCCTCGCCGCCACGACTCGACGGTCATCGGCTCGCAGCTCGTCGGGATCGAGGGTAGCCTCAACTTCGCTCCATCCCGGCGCCAGGCCCGTCAACTTGACGGCACCTTGCCCGCCGGGCCGGACCAGGAGCTGTTTGGCTGGCCGGTCGGGAACGGACACCACCAGCGCCCGGGCGTCTTGGCCCGTCCCCGCGACCGTGAGGCTCACCGTCGCACCGTCGGGCCCCCAGGGTTGGGATCCGAGATCCAGGTGGGCCACCCCCGCGTTGACGACCGCCGCGCCAGTCGGGCGCAGGACCACCATCGGCAGGGTCTGCTTGGCCCCGACCAACGCCGAGCGTTGCAGGTCGGAGATGATGACCAATTCGCCCGGTCGGTCGGCCCGCTCCACCACCTCTCGAGCCCGTTCGACTGCCGCGCCGAGATCGAGACGCCGGGAACTCGGGGCCAGGCTGTCGAGACGAGTGAGCAGCTCGTCCCGGCCGCCCGGTACCACCACGCCATCGGCCGTCATCAGCCAGAGGCGGTCGTTCGAGGTGGCCCGGTTGACGACCTCCTTCGCGGCAGCCTTGAGCCCCTCGAGCGCGGGCAGGCCACGCTCGACCACGCCGCTCGAGAGCGAGTTGTCGGCGATGACCACCAGGGCGGTGGGACCGTGGGCGCCGACCCCCGCCGTGGGCCAACTCGGCCCAGCCGCGGCCAGGACGATCGCGACGATCAGGAGAGTTCGCACCACGAGGAGCAGCAAATGCTGGAGCTGGAGCCGACGCTGATGGAGCCGGGCGGCATCGGCAAGGTACCGGGTAGCCGGGAATGGCACCGTCGGCGGTTCCCGGCGAGCCAGCAGATGGAGCAGGATGGGAATTCCGGCCAGGAGGAGCCCGGCCAGCGCCCACGGCGCGGCGAACGTCATCTCGTTAGGTCAGGTGGGTCGACCGCACCAGCGCCTGGCGTAAGGCCAGCCCGAAGGGCGTGTCGGTGACCACCCGTTCGTAGGCGATCCCGTGGCGACGGCACGCCAGCCGCCAATCGTGGACCACCCCGGCCACCGTTTTCGAGTACACCTCGGCCCAATCCGCGGGACGAATGGTCACCGCTTCGCCGGTCTCCGGATCTTCGAAGCGGGCCTCCGCGGGGCCGTGGAGGGAGATCTCGGCGGGATCCATGATGTGGAGGACGAGCACCTGGTGCCCGCGGTGACGCAAGAACCGCAATGCCTTGATCGCGAGGTCGCGGTCGAGCAGCAGGTCCGAGACGAAGATGACGAGGCCCCGCCGCCGGAGTTGGTCCATCACTCGCCGGAGCGCTGGCTCGGCAGCCGTACGGGCACCCACCTGGGTCCGGTGGAGCACCCCGAGAAGTTGATACCAATGAGCCAGCCGGGCGCGAGGGGGGGTAACGGAGCGAACCTGCTCATCGAAGGTGATGAGCCCGGTCGCGTCCCGCTGGCGGAGCAGGATCAGCACCATGGCCGCCACCAGTCGGCGGACATACTCCAACTTGGTCAGTCGCTTGCCAGGTTCGCCGGTCCAGCCCATCGAACGGCTGACGTCGACGACGACCATGGCGCGGAGGTTGGTCTCCTCCTCGAACTGTTTCACGAACAATCGGTCGTTCCGCGCCAAGATCTTCCAGTCGATGTACCGAACCTCGTCGCCAGGCTGGTAGGCCCGGTGTTCGGCGAATTCGACCGAGAAGCCCCGGCGTGGCGAGCGGTGGAGACCGGTCAGGAACCCCTCGACGATCTCCTCGGTGAGCATCTCGATGCCGCCGAGCCGGGCGACCTCCATTGGGTCGAGGAGGTCGAGGCGATGACCGGTGCCGGCAACGGACATAGACGGGGCAACGTACGGCGCTCGGTGAGGAGAGTCAACGCAACCGTCCCAGTGTCCTCTGGCGAGGACACTGGCCACCTACTCCAACTCGTGCTCAGGCGCGCTATCTGGCTTCATTCGATGGACTTGCTGAAACCGCGGTCGCTGGCACGGCATCTGCCTCACGGACGAAGGGACAGCGGAGGATGGGCAAGAAGTGTTCAGGATGGGCCGGTGGATCGCGATTGCGTTGGTCGGGGCGGTCGGGTTCGGGGCAACACCGATGGCGGCAACGCCCGACGCCGGAGCCGAGCTTCAGGAGCAACCGAAGCCGAAAAAGCCCCAGCCAGTCGAGCCCCAACTCAAGCGGCGCAAACCGCCGGCCGCGGGCAAGCCCGTTGCGCCAGCAGCACCGAAACCCAGGCCGGCCAACCCGCCGCCGTCTCCGACCGCGCCCCCGCCGCCGCCCCCACCCCCCGCACCGCCGCCGCCGGCCGAGTCTCGTTAACATTCCTGGACTTGGCTCCGGCGCGAGCCGGAGCGATTTGTCCCGAGACTCGGAGCCGCTTCGTGAGGTGGACCCCCTTAGTTGCTTTGTTTGCCCTGACCAGACCGGTCGCCGCCCAAACCAACGGCGCCGCGGCGGCCGCCACCATCACCGAGGCGGATATCCGGCGGCGAATCGAGGTCGTCGCCCACGACTCGATGGGCGGCCGCGACACCCCAAGCCGGGGGCTCGACCTGGCAGCAGAGTACGTCGCCAGCGAATTCCGGCGGCTCGGCCTCCGACCAGCGGGCCAGGCTAACGAGCTCGTCTCTCGGTTCCCGATCACGACCCGCCGGCTGGTTCCGGGAGGATCCACCGTCAAGCTCGGGACGCCCAACGGCGAGATGGACTTGGGCATCGGCCGCCAGTCGGCGGTGCTGTTTGGGCACCCCGCCGGCAGCTACCCGGTGGTGCTCCTGGGGGGCCCGGTCGACAGCCTGACGGCCGCCCGGACCAAGGGCCATGCGGTGCTCTGGGTTCGCGACTGGCGGCAGGGGCCGCCCCGCGACCTCGAGACCGGGTTCCAGGCGTTGATCGAAGCGGGCGCGGGCGGGGTGGCGCTCGTGGTCAACAACCCGATGATCTTCGCCAACATGACCGGCGGCGAAGCCCGGGATCGATTGACTGTGGGCGACGGCGAGTCCGGCCCGTTCGCCATCGGGCTCTCGGACAGCGCGGTCGCCGCTCGATCTCCCGGGTCTCGGCTGGTCTTCGCCCAGCTCCGGGCGGCCACCGCGCCGATGCTGCTGGCGGAGCCGGGGTGGTCGCTGGCGGCCACCCTTCGCGACACCGTGGTATCGTCGGCCAGCGCCCCCAACGTGGCGGCCGTCATCGAAGGCAGCGACTCCGCCTTGAAGCACGAATACCTGGTGTTCTCGGCCCATATGGATCACGTCGGGTCGGAGTGCAAGGGATCGGGCCAGTCGGACTCCATTTGCAACGGCGCCGATGACAATGCCTCGGGCACCGTCGGGCTGATCGAGCTGGCCGAGGCCTTCATGGCCCCGGGAGCCCGGCCGAAGCGATCGTTGATCTTTCTCGGGATCAGTGGCGAGGAGAAAGGGCTCTGGGGGAGCCAGGTGTTCACGAAGAACCCGCCGGTCGAGATCCGCTCGATGGTGGCGAACCTCAACATGGACATGATCGGCCGCAACTGGAAAGACACTGTGGTCGCGATCGGGATGGAGCATTCCGAACTTGGCGAGATCTTGGGTGAGGTCACGGCGGCCAACTCCGATCTCGGGGTCAAGGCGGTGGATGACCTCTGGCCGCAAGAGCGACTCTACTACCGATCCGATCACTACAACTTCGCGGTGCGGGGCGTCCCGATCTTGTTCTTCACCAGCGGGCTCCATGACGACTATCACGCCGTCAGCGACTCGCCCGAGAAGATCGACGCGGAGAAAGAGGCCCGAGTCCTTCGGCTGATCTTCCTTCTCGGGCAGGAGATCGCCAACCGGCCGAATCGCCCCAAATGGAAGCCGGAGAGCTACCGTGCCATCGTCCAGCCAGCCGACCAGATTCCATGAGCCACGATCACCAGAGCCTGGACGGGTTCAACGCATTCCGGGCGGCGATGAACGAGAAGATCTTCGCCGCCGGGAACCTGACCACCAACCGGTTCTTCAACCTCGATACCCGGGCCTATGAGCCGGGGGCGCTCGATGTCAAGACCAAAGAGATGCTCGGCCTCGTCGCCTCGCTGGTGCTCCGGTGCGACGACTGCATCAGCTACCACGTGATCAAGTGCGCCGAGGTCGGCGCGACCGACGCCGAGATCCACGAGGTGTTTTCGATCGGGCTCGTGGTAGGCGGCTCGATCGTGATTCCCCATCTGCGGCGGGCGGTCGCTCGCCTGGAAGAGGTGAGAAGCCGAGCGACGCCCTAACAGGCCGCCTCGAGCCAGGCGAGGTACCCCGGGCTCCCCCGGATCACCGGGAAAGCCAAGATCTCCGGCTCGTGGTACGGGTGGATGGCACGAATGGCGCGCTCGAGGTCGTCATAGCGGTCGGTGGTGGTCTTGATCAGGCAGAGCCACTCGGCCGCGGTCTCGACCCGGCCCTCCCAACGATAGACGCTCTCGATCGGCCCGACGACTTGGACGCAAGCCGCCAATCGGTCCTCGACCAGCCGATTGGCGATGACCCGGGCCCGCTCGCGGTCGTCGACCGTGGTGACCACCTGGAGCGCCTCTATCACCGACCCCGCCTAACGATAGACGCCAGCCGGCCGGCGGCCGAGCGGCTCGGGCCGCGGTCCGACCCGGACCCGACGCCAGGGGACAACGCTGATGGTGACATGGGGCGATCCCGGTTGCCAGAGTGGTTCGAAGGTTCCGGGATCGGAAGGTATCCGTGAGACGGTTCCCGGGCGAGGGGCGCGTTGACGGCCGGCGGCCGGGGCGATACTCTGAGCCGATCGACTCCATCCCTCAAACGAGGTACCTCCCGTGCGCGCGTTTGCCTTGGCGTTGGCGTTGGCTCTCGCGGCGTTGCCGCTGCCCTTGGTTGCCCAAGCACCGTCGACCCGAGCCGTCGACTCGATCTTCGCGGGGCAACAGGGCACCGCCCGGCCGGGGTGCGCCGTGAGCGTGGTCGACCAAGGCCGCGTCGTTCTCGCCAAGGGGTATGGCATGGCCGACGTCGCCCAGGGACTCGCGGTCGGTCCGAACTCGGTGTTCCACGTGGCCTCCGTCTCGAAGCAATTCACCGCGATGTCGCTGGTCCTGCTGGCCCGGGCGGGCAAGCTCTCGCTCGACGACGACATCCGCCGGTACCTCCCCGAGATGCCGGACTATGGCCACCGGATCACGATCCGGCAGCTCCTCAACCATACCGGTGGAGTCCGTGACCAGTGGAACCTGCTCATCACGGCCGGTTGGCGGCTGGGCGACGACCTGATCACCGAGCAGGACGTCATGGACATCGTGCCTCGGCAACGAGGTCTCAACTTCGTGCCCGGCACCGACTGGCTCTACAGCAATTCCGGTTTCACTCTCGCGGCCGTGATCGTCAAACGGGTGACCGGTCAGAGCCTCCGCCAGTTTGCCGACTCCGCGCTCTTTCGGCCGCTCGGAATGACTCGGACTCACTTTCACGACGACAACCTCGAGATCGTGCCAGGGCGAACCCGCGGTTACACCTTCCGCGACGGGAGCTGGAAGGAGACCGTCCCGAACTACTCCACCGTCGGGGCGACCAGCCTCTTCACTACCGTGACCGACTTGGCCAAGTGGCACGGGCAGTTGTCGCTCGGCACGGTTGGCGGGCGGGGGGCGATCGAGGATCTCACCACCCGCGCGGTGCTCGCCTCCGGCGACACCCTGGCTTACGCGCTCGGGGTAACGATCGGGAGCTATCGAGGTGCTCGGACCGTCTCCCACAGCGGCGGCGATCCGGGCTACCAGAGCCATCTGCTCAACTTCCCGGCCACCGGGTCCGGAGTGGCGGTCCTCTGCAATTCATCCGGCACCGCCAACCCGGTCCGGCTCGCGGAACAGACCGCCGACGCGATGCTCGGGGGCCAGCTCCAGCCGGTCGTGGAACCACCGGCGCAGGTGGCCGCGGCCCAGATCGGCGGCGCGGCCGGCCTCTATTGGAGCGATTCCCTCGAGGCGGCGGGTCGACTGGTCATCGAGAACGGCCTGGCATCCTGGCGGAGCGCCTTTGGCGGCCCATCGGCCCCGCTTCGGTCGAGCGGCGGCCGGCCGTTCCTGATCGGCGTCGGCCCCGCGACGTTGACGGTCAACGACGACAGCACCCTGCTGATCCGGACCGGCAATGGCGAGCCGACCCGATACCGGCGGGCGGCCGAGTGGACACCGACCGCCGCCGACCGCGCGGCCCTGGCCGGCAAGTACGCCAGCGACGAGTTGGGGGTGACCTGGGAAATCGTCGCGGCGGGGGATAGCCTCGTGCTCCACCGCCGGAAGAGCCAGCCGGCCAAGCTCACCAGCGTGATTCAGGACAGCTACACGATCGCCGCTGCCTTTGGATCGGTGGTGAGGGCGGTCCGAGACAAGAAGGGGCGTGTCACCGGTATTACGGTGGGCTCCGGCCGGGTCCGCCGGATGTTGTTTCCGCGAGCGCCGTGACGATCAGCTCTCGACCTCTTCGGCGGGAGCGCGACTGACCAGGACCGCCGCCACCACGAGGGCGGCGCCAACCGCCTGCAGCGGAACCGGCCGCTCGCCCAACAGGGCCCAGGCGAAGAGGCTGGCGAAGACCGGGGTCACGCAGTTGTAGAGGGCGGTGCGGTTACCGCCAAGCGCTTTGAGGCTCCGGGTCCACAGCACCCCGGCAACCACGCTCGACAACAGCGACGAATACAGCACCCCGAGCCAGACGACCGGCGCCAGGCTCGCGATCGGCGGCCCGCCGACCAGCGCGGGCGTCGCGGCGGCCAGCAGGCCTGGCGTGCCCCCGAGATGGGTCAGCGCGGTGACCTGCGCCGAGTTGTGGCCTAACGCCGTTTGGCGCACGCCGACCGTGAAAACGGCCCAGAACGCCAGCGCGCCGACGTTGAGGAGGTCCCCGGCCAGGGTCTCGCGGGAGAAGTGGAACCCGTTCGCCCCGACGACGATGGCCACTCCGACGACACCCAACCCGATGCCGACCCAGACCCGAGGCCGCGGCCGTTCGATCCCCAGCGCGATCCCGAGCATCGCGACCGCGAGCGGCATGTTGGCGAAGATCACTGCGCTGTTGGTCGCCGTCGTCATCCGAAGGCCCCAGAGGAAGCAGACCTGGTTCAGAGTGTGACCGACGACACCCCAGCCGAGCAACTTCACCATCGACCGGCGGGGCATTGGCCCATGCTGCTTGAGGCCCAGCACCACGATCCAGAGGAGACCGGTGCTGACCAGGAAGCGGAGGGCGGCGAACACCGTCGGCGTCACCTGCCCGAGCGCCATCTTGGTGATCCCGTAGTTGGCACCCCAGATCACGGAGACCAACACCAGATTGAGGTCGTGCTTGGAAAAGGAGCGCACGCCCGCTCAGGGCTCGGGGATCGTGACGGCGGTCGGCCGGGCCGGCAGTTGGCCGACACCCTGACTGATCAGCACCCCGGCGATGACCAGCAGGGCCCCGAACCCCTGCGAGGGCACCGGCCGCTCACCGAGCAGGATCCATGCGGCGATCACCGCGACGACCGGGGTGACGCAGTTGTACACGGCCACCCGACTCCCGCCGATGCCTTGGACCGCGTAGCTCCAGATCAGGTAGGCGATGACGATGGCGCAGATGCCCGAGTAGAGAATGGTGGCCCACGCCGCCACCGAGAGCGAGGTGGGTGATACCTGCCCCAGGCTCGGCAGCGCCACCAGGATGAGGCCGGGAGTCCCGCTCACGACCGTCAGTGCGGTAACCCGAACCGGGTCCTCACCGCGACCGACCCAGCGAACCCCGACGGTAAACAACGCCCAGCAGAACACCGCTCCGAGAACGAGCAGGTCGCCGGTGGTGGTCTGGCCAGTGAACCGGAGGCCCTCGGCGGCGATGACGAGCGCCACGCCGGCGGTGGCAACCGCGATCCCCAACCAGGTCCGGCGAGTGGTCCGCTCCACCCCCAACACCCGACCCAGCACGGCGACCACGGCGGGCAACGCCGCCATGATCAAGGAAGCGTTGATCGCCGAGGTGTAGACCAAGCCCTGCATGAAGAACACCTGGTACAAGGTGTTGCCGATGACGCCCAGTCCGGCCAATCGCCAGAACGCTCCTCGGCTGATCGGCCGGCCCGGCCGGAGCGCCACGACCACGAGCCAGAGGAGCACGCTCGCCATGGCAAAGCGAATCGCCGCGAACGCGAACGGGGGCATGACCGTCACCCCGTATTTGTTGGCGGCGAAATTGGCGCCCCAAAACAAGGACACCACGACCATCCCGAGATCGTGCTTGGTGAAGCCGGAGCTGGCGGCGGACATTGTGGGCCCCAAATCTAGTCGGGGCCGCGACGAGCTAGCGTTCCGACCAGACCGCGAGTTCGTTGCCGCCCGGGTCGACGAAGTGAAATCGCCTGCCGCCGGGGAAGGTGTGGTCGTTGAAGGTCCGGACACCTGCCGCCTCGACCGTGGCCTTCATTTGATCGAGGTCGGCCGCGTAGAGCACGGTCAGGGGCGTGCCGCCGGGCTTCGACTCGGCGTTGAAGCCTCCGGTGAGCCGGCCGTCCTCGAAGCTGGTGTATCCAGGGCCATAGTCGGTGAACTTCCAGCCGAACACCTGTTGGTAGAAGCGCTTGGTGGCGGCGATGTCGGTGGTGCCGAATTCGAGGTAGTCGATCCGGCGGTCGTTGGGATTGGTCACCTGGGTTCCTCGGTGAGAGGGGTGGGCTTGGCCCAGCGAGACGGCGATGGCCGAAGCGGCGACGAGCCAGCGCGTCACCGGTGCATCCTGGGGAAAGTCTAGCGCTTCGGCGCCTGAATTGGCACCGCCGTCACCCGCGCGGAACGGCAGCTTCGGGCGACTATATTGGTCCCCATGAAGCAGTCCAGGATTCGCAATTTTTGCATCGTCGCGCACATCGACCACGGCAAATCGACCCTCGCCGACCGGCTGATCGAAACCACCGGCACTCTCGATAAGCGGCAAATGCGCGAACAGGTCCTCGACACCATGGACCTGGAGCGCGAGCGTGGCATCACCATCAAACTCAACGCCTGCCGGATGACTTATCGGGCCCGCGACGGCGAGGACTACGAACTCAACCTGATCGACACCCCCGGGCACGTCGACTTCACCTACGAAGTGTCTCGCTCGCTCGCGGCCTGCGAGGGCGCGATCCTGGTGGTGGACGCCTCGCAAGGGGTCCAAGCGCAGACCCTCTCGAACCTCTTTCTCGCGATGGAAGCGGGCCTCGAGATCATCCCGGTACTCAACAAGATCGACCTGCCCGGCGCCGAGCCCGACCGTCGAGCCGCCGAGCTCTCGGATCTGATCGGGGTGCTGCCCGGGGAGATTCTCCGGGTGTCGGCCAAAGAGGGGATCGGGGTGCCCGACCTGCTCGAGGCCATCGTCGCCCGATGCCCGGTGCCAACCGGTAAACCCGACGCGCCGCTGCGGGCCCTGGTGTTCGACTCCTACTACGACCGCTACCGTGGGGCGGTCCCGACGATTCGGGTCGTCGACGGCGTGATCGAACGGGGCACCCGGATTCAGTTCGGGTCCCACCCCCAGGACGTCTACGAGGTCGACGAGGTCGGGTTCCCCGCCCTGGGCCAGCACGCCGCCGAGCGACTCGAAGCGGGCGAAGTCGGTTATGTCGTCGCCAGCGTCCGCGGGGTCCGCGACGCCCGGGTGGGAGACACCATTCTCGATGCCGATCGGCCAGCCGGCGAACTCCTCCCCGGATACCGCGACGTCAAGTCGATGGTCTTCGCCGGGATCTACCCGACCACCACCGAACAGTACGAAGATCTTCGGGATGCCCTCGAACGGCTCCAGATCAACGACGCGAGTCTCGGTTACGAGCCCGAGTCGTCGCAGGCCCTGGGATTCGGGTTTCGGTGCGGTTTCCTCGGGCTCCTTCATATGGAGATCGTCCAGGAGCGGCTGGAGCGGGAGTTCGATCTCGCCCTGATCACCACCGTGCCGACGGTGGAGTATCGAGTCTACCTGACCGACGGCACCATGGTGCTGGTGGAAAACCCGTCCACCCTGCCCGAAGCCGCCAATCGGGACCGGATCGAGGAACCCTTCGTCAAAGCTCGGATCGTCTCGCCCGCCGACTACATCGGCCCGATCATGAAGTTGGGCCAGGATCGGCGAGGCGTCTATCACGGGATGCACTACATCGACCCGAGCCGAGTCGAGTTTCAGTTCGACTTCCCGCTGGGCGAGATCGTCCTCGACTTCTACGACCGGCTCAAGAGCCTTTCGAGAGGATACGCCTCGCTCGACTACGAGATGGCGGGCTATCGGCCCTCCGACCTGGTCCGGCTCGACATGTTGATCAACGGCGAGCAGATCGATGCTTTCAGCGTGATCATCCACGAAGACAAGGCCTACGAGTGGGGTCGCAAGATCGCCGAGAAGCTGAAGGAGCTGATCCCCCGGCAGCTCTTCGCGGTGGCGATCCAGGCCGCGATCGGCTCCAAGGTCATCGCCCGCGAGACCGTCTCGGCGCTTCGGAAGGACGTCCTCGCCAAGTGCTACGGTGGCGACATCACCCGCAAACGCAAGCTCCTGGAGAAGCAAAAGGAAGGCAAGAAGCGGATGAAGCAGGTTGGCTCGGTGGAGATACCGCAAGAGGCATTTCTCGCCGTGCTGCAGGTGGATAGCGATTGACGGACGAGGGCGCCTTCACGCCGCCAGCGCTCACCCCGGGCGGTACCCTGGTGGTGCAAACCGCCTTTCTTGGCGACGCGATTCTCACGACCCCACTGCTGGCCGCCTTGGCCCGGCTCCACGGACCGGTCGACGTCTTGGTTCGGCCGGCCGCCGAACCGCTGCTCGAAACGCTGCCGTCCGTGCGCGACGTCATAGGGTACGACAAACGGGGGAAGGAGAGCGGATTCGCGGCGTGGCGCCGGCTGGCGCGGCGGCTGGCGGGCCGTCGCTACGCCAGGGCTTATCTGCCGCATCGGTCAGCCCGAAGCGCCCTGCTGATTTGGTGGGCCGGGATTCCGGAGCGGATCGGCTTCGCCGACGCCCCCAGCCGGGCATTCTACACCAAACGGATCGCCAGGCCGACGGCGCCGCATGAAGCCGAGCGGCTGCTGTCGCTGGCAGGACCGGTTGCCGACCCGGCACCCATCCACCTCCAGATCACCGACGACGACCGGGCCCAAGCCTACGCCTGGCTCGCCAGCCACGGCCTCGGCGATGGGTTCGTGGCGCTCGCTCCGGGATCGGTTTGGGCCACCAAGCGGTGGCCGGGTTTCCCCGAACTGGTCCGGATTCTCAAGGGCAAGGTGGTGGTGATGGGTGGCCCCGAAGACGCCGCGCTGGCTCATCCGATCGTCGACGCCGCCCCCGACCGGGTCGTCAACGCGGTGGGACAGCTGCCCCTGCGAGTATCGGCCGCGGTGTTGGAACGCGCTGGTGTGGTGGTGACCAACGACTCCGCTCCGCTCCACCTGGCCAGCGCCACCGGGACTCCCACCGTGGCGATCTTCGGGCCGACGGTCCCGGCGTTTGGCTTTGGTCCTCGGGCGCCGGCGGCGGCGATCGTCGAACGCAGCGACCTCGCCTGTCGCCCCTGCTCCAGCCACGGCCCCGCTCGGTGCCCGCTTGGCCATCACCGCTGCATGCGCGAGATTCCTGCGGCGGCGGTGCGCGACGCCATTCACCAACTGCTGCGGTGAGCATGGACTACGTCCTCGGAATCGACATCGGCGGCACCAACCTGGTGGTCGGCGCGGTGAGCCGCGACGGCCAGTCCGTAATCGGGCTTCACTCCGAGCCCACCGGGGCCGTCCACGGAGCCAACCACGTCATCGAGCGGATTCTCGGGATGGCTCGGTCGACGATCGCCGAGACCCAGGCCGCCCTCCCGTCCGGGCGGGTGATCGGGGTCGGAATCGGATCGCCCGGCCCTCTCGACACCAAGCGAGGCGTGGTGATTCTCACCCCGAACCTCGGCTGGACCGACATGCCGGTGCGAGACCGGATCGCCGAGGCGCTCGAGCTGCCGGCGAGCCTCGACAACGACGCCAACTGTGCCATGGCCGGCGAGTGGTGGGTCGGGGCGGCCCGAGGAGCCCGCCACGCCGTCACCTTCACCCTCGGAACCGGCATCGGCGGCGGGATCGTGGTCGACGGGCGGCTGCTTCACGGTGCTTCGGATGTCGCCGCCGAGGTGGGCCACATGACGATCGAAACCAACGGCCGCCGGTGCGGCTGCGGCAACGACGGCTGCCTCGAGGCCTACGCCTCGGGGCCCGCGATCGCCCGGCGGACCATCGAAGCGCTTCAGGCCGGGGCCGAATCCTCGCTCCCGATGATCGTCCACGGCGACCTCCAGCAGCTCACCGCGCAGACCGTCTACGGCGCGGCCGCGGCCGGCGATCCGCTCGCCCTGGAGGTGGTGCAGGATACCGCCAAGTACCTTGGCGTCGGGGTGGCGAACCTGATCAACATCCTCAATCCGGAGGTGGTGGTCATCTGCGGCGGGGTGACCAAGGCGGGCGATCGGCTCTTCACGCCGCTCAAGCGCGAGGTCAACCGACGGGCCTTCAAGCCAGCGGTACAAGCCTGTCGGATCGTGCCGGGCGAGCTACCGGGAACCGCGGGCGTGATCGGGGCGGCCAAGGTCTTCCTCGACACCCATGCCTAAGGTCGGTGTGGTCGGCTCGCTGGTGTGGGATCAGATCCACGGCCGCGATCCGTCGGAGGCGCCGGTCGAGGAATGGGGGGGGATCGCCTACGCCCTGGCCGGGTTCGACGCCGCGTTAGGCAGCGACTGGGAGGTCGTCCCGCTCGTCAAGGTGGGCCGCGACCTGGCGGTCGAGGCGGACCGGTTCCTCCGCTCGCTGCGGCACCGCAGCGCCGAGGCGCGGTTCATCGAGGTGGCGACGCCCAACAACCGGGTCGTGCTCCGGTACCAGGACGCCGAGCGCCGCTGCGAGCGGATGTCCGGCGGGGTGCCGCCATGGCGCTGGGACGAGTTGGGCCCACTGGTGGCCGACCTCGACGCCATCTACCTCAACTTCATTTCCGGCTTCGAGATGCCCCTGGGGACCGCCCAGGCGCTCCGGGCGGGGTTCCGCGGAGCGCTCTACGCCGACCTCCACAGTCTCTTCTTCGGGATGGGCTTCGATGGGACCCGGATGCTCCAGCCCCTGCTCGATCCGGTGGGCTGGTTCTCGGCGTTCGACTACATCCAGATGAACGAGGCCGAGATGCGGATGGTGGGTCCCGATCCGCTCGCGGTCGCCACCCAGGCCATGAGCGTCGGGGTCCGGGGTCTCCTGGTGACCGTCGGCGCCCGGGGAACCATCTATGTCGCGGCGCCCGAGCCGGGCAGCACCGTGGCGGCCCGGACCGCCCTGGTCCCCGCCCCGGCCGTCGACGCCATCGATCCCACCGGTTGCGGCGACGTGTTCGGGGCAACCACCTTCGCCCACTTGCTGGCCGGCGTCCCGCTCGAACAGGCGGTGGCGCTCGGCAACCGCGCGGCCGCGCGAAACGCCGGCTATCGAGGCGCGAGTGGATTGGTGCAGCACCTTCGAGGCTCGCTGGTCACCCCATGAGACCGGAGCACACCGCCCGAGACTCCTGAGAAACGCCGACCGTGACTACTTTTGCTCGCAGGCCACGCCCGTCGCCCATCTCTCGAGGACAGCCCGCACCCACATGATGCACGTCGTTCCAGTGCCGACCAGCCTCGACGACAAGTCGCTCGACGCCCTCGCGCAGGGATTGGGCAGCTGGCCGCCTCCGGAACGCCTCTTGGTGGACGGGCACGGTACCACTTGGGCTTCTCCCTACGGACTGGCCTCGCTCCTCACCCTGGGCCAGGCGATCAAGGAACTCGGCCGCCCCAAGCCGCAGTTCAACGCCCCCGCCAGCGACGACGCCAGGTCCTACTGGGCCCGAACCGGGTTCTTTCGGCATGCCGTCGAGTACTACGACGTGGTCGGCAAGATCCCCCGCCGGGCCGGCGATGCCACCGACGTGCTCCTGCCGCTCACCCCGATCCGGGCCGCCGAGGACATTCACCACGTGGTCGGGAAGGTCCAGGAGTCCGCCACCCGGATCCTCACCTCCGAACTCAAACTCGAGGCCAAGGCGACGATGGGTTTCGCGATGGCCCTGTCGGAGGCCTGTCAGAACGTGGTCGAGCACGCCGGGACAGGCGGCTGGGTTGCGGTCCAGACCTATTTCTGGAAGCGCCGACTCGGTCGCAAGGTGGTCGTCATCGCTGTCGGGGACGCCGGGATCGGGTTTCGGAAATCGCTCGATGCCACCGAGGCGCGCAAGGTCGGGGAACGATGGAGCGATGGGGCGGCGCTCGAGTCAGCCCTGCTCCACGGCGTGAGCCGCTTCCCCGATCCCGGCCGCGGCCAGGGGCTGGCGGGCATCAAACGGTATCTGGCCCGATGGCACGGGAAGATCTCGATCCGGAGCGGGACCGCCCGATTGTCGGTCGGGGCAGAATGGGACGACGACGTGCCCTTGGCGGAGCATCTACCTTTCTTTCCAGGCACGCAGCTGCAGATCACGATTCCAGCACAGGAGCCGAGCGGACGATGAGGGAACGGATCGATCTGGGGCCGATTCTGCGGGAGGCGGTGCCGACACCCTATTGCCACCTGGTCACTCGGCCGACCGGGGCCACCGTGCGCGGTCGGGTGGAGGAACGGATCGACCAGAGCCCCCACCCCACGACCCAGCTCGACTTTTCCCAGATCGGCTTGATCGATTTCTCCTGCGCCGACGAAGTGGTGGCGAAGCTGCTGCTCCGCCCCCCGGGCGAGCGACCTCGGTTCGTGGTCCTGGTGAACGTCTCGGACAGCCACCTCGACGCCATCGAGCAGGTCCTCGAAACCCATCAGTTGACCGTCATGGCGGTGCCCGCCGAGCGAGCCACCCCGTGCATCCTCGGGTGGCGGACGCCGGACCTGGTCACCGCGTTCGAAGCGGTCAACAAGCTTGGCGCGGGAGACACCGGGCGGCTGGCGGACCTGGTGGGCTGGACCATCGAGCGGGCCGCCGACGCCCTCCAGTCGCTCGCGCTCCGCGGCCTGATCCAGGCCGCGAGCGGGACCTTCCGGCCGCTCCCGACGGCATGAACGACTCCCAGCCCGGCCGCTCCACCGTCGCCGTCCACGGCCCACTCGGTCGGCACCATCCGAACGAACCGGTGGTGCAGCCGGTGTTCCAGAGCACTACCTATGTCGCCGAGGTCGGGGCCGAGCGAGAGGTCCTCTACGAGCGCTACGGCAATACCCCCAATCAGCTCGCCGTGGCTCGGAAGTACGCCCTGCTCGAGGGCGCCGAGGCGGCCGTCTTCGTCGCGAGCGGAATGGCCGCCACGGCCATGGCGCACCTCGCGGTGCTCCGACCGGGGGATCGCCTGGTCGCCAGCCGCTGGATATACGGAGGGACCCGGCGGCTGTTCGACGAGGAGTTCGGCCGGTTCGGAATCTCGGTGACCTACGTCGACCCGGACCAGCCGCGAGCTTGGCGAAAGGCACTGACCCGCAACACTCGGGCGGTCTTCTTCGAGAGCCCGGTCAACCCCACCATGCGGGTGGTCGACCCGAAGACGGTGGTGCAGATCTGCCGCGAGCAAGGGGTGGCGCTTCTGGTCGATAGCACCTTCGCGAGCCCGATCAACTTCCGACCGATCGAGCACGGCGCCGACGTGGTGATCACCAGCGGGACCAAGTACCTCAACGGCCATTCCGACGTAACCGCCGGCGTGGTAGCCGGGACCCAGTCGGTCATCGACGAGGTCACCCGGCTGGCTCGGCTCTGGGGGTCGACGCTGAACTCACACTCGGCCTGGCTGCTCGATCGGGGGATGAAGACTCTCGAGCTGCGAGTCGAACGGCAAAACGCCAACGGCCTGGCGATCGCGCAGTGGGCCAGCCAGCATCCGGCCATCGCGGCGGTCCATTACCCGGGGCTGCCGAGCCACCCGGACCACGAGCTCGCCAGCCGTCTGCTCTCGGGATTCGGCGGGATGGTTGGCCTCGTCATCAAGGGAGGACCGGAGGCCGCGGAGCGGTTCTTGCGGCGGCTCGAGATCGTGGCCCACGCCCCGAGTCTGGCCGGAGTGGAAAGCCTGGTCTCCGAGCCACGGTTGACCTCGCACAAGGGCATGTCGGCGGAGGCCCGTGCCGCGATGGGAATTCCCGACGGATACGTTCGGCTCAGCGCCGGAATCGAGAACGCCGCCGATCTGATCGCCGACCTCCGTCACGCGCTCGATGGCGTATGATTCGGTTCCTCCACGCCACCAAGACCTACCCTAACGGCGCGTCCGGGCTCAAGGACGTGTCCTTCCAGATCCCGAAGGGCGAGTTCGTCTTTCTCACCGGCCACTCCGGGGCAGGCAAATCCTCGATCCTCTCGCTGATCTACGCCGAACAGCGCCCCACCGAAGGCGAGGTGCGGGTCTCCGGTTACCAGATCAGCAAGCTCGGCCCCAACGATATCCCCCGGCTTCGGCGGCAGCTCGGGGTGGTGTTCCAGGACTTCCGGCTTCTCGAGTACCACACCGTCGAGGAGAACGTAGCATTCGCGCTGGAGGTGACCGGGGCCCGGAAGGAGACGATTCCCAACCGGGTGATGCGGGTGTTGACCCAGGTCGGGCTGGCATCCAAGGCCCGGGCGTATCCCAAGGAGCTGTCGGGAGGCGAGCAGCAGCGGGTGGCCATCGCGCGGGCGCTGGTGAACGATCCCCACATCCTGGTGGCGGACGAGCCCACCGGAAACCTCGACGAACGGGCGACCCGAGGCGTCTTCCAGTTGCTTCGCGAGATCAACGCGGGCGGCACCGTGGTGGTGATGGCGACCCACAACATGGAATTGGTCCGCGACACCGGGTACCGAACCATCGAACTCAAGGGTGGCCGAGTGGTCTACGACAGTGGCGTCGATCAGGCCGCCGGAGCGGAATCGTGAAGCACCGCACCCCCCTCCGCGAAGCCCTGATGACCTTCCGGCGGACCCCGCTCTTGAGCGGGCTCTCGGTCGCCTCGATCGGCTTTTCGTTGTTCACCATCGGGTTGTTCGGACTGGTGGCGATCAACTTCCAGAAAGCCCTCCAGGATCTCGCCGAACGGGTCGAGGTGGTCGCCTTCGTACTCCGCGGCACCCCGACCGAGACGATCAGCACGGCTTCACAGGACATCACCGCGTTCCCCGAGGTCCTCGACGTCAGCTACGTGACCGAGGAACAAGCGCTCGGCCGAGCCCGCCGCGAGCTGGTGGAATTCCGGGAAGCCTACCGGGACCTCGCCGTGAACCCCCTTCCGGCATCGTTCGAGATCCGGCTCAAGCCGGAGGCCCGCGACGCCGAAAGCGCCCAGCGGGTGGCGGAACGGGTCCGGGGCTTTCCCTTCGTGGAGGACGTCAGGTACGGGCGGGACTGGGTCGAGCGTCTCGACAAACTCCGCAACATGGCGGCGGTTGTGGGACTGGTGATCGGGCTGGCCTTCGCGGCGGTGGCCATCGTCATCATCGGTGTGACCATCCGCATCACCGTGCTCCAACGGGCCAAGGAGATCTCGATCATGCGGCTGGTCGGGGCCACCAACCGATACATCCGCGGCCCGTTCCTGCTGGAAGGCGCCATCAAGGGAATCTCGGGCGGGCTCCTCGCCATCGCGATGTGCTGGGCAACCTTCACGATATTCCGAACCAGCACCACGGCCGCGGGGGACGCGCTGGTGTTCTTCGGCGGCCTCCAGATGCTGTTGTTCCTGGTGTTCGGGACGGTGATCGGCCTCGGCGGCAGCGTCTTGTCGGTGGGGCGGCAGCTCCGGGCCGTCTGAGATGGCGGGCCGCTGCCGCGGAAAGCTCGTCTCAGGCGCCCTGGCCGTGGTCGCGCTCGCCGCGGCGCCCACCATCCCCGAATTCGCCGGGCAGGGGTCAGGTCGACCCGCCGGCTCGCAGCTCGCGGCCCAGCAACCCGATTTGGAGCGGAGCCGGCGCCGGCTCGAGGAGATCCGGGCCGAACGGGAGCGGCTCCGTCAGGAACAGGAACGACTCCAAGGTCAGGTTCGCGACGCGGGACGCGAGTTGGACAACCTCGAACGGCAGCGAGAGACCACCAATCGGATCGTCAACGAGTTGGAGCGGCAGATCGGTGGCCTCGGCTCCCAGCTCGACAACACCGCGGTCCAACTGGCCCTCGCGGAAGACAACCTGGTGGACCGGCGCGCCGTGCTGGAGCGCCGGCTGGTGGATATCTACAAGCGGGGCGCGTTGCATACCTTCCAGGTGTTGCTGGCGGCCGAGTCGTTTTCCGACCTTCTCTCGCGATACAAGTACCTCTATCTGACCAGCCGGCAGGACCGCGCCCTGGTTACCGACGTGGAGCGGCTCCGCAATCGCATCCAGGCGCAACGGGGCGAGCTGGTCACCGTCCAGGAGCAGCTCGATCGCCGTCGCACCGAGCGCGAGGCCGAACTCCGGAGCTACCGTCAGCTGGCGGAGGAGCGGTCGACCCAGTTGCGCCGGCTCCGGGCAACCACCCAGTCCACCAATCGACGATTGAGCACGCTCGCCCGCGACGAGGAAAACCTGATCGACGTTCTGGCGGCGCTCGAGCGGGCGCGGCGGAACACGGCCAGACCCGCCCCGAACGCGGGGTCCGGCGCCGCCTCGCGCGGCAACACCGGAGCCGGGATGTCGACGGCCGATCTTGGCCGGCTGGATTGGCCGGTCAACGGCCGGATCCTCTACGACTTCGGACCGGACACCCTGCCGAGTGGCGCGCGGATCAACCGGCACGGCATCGCGATCTCGGCGGCGGCCGGGACCCCGGTCACGACGGTTTCCGCCGGCAGGGTGGTCCTGGTGCAGCGGTTGGGCACCTACGGTCTTTCGGTGATCGTGGAACATCCAAGCGGCTACTTCTCGCTCTACATGCAGCTCAGCACCGCCTCGGTGGCGGTCGGCACCGAGGTCGCCAAGGGCCAGCCGATCGGGACCGTGGGCGGGTCGAACACCCCGGAAGGACCGCATCTCTACCTCGAGATTCGCGGCGACAACCAGATCGCGCTCGACCCCACCGACTGGCTGCGGCGCCGCAACTGATGGAAATCGAGCCGCCTAACGCCAAGGACCCGTCATGACCCGTGATTTCCGGTTTTCGTCGTCGTCGCTCAGCGCCCTGGTCGCCGTCGCCCTGGCGGTATCGGGATCGGCCCCATCGGCGGCCGCCCAGTCCCGGGAGCCGTGGCCGGGGCTCGATCGCTATGTCGAATCGGCCATGAAGACCTGGCGGGTCCCCGGATTGGGTCTCGCCGTGGTCCGGAACGACACGGTGATCTACGCCCGGGGCTACGGCGTTCGCGAGGTCGGCAAACCCGAGCCAGTCAGCGAGCGGACGATCTTCGCGATCGGGTCCTCGTCGAAAGCCTTCACGGCGGCGGCCGTCGCGATGCTGGTGGACGAGAAGAAGGTGGCCTTGGACGCCAACCCCGGCCTCTACCTCCCGGGCTTCCAGCTCTACGATCCCTACGCCACCCGGGAGATCACCGTTCGGGACTTGCTGAGTCACCGCAGCGGGCTGGCCCGAGGCGAGCTGGCCTGGTATGGATCCGGCTTCGACCGCGACGAGATCATCCGTCGGGTCCGCCATCTGCCCCCGACCTGGTCGTTCCGATCGCGGTTCGGCTACCAGAACATCATGTACATCGCGGCTGGGCAGGTCGTGGCCAAGGTTTCGGGTCAGTCCTGGGATGATTTCGTCCGCGAGCGGATCTTCCAGCCGCTCGGCATGTCGGCGAGTTCCACCAGCATCGGAGGACTGGCCGGGCAGTCGAACCTGGCCTCGCCCCATGCCATGGTGAACGACACCGTTCGCACCGTGGCCTGGCGGAACATCGACAACGCCGGCCCCGCCGGGTCGATCAACGCCCCGGTCATCGACATGGCCCAGTGGATTCGGCTCCAGCTCGGCCGAGGCAATTACGGGGGGAAGCAACTGATCAGCAGCCGGATGGTCGACGAGATGCACCAGGCCCAGATAGTCATCCGGACCGACTCCGCGGACCGGGCCAACAACCCCGACAGCCACCTCCAGGCGTACGGGTTGGGTTGGTTTCTCGAGGACTATCGGGGGCGGCTGGTCGTCCACCACGGCGGCAACGTCGACGGCTTCACGGCGTTGGTGGGGATGATGCCGGAAGAGCGGATCGGAGTGGTGTTGCTCAGCAATCAGAATGGCACCGGCCTGCCGACCGCGCTGCTCCGCCGAGTCTTCGACCTCCACCTCGGGGCCCCGATGAAGGACTGGGCGGGCGAAGGATATCAACGGCTCCAAGCCCAGATCGCCCGGGCCCGTGACGCCCAGGCCCGAGCGCCGCAAAAGGTGGCGGGAACCAAGCCGACCTTGGCGGCGGCGGGGTACGCGGGGACCTACGCCGATTCGCTCTATGGCGAGGTGGTGGTCCGCGAGGACAACGGGAAGCTGATGCTCAGCTTCGGCCCGAACTGGAAGGCGGAGCTCGAGCACTATCACTACGACTCGTTCCGGGCCCGGTTCGACACCCCGGTCCTGCCGCCGGTGCCGGTGACGTTCCGGGTCGGCGGCAACGGCAAAGTCGAGTCGGTGGTGCTCGACATGGCTGGGGTGGCGGAGTTCAAGAAGGCGCCGGACCCGAGACCGGCAACCGGCCGTTAGGCGGATCCGATCCTGCCGCCGCTCAGGCCTTGCCGAGACGCTCGACGGCGGCGAGGCCCTCAGCGCCGATGTCGAGGCTCATCTCGTTGACGTAGAGCCGGATGTGGGCGTCGCAGACCGCATCGGACATTTCCTGGGCGTGGGCCCGGACGTAGCGCCGGCTCGCCTGGGGGTTGGCGAAGGCGTACGCCACCGACGCCCGGATCGCCGCTTCCGCCGCCGCCGCCAGCTCGGAGTCGAGATCGGCGCGGGCGCATATCCCGGCCAGCGGCACCGGCAACCCGGTCTCCCGCTCCCACCAGTCGCCCAAATCGATGGACCTCACCAGGCCATGCGCCGGGTAGGTGAACCGGCTCTCGTGGATGATGAGGCCGGCATCGACCGAACCACCCGCGACCGCGCCGAGAATGCGGTCGTACCGCATCTCGACCACTTCACCTAACGCGGGCGCCGCGAGGCGAAGGAGTCGGAACGCGGTGGTCTCTCGACCGGGGATGGCCACGGTGCCCGCCACCGATTCGGGGAATGGGGTCGGCCGTTTGGTCACCACCAGCGGACCGACCCCCCGGCCCAGGGCGGCCCCGCTGCGGAGGAGTCGATACCGATTCCCGACGGAGGGGAAGGCACCGACGCTGAGCTTGGTGAGTTCGAAGGCTCCCTCCCCCGCCCGGCGATTCAACTCCTCGATGTCGAGGAGGACCGGCGTCACTTGAAACGGCGCTTCCACGATCCCGTGCACCAAGGCGTGGAACGCGAAGGTATCGTTGGGACAAGGCGAGAAGCCGAAGCGAAGCTCAACCACGGCTGAGTTCCGCCACCAGCACCGGCGTCGCCGCGACGATCGCGGCGAAGGCCTCGTCGAAACGCCACCGGGCCCGGTCGGGCTCCTCGATCGCGTTGGCGATGGCCCGGACCTCGATGGCGGGAACCCCGGCGAGCGCCGCCGCCCGAAGCACCGCGAAGCCCTCCATGGCCTCCACCTCGCAGTGATGGCTGCGGCCAACCCGTCCGCTGGTGCCGATGATCCGTGCTTCGGCGTCGGGGAGGGCCCGCTGAGCGGCCCTCACCAGAGGCACGGGCGTCACGATCCGGTGGGGAGCCATGGCCTCCGGAACACCAAGATCGGAGTAGACCGATTCGGTGCCGACGATCAGACGCGGTGGCGCCAGACCGGCGGCCCGGCGGGCGCCAGCAATCCCGACGTGGAGAAGGAGGTCGAACGTCTCCCTGGCCAGCGTCGCCGAGGTCGCCGCGGCCGCCTCGACCGGGCCCACCCCGCATACCAGAGACCGCCAGGCGCCGCTGAGCCCGAGTTCCCGCTCGGTGGCGGCAACGACCAGTACCCGCATGGACCGGCTTTCGAGGTCGACGGCAGGAATCTATCCGGACCGCGGTCCTCGCCGGAAATAAAACAGCGAGCCGACCCGGGGGGACCGGGTCGGCTCACCGCTACTTCGACGGGTGGGAGCTAATGCTTGGGGAGGATGACGGCGTCGATCACGTGGATGACGCCATTTGAGGTGGCAATGTCGGTGCTGACGACCTTGGCGTTATCGATCATCACCTTGCCGTTGGCGACCTTGATGGAGACTTCCTGCCCATTGACGGTCTTGGCGGATTTGAGCCCAACGACCTGCGAGGCCATGACCTTCCCCGACACCACGTGATAGGTCAGGATGGCGGCGAGCTTCTTGGGATCCTTGAGCAAGGCTTCGACCGGCCCCGCCGGCAACTTCGCGAACGCCTCGTCGGTCGGCGCGAAGACGGTGAACGGGCCAGTCCCCTTGAGGGTCTCGGTCAAACCGGCGGCCTCAACCGCCGCCAAGAGCGTCTTGAACGAGCCCGCGGCGGCAGCCGTCTCGATGATGTCCTTCGCCTTGGGAGTCGCCATTCCCTGGGCGTTGAGTCTGGCGGGTTCGAAAGCGGCGATCGCGATCAGAGCGGATGCAACGGAGATGGTGCGGTTCACTGGATCCTCTTCCGGTTTGGGGTCAGCCTGCTATCTCGCTTGCCCGGCCCGGGTGGGCCGGCTCGATCCACTGGTCGGTTGCCGTTTTCTCGAGCCATCTGCGGCAACGCGGATCTAATATTCACTCGATCGTGGTTTTTGTCAAGCTTTTGTTCTGGACATTCCATTGACAACGGCCAATAAATAGCTAGCTTCCTTACCGACAACGACTTCCGGAACCACCAATGGCGGCCGACAAACACCCCATCCGCGTCGTCACCACCAGAACCGGGCTCAGCGCCGATCTTCTCCGGGCCTGGGAAACACGCTACCGAGCCGTCGTCCCGAGTCGGACACCCGGCGGCCAGCGGCTCTACTCCGACGCCGATATCCACCGACTCCGGCTGCTCCACCGGGCCACCCAGGCGGGCCGGGCAATTGGGTCGATCGCCCGGCTTCCGACCGGGGACCTCGAAGCGATGGTGAACTCCGACGAATCCGCTCGGGCGACCGGCCCCGCGGCCACCTTGCCGGAGTCGACCGAGCGAACCGCGCGCGGTGTCTTGGAGGACGCACTGACGGCTGTGGGCCGCCTCGATGGGGCCGGCTTGGAGCGGCTCCTCCGCCGGGCGGCCCTGCAGCTGACTGTGCCGGTTCTGCTCGATCGCGTCATTGCGCCGCTGATGTGGGCCATTGGCGACGAGTGGGAGAAGGGCGCTCTGGCGCCAGCCCACGAGCATCTAGCGTCGGCGCAGGTGCGCCGGGTTCTGGCTGAGTTCCTCGGACCGACGGAGGCGGAGCCGGCCGCCCCGGCCATAGTGGTGGCGACACCCTCGGGTCAGGTGATCGAAATCGGCGCCCTCCTCGCCGCCGTCACGGCCGCCTCGGAAGGCTGGCGGGTTCGCTACTTCGGCGCGGACCTCCCGGCCGCTGAAATCGTCCGTGCTACCACGGCCGCAGGCGCGGTCGCGGTGGCCGTGAGCATCGGGCATGATACCGGGGATCCGAAGCTGCCCCGAGAGCTGGAGCAGATGGCGAGGGGCCTCGCCGGGACGGCCACCTTGCTGGTCGGCGGCCGAGCCGCGCCGTCCCATGAGCTGCTCCTTCGGCGGCTCGGGGCCAAGTGCTTCCACGATCTCGAGTCGTTTCGAAGCTGGCTCCGAACGGTTCCCTGGATCACCGACTCGAGTTCAACCGGTGTCCAATGACGCTGCAGCTCCCCGCTGATCTCCAACTGTTGCTCGATCAGCTTTCGGCGATCGACGGCGACGCCGACGCCCTGGTAGCCGGCCTGTCGGAGGTCGCCGGCACTACCCGCCCTGCCCCCGGTGCCTGGAGCGTCGCCGAGTGCCTCGACCACCTGGCCACCGCGAATCGGGTGTACCTCGAGGCAATGGACCGAGCAGCCCAGCACGCTCGCGTCGAAGGGCGGCTGCGGCGGCGACCGGCGAAGCCCGGTCTGTTGGGCGGTCTTTTCGTGCACTCGCTCGAGCCCCCGCCACGGCGCTGGTCGAGGCTCCGGGCACCGCGACCGATCGAGCCTCGCCAGTCGCCGCCGTTGACCGAGTCGTCGGACCGGTTTGTCGCCTCGCACCGCGAGGTCCGGGAGTTCGTCGAGCGCAACGGCGATCTCGATTTGGCGGGAATCCGGTTCCCCAACCCGCTGGTGGCTGGGGTGCGTTTCAGCCTGGCGACCGGGCTCCACGTGATCCTGGCGCACGAACGCCGCCATCTCTTCCAGGCGTGGCGGGTTCGGCGTTCGATCGAGCGCGTTCCAGGCTAGCGGGCGTGGCGGTTCAGGGACGAACGACGGCGAAGGCGTCGTAGGCGGCCCGCCCAATGTCGGCGATGAGCCGCTCCTTGCCAGCCTCACTCCCGGCCTGATCCTCGGCGAACACCACGACCACCAGGCGGCCGGCCCCGCCAGGAAGGTCGATGATGGCCACGTCGTTGGTCACCACGGTACCATAGCTTCCGGTTTTGTTGGCGACCGGCGTGCCGACCGGGAGCAGCCTGCGGAGCCGATCGCGGCCGGTTTCCTCTTTCCGCATGATCGCGAGCAGAACCTCGGTGCTTGCCGGCGACAAGGCCTCGCGGGTGGCGATCTTGGTGAGCAGGCTCACCATGGCGCGGGGAGTCGACCGGTCTTTCTCACTCGCGTGGTAGCGGCGCTGCGCTTCGGCCAGCTGCTCCCTGGTCCGGCCTCGCAGGGCCGCCACGAAGCTCTCGAGGGTGCGCCGCTCGACCGGTGGCAACTCGGCCAAGCCGACGTAGTCGCGATAGATGTCCATCACCGTCCGGTCGATCCGCATCCCCTCGATCCCCAGCTGTCGAACCCGCGCCGTCACCGCGGCCGGCCCACCGACCTCCCGAAGGATCACGTCGGTCGCCGAGTTATCGCTCAACCGCAGCATCAACTCGAGGTAACGCACCAGGGCCAGGTGGGCCCCGGGATCGACCGGATCGGCAAACCGCTCCGAGAGGAGGCTCCCCGACGGGAAGATGTCTCCGGCCCGAAGCGGTACCAGCCGGCCGAGTCGCTCCTTTCCCTGGTCCACGCGGGTCAGCAGTTGAACCGCCACCGCCACCTTGAAGGTGCTCCCCATCAGGAACGGATGATCGGGCTGGTGGAACCACTCGGCACCGGTCTCGAGGTGCCGAACGCCGACGCCCACCGAGGCACCCGACGAATCGATCAGAGCGGCAATCCGAGCCCCAGCGGTCCCGAGCCGGTCTTGCGCGGCGACCGGGCGGATGACCCCGCAGAGGCCGATGCCAGCAGCGAGGCCCACCAATCGGAGCCCGATCATCAGGTCAGGATCTGCCGGTAGATCCGGAGGAAGTTGCCACCGAGGATCTTGGCGCAGTCGCTCGGAGAGAAACCCCTCTCGAGCAGGCGCTTCCGGATCACGTGGAACTTCTCCGGGACGTCGAGCTCTTCGATGAACGGCGGCCACCTGACGTCGGCACCGGGCTTGAACTTGAACTGGTTGTGGAAGTCCCAGAAGACCTTCTCGGTCGGGAAGCTGACCCGCCAACCGGGAATGCTCGAATCGCTTCCGATCCCGACGTGATCGATCCCCACCAGCCTGACCACGTGCTCGATGTGAGCGATGTAGTCGTCCAGGGTGGACCGGGGCTTGTTGCTGACGAAGAAATTGACCGTCGTGATCCCCATGACGCCGCCCTTGGCCGCCAGTTTGCGGATCTGCTCGTCGGTCTTGCAGCGCATGTTGTCGTTCAAGGCCCGGCAGTTGGTGTGGGAGAAGATCACCGGCTTCCTGGACACGTCGATGGCATCGAGCGTCGTCTTGACGCCGCAGTGCGAGAGGTCCACGAGCATACCGAGGTCGTTCATCCGGTGGACGACGTCGGCCCCGAAGTCGCTCAACCCGGCGTCGGACCGTTCGGTGCTGCCGGCCCCCAAGGCGTTGAGCTCGTTGTAGGTCAGTTGAATCTGCCGGATCCCGAGGTTGTAGAAGAAGTCGACGTTCCGGAGGTCGCGGTTCAGGTGAGTGGCGTTCTGAAACCCGAGCATCACCGCGAACTTCCCTTCCCGCTTGGCCTGGACGATGTCCTCGGCCCTCCTCACGTGCACCAGTCGGTCTCGATACTGATTGAACACTCCATGCCACTGGGCGAGGTCCCGGACGGCCGCCTCGTACGAGAAGGTCGGATTCCCGGCGGGGCCAAGGGTGGTATCGAGCATGGTGATGCCCGACTTGGCGATTTCGGAGAATCCCTCCTCGCCAAAACGGACCCCGCCCAACGCATCGATCCAGATCTCTCCCGGGTCCTGCTGGTACCCAGCTTGTTCCGCCCCGGCTTGGCGGGCCTCGAGGCCCGAGGCCACCGCGGCCGCCGCCACGCCTTGAACGAAGGAACGTCGAGTCGTCTCCATGCTCACTCCTTGGACTTGGGAGATCGGGGGGTGCCACCCGATGCCGAGGTTACCTCGGGGAACGCCGCCGCGGTCAGCCGAAACGGTCGACCGCGGGGGGTGGAATGCCGTTGCTCGAAGCGGTCGAGCCAGCCGGGCAGCTCTCGGGCGAGCGCTCGAACGCCGTTCGTCGAGAGCCGAAGTAACCGATTCTGGAGCACCAGGCCGCGCCCGGGGTTGCCCGGAGCGACTCGACCGGCTGCCAGACCGTCGTCGAGCGCCCGTAGGGTGTCGGCGAGGACTCCGCGGGCCATCGCGCCGAGATCGGCTCCGGCTGTCGGGGCGGCGCCAAGGTCGAGCAAGCTGCCGTCGAGGGTGTATTTCGCTGCCACGGCGCGAAAGCGGCGGAGTTCCGCGCCGCGGCGGCGAACCCGGTGGACGATTTCGATCAGGCCGGCGGCCACCAGGAGGTCGATGTGGTGGTAGAGACGGGTTGGGGGGACTCGGACCGCACGAGACAACTCGGCGACCGACGCCGGCTGTCGGATCAGCGACTCCACCAACCGGACCCGGAGCGGGTCGGCGAGGGCCCGGACTTGATCGAGCCGGGTAAGGACCAGGACTGGGCGCAACCGGACTACCATTCAGATGATACCGATTATTAGCCTCCTTTTGAGAACGCGCAAGGCGGCCCCGGCCCGATCCAACCAGTCCTCGGGACCGTTTCCGGCGAGGCTACTCGTAACGGAGCGCCTGCATCGGATGAACTCGTGCTGCCCGGCGAGCGGGGAGGTAGCCCGCGAACAGCGCCACCGCGGCCAGGAACACGGCCGCGCCGAGATACGAGATCGGGTCGGCCCCGCTCAAGCCGAACAGCATCGACCGCGCCAGTCGTCCAATCCCGACCGCCACCATCAGCCCGATCGCCGTCCCGGTGGCCGTCATGCTTCCGACCTGTCGCAGGACCAGCCCTCGGACCGTCCCGGCGTCGGCGCCCAGCGCCATTCGAACCCCGATCTCCCGAGTCCGCTGCGCCACCGTGTAGGCAAGAACGCCGTAGAGCCCCACCGCCGCCAGCAGGGTGGCCAGCATCGCGAAAGCGGCGGAGAACGACGACAGCATACGATCGAGGAACACGTTCTCCTTGATCTCCTGCGGGACCGTCTTGAGCTCCGACACGGGCAGGTTGGCGTCGAGTTTGGCGATGGCGGGCGCTATGGCGCGAAGGACCGCAGCTGGCTCCGCGGCCGTCCGGACGTAGTACGACATGAACCCGAGCGTGGTGTCCTGCCGGGTCGGGATGAAGAACACCGGGGGCACCTTCCCCTTGACCTCGCTGTAGGCGGCGTCCTTGGCGAGCCCCACGATCTCGATGTCGAGCGCCTCGGAGCCCATGCTCATCCGTTTGCCCACCGGATTGGCCCCAAGCTCGAACTTCCGCGCGAATGCCTCGTTGACCACGGCGACCGCGGGGCGGCCGGCGTCATCGGCTGGGGTGAACTCCCGTCCAACGAGCAACGGCATCCCGACGGTACGGAAATAGCCGGGCCCAACCATGTTGAACCGGGCGTTCGCGTCGGTGTCCTCGGTGATCTCGAATCCCTCGACCCGAACGTTGTTCCCCCAATTGCTGCCGCTCACGAGGCGGACGATGGAACTGCTGACCGTCTCGACCCCTGGCAGGGCCGCCAGCTCCTCCTCGACCCGCCGGAACAGCACCCGGCTTTGGGCGTTGGAGTAGCCATTGAGCATCGGGGCCAGCGTGAAGGTCACCAGGCTGTCGGGCCGAATCCCGAGCTCGACTCGGCTGACATTCATCAGACTGCGCACGAACAGACCGGCCGAACAGAGGAGCGCCATCGAGAGCGCGATCTGCCCGGTGACGAGGCCGGAGCGGAACGCCGCCGCTCCTCGGCCCGCCGAAAACTTCCGCGACCCGGAGTTCATCACCGACATCAGGTCGACACGGGTGCTCTGGACGGCCGGGAGCAGCCCAAAGACCGCGGTGGTCGCCAGGGACAAAGCGGCGACGAAGAGGAGCACCGGCCCGTCGAGACGCGGCTCGAAACCGACCATCGTGTCTGGAGGAAGAAACCCGGTGACGAGGCGCAGGGTGCCCAACGCCACGGTGAGACTCGCGGCCCCCGCCAGGACCGCGAGGAGGGCGGATTCGGTCAGCAGTTGCCCGATCAAGCGACCACGGCTTGCCCCGAGGGAGACGCGCACGGCCATCTCGCCGCTTCGGGTCGTGACCCGGGCGAGCAGGAGGTTGGCCACGTTGGTGCAGGCGATGAGGAGGACGACGCCGGTCACCGAGAACAGGATCAGCAGCGGTGTCTTGGCTTCTCCCTGGAGGTCGGTTTGTCCCCTGGCTCCGGGCTCGAGGACGAGCTGCTTGGCGCGGAATTGGGCCATCCGTTCGGCGCTCAGGTTTTCCTGGAGCGGTGCCTCGATGTCGTTGATGATCGGGCGGTACACCGCGTTGAGCCGCTCGGCGGCGGCGGCGAGCGGCACCCCCGGAAGGGTCCGGCCGAAGGCGTAGAGCCAATACGCCTTCCGCTCCTCGAACTGATCGAGTGCGTTCCACATCTTGCCCGCCATCGAGATCGGGACGAAGACGCGGGGTTGGGTTCCGAGCGTGGTGCCCTCGAAACCGCGTGGCGCCACCCCGACGATGGTCATCGTCTGCCCGTTGATCCCGATCGACTGGCCCAGAACGCTCGGGTCGGCTCCCAGCTGGTTCTCCCAATACGAATGGCTCAACACGGCGACGAGATCGCCGCCGATTCTCTGGTCGTCGCCGGGCCCGAACAATCGACCCAAAGCGGGGGCGAGCCGCAGCGTCGGGAAGTACGACGCCGACACCATGGTTCCCTCGCCGTCAATGGTCCGGCCGCGATACCCCACGTTGGCGCTGAAGGAGCGATGGGCCGCGATGCTGGCGAGGCCGGTCTGCTGGCGCTCCAGATCCCGGTACATGGGGTAGCTCAGGACCGACTCGGTCCCGCCCGCGTTGTTGGACGACGTCATCCCCTGCTTCGGTCCAGGGGCGACCAGATTGACGAGCTGGTCCGGACCGGGCACCGGCACCGGTCGAAGGAGGACGAGGTGCAGCATCGAGAAAATCGCGGTGTTGGCCCCGATACCGAGGGCCAGCGAGGCGATGGCGACCGCAGTGACGAACGGACTGCGAACGAGCGCCCGGACAGCGAGCTTCAGGTGTGACATGTTCACTCCAACTGGGGAACTGGCCTGCTCGGATTTCGTCACGCTACGACGGATCTCGGTCGTTGGATGTTTCCCGCCGGCAAAGGGTTGCGCGGCGCTGCAACTATTCCATCGCCACTCGCGTCTAAGGGAAGAACCCAGGCCGGGTGCGCGATGGACGCCGGCCCCGGCATCGACAAAAAACGAGCACGCTGATGACCGAACCCGGCACCCTTCTCGGGTCGACCGTCAACGATCGATACCGCTTGATCGAAATCGCGGGGCACGGCGGAATGGCCTACGTGTTCAGGGCCGAGGATATCCGTCATCAGCGGACCGTGGCGATCAAGGTGTTTCGGTCGGACCTGACCCGGGCCGGGGTCCTCGATCGGTTCGGCAACGAGATCGCCATCCTGGCGACCCTGCAGCACCCGAACATCCTTCCGCTCCTCGATTCGGGTCGAATCGGCGACTCCCCTTTCTACGTGATGCCGTTCGTCCAAGGAGAGTCCCTCCGCGAACGGCTGACTCGGGTTGGGCGGCTGCCGGTGCCCGAGGCGGTCCGGATCCTCGTCGAGATCGCCGACGCCCTCCGTTACGCCCACGAGGCGGGGGTCGTCCATCGTGACCTCAAGCCGGAGAACATTCTGCTCTCGGGCCGGCACGCCCTGCTGGCCGATTTCGGGGTGGCTAGAGGTGTCTTCGCGGGAGATCACCGGCACACCACGGCCGGCTTGGCGTTGGGCACCCCGGCGTACATGGCGCCCGAACAGGCCTCCGCCGATCCGGATGTCGACGGCCGGGTCGACGTCTATGCCCTCGGCATCGTGGCGCACGAGATGCTGGCGGGCCACCATCCGTTCATCCGCGACTCGCCGGCCACGACGCTCGCCGCCCAGCTGACCGAGACGGCGCCGCCGCTCGACGAGCTTCGGCTCGACGTGCCTCGGGCTCTGGCGGCAACGGTCACCCGGTGTTTGGCCAAACGTCGTGAGGATCGTTGGCCCAGCGCGGAGGCGCTTCACCAGGCGCTCGAGCCGATGGTTACCCCGAGCGGCGCCGCCACCCCGATCGGCACCGCGCCGCTGCCCCGGGGGCGGCTCGCGTTGGGAGTGGTCGCTGCCGGGGTCCTCGCCGCCAGCGGGTGGTTCGTCGCGGCTCGCGGGGGCGAGCCGGCGCTCGCGGTCACCGCCACCCGCCGGCTTGGCACCGGGGCGGAGTTGGAGCTGGACCCTGCCCTCTCGCCGGACGGCCGGCTTCTCGCCTACGTATCGGGACCGAACGGCGGTCTCCGGCTGCTCGTTCGACAGCTCGCGGGCGGCGACCCCATCGAGGTAGCCAGAGACGTGGAGGGTAACCACCGGCTGCCGCAGTGGCTCCCCGATGGGAGCAGCCTGATCTTTCAGTCGGGCGGCTCGATTTACCGAGTCCCCGCGTTAGGCGGGGCCGCCTCGACGATCGTCGACGGCTCGGCCACGCTCCCCGCCGAGAGCCCGGCTCCGAGTCCAGACGGCCAGGCGATCGGCTACACCCAGGGCGCCGAGATCGTAGTCCGGCCCCTCGGCGGAGGCGCGGCCACGGTGCTGGTCACCGACGGCACGGCCCACTCGCTGGCCTGGTCGCCGGATGGCCGGCGGCTGGCCTACGTCGCCGGCAACCGGGAGTTCTCGCTCGGCGAAGGTTTGCTCGGCAACATCGCCACCTCCACCGTCAGGGTGGTCGAGGTTGGCGGCGGATCGCCAGTGGACGTGACCGACGGGAGCACCCTCGCCGCGGCACCGGTCTGGTGGGACGACCGCACCGTGGTGTACGTCGCCGATCGCGGTGGCGTCCGCGATCTCTACGCCCAGTCGGTGAGCCGGACCGGTCGCCCCCGGGGAGAGCCGACCCACCTCACCACCGGTCTCAATCCCCATTCGGCGCGCCGCTCGGCCGACGGCGCGGGCTTGGTCGTCGCGGTGCTGGAGCATACCTCGAACCTGTGGCGTCTCCCGATCGGGAGCGGCCGGCCGGCGACCATGGCGGACGCGGAGCCGATCACCGCGGGCGATCAGGTCGTCGAGGATGTCGACGTGCTCCCCGGCTCGGGGTGGATCGCCTACGACTCCAACCGAGAAGGCAACCAGGACGTCTTCGTTCTGGGGCCCAATTCCGGACGGCCCCTTCAGATCACCCGCGACTCGGCCGATCAATTCGGGCCGACCTGGTCGCCCAACGGCAGGGAGCTCGCCTACTACGGCCTCGATCGGGGCGTCCGCCACCTGTACCTCATGCGGGCGACCGGCTCCAACGTGCAACGGATCACTTCCGATTCGCTCCAGGACCAACAGCCTCATTGGTCGCCGGACGGCAACCGGTTGGTCTTCTACCGCCGCGACGGCGCGCTCCGCGACCGTCTATTCGTCATCGAGCGGCAACCCGACTCCTCGTGGGGCGAACCCAGGCTTCTGACCCCGGAACCCGGCACAGCGGCGACCTGGTCGAGCGACGGCCGTTGGATCGCCTTCGCCGATCCCGAGGGAACGATTCGCCTGATCGCGCCCGAGGGAGGGGAGAGCCGGCCGCTGGCCGGGCCGGCCCAAACCGGCGGGGCCCGGCTGACCAGGCCTCAGTGGGTCCCATTCGAACCGGCCTTGCTGGCCCGGTCCGTTGGGCCGGGCGGCACCGGCTCGATCTGGCGGGTAGACATGGTCGATGGCCGGGTGACCGAGGTGGCCCGGTTCGACGACCCCCGGCGACCCTCGTTTCGCGATGACTATGCCACCGACGGCCAATCGGTCCTGTTCACGGTTGGCCAGTTCGCGGGGTCGATCTGGGGGGTCGATCTCGGCCGACAACGTTAGGCTCTCCCGGGTCGGTCGGGAGCTGGCGCCGCGGCCGAAGGGAATCCGAGCAAGAGGACCACCGAGCTGCTGGCGCCGCCCCCGGGGCCGGTGACGGCGCGCAAGTCGATGCTGCGCGGGTTGGCGTTGTTCGGGTGGCTGTTCAGGTGGAACTCGACCACGTCCCCTTGGCGGACCCGGATGAAAGAGCCCGGGACCGTGCCACCGAAGGTCCAGAAGGTGTAGTCGACACCGTCCGCGATCGGCATGGTCTTCTCGCTGACCTCGAGATTCACCACGACGGTTGCCGGGCGGGTTGAGTGATCGGCGGTGGGACCTGGGGCGGGGCCGTCAGCGCGCGGTTTCGTTGGTGGCGCTTGGCGTGGGGGCGTTGCCGCGGCCACTGACCGCGATGAGTGCAGCCAGCGCGCCGAGCGATCGTAGAGAGCCCACGGTATCACTCCGTAGCGAGGTGGTTCGACGTTAGGAATCGTGGCGGCCGCTCGACGCTAGGTTTGGGGGTCTCGTTGCGCAAGGCCAGAATCGTTAGTTGGAGTCCTCCCGAGGCCTGCTGAAAAGCATCTTCATGTCGGGTTAACCGGATCCACATACATTTCGGCCGGCGGGCGCGATCGTTACCTCACCCCACAGGTCGTTGGATCGAAACGCGAAGGAGGATCGGGTGCCAGAACCCCAACGTGATACTCACGACGGCTTGGTGGTCGGCGTCCTGGCGTTCGCCTCGGTGGCCGCATGCTACACCTTGTTCGACTTCCTGGCGGCTCGCGGTGCGCTGTTCACCGTGAACTTGCTCGGTCGGGCCGTGTTTCGGGGCCTCCGCGACCCGATGGTCCTGCAGTACCCGGTGGCGCTCGACGGCGGCGCGGTGATGCAGTACAACGCCCTCCACCTGGCCTTGTCGCTGATCATCGGCCTCGTCGTCGTTCGGCTGGTCGGGCACGGCGAGCGCAACCCGAGCCAGGCTCGGGCCGTGCTCGGGGTGATCTTGGCGGGCTTCGTGGTCACCATCCTTGCCGTGGGTTGGCTCAGCACCTCGATCAGGCCGCTGCTGCCGTGGTGGTCGATCGTGGTCGCCAACTCGGCGGCAGTGGTAGTGGGTGCCGCGTACCTGGCCTCGCGACGTCCAGGGGTGTTCACTCGATTGACCCTGCCCGGCGCCGGAGGCTCCTGAGCCCACGCCTGGGTGCCGCGCTCACGGGGGGGCGTCGCTCGCTGGCGAAGCCGAGCTGGATGGCGACGCGAGCTTGGCCCGGAAGCGAGCGAGGCACCGCCATCGCCATGGTGTGGCCGGCACCTCGCTCATGCTACCCGAGCCAGGCACGGAGCCCAGCCACGACCGGCCAGCCAAGACGCCGGCCTGCCCACGGGTCACACCCCAGTCACGCCGGCCGAGCAAGCTGGTCGCCAAACCAACCGAGGCGCTGTTCCCGTGAGGAGACAACTGACGTTCTTGCTGGTGGTCGCGGCCTTCCAGGCCGGGTCGTCGACTCAGGCCCAGGCTCAAACCGCCCGGGGGTTGCGCCTGGCGATCTCGGCCGGCGCCTTCGGCTCACTGACCCAGCTAGCCTCGACGAACGACGTCGGGCTCGGCGGAGAGATCACCCCCGAGTTCCGGTTTGGATCTGGAATCGGTGTGGGGGTGGGATTCCGGTACGTCCGGTACCCGGAGGTGCGGGACCATGGCGCGATTCATCTCGACCTTCGGAAAACCTGGTCGGGTACCCGGCCGGTGGCCCCGGTGGTCGGGCTTCGAATCACCGCGTTTTACGGCGGCGACGACGAGGGTGACGATCCCTACCTGGGGGTCGGGGCTGGGCCACTGGCCGGCTTCGAACGCCGACTCGGGCCGCGGACCTCGGTTCAGGTTCTGGGGACCATCCTCGCCATCAACGCCATCTTTCGGAGCCCGCAGGTGCTACCCGGGATCCAGGTCGGGGTCGTCCTTCGTTAGGCCATCGGCCGATTGGTCCGGCAAGCCCGACTACCGCAGCCCCACCATGCCTCTGACCGACTCGATCAGCTTGGTCGAGTCGAAGCCGATCCCACCGCGAAACACCAACGTCACGTTGCGGATCTCGGCCGGGCGAGTCACGATGTCGCCCCGAATCACCACCAGGTCCGCGCTCTTCCCGGCGGTGACGGTCCCGAACTCGCCGTCGGCGCCCAGCATGGTGGCGCCGTTGGCGGTGAGAATCTTCACCGCCTCGGCGGGACTGAACCCGGCCTCGAGGAACAGCTCGTAGTTGCGCTGATCGCCGAAGCCGGGCAGCACTCCGCCCACCCCGGTCGGGTCGACCCCGGCGGCCAACAACCCGCCGGCACGGACGAACTCCCGTTCGTACCCGAGCAGCACCTTGAAGGCCTGGTCGGTGACCACCACTGACTTCGCGGCTGGGGTGGCCAGCATCGCCCGGGCCGCCAGGTAGGCGTCCTTGGCCGGCGGGTAGAGCGCGTCGAGCGTCCGTTGCTCGAGCGGCGGGCGGCCGGCCATGAGGCCCTCGAAGATCGCGACGGTCGAGGTCATCCCGACCTTCTTGGCGATCATCTCGCGAAAGGTGGCCCGAACCGCCTCACCGCCCAAGTCGAGCGACTCGAAAACGCTCATCTTGACGCCGGGGCACTCGTCGGGTCGCTTGGCGGGATCGTACTCCTGATTGGCGTAGAGACCGTGTTCGACGGCGTCCATCCCGAGGGCAACCGCTTCGCGATAGCCGATCGAGCAGAGATGGCCGGTGACCTTGACGCCGTGACGATGGGCCTCTTCGACCACCGCGGCCAGCTCGGCGCGACTGATCCGGTCGTAGACCTTGATCCAACTGGCACCTTCGGCCGCCCAGTACGCCGTGACCCGACGGGCCGCCTGGGGACTGGTGACCTCATGCATGATGCCGTGGTTGCCGCCGGGACCGTTGAGGTAGGGCCCGGTGACGTACATCCGTGGGCCGACCACCTCACCCTGGTCGATGGCGCGCTTGAGGATCAGATCCTGGTAGGGAGCGTTGCTCCCGGTCGTCCGGATCGTGGTGACTCCGCTGGCCAGATAGAGTCGCGGCGCGCTGACGGGCTGGTGGACGTAGGGCCACTGGGCCCCGCCATAGAAGGTGTGGTTGTGGAGGCCGACCATCCCCGGGATGACGGTGTGCCCGGAGAGATCGAGGACCCGCGTCCCCGGAGGAATGGCCGCTTCTTGGACGGGCCCGACCCAGGCAACCCGACCCCGCTCGAGGAGAATGGTTTGGTGGCTCCGGGGCGGCGAGCCGGTTCCGTCGATCAAGGTGACGTGGGTCAAGGCGACGGTGGGTTCGTCGATCGCCACGAAAGCCCGCTCGGCCTCCGGCAAGGAGGCCACCGACTGACCCCGCGCGGCCACCGGATGAGCGAGTGCCACCGCGAACCCGAGCAAGGTGAGCCGTGCGATATCCATCGGCGCTCCAGGGAAGGTCTCCAGAGAAATTGGCGGCCAAAGATCGGTCCGGCAACTGCGCCAGCCCGAATTCTCGCCGGCCGCCAACCGCCCGAGCAGGCCGACGTTCAACGACGGAGCCGGGCCTCGGCCCAGCGGGCGGCCGGCCCAACCAGGAGCTTCCTCACCCAGCGGCGCCAGTGCGGCCTCCCGGCGATGGCGCGCGCCACCGGGGGCGAGATCGACTGGTAGACTCGCACCAGCGCCGACCCGACCATCGATGCGCGAAGCCGTTCGTCGCGCCAGCGGCGGAGAATCGTCACTTCCGGCGCATCCGGTCCGGCGGCGGCCGTGGCAATGAAGCAGGGCCTGGTCTGCCCGCCGAGCGGGGGGAACTTGTTGAGCACTCCGCCAAACCCGCCTAACGCCGCGAACACCCCGATCATGGTTGCGGGCCCGGCCGCCGTGGATCCCGTCGTGGCCCGCAGCCTCCTGATCGAGAGGACGACGCCGGCCGGCATCGCGGCCGGGACCCCGCGGTTGAGCCTGGTGGCGACCGCGGCCAGGACCCCCGCGTTGAGGCGACCGCGGACCGTCGCGGTCAACCGGGGAGTCACCTCGTTGAGGATCATCCCCGACACCAGGTTCAAGATGGCGGTGATGAAGCCCGTCCCCACTCCGGCGGTGAACGTCAGCGATGGACCGTCGAGCGACAGGTCGAACGGCTGATCGGCCGTGCGATGATCCCCGTTGGGGATCAACCGGAGAATGGCGGAGTAGGTGAAGGTGACTCCTGCGGGCAGGGAGGTATCGCTGCCGGTGGCGGTCAGGGCGATATCGGTCCCGACAATGGTGAGGGTGAGACCGGTGATCGTGGTGTTGCCGGAGACCATCGGGAGGCTGCCGACCGCGGCGGCAAGGTCCGCCGGTCCGATGGTCTGCTCCGGCGCGATGATCACCTCGAGTGGGTCGGATGGCGGCTCGGTCTGGAGCCGTTCGCTCCGGAACAACCAACCCCGCCCGGAGTTGATGCCGGCCACCTCTTGGATCGAGAGAACAATGTCCCAGGTGGGGCTTGGCGGCGGCGCCAAGTTGCCTTGATACGAGAAGGTCACCGCGGTGCCGCCCCCGAAGGTGGGCCCCGGAATGTCCTGGGTCACGGCGGGCTGGCGCTGTTCTCCGCCGCCCGGACCCACGGTGGTGTGCGCAAAACCCGCGGTGACCCGGACGTCGCCGAGATTGCCGGCAAGGTCGAGCCCCGAGATCGGAACGCTGTATGGCATGAAGTTGCCCCCGTCGAGTGTCGCGACACCGATTGCGGTCGCGAGGGCAACCTACCCGAGCGCCATCACCGCGCCATCACCCGAACGTCATCGTCGAAGGCCGGAGGCTTCCGGCGCGGGGCCGCCGATGACGATGTCGAGCCTGATCGAATCGGTCTGGCCCGGCCGCGGAAAGGTGGCGATGCCAACCCATGCCGCCGTTCCGATCGTGGCCGCGTCAGCCCGGACCTTCAGACAGCGCCGCTCCCGCGCGGTCGCCAGCAGCACGACCCGATAGCCGCCAGCGGCGTCGACCGTAGCCCGGGGTGGGTCCTCGATCGAGCGAGGTGAGGGAAACGCGCAATCGTTGGCCGACGAGGTGACGGGAGACGGCATGCCCAAGGCGACGTCGACCGTCGCCCCCGCGACGGAGCCGGCGGTCGGCGTCGTTACCGACCCGTGCAGGATCAAGCGCCCACCCGGCTCGGAGCAGGCGCAGACGAGCCCACTGCCGCAACTCACCATGCCGGCGGCAACAAACGTGGTCAACAGCGGACCGATTCGCATCTCGTCTTCCTTTTTGCGGGCGACCCTTGCCCGGTGGAGACCCTGCCCGCGCCAAGTATGTCACCGAGGTCCCATCGAAGGGCCCGGCCGGCCGGCCTCTGGTCTGCATTTGACAGCGAGGGCCCGTCACTTCACATTTGTCGGCACGAACCTCGTCAGCGGCCGTCTCGCGGCCGGATGATCTCAGCCTTGCCCAGGTGCCGCAGCGGTTCGGGCCCTGGCGCAGGCGCCACACCTCAGCTTCGGCACCCTTGGAATGGGATTCGATGCGGTACCGGTTATTACTCGCGGGCTTGGCCCTGGCCATCGCCGCCGCCTGCAGGCGGGAGGGGTCATCGGGAGTTGGAGCGGCCGGCTTGTCGGCGGACGGACTCGCCCGGATCGCGCCCCTGCTCCAGCGGTACGTCGATTCGGGTCAGATAGCCGGCGCGGTCGCCTTGGTAGCACGGGGAGGAACGATCGGTCACCTCGAGGCCGTGGGATACCAGGATCTCGGATCGAAGACGCCCCTTCGAACCGATCAGGTGTTCCGGATCTTCTCGATGACCAAACCCATCGTGGCGGCCGGCATCCTCCGGTTGGCCGATCAGGGCAAGCTCGGGCTGGATGATCCGGTGGCGAAGTATCTCCCGGCGTTCGGCACCGCTCGGGTCTTCGATGGCGGCTCGGCGTCCGCCCCGGTCCTTCGAACCGCCGATCGGCTGCCTACCATCTCCGACTTGCTGACCCACACGGCCGGACTCAGCTACGGCTTCTTCGGCAACACGCCGGTCGACTCGATGTACAACCGGGTCACCGCCCTGGGATCGCGGATCAGTACGGTGGCGTTCGCCGATTCGATCGCGGCGCTTCCGCTGCTCTTTTCGCCGGGGACGCGTTGGAACTACAGCCTCGCGACCGACGTCCTCGGCGCGGTGATCGAAGCCGCGTCGGGACGCCCGCTCGATCGGTTCCTCGCCGACGAATTGTTCGAGCCGCTCGGAATGAAGGAGACCGCGTTCCGGCGGCAACCATGGATGACCGGCCGGATCCCCACCCTCTACCTCGCCGGCCCCGCGGGACTCGTTGCCTCGACCGAGTTCGACGACCAATACGAGCCCTCCGCGCAGTACCTGTCGGGCGGTGGGGGCCTGCTGTCGACACCGAGCGATTACTTCCGATTTACCCAGATGCTCCTGAACGGGGGAGAGTTCGAGGGGCGGCGTATCCTCGGACGCGAGAGCGTCGAGCGGATGATGCGAAATCAGCTGCCGCCGGCGCTCACGCCGCTCAACGATCCGATCGTGGGGCATGAGGGCTACGGCCATGGGCTGGGCGGCGCGGTGCTGGTCGACTCGGCCAAGTCGGGCCTGCCGGGCTCACCGGGCATTTACCGCTGGTGGGGCTACGCCGGCACCTTCTTCTGGATCGACCCCAAAGCGGGACTGGTCGCCATGGTGTGGACACAGCTGGTGCCCGGCCGGGCCAATCCACTCGAGCACGACTTCCAACGGGTGGTCTACTCGGCGCTGGAAAACTGAGGTGAGGGTCGCTCGACTCATCGCCCTCGCCGCCGCCCTCCCCGCGGCCGCCGAGACTCAAGAAGCGGCCGGACACGGCTATCGCAACCTCTCGCAACCGACCCATCAGACGATGGTCGAGTACGAGGTCCGGGTTCCGATGCGAGACGGGGTCCGCCTCGCGGCCAACATCGTCCGGCCGGCGACGCCGGGCAGGCATCCAGTCGTCATCAACTATATCCCATACGGCAAGGACCCCGACCGGTGGTTCGCCGAACGGGGGTACGTGACCATCTTCGCCGAGGGTCGGGGCACCGGGCGGTCCGAGGGAGTCATGGCCGACTACTTCGACGCCCAATCGTTTCGAGACGGCTACGACCTGGTCGAGTGGGCGGCGGCCCAGCCCTGGTCCACCGGCAAAGTCGGGATGTGGGGCATCTCGTTCGGCGCCATCAACTCTACCCGGGTGGCGGCCCTCAGGCCGCCGCATCTCGCCGCGATCGCGGTCAACAGTTCGTACGCCAACTTCTTCGGCGACCACTGGTACCCCGGCGGAGTCCGGACCAATCACCCGTACGTCTGGCATGGAGTGGGCAACGTCCTCTACACCATGCTGCGCGGACCGGTCTACGACGACGGCGAAGGCGGCAAGACGCTCGACGTCGACACCTGGAAACGCCACATTGCCGACAACGGCTGGGAGCCATTCTTCCCGCCCCAATGGGCCCATGCCCGGTACGACGACTACTGGCGCGAGAAGGACCTCCGCAGCAAGTACGAGCATTTCGCGGTCCCGACTCTCCAGACCGCCAACTACTTCGACCACGCTCGGAACCTCGACGAGGCGTTCCAGAACTACCTGGTGCTGCGCAAGCACAAGGTGCCCCAGCGGCTCTTCGTCGGTCCCTGGACTCACGGCGGATTCGGCCCGGGTCAACCGCTCGATTTCCAGCTTCTCCGACTGGCCTGGTTCGACCGATTCCTGAAGGGTGTCGCCACCGGCATCGACGAGGAACCGCCGGTCACCTTGTTCATCATGCGGGAAAACCGCTGGCGGCACGAGGCGGACTGGCCGATCGCCCGGAGCGTGCTGACGCCGTTCTACCCGGCCCCCGACCGGTCCTTGAGGCGGACGCCCGGCGAAAGCGCGCGGCCGGCGGAATTCAGCTATGCGCCATGGGTCGGAAGCGCCGCCGGGCCCTATGGAACCTGGTTCGACGCCCAATACGACGAGTATCTGACCCAGCCGGACCAGCGGGTCGACGAGGCCGAATCGCTGACCTTCACTTCGGAGCCGTTGGCGGCCGACCTGGAGGTGACCGGGATGCCCGAGATCGTCTTCTTCGCGTCGTCGACGGCGGACGACACCGACTTTTCGATCAAGCTCTCCGACGTCCTGCCGAACGGAAAGTCGGAGTGGGTGACCCGCGGGTGGCTCAACTCGTCGTATCGCGAGTCGGACGTCAATCCGCGCCGCCCCGAGGACTGGCGGTTCGTCGAGCCAACCCCGATCCGTCCCGGAGCCATCCACCGCTATCGGGTCACGCTTCAGAACGTCTCGTACTTGTTCCGACGGGGCCATCGGATCCGGTTGACGATCGCCTCGAGCGACTGGCCTTCCAACTGGCCCAACCCCAAACCGGCCGACAACACGATCCACTTCCGCCATGGCCGCGAGCGCACCACGGTGCTCCTCCCCGTGGTACCGAGACCCGCTCGACCGCTCGCCGCCCCCCGCCTTCCGCTGATGCCGGTCCCCCAATCGACCCGGGACCCCGATTCGCGGATCTGGATCGAACACGACCTGACCGCCGGTCTGGTGAGCTACCGGTCGCGCGATAGCGCCGAACGGACGGTCGCCGGGGCGACGGTGAGCGGGCGCACGGAGTGGCGGATCGACCTAACCAAAACCGCGCCTTATCGGCAGACGATCGACTACGCCAGCACGGTGACGGTGAATCGGCCGGGTCAACCACCGGTACGTTTCGTCTATCGAGTCAAGACGGATAGCGCCGGCCCCCGGGCCTCGGTCGAGCTCCGGGAGGGAGCCGTGCCCTAGTCGTTGGGAGGACCGCCGGCTGCCCGTGGCATCGAACCCGCCGAATCCCCCGCCGGGGTCCGGCTTTCGCCGAGCACCTGGCGGATCGTCGTCACCACGAAGTCGGGTGCCTCGAACGGGAAGTTGTGCCCTGTGCCGGACGGCGGATGGAGGAGTCGGCCCCGGTTCGAGGTCGCCAGGTACCGCTGGCGCGCGTGGCGAAGGAAGTTGATCACCCGCGGCGATTGATCGGCCGGAATTCCCATTTGCCGCACCGAGGCCTCGAAGTCATCCGCCGGAATAACGAGGTACACCGGGACATCCTGGAGTTCGCCGTCGTAGACCATGAGATGCTCGGCCTCTTCGAGAACCCGAGCCGCGGTGAACTCCCGAAAAATCGATCCCCCGGCGAAATCGCCGGCTGGCCTCGCGTCGTTGGCTCGCATCGCGGGGCCCACGTCTGCCAGCGCGTCCCGAACCAGCCCGAGAATCCGGCCGTAGTCCCCGCCAGCAGCGATCATCCGATCGGTCGGGTCCCGCCAGAGCCCGAACAACTTCGCAAGACCCGCCCGCTCCCCGCTCGCCACCAAGCCGGCCCCCACGGTCTTGCCGAACACGGGGGCGTAGATCAGAACATCCGGGGGAGTCGGGTCGAGGAGTACCACCGCCGCGGTGCGGTCGCGGAAACGGCGGGCGAAATTCGCCGCCAGCAGCCCGCCATACGAGTGGCCGATCATGACGAACGGCCCCCGCTCCCCGGCCCGTGCGAGGAGGGTGGCCAACTCGACCGCTTCGCGCCCGGTGGTACGGGGGAACGGACCGACGTCGCTCCACCCGGTCCCCGCCCGATCGAAGAGGATCGAGCGAGTTTCGGCCCGGAAGACCTTGTGAAAGTTGTAGAAGCCGTGACCCTGGGCATGACCGCCGGGGATCCACACCACCGTTGGCTCCCCTCGAGCATCGCCCTCGGCCAGCAGGTGGAGCCGGTAGCCGCCGACGTCGATCAGCTGTCCCGGCGGCGGGATCCGATCGGCCCCGACGGCCTTGGCCGTCCCAATGGCGCCGCCAACAGCGAGTACGGACGCGATCACCGCGACTAACCGGCCCGTCAGACGGGCAAGCCCGCGGCCAGGGCGCCGCCCGATGCCGAGCAGGGCCAACGCCAACAGCCCCACAGCCGCGGCAATCGCCATTCCGGCCCAGGGCCTGGCGAGCAAGGGGTAGAAATGATGCATCGGAGCAGAACTTACGGCGGCACCGCTCGGCCCGGGAGGTTAGGCGGCGTGCTCGGGGGCGCGGCTGGACTTGGCCGCGGTCAGGGCGGCTTCCGCCCGAGCAAAGAGATCGTCGGGCGTCAGCAGGGCCGGGTCGGGGTAGGTCACCCAGGCCCCGGAGACCGCAACCGGCTCGGCTCCGAGGTCGGTGAACGGATGTTCGGCGATGGCCCGGCGAAGCCGATCGAGCGTCAACCGGGCGCCGTCGTCGCCGGTTTCCGGCAACACGATCGCGAACTCGTCGCCGCCGTGCCGAGCGACGAAGTCAGGTGAGCGGAGTTCCCGCTGCAGAAGACCGCCTAACTCGCTGAGGATGCGGTCTCCCGCCTCGACCCCGCCGCGCTTGTTGTGAAAACGGAGTCCGTCGACATCGACCAGCATCACCGAGAAGGTCCGGGCATAGCGATCGCTCCGCTCCATTTCGTCGCGGATCCGCCGATCGAGGGCGTCGAGCCCCCCGCAACCCGTCAGCGGGTCGACCACCCCGGCGCTGGCCTGGCGGCGGTTGATCGTCGCCCGACGCTCTTCCTGTTCGAGGAGGCGGCAGGTGGTGGCCACCAGGGTCTCGACGAACGCCACGTCATCGACCGTCAGTGCGGGACTCGGAGCGGCGGTCCGAACCACGATCGCGCCGACACTCTTGCCTTGGAAGTGGACCGGCACCGCGACCGCGCTCGAGGGCGCGAACGGCGCCACCGACGGCGGGGTGGCCGACGCCGCGTGACTGAAGAGCGGGTGCCGGACCGCGTCGGGCACGAAGGTCGTTCGCCCGGTCGCCGCGGTGTGACGAACCTCCGGGTAGTCATCGAGGTCGACTTCGAGGCTGCGGATCTCAGGACGCTCCGCCGCCGCGACCAACCGCCCCCGCCGGGGCTCCAGGGTGAAGATGCAGCCGCAATGGGCCGCGCCGAGCGACTGACCGAGGTGCCGGACGAGCACCTGGAGCATCTCCTCCGGGCGGCTGGCGAGGGCTACCTCCTTGAACACCGCGAAGAGCTGCGACTGGGCGTTGCTCGACTCCGCGGCCCGAAACCCGTCCCGCACGGCCCGAAGCCGGGAGAGGATCCGGGCGTTCAACTCCGACAACGCGATCGGGGCCACCATGGCATCGGCGGCGCCAAGCGCGAGAGCCCGGACCACGAGGTCCGACCCCCCGACTGGCGCGAGAACGATGGTCGGCACCGCGGACCATCCGGCCCGGAGCAGCGGGGCCAGTTGATCCTCGGGCGATCCGTGGGCCGGGAGGAGCGAAAGAATCGCCAGATCGGGCGAGCCGGCATCCCCGGGAGAGGAGGTCGGACCGGCGGCTTCGCTCAAGCCATAGCCCGCGCGAATCAGCGCCCGCTCGAGACCGTCGGGTCTGGCGTCAGGATTGCCAAGCAGCAGGATCCGAGTTTGCACTATATCCTGGTCACTGTTCGAAGACTTGCAGCCCGACGCCGGTCGGCGCCGCCGGCAATGCCGAGGGGGCAGTTTCCGTACCTCGGTCTCCAAGCTGGGGAGCAATCGCTCAAGATGTTTGCTGACAATCGATTATGGCGCCGGATCGAGGTCAAAGCGCTGCCGGCGAGGTCGGCGCTGTGGCAGGCCTGTTACGACAGCCACCGGTCCCGATTCGGTTGCCCTGGGTGACGCTCCCTTGTCCGCCGGGTCCTAGAAACCGATCTTACGGGTCTTTCGCAGCAAGGCTCCAACGTTTCATGAGGAAACGTTTTCTATTCACGGAACGGCCGTTGCCCGAGTGGGCTGTGCCCGCCCCAACCACAGGTTTATGAGCACGAATTCCAACATCACAGCCCAAGGCGTCCACACCGGAACGGTTTGGGCCAACTTAGCAACTCCGGCTTTGTACGAGCACGCCTCGCGGCGCGGCGAGGGGCGGATCACCGACCACGGGGCGCTGGCGGTCGTCACGAGTCCCCATACCGGTCGATCGCCCAAGGACAAGTTCGTCGTCGAAGAGCCGTCCAGCGCAAGCAAGATCTGGTGGGACAAGAACGACAAGCTCGCCCCCGAGAAATTCGATCGGCTTCTGGCCGACGTTCAGGCCCACCTGAGCGCCCAGGCCGAGGTGTTCGTCCAGGATCTGTTTGGGGGAGCCGACCGTGCCTACCGGCTGCCGGTCCGGTTCATCACGCCGAACGCCTGGCAGGCGATGTTCGTCCGGAACATGTTCATCCGGCCGTCGGCCGCCGAGCTGGCGGGCTTCGCCCCTTCGTTCGTCGTCTACCACGCGCCCGAGTTCCAGGCCGACCCCGCCACTCATGGGACTCGTACCAGTACCTTCATCGTCCTCAATTTCGCCAGGCGAACGATCGTCATCGGCGGGACCCGGTACGCCGGCGAGATGAAAAAGTCGATCTTCACGGTGCTCAACTACCTCTTGCCCCAGCAGGGCGTCTTGCCAATGCACTGTTCGGCCAATGTGGGCGAGGGCGGCGATACCGCGATCTTCTTCGGCCTCTCCGGCACCGGCAAGACCACCCTCTCGGCCGACCCGGCGCGGCGGCTGATCGGCGACGACGAGCACGGCTGGAGCGATCGGGGGATCTTCAATTTCGAAGGTGGCTGTTACGCGAAGGTGATCCGGCTCTCCAAGGAGGGCGAGCCCGAGATCTACGCGGCGAGCCATATGTTCGGCACGGTCCTCGAGAACGTCATGATCGACGAGGCCAGTCGCCAGGTGGACTTCGGATCCGACAAGCTCACCGAGAACACCCGGGCCAGCTACCCGATCCACTACATCCCGAACTTCGAGCCGTCGGGTCAGGCCGGCCACCCGAAGAACATTGTTTTCCTCACCGCCGACGCGTTCGGGGTGATGCCCCCGATCGCCCGGCTCAGCGCCGAGCAGGCCATGTACCACTTCTTGTCGGGGTACACCGCGAAGGTCGCCGGCACCGAGCGCGGCGTCACCGAGCCGTCGGCCACCTTCTCGTCTTGCTTCGGGGCACCGTTCCTGCCGCTCCACCCTGGGGTGTATGCCACGATGCTCGGCGAGCAGATCTCGAGGCACGCCGCCAGGGTCTGGCTGGTGAACACGGGCTGGACCGGCGGCCCGTTCGGAGTCGGGTCGCGGATGAAGTTGTCGTATACCCGGGCCATGGTCACGGCCGCCCTGGCCGGCCAGCTCGACCAGGCCAGTTACCGGCCTGACCCGACCTTCGGGTTCAGCGTCCCGGTGGCGGTGCCCGGTGTCCCGTCCGAGGTACTCGACCCTCGCGGCACTTGGAAGGACGCGGCCGGGTACGACGCCCAGGCCAAGAAGTTGGCCGGGATTTTCCGCGACAACTTCAAGACCTTCGCCTCAGGGGTATCCGAGGCGGTGGCCAAAGCCGGACCCCACGGGTAGTCCGGTGGGCCACTCGGCCCAAGTTCCCTTCGAGATCATCCGCGACCCGCTCTGGGACAACATCCAGTTGGACCAGGCGGCGCTCGCGGTATTGGACACCGCGCCGGTCCAGCGACTCCGGTACGTTCGCCAATTGGGGCACGCCTTCCTGGTCTACCCCGGCGCCACCCACACCCGTTTCGAGCACGCCCTTGGCGCCTACCATCTGGCTGGCCGGGCGCTCGCCATTCTCCAGCAGCGGGGTGAACTCTCCGACGTCTCCGCAGAGCACCAGCTGGCGATCCGGTTGGCCGCCTTGCTCCACGACATCGGCCACTATCCGTTTTCGCACGGTCTCGAGGAAGCCGGGTTCCCCCACCACGAGGAGTTGGGCGCCCGGAAGCTGAGCGAGGAGCCGCTTCGTTCGGCGCTCGAGGCGATCGGCGGGCCCAGCCTGGCACCGGCGATCGGCCAGCTGATGCGGGGGCGGAGCGACAATCCCTTGCAGGGGCTGATCTCGGGCTCTCTCGATCTCGACAAGGTCGACTATCTCAGTCGAGACGCCCGCGCCTGCGGGGTCCCCTACGGGACCCTGGACGTCGATCGCCTCCTCTCCGCCCTCACCGTGATGGAGGCGGCACCGGGCCGGCGGGCGGTGGGTGTCCTCGAGAAGGGCGTGAGCGCGTTGGAGACCCTCCTGTTCGCCAAGTACCAGATGTACCGTAACGTGTACTGGCACCACGCGGTCCGGGCGGCCACCTGCATGTTCAAACGGGCGGTTCGACGCTCGGTCGCGGCCGGGCGGCTCGACGCCGCCTCGGTCGCGGGCGCCACGGACGGCGCCCTGATGGAGCGGCTCATCGCGGCCGATCCAACCGGCCTGGCCCGGGCGGTTCATGAGCGGCGGCTCTACAAGCGGGCCTTGGATCTTCCGGCGAGCGATCTCCCGCCGGGCGCTGGCCGGTGGATTCCGGATCAACCCGATCTCACCGCCCGGGTCGAGGAGCGTCTCGCGGTCGAGTGCGGGCTCGCCCCGGATGGGCTGCTGCTCGACTACCCCGCCCGCGACAACATGCTCAGCGTCGATCTGCTGCTTCGCACCCGGGACGGTCGGATCGAACGGCTGACCGACGAGGGACGGGCCGGACAACTCGGACTTCCCCGGATTGGGGCCGAGCTGTATCAGAGCGCCAGGCGGCTGCGGGTGTTCACGGCCGATCCGATCGGCCGGTCCGTCGATTCTGTGGTGGCATTGGCGGCGTTGCCGGCGGAAGAGGTGGCCCGGCGGCTGGAAGCGGGGGCTCTGCTCTCCTAAACCTCGTCGACTCGCACCACAATGGCCGTGATGTTGTCGAGCCCCCCGTGCCGGTTGGCCTCGGTGATCATCCGGTTGACGGCCACCTCGGGTGGGACCCCGCCGTCGAGGATCCTCGCCAATTGGTCGTCCTCCAGCATCCCGGTGAGCCCGTCCGAGGCGAGCAGGATGACATCGCCCTGTTCCAGCGCACCGAAGTAGACGTCGGGCACCACATCCTCGTTGGCGCCGACGCATCTGGTGATGACGTTGCTGTAGGGATGGGTCCGGGCCTGTTCGGCGGTGAGGAGGCCGGCGTCGACCTGTTCCTGGACGTAGCTGTGATCCTTGGTTACCTGGAGCAGTCTGCCGCTGCGGTGGAGGTAGGCCCGGCTGTCGCCCACCTGGCCGATCAGGTATCGGCGGGCCGCCAGCACCAGCACCGTGATCGTGGTGCCCATCCCCCGCTTGTCGGCTTCGGCGAGGGTCCGTTCGAAGATCGCCTGATTGGCCCGGCGGATCGCCGATCGGATCCGGTCGAACGCTTCGGCGTCGGACAGGCCTCTGAGGCTTCCCAACTCCTTGGCGATGATCTCGACCGCCATTTCGCTGGCGACTTCTCCGGCCGCGTGGCCTCCCATCCCGTCGGCGACGATGAACAGGCCATGCTGATAGTCGAGCAGGAAGCTGTCCTCGTTCCCGCTGCGGACAACCCCCACGTGGGTATCTCCGGCGCAGGTGATCAGCATCCGCTAGCCTAGGAGCACGACGGCAGCGAGCGCGCCGACCAGCACCACGATCGCCCCTGCCAGCAACCAGCGAGCGCGCCCGCCCGCAGCCGGCTCGACCGGCGCCGGTTGCGCGGGTCCGCCGACGGTCGGTTCTGGCTCGCCGAGAGACGGCGCCGGTTGGGAGGCCGCAATCGGTGCCTCTCCGCGCCGCTCGTCGCGCGGCTCGAACGCGAGGCTGAGGTCGCCGAGGCGAATCACGGCGCCCGGCGACAACGGGACCTCGTCCTCGACCGGTTCACCGTCGACCCAGGTACCCCCGCCGCTGGCGAGGTCGGCGAGAGTCCAGACTCCCTCACGCAGTTCCAGCCGAGCGTGGCGGGCGCTCACGCTGTGGTCGGCGACCGGGACATCGACACCGGGATCACGGCCGATCGTGGCGGCCGGCGTCACCACCTGGAATCGACGGCCCTTGAGCGCCCCGGTCTTTCCGAGAAGCACGGCGAGTGGACGAGCCGCGGGGCTGGTTGGGATCGCGGCCACCAGGGTCCGAAGCGGGATACCCACCAAGGTGTCGCTCAGCCGAAACTCGGCTCCCGCCGGCGGGACGGCGCCCGGCGCCGTCCCCGAGTAATAGCGGAACTCGTCGGCGCCGATCCGGATGACGTCGAGCGCCTTGAGCTGGTACCGGCCGCTGATACCCGAGCCGTTGACGATGGTGCCATGATTGCTCAGGTCGACGAGGACGTCCCCACCTGGGGTGGCCACGATCTCGGCGTGCCGGCGTGAGGCGTCCGGCGACCCGATTACCACCTGGGCGGCCGGGTCGCGACCCAGCACGAAGGGCACGACGTCTATGGGATACTCGCGGCCGTCGCTCAGGGCCACGAGCCGCCCAAGGGAGCCGCCGCTGGGGCGCACAGCATCGCCGCCCACGGCGACCGCGGCGGCGATTTGGGAGCCAACGAGCAATTCACCGGCGGCGACGGAATTCCGCTGCCCGCCGAATTCGAGCTGCATGCGACGCGCTACCCTGGGCAGGTGACGTGGGCATCAAACGTAGGGCGGGGTCGGCAGGTTAGCAAGAATTGGCATCCGAGGGCCCGGCCGGCGGTCCGGAGTCGTACTCGGCCGGGTCCTGCTCGATCCCCTTGAGCCCCTGGCGCACCCAGCGCCAGAACAGGTAGGAGCCGGCCAGGACGGTGTAGCCACTGATGATCAGCCGCCAGAGAATGATGTAGAGCGGGGCGATGGTCTTGGGGACGTATATCGACATGACCGCGGTCGACAGCAGCTCGCCGATGCCCGACCCGCCGGGGGTCGGGGCGAAGAAATACAGAACGAAGGTGATGAAGGTCTGGAGCAGGAGGACGTCGACGAACTGGGCCTCGATCCCGATCGCCCGGAGCGCCACGTATCCGGCGAGGAGTTTGTTGGCGTGGGACGGGCCGGAGATCACCGTCGCCAGGGCCAGGGCACCCCAGCCCTTCGGCGAGTTGAACTTCGCCACCGCGGCCTGGGTCTGGTCGAGCCCCCGCTCCAACCCATCCATCTTGCCGGCCACCCACCGACTTCGGCGGCCCACCAGCCTGGCGATCCAGTGGACCAGATTCCGGACCTGGCGCGGGAACAGGATTACGAACAAGAAGAAGACCCCGAGCGCGCAGAAGATCGCCAGGCTGCCGATGAAGAGGTCGTAGAGGGAGATCCCGAGCGCGACCCCGTGATTGCCGAGTGACTTGCCCGCCCCGAACGCAATGGCGATGGGGCCGGCAATCGCGAAGAACGCCACCGTCGCGATGAAACTCATGAAGGTGATCGTGAAGCCCAGCGGGACCGGCACCCCATGGCGGCGCATGGTGTAGATCATCATCGGGGCGGCGCCCGACATCACCGGGGTCAAGTACCCGGCCCAGGCGCTCATCCCGCCGGAGAGAATCATCCCTTTGAGCGACGGGTTCGGGAGGAGGTTCCTGGCGAGAACGTAGTTGCGGAGGCCGCCGCCGATCCAGTCCATCGAGGCGATGGCGAGTCCGAGCAGCAGCCAGCCGAACTCGATCGACGGGATCGCGGCCAGGAACCCGGTGCTGCTTTTGCTGTAGTAGAGCACCACCGCGAAACTCGCCAGCGACGCCAGCAGGAACAGCTCCAGCCCGCGGAGCAGGTTCTTGGGGGTCAGGAGGGTCGCCATGGGCTCGGCAGAAAGTAATCGCTGACACCCTTATTTTCTCAGGCTGTGCCCGAATCCGCCTTGCGCGTCACCAACGCCCGTCAGCATAACCTCAAAGGCATCACGGTCGAGCTGCCCCATCGCCGGCTGGTGGTCATCACCGGCCCATCGGGGTCGGGCAAGAGTTCGTTGGCGTTCGATACCATTTACGCCGAGGGGCAGCGGCGATATATCGAGTCGCTCTCGAGCTACGCCAAGCAGTTCCTCGAGCGGATGCCCAAGCCCGCCGTCGACCGGATCGAGGGAATCGCGCCGGCCGTGGCGATCGAACAGCATAACCCCACGGTCTCCAGCCGATCCACCGTGGGGACGGCCACCGAGGTCTACGACTACCTCCGGCTGCTGTGGGCCAGGGTCGGCAGCCAACAGTGCCGCCACTGCGGGGGGCCGGTAGCTCGGGACACCCCCACGACCGCGGCGGCGGCGGTGGCCGCCCGGGGCGGGCCGGTCCAGGTGGCGTTCCCGTTGCCGCCGTCGGCCCGGCTCTCGCACCAGGCCATCACCGAGAACCTCCGGGCGTTAGGCTTCCTTCGGGTCCGGGTCGACGGAACCCCGTGGCATCTCGACGACCTTCCTCCGGGCGCCGACTGGGGCGACTCGACCGAGCTCCTGGTGATCGTCGACCGGCTGGTCGCGGTCCCGGGGCAGGAAACCCGAATCGCCGAAGCCCTGGCCTTGGCGATGGCCGAAGGCGAGGGGATCGCGGTCGCGCTGCTCGACCCGGAACGGCTCCGCTTCACCGCCCACCCGGCCTGCAGCCGGTGCGACACGCCGGCCGCGCCGATCTCGCCGGCCCTCTTCTCCTTCAATAACCCCCGAGGCGCCTGCGGCGGCTGCAACGGCTTCGGCGCGGTGCTCGAGTACGACGAGTCGCTGGTGGTTCCCGACCCCGGCCGTTCCCTGATCGGGGGTGCCATCGATCCCTGGACCAAGCCCCGGTACGAGACGAGGCGACGGCTCCTCTACGACGTGGCCCGCAAGCTCGGCGCCGACCCGACGGTCCCCTGGCGGCAGCTCAAGAGCACGGTTCGGCGGGAGTTGCTGTGGGGCAAGATCGGCCGCTTCCAGGGCGTCTTCCCCTTCCTCAAAGCGCTGGAGGAGAAACGCTACAAGCAGTACATCCGAGTCTTCCTCCGCCAGTACCAGTTGGCCAAGACCTGTCCGGCCTGTCAGGGGCAGCGGCTCAACGGCGACGCCTTGGCCGTGACGGTGGCGGGACGCACCATCGCCCAGGCCGCCGCGCTGGCGCTCGCCGATCTCCAGCTCTGGCTCCGCGGGCTGGGGCTGTCCGACCACGCCCGGGCGGTCGCTCGGGACATCTTGACGGAATTGGGAGGCCGGGTGGAGTTCCTGGTCGATGTCGGGCTTGGCTACCTCGCCCTCGACCGGCAGACCCGGACCCTTTCGGGCGGGGAGGCCCAGCGCATCGCCCTCGCGAACGCCCTCGGCGCCAGGTTGGTCGACTCGCTCTACGTGCTCGACGAGCCCTCGATCGGCCTTCATCCGCGGGATACCGATCGGCTGCTCGGGTTGCTCTGCCGGCTCCGGGACGCCGGCAACACGGTCATCGTGGTCGAACACGATCTCGCGGCGATCGAGCGGGCCGACTACATGCTCGAGCTCGGCCCCGGCTCGGGCGAGAAGGGCGGCCGAGTGGTCCACGCCGGCCCCCTGCCGGGCGCGGGGGAGACCCTGACCGGCCAATATCTCACCGGCGCCAAGCGGATCGGGGTTCCCAGCGCCCGCCGGCCGGCCGGCCCCCGTTGGCTCACGGTCCGGGGCGCCCGGCACCACAACCTCCAGCAGGTCGACGTCACCATACCGTTAGGCACCCTGACCTGCGTCACCGGGGTCTCCGGATCCGGCAAGAGCACCCTGGTCCACGACGTCCTCTACCGCCAGCTGGAAGCGCGGCTCCACGGCTCCCCCTCGATCAAGGCCCACTTGGGCGAGACCGTCGGCGACATCGCCTCGATGACCGGCCACGAGTGGATCCAGGACGTGATCCTGATCGACCAGTCGCCGATCGGCCGCTCGCCCCGATCCAACCCGATCACCTACGTCAAGGCGTTCGACGAGATCCGCGAGCTGTTCGCTGAGCAGCCCATGGCCCGGAGCCGACGGTACACCCCGGCGACCTTCTCGTTCAACACCGGTGGCGGCCGTTGCGAGCAGTGTGAGGGCGCCGGCCAGGTCCAGGTCGAGATGGTCTTCCTGGCCGACGTCTTCGTTCCCTGCGACAGCTGCGGCGGAACCCGGTTCCGGCGCGAGGTCCTCGACGTCCGGATCCGGGGCCAGTCGATTCACGACGTGCTGCAGTGGACCGTCGACGACGCCATCGGGCGGTTCCGCCATCAACCGCGGCTCGGGGCCGCGCTCTGGCAGCTCCAGCAGGTGGGGCTCGGCTACCTCCGACTCGGCCAGCCCGCCACCACCCTCTCGGGGGGCGAGGCGCAACGACTCAAGATCGCCCGCGAGTTGATCCAGGCCGGCAAGCGGGACAGCCGGAAGCTCTACCTTCTCGACGAGCCCACCACCGGCCTCCATCTCGACGACGTCCGCCAGCTGATCGCCGTCCTCGACCGCCTGGTCGACGCGGGCCACACCGTCCTGGTCATCGAGCACCACCTCGACGTCATCAAACGAGCCGATTGGATCGTCGACATGGGCCCCGAGGCCGGCGACGGCGGCGGCCGGGTCGTCGCTCAAGGCCCACCCGAGGCCATCGCGGCGGTCGCCGCCTCCCACACCGGTCGGTTCCTCGCCCCACTTCTGGCCGGGGCCAAGCCGTGACCCACCGGGGGGCGGTGGGCGTTCTGGTCGGGTGCGCGGTGATCTGGGGCATCGGGTTCCCGCTGAACAAGATGGTACTCGGCACCGTCACGCCGATGCTCTTCCTGGCGGCCCGGTTTGGCCCCGCGGCCGTGGCGCTCTCGCCGACCTGGCGGACCACGCCGCGAGAGACCTGGTTGGCGGGCGCCGCCCTCGGCTCGGTATTCGCCGTCCAGTTGGCTCTCTTCGCGGCCGGCCTGGTGAGCATCCCGCCAGCCCGGTCGGCGTTTCTCTTCAGCGTCCAGACGCCGCTCGTTCCGCTCTTGCTGGTGGCGTGGACCCGACACCTGCCGGCCGGCCGATCGGTGGTCCGGGTCGTCGTCGCCCTGGTCGGCAGCTGGCTACTCACCAAGCCGGCGGGAGCGGCCGTTGGGCTCACCATCGGCGACGGCCTCACCCTCCTCTCGGCCGCGCTCGCGGCGGCGTACATCATCGCGGCGGGACACCTGGGGCGGCGTCACGACCCCTGGCGTCTGCTGGCGGTCCAATTCGTGATGATGGCCCTGTTCGGGCTCCTGGTGTCGCCCCTGGTCGAGACCGGCCGGTTCGAACCGACCGCCCTCACCGCCGGATTGATCGTGGTGCTGGCGGGGTTCTCGATCCTCACCTTCGGAGGCCAGCTGATCGGCCAACGACTGGTTCGGCCGACGGAAGCCGCGCTGATCTTCGCGATCGAACCGGTCGCGGCGGCCGCGATGAGCTACCTGGTGTACGGCGAGACCTTCGGCATCCTCCAGTGGCTCGGCGGGGCGATGATCATCGGGGCGGCGCTGATCCGGCCGTCGCCGGCCGAGGGAGCGAGCACCGCCTAACGACAGGGGCCGGCGCTCGGCCGGTTTCGACGGTCGGCCGGCCCGTGCCTCGACCGGCCGGTGCCGCTCATCGGGCGGCGGCGAGCTCCCGGCGGGCCGCGGTTACCCGCTCCCAGACTCGGGTCACCACGGCCTCGGTGGTCGAGAGATGCCCGAGCGCGAGCCGGATGGTGAATCGGCCCCCCAGGGAGGTGTGGGTGAGGAAGACGTCGCCGAACCCGTTGATCCGCTCCAGCAGCTTCTCGTTCAGTCGGTCGAGATCGCCTTCCGCCACTCCAGCCGGCCGCCACCGGAAGCAGACCAGCCCGATCGGCGCCGGGGCGAGCAATTCCATCTCGGGATCCGCCGTGACCCAGTCGGCGAACCGGTGGCCGAGCCGCACGTGCTCCCGAATCATCGCCCGCAAGCCCTCGACCCCGTAGCTCCTGATCACGAACCAGACCTTGAGAGCCCGGAACCGGCGGCCCAGGGGAACGCCCCAGTCGCGATAGTTCACCACCTGGGCGTCGTATTTGGTCTTGAGGTACTCCGGGGCGGTGCTGAAGGAGCGCAGCAGGGCTTGCGGGTCGCGAACGAAATAGGCCGAGCAGTCGAAGTTGACCAGGAGCCATTTGTGGGGGTTCATCACCACCGAGTCGGCGAGCTCGGCCCCGTCGAGCACCCAGCGAAGCTCCGGCACGATGGCGGCGGAGCCGGCGAAGGCGGCGTCGACGTGGAACCAGAGGTCTTCGTCGCGGGCGATTTCGCCGATGGCGCGCAACGGATCGATGGCGGTCGAGGAGGTGGTCCCCGAGGTGCCGACCACCACCGCCGGCCGCAACCCCGCCGCCCGGTCGGCGGCGACCGCGTCTCGGAGCGCCTCGGCCCGCATCGCGAAGCGTTCGTCGACCGGGACCAGCCGGATCCGCTCCGGGAGGAACCCGGCGAGGCGGGCTCCCTTGGCGACCGAGGCGTGGGTTTCCGTCGACAGGTAGACCACCGCTCGATCGAGGTCCGAACGGCAGCGGTCGCGGCCGGTGATCAGGCTGACCAGGGTCGAGGTCGAGGCGTAGTCCTGGATCACCCCGGTGAAGGCCTCCGGCAAGCCGATCATCTGGCGGAGCCAGTCCATCACGGTCTGCTCCAGCTCGGTCGCGGCCGGCGAGGTCTGCCACGACATCGCCTGAACGCCTAACGCCGCGGTCATCATCTCCGCCAGGATCGAGGGCGGGCTGTGGTTGGCCGGGAAGTAACCGAAGAACCCGGGGTGGGCCCAGTGGGTCAGACCGGGCATCACCATCCGGTCGACGTCGGCCCGAATCCGCTCGAACGGCTCGGGACCGTCGGGCGGGGCCGCCGGCAGCTGGGCTCGAATTTCCCCGGGCTTGGTGGCCGGGACGATCGGCCGGCGTTCCACCTCGGCCAGGTAGTCGGCCATCCAGTCGACCATGGCGTGGGCCTCGCGGCGGAAGGTCTCGTGATTCACTCGGGGTCCATGCCGGCGAGCCAGCGGTTGAAGTGAGCGTCCCGGGCCGCCGCGTCCGCCCGGCCTAATTCGATGGTGGCGGCGATCCGTTCCGGCCTGGTGTAGTCCCATCGATCGGCCGGGACCGCGCGGCTCGGGCAGAGGTACCAGCGGTGACCCTGGTGACCGACCGAGGTTGCCGGATACGGCCGGGTGAGCACCACCAAGTGGCGGCGGACCCCGGGGACCGCGTCCGCGGCGAAGGCCGGGGCATTGTCGACCAGACCGCCGTCCAGGACAGGCCGGCCCTCGAGCCGGCCCACGGGCGTGAAGGGCGGCGTGGCCGACGAGGCCAGGACCACCGCGGCCATCGACTCGATCGAGTCGCACTGGCGGAGATCGATCGCCCAGGGGCGAAACCCCAGGCGGCGGCCGATCCCGGGATGGAGGCGCCCGGGGTTGAGCCAGCGCTCCAGCGAGTAGGCACCGAGCCCGATCGGCACGGCGAGGGGAATCGGCAGCGCCTCGGGAGGAACGGCGACCACAACCAGGACGGGGTACCGGGCGGCCCGGACCCGCTCCAGACCGCCCTCGGCGAGCGCTACGTGCAGGGTGTCCCGGTAGATCGGGTAGTGCGGCGCGGGGCGTTGGCCCTTGAGGAGCCGCCACCATTCGAGGTTCCGTTTGACCGGGGCCCGGCGAGCATGCCAGAACCGAAAGGCGGGCTCGGCCCGTCCGGTGAGCAGCAGCAGCGCGGTGCAGCCACCCGCGCTGCAGGCGGCGAGGACGCCGAGACGCGGCTCCACTCGGGCCCACCAGACCTCCAAGAGCCCGAGCTGGTAGAAGGCTCGATTACCACCGCCGGCGAGGGTTACCGCGGTGTCTCGGGCCGGGAGTTCGCCGCTGGTCATCGGGGGCGAGAGATACTCGACCCGACGGCGCCCGGCAATCCCGAGCGGGGTTCGATGTTCGCCGTGGGCGCGGGGTGGCGCTAGCATTCGGGATGGCCAGCGACGAGCCTTACTTCTGGGGTCCGGCAACCCGGCGAGTCGATCTGGTCGACGCCGCGGCCCACCTCTCGGCGGTCGACCCAGTGCTCGGCGCGATCGTCGAGCGGGTCGGCCCGGTCTGCCTGGCGCCACCGCGCCTGGCGCCGGCGCATTACCTCCAGCGCTCGATCGTATTCCAGCAGCTGTCGGGCAAGGCCGCGGCGACGATCTACGGACGGTTCCTCGACCTCTTCGGCGGCCGGCCACCGAGCCCGGCCCGGGTGCTCGCCACCAGTCCGGCCCGGCTCCGGAGCGCCGGCCTCTCCACCGCGAAGGCCGCCGCGATCGTCGATTTGGCTCGCCACGCCAAGGCCGGCCGGATCCCCGGTCGGGAGGCGCTCTATCGGCTGCCGGCCTCGGCGATCCTCGACCGGCTCACGGCGGTGCGGGGGGTGGGTCCCTGGACGGTGGAGATGCTGCTGATCTTCTACCTCGGCCACGCCGACATCCTGCCGTTAGGCGATCTCGCGATCAGGCAGGGGTTTGCCCGGGTCTACCGGAAGGGCTCGGCGGCGACGGCGGCGATGGTGGCTCGGCAGGGGCGGCGGTGGCGTCCGTACCGCTCGGCGGCGAGCTGGTATCTCTGGCGGTCACTAGAGCTTCCGCCTGGGTGACCGCCCGGTGGGTTCCGGTCATCGCCACCAGGTCGCCGGGCTCGAGGGCCAGGTCGGCATCGGGATAGACGATCCGCTGATCGCCCCGGACCACCGCCACGACCGTGGCGCCCGTTTGGCCCCTGAGGTTGAGGTCACCTAACGTTCGCCCCACCGCCTCGCTGCCGCCTTCCACCTCGACCGGGGTGAGCTCGCCGAGCCCCGGCAACATCCCCCGCACCACCGCGAACCCTTCCGGATCGGCCGCCCCCCGCCGGCTCAGCACGTGGGCCACCAGCTCGGCCCCGGCGCGGGTATGACTCTCGAGGTCTCGGGCGGTCCGCCAGAAGGCCAACCCGAGCAGCACCAACACCGCGAAGACGACCCCGGGGACGCCGAAGGGCGGGAGGAACGGAAGAGTCACCACCACGAGCGGAATGCCCACCACGATCGTGATGGCGATCTCGAGCGCGACCTCGAGCACTCGCCGTGGGGCGCGGCCTTGATCGACCCGCTTGGCCGCCACCGGCGGCACCACGGCCTCGGCCAACTGACGGGCGAGGCGCCGGGCCGCCAGCACCAATCCGATGCCGAACGGGGCCGAGACGGCGATTCCCGCCCCGAGGATGGCGAGCTTCCCGAACGTCGTGGTGTGGTCGACCCATGCCAGCCAGCGGATCTGGCCGCGATAGGCGAGGCTCGTTACCACCATGACGACGGCAACCGCCGCGGTGTCGATCACGAGCAACCAGACCGGGCGCCGGACCCGGCGCCAGACGCCGTCGGCGCGCCGATCCGCGCTCAGCGCGTCGAGCCAGGATCCGTAGAGGGTGACGAAGGTCTGGAGCGGCGCGGGGAGGCGCCCGTCGATCCAGAGGGCCGTCCGCTCCGACCGGGCGGCGAGCCACGGCGTCACGAAGGTGGTGAGCATCGCCGTCGCCACCGCCACCGGGTAGAGCGGCGACCCCGCCCCGCCGCCGGCAATCCCGAGCCCCGCGATGATGAAGGAGAATTCTCCGATTTGGGCCATTCGCATCGACGCCTGGACCGACCGCTGGATGTCGAAACCGGAAAGGATCGCACCGGTCGCCACGCCAACCACCTTCCCCGCCACGACCACCAGGCTGAACAGCGCCACGGTGGGGAGGTGTTCGACCACCTCGCCGACCTCGAGCAACATCCCGACCGCCACGAAGAAGACCGCCGCGAACAGGTCGCGGACCGGCCGGAGCACCTCGCCGACCTGATGGCCGACGCCGGATTCCGCCATCAGGGTCCCGGCCACGAAGGCGCCTAACGCCACCGAGTAGCCCGCCGAGTTGGTCACCACGGCCGCCAGAAAGGTGATGGCGAGCGCCGTCACCAGGGTGGTCTCGGTCCGTTCCAGTCGAACCACGGTCCGAATCACCGTCGGCACGATCAGCATCCCGACCACGATCATCGCGCCGAGCAGCAACCCGAGCCGTCCGAACAACCGGCCAATGGCTCCGGCGTCGAGGGCGGTTCCGAAGGCCGCCGTGGTCGCGACCGCCACCAGGAGAATGGCGATCAGGTCCTCGATCACCAGGATCCCGAACACCAGGTCCTTGACCCGCCAGTCGACGGAGCGTTCCTCGAACACCTTGGCGATCACCGCGGTGCTCGAAATGGCCACCACCCCGGCGGCGAACAGGGCATCGGTCGTGGACCAGCCGACCGCCCGGGCCACGATGTACCCGAGCGCGAGCATCAGGCCGACTTCGATCAGACTCGTCACCGCGACTCGGCCACCGACCCGGGCCACCCGGCGAACCCGGAATTCCAGGCCGACCGAGACCATCAGCATCGCGACCCCGATCTCCGCCAGATCGCGAATCACCCCGGGATCGGCGAAGAGCCGGCGAAAGACCTGCTGCCCGACCAGGATCCCGGCCGTTAGGTACCCGGCGATGACCGGTAGTTTGAGCCGCTGGAATACGATGGTGGCGGCGGCAGCCGTCACCAGGACGAGGGAGAGGTCTCGGAGAACGTGAGGGGCGGTGGTCTCGGGCACGCCAATTAATACCGCGCCCCGCAATCAAGAACCAGCCTAACTGCCTCCCAGGTCGCGGACCACGACGATCGCCGCGTCTTCGGGAAGTCGACTCGGATGCCCGGAGAGCCGTTGGATCAGTCGGTCCATCGGGAGGTCTCGGAGCCGCCGAAGCCCGGTCAGGTCCCAGACGTCCACCAGGCCATCGACCGCGAGGACCAGGACGTCACCCGGGTGCCACGGGTAGCGACTCAACTCCGGCGCCCGCGGGAGCCCCACCCCAACGGTGCCGACGCAACCGGTCAGGAGGTGAGCTTGCTGGGCGGCCAGCACGGCCCCGTACGCCCGGCCCACCCGTGGCACATTCACCCGAGAGGACACAGCTCTCACATGTGTTGGCTAACGGATCACCGATTCAGCTGCGAGGGCGCGAAGCGACCTCGTCGGGTGCAATCGGTTGTTATGCCGCGACGGGTACAACCCGGGTACATAGGTGACAACTGTCCGGGCACATGGGTGACACTTTTCCACTCCCTTTGGGGAGGAGGAACAGTGCCCTGGCAGGAGACCCACCCCGTGCTCGAACGCCAGCATTTCGCC
>Ga0194132_10000257_pt1 | contig 110796 bp, 100 predicted proteins | sample TA2KigOf80mmetaG_FD_148612 | JGI IMG/M metagenome (GOLD analysis project Ga0194132, IMG submission 148612) | Freshwater microbial communities from Lake Tanganyika, Tanzania - TA2015054 Kigoma Offshore 80m | ecosystem: Environmental > Aquatic > Freshwater > Lake | place: Tanzania: Lake... | reverse complement strand
CGGCCGAGCTCTTACCGATCACCGGCGCGCACATGGGGTTTCACCCGCGCATTGGTTCCAAGATGCTGATCGACGCCACCAAGGGCCCGGCGCTGACCGAGGAGCTGCGTAATTATTTCGAACCGGTGAAACCGCAGGGGTTGGTGAATGTGAAGCTGGAAGACTTTCTCGGGTAGGAATGTTCCGGGTTTCGAGTCTTGGGTTTCGGGTTAAAACTCGAAACCCGAAACGGGTGCGCGAACGCGCGACTATGAAAGTCCTGATTCACGCTGTTAGCAAGCACTTCGAAACCTCGCATGGCGCAACCCGGGCGCTTGGCGGGATCAGTTTCGATGTGAATGACCGTGAGTTTTTCGGCGTCATCGGCCCGACCGGTTGCGGCAAGACGACGTTGTTGCAAATCATCGCGGGGCTAGAGACGCCGACCCTTGGCTCGGTGCGCTTTGACGGCGAGCAGCGCACCAAATCCATGGTCGCCATGGTGTTTCAGGAGTCGGCGTTGATGCCCTGGCGCACTGTGGAAGAGAACGTGCCGCTGGGCGATGAATTTCGCCTGGAGCAGCCGTCGGTTTTGAAGCGGGTCAGCAAAGCTTTTCTCGATCTCGTCAAGCTCGGCGATTTTGCTAACTCGCGGCCCTACGAATTATCTGGCGGCATGAAGCAGAAGGTGGCCATCGCTCGCGCGCTCGCCAACGATCCCGAAGTCATTCTGATGGACGAGCCGTTCGCTAATCTCGATGCCCAGACGCGCTTATTGATGCGCGAAGAGCTCTTGCGCATTTGGGAGCAGGAAAGGAAAACCGTCATTCTCGTTACCCACAATCTTGACGAAGCGGTGATGCTCTGTGACCGCATCGCGGTGCTTAGCGCGGCGCCCGCCATGGTCAAAAAGATCATCACAGTCGATATCCCGCGGCCGCGCACCATGCAAAGCACGCGCACGCCCGAATTCGGCCGCTGCGTCGATGAAATCTGGAATCTGTTGCGTCACGACGTGGACCAGGCACAGCGCGATAGTCATTCGTAGCGATCGCTTTGTTTTGAAGTTTGTCAAACCCTGAGGGGTTGCGGTTCCAGCCGCTCAAGCCGTTCCAAACGTTCAAGCCAGCGGAACTGATGGCTTAACGCAGCGCCGGCACGACTTGGTTTGCTAACAGGTTAATGGCTTCTTCGTAGTCCGGCCCGAGCTTGGCGAAGGCCACGTGGTCGTAACCAAGCTCGCCGGCGGCGCCAGTGAGCTCGATGATTTGGTCGCGCACTTCTTCGGGCGTACCGGCGGCGTAGTAACAGCGCACCATGTGATCGCTGACCAGGGTTGACGCTTGTTCGACCGTGGCGCCGGACTCAAACGCGTCTCTCAACTTCAAGACCTGCTCTCTCTGCACGCCCATGCGGGCGTACTCTTCGGGCGTAAAACCTAACGCTTCCCACTGCAATATCGAGTGCGCCACCTGGCGGCGCGGGAAATTCATGGCGTCGTCGTGCGTTTTGGCGATCGATACGTTGAGCTCGCAGATCTTGCGCAGCTTTTTGCCTGATGCCGCAGCGGCGCTTTCTGCGGTTTCGAGCATGCCTTTCTGTCGGCCAGCCTTCAGCATTGGAATGTAAGTTCCGGAGCTGATCAAGCCGTCCATCACTCGGCCGCACATGCGTAACGCCTGCGGACCATTGCCGCCGCCGTAGAATTTAAAAGTGCTTTGGGGTTCGAACGCGAGCTTGAATTTGCCTTTGGGATTGAGGCGGTAGAAATCAATTAAGAAAGGATAGTCTGCGTAGGCGAATTCTTCGCCATGCAAAGCCCGCCGCAAAAGCTGCACGGTTTCGCGCACCATGGCGATGGGCTTGAGCGGCTGGACATGCTGCGGCGATTGGCCGAGATCGCCGCGGGCGACGCCGACGCTGATCTCCTGGCCTTCGCATAGCTCGGAGAGCGCGCCAAAGGCATCCGCGATATCCAACGGATTGTGAAAGTAGGGCACCATGATCGCTGTACCGAGGCGAATGGGCACGTGCGAGGCGATCGCCGCCAGCACGACCATCTGATTGCGATAACGCACATTGTCGTTGACCCAGATTTGCGAAAATCCTTTATCGTGACCGAGTTGCGCCAAACGCACAAGATCGCGCAGGGTGTAATGGTTCGCGAGATGCATGACGAATTGGAGGCCGAGTTCGCCGTGGTATTTTGCCATACTATGACTCGAATTTTCTCGCGCAAAGGCGCAAAGACCGCAAAGAAGAATTGAACATCCGAACTTGGCGTCCTTTGCGCCGTTGCGAGAGATGATTGCGTTCGGTCTTTAGATCTCGGTCACAATCTTTAGCTTGATCTTTTTTCGCTTGGCTTGATCGACGACGTACTTGCCGACGGCCAAGTCTTCGTCGGCGATGCCGTTGGACTGAAAGAAGATTCGCTTCGGCCGCGGCTGCGGCACACCCTCGGCGATGACTTTTTCCAGCGGGACAATATCCTCCCAGCGGCCGATGCTGGTTTGGCAGGCTTCGACCAGATCGCCGCTGTCGGCTTTGGCGGCGGCGACGTCGTCGACGACGATGTAGTCCATGCGCCGTATCAAGTTCTGCGACACTTCGTGTTTGACCGTTGAGTTGGCGCCGATGGAGGCGACCAGCACGTTGTTCTTGAGGCTATTGCCGGTGGCCACCGGCGTTGACGAATCGGTCGACACCACGAGAATATCCGATACGCTCTCGACCTCGTCGATGGTGTCGACTTCCTTCCAGTCGGCTTTGACGATTTTGCTCATTTGCTTGATGAAGTCGTTGCGCCGCTTCGGCGTACGGCCCCAGACCACCACTTGCTCGATATCGCAGGTTTCGGCGATGGCCTCCACCTGAAACGTCGCCTGCCAGCCGGGACCAATGACGCCCAATACTTTGCTACTTGCCGGGGCGAGATATTTCGCGGCAACGCCGCTGGCGGCGCCGGTGCGCAAGCTGCTCAGAAATCCCATGTTGACGATCGCCGCGATGCCGCCCTTGGCACCGCCTTTGCCGCCATCGAAGAGGGTGATGATGTTGGCACCGGCAGCATAGGAGCGCAGACAGATGAGATCGGACTCGGCGCTCCAAGCAGCCATCATGTTGAGCTGTTTTTGGCTGCCCTTGAGACGGCGGCGCGGCACGTTGCGCGTCTTGCCGGCGGCACGCGCACGAAAGATTTGCTCGACCAATTTTACGGCAGCCGGCATATCGATGAGCTTGCGCGTCTGCGGTTCGCTGATGATTAGGGTCATGGGTCCATTTCCCTCTATGCGATCTATAGCCCAAGGCCGCGCCGGCGGCAAGATGAATTTGCCTTGACGAGTTCGCCTCACCGTGTAAACTCCTACAGCTTTGCTCTTGACCGTGGCAGTTTTCGGATTGACAATGCGGTCATGAAGCACTGCCCCGATTGTTCCGCTGAATATCCGGACAACATGCATTTCTGTGCCCAAGACGGTAGCCGGTTGTTGGTGGGTTCTGCCAGTGGCACTCGGCTCTGTCCACACTGTGCCAACAGCGTGCCGGTCGCGGCTGAGCAATGTCCCTATTGCAACGGGTTCTTGTCGCCGCAGGTTTCCTCGTTTCAATGGTCTAGAGAAGATGATTTGCGCGAACCAACTACTCTGACAGGAGACATCCAGCGTATGCCAAAGAGCTCAAAATGGTTATGGGTGGCCGGGGTCCTATTGTCGGCTCTCGCGGGGTTTTTCGCCGGTGGCTATTTGCAGCGCAACGACTTGCTGCAATCGATGCAAGAGCAGATGAAGGACATGCAGGCCAAAGAGCAAAAGATCAAGTTGCTCGAAGAGCAGCTTGCCAAAGTGCAGCACGATACCGCGGACAGCGGCAAGCAGATCGCCGACTTGAAAAGCCAGCTCGAAGAGAATCAAAAGGAACTGGCGGCGACGCAACAGAAGTTGGCCGGGGCGGCAAAAGAAGCCGAGCGGCTGGCGGCGGCGCGAGTGGCTGCTGCCCAGGCCGCCCGGCCGGCACCGCGTCAGCCGGATCCTCCGGCGCCCGCAAGGACGGTGGCTCGGGCGGCAGATCCGATTCCGCCGGCCGCCAAACCGGCACCGGCGCGCCGCGGCGGGGAGCCCGGAACCTATGAGACGGTGCGCGCCACAACGGTTCACGAAGAGCCGGTGAACTCCTCCAAAGTGGTCTCGCAAATCGACAAGGGCACCACCATCAATGTCGTGCGTTCTTCGGGCGAGTGGCTCGAAGTGCGCTCGAAACATGGCAATCCCCCTGGCTTTGTTCGCCGTGCCGATGTTATTCTCGTCAGCCGAGCGAACTAAGCGAAGCGCGCCGATCCAGTCATTTTTCCACCGCCGCTAGATCAATAGCGCGGTGCCGTTGCCGTGTCGACGCTCGCAAAGGAGCGCCGCATTGGACGAACGCGCCGACATAGCTGAGCACCGCACGGGCACTGCAGACAAACGTGCCGGGCCGAAAGAGAGCGCCCCGGCGCAGCGTCGTGGCGGCACGTTTTCGTCCCTGCGCCATATCAACTACCGCTATCTTTGGTTCGGCACGGTTTTCATGAGCGCCGGGCAGTGGGTGCAGCAAGTGACCCTGGGCTGGTTGCTCTACGATCTAACCGGTTCTTCGGTGCTGCTCGGCTTACTGAACGGTCTGCGCGCAGTGCCTTTCCTCGTCGTCAGCCCCATCGCCGGAGTGATCGCCGATCGCATGGACCGCCGCAAGATCCTCCTGGCGATGGAATGTCTTTTGATGCTGACGGCCGCAGGCATGGGTTTTCTGGCGGCCTCGGGCTATCTCCATGTCTGGCACGTCTTTGTCTTTACTCTGGTTTCGTCCATCGCCTGGTCGTTCGTCGACCCGGTGCGCCAGAGCGTGGTGCCGACGCTGGTGCCGAAAGAAGATTTGATGAACGCCGTGGCGCTCAATTCAGCGGCGTTCAACATGACCAAGATCATCGGTCCCTCCGCGGGCGGTTTGTTGATTGCGGCGTTCGGGCCTTCCGGCAATTTTTTCGTTCAGGGTGCTGCGTATGCGGGCGTGCTCATTTCGGTTTATCTGATGACCGTGCCGCCGACTTGTGCCGATGCGCGGCGCTCTTCGGCCTGGGCCAACCTGAAAGAAGGCTTGTCATACGTTTGGTCGAACTCCGCGGTCTTCGCTCTGATGACCAGCGCGCTGATTCCGCGCATCATCGCGATGCCCTATCAGACTCTCATGCCGGTGTTCCAAAAAGACGTGCTTCAGGTCGGTCCCGAAGGCCTCGGTGTGCTGCTCGCCGCTCCCGGGCTTGGCGCGACGATGGCTGGCTTTATCTTGGCGACGCTCTCAAGCCGGGTGCAGCGGCAAGGTGTTTTGCTGCTGGTGAGTTTGGTGGCCCTGGGGGTTTCGATGATGTTGTTTTCCTGGACGACCTCGTTTCCGCTGGCCATTGTGTTTCTGGTCGCCAATGGCGCCTTTCAGATTTTTTATATGGCGACCACCAACACCATGTTGCAAGTCATCGTGCCGGATCATTTGCGCGGCAGGGTTATGAGCATCTACATGCTCGACCGCGGCTTGATGCCGATTGGCGCGCTGACCGCGGGCGTCAGCGCTCACTGGATCGGCGCGCCGGCGACCGTGGCCCTCATGGGCTTGACCGTGGTTTTACTGGGGCTGCTAGTTGCCTGGTGCGCGCCGGTGGTGCGCCAGCTTGCGGTGTCGGCGCGGGATTGACTTCAGCTCAGAGAACTTTTTAACTCTTGACCAGGAGGGAGTTTGGATGAATCCAGTTGCCATCGTGCTGATGCTTCTCGTTGTCTCGTTCGACATCGCGCAAGCTTCTTCGCAACGCGGTCGCGGTCCCGTTGCCTATAGCTCGGTGGGCGCAGCGAGAACTCCCGGATGGGGTGCCCGGTCTTCCTATTTCCAAGGCGCGCGAATTTATATTCCGCCGGCAGTGAGTTACGCGCGTCCCGGTGGTGTGTTTGTCTATTCATCTTATCCGCACTATCGCCTGCCCAAAGCTTATTTCAGCTATGCGCCACCCTGGCGCTACCCTCATTGGCCGATTGTAGGCTACCCAAGCATTATCGTGAGCACGCCCTACGTTTATGGTTATTATAGTTATTCGGGCGGCAGTGCTTATCCGCCTCCACCGATCGCGGCACCGGTTGGCGACGGGCGTGTCCGCGGCGAAGGGCAGTGGGCGCCCTACGATCCGACGCCGCAGGACGTCGTCGACCGCATGCTCAAACTGGCCGAAGTGAAGCAGGGCGACGTGCTCTATGATCTTGGCGCCGGCGACGGCCGGATCGTCATTGCCGCAGCGAAGAAGTATGGCGTCAAAGCTGTTGGTTTTGAGATCGACGCGGGTTTGGTGAAGTTGGCGCGCGAAAACGTCCGCAAGCAGGGAGTGGAAAAGCTAGTGGAGATTCGCCAGCAGGATTTCTTGAGCGCCGATCTTTCAGGCGCCAGCGTCGTGACGCTCTACCTTTCCTACGACGGCAATCAGGCCGCCCGGGCGCAGCTCGCCAATCAACTTAGACCCGGAGCGCGGGTGGTTTCCTACACTTTCGACATGGGCGATTGGCCGGCGAAAATAACCGAGAGCTACCGTGACTCGGCCGGCGATCTGCACATGATGTATCTATGGCAAATCGCCGCGCCGGCGGTTTATGGCGAGGGTCGGGCGACTACTCATAATGTCGAAGGCGTGCGATGACTGAAACCTCCACCAAGCAAACCCACGGCTTCCAGGCCGAAGTCAAACAACTGCTCAATCTGATGATTCACTCCTTGTACAGCAACAAGGAGATTTTTTTGCGCGAACTGATTTCCAACGCGTCCGACGCCGCCGACAAGCTGCGCTTCGAGGCGCTCACCGACAAGGCGCTGATGGAAAACGACGCCGAGCTAAAAATCCGCGTGGCGTTCGATCCCAAGGCGCGCACCGTGACGGTGAGCGATAACGGCATCGGCATGTCGCGTGATGAAGTCATTGCTAATATCGGCACCATTGCCAAATCCGGCACGCGCGAGTTTTTCGATAGTCTCACCGGCGACCAGGCGAAGGATGCCAATCTCATTGGCCAGTTCGGTGTCGGCTTTTATTCGGCGTTTGTGGTGGCCGACAAGGTGACGGTGCTGACGCGCCGCGCTGGACTTTCCAAGGAGCACGGCGTGCGTTGGGAGTCCGATGGCGGCGGCGAGTACACGTTGGAAGTCGTCGACAAGGACACCCGCGGCACGGAAGTAACGCTCTACTTGCGCGCGGGCGACGACGATCTGGCCAACGGCCATCGGCTGCGCGCCATCGTGCGCAAGTATTCGGATCACATTATCGTGCCGATCGTGATGAAACAGGAGGAGTGGGACAAGGACAACTCGGTCTATCGGACTACGGGCAAGGACGAGACGGTCAATCAGGCCAGCGCGCTCTGGGCACGCAGCAAGAGCGAGATCACCGAAGAGCAATATCACGAGTTCTACAAGCATGTGGCGCACGATTTCGAAGCGCCGCTGGCGTATTCGCACAACAAGGTCGAAGGCCTCAAGGAATACACGCAGTTGCTCTATATTCCCGCGCGGGCGCCGTTCGATCTGTGGGATCGCACGCACCGCCACGGCATTAAATTGTACGTGCAGCGTGTGTTTATCATGGACGACGCCGAGCAGCTGCTGCCGGTGTATCTCAGGTTTGTCCGCGGCGTGATCGACTCGGCGGACTTGCCGCTCAATGTTTCGCGAGAAATCCTGCAGGAATCGAAGGACATCGAAGCGATACGCGCGGGCAACGTCAAGCGGGTGCTGTCGATGATCGAAGACTTGGCCGAGAACAACAAGGAGAAATTCACCACGTTCTGGAAGGAATTCGGCCGGGTTATCAAGGAAGGCGTCGGCGAAGACTACGCCAATCGCGAACGCGTCGCGAAGCTCCTGCGTTTCGCTTCCACCCACGCGGATACCGAAACCCAGGATGTGGCGCTGACGGATTACATCGGGCGCATGAAGCCGGAGCAGGAAAAGATTTACTTCGTTACTGCCGACACGTTCGCGGCCGCGAAGAACAGCCCGCATTTGGAAGTGTTTCGCAAAAAGGGCGTCGAGGTGCTGCTGATGGCCGATCGCGTCGACGAATGGGTCATGCAGCATCTCACCGAGTTCGACGGCAAGCCGTTGCAGTCGGTGGCGAAGGGACGCCTCGAACTGGGCAAGCTCGAGGACGAAGAAGAGAAAAAGGCCCAGGAAAAAGAAGAGGGCGAAGCGAAACCGCTGCTGGAGCGCATCAAGAAAGCGCTCGGCGCTGGCGTCAAGGATGTGCGCGTCACGCTGCGCCTGACCGATTCACCGGCGTGTCTAGTGGCCGACGAACACGACATGGGTGGCAACTTGCAGCGCATGCTCAAGGCAGCGGGGCAAAACGTGCCCGCCTCCAAGCCGATTCTCGAAGTCAACCCGCATCACCCGCTGGTGCAGCGCCTCAAGAATGAGGCTGACGAAACGCGCTTTACCGATCTGGCGAAAGTCCTGTTCGATCAGTCGCTGTTGGCCGAGGGCGGCCAACTCGAAGACCCAGCGGGGTTCGTGAAGCGCCTGAACCAACTGATGTTGGTGTTGGGGCAGCCTGCCGGGTAAGCGGCGCCCCTGCGCAGTTTACCCGGAGACGGTTTGTGGCGAGAAAAAGTTCAGAGCGCGCCGTAGTCGTTCACGCGGCGTTGCCGTAGAGCTTGTCGATGAATCCGGTGTCGTCGATCTTGCGCAGGTAATGCAAATCCCACGGCTCCATCGGGCCGATGTGGCGCATTTTCGGGTCCTTGCCAACATCTAAATCATAAACATTCTGAATCGCCTGGGGCAGCGGGTAGGGTTTTTTCGAAAGCAGCTTGGCCCACTCGCGCTGCAGGTGTTCGTAGTACTCGTCGTCTTGTAGGCCGTAGCGCGCCGATAGGTTGCGCTTCAAGATCGGCACGACTTCGGCTGGCTTGGTTTTGAAGAAGTGCAGCGCTTCGATGAAGCCTTTGATGAACGCGTCGACGGTTTCCGGGTTTTCTTTGATGTAGTCACTGGTCGCCAGCAGTGTGGTGTTGTGAATCACCGGGCGGTCGGGGAGGGTCAGCACGTGCAGGCCTTTTTTGATACCGTAGAGATCGAAAGGCATGTCGACCAAAGCGCCGACGGCTTTGCCTGAAGTGATTTCGTCGACGAATTCTAAAAACTTGCCTGATGTGTCGTCGATCACGTCCATGTTGATCTCTTCCGGCTTCAGGCCACAGTCCAGCAACACCGCGCGCAGGTTGCCGGAGACGCAGGGCGCCTTCGAGTGACAGACAATCTTTTTGCCCTTGAGATCGTTAACCGTTTTGATTTCCGAACGCACGACCAGGCGATCGTCCCAATTGTTTTGCGCCTGCGCGAGGTAGGTCAAGCGTTTTTCGCCTTTGGCGCGCTCGCGGTAGGTCTCGTGATGCAGGCCGCTCAGAAAATCGATCTCGCCGGCCAGCGCCAGCTTGGCGCGGTGCGCCATGGTCGGCGCCTTGGCGCCGCCGACGATGTGCAGGTCGATTTCGAAGCCGTACTTTTCCATCACCTTCGATTCTTTGAAGACGTAGAGAAACGGCAGGTGCGATGAGTCGCTCGCCAATAAATCTAATGTGCGCATTTTGTTCTCCTTGGTTTGTCGGACTCGTTTTACAAATTTCTAATTCCCGCGTTCCAATCTTGAGCCTTGATGACCTTGCCGGTGATCGTCGGCTCGTCTTTTTGCGCCAGATGCAACACTAATGGCACGACCACTTCCGGCTCTTGGCCGCCGCGGCCGTCGACGTTGACGCGGCCGCCGGGATGAATGGCGTTGGCGCTGATGCCATGGGGCTGCATCTCCTTGGCGACGGTTTTCATCAAACCTTCGACGGCGTGTTTCGACGCCACGTAGGCGCACTTGCCGGCGACACCCTCGTGGCCGGCATTGGACGATATACCCATGATCACGCCGTGTTTTTGTTTGATCATGTGCGGCAGAGCGAAATGGGTGCAGAGGTAAACGGCGCGCAGGTTGACGCCCATGAGCAAGTCCCAATCGCCGATCGGGACTTCGTGGGTCGGGCGCTGGATTAAACAACGCCAGTCTTCATAGACGCCGTCGGGGTGCACCTCCATGCGCAGGCCGGCGTTGTTAATAAGGATATCGACGCGGCCGAATTCCTGCGCGCAAAAGTCGATCAACTGCTGCGCGGCGAATTCCTGGCTCAAGTCGGCGATAAAGGTCTCCGCCGTGCCGCCCTGGCCGCGGATCGCTTGCTGAACCGCGTTGGCACCGTCAGCGCGCACGTCGGCGACGACAACTTTAGCGCCCGCTTCGGCGAGTCCCATCGCCATGGCGCGGCCCAGGCCGCTGCCGGCGCCCGTGATAATAGCGGCTTGTTCGGCGATCTTCATGGTTACATTCCTAGCTCGCGTTGGGTTTCCTTTAACAGCGTCATATCATGAGCAATCGCAACTGGCACATTGGTTTTCTTGGTCTGTTGTTGGATGAAGCCCCATTCAATGCTCAAATCTTCGTCGGTGAGCAGGCCGTTTTTGCTGAAGCCGGGCTTGGCCAGTTCCAACGAGCGGGCGGCGTCTTTCTCGGTGGCGCGGGTCCAGTCGATGAGAATCTTCAGCGTGTCGCGCGGATGGCTTTGCAATAGCTGCAAGCTGCGCAGCGAGGCGCGCAGCACGCGCTTGATTAAATCTGGCTCTTTCTTGATTTTTTCTTCGTGCACACCAAATCCGGCAATCGGGTTGACGACGATCTCGGCGGTGTTGCCGAGCAAACGATAGCTGCGGTTTTCCAACTGCACATTCGACGGCAGCGGCATCAAGCTGCCCTGCACGATATTTTTCTCCAGCGCCGCGGTGCGCGCCGGGGTCGGGCCCATGGCGAGCAGCTGATAGTCGCCTTTTTTCAAGCCCAAGTGTTGCAGATGTTTTTCCGTAAGAATCGCCTGCGTGTTGCCAAAGGAGCTGACGGCAAACACTTTGCCCTTGAGATCGGCGTTGGATTGAATCTCCGGCCGCACCACCAACGAAAATAGCGGGCGCGAATTCATCGCTGCAACGAGTTTGGTGCCGAGGCCTTGCATGGCGCCATTTAGCACGGGGGATTTGTTCAACGAAAAGTCGATATGGCCGTTGGCCAGCGCGACGGTGGCGACGTTGCCGTTCATCTGAATCAGCTGCGGCTCCAAGCCTTCGGCGCGAAAGAAGCCTTTATCGATGGCAACTCTCACCGGGAACCAGGTCATGCTGACGGCGGAATAGGAGAAGGTGACTTTGCGCGGTTCGGCGCCGTGGGCGACCCGCAACAATGCGAAGAGGAAAGCTAAAGCGAGAAATGCGTGTTTTGTCATAGCTTGGGATGGCACCACGAAGGCACGAAGGTCACGAAGGTCGGAAATATTTGTAGCAAATCTTTTCTTGCCTTCGTGTCCTTCGCGTCTTCGTGGTGAAAATTACTCTTTAGTCGGATGCTCGATCGGCAGATCGGTGCGGTCGCCCCATTCTTTCCACGAGCCGATGTAGTTGCGCACCTTGGCAAAGCCGAGCAGGCGCAGCGCGATATAAGAGTGGGCGGCGCGATAGCCGCCTTGGCAGTACGAATAGACCTCTTTGTCAGGCGTGATGCCGGCTTTGTCGTACAGCGCTTTTAACTCTGCGTTGGATTTGAACTTGCCGCTGCCGTCGAGGTTGTCGGTCCATTCTATATGGATCGCGCCGGGCACGGCGCCGCCGCGGGCGGCGCGCACTTGGATGCCGAAGTATTCGCCTTCGCTGCGGGTGTCGAGTACGGCAATATTTTTTTTGCCGAGGGCGTGTAACAGATCGTCCGCTGTCGAGAGCACGTCGCGCCGTTCGGCGGTTTTCAAACTGGCGGCTTTGGGAGTTGTCGCTGCGGTAGTGACCGGCGCGCCGGCGGCTTGCCACGCTTTATAACCGCCGTCGAGCATCTTGACGTTGGGGTGGCCGTAATATTCTAGAAACCACACGCCGCGCGCCGCGCGCATGCCGGAGTTGTCTTCGTAGAAGATCACTTCTTTGTCCGCGCTGATGCCGCGCAGCTCGAGCACGTGGTGGATCATGAACATGAACGCTTTGAGCGGCGCGGCGCTGGTGTCGACCAGGCTCAGGCCAAATAAATCGAAATGGGTCGCGCCGGGGATGTGGCCGTTGGCGTAGTCTTCGGCGGGTCGCGTGTCGACGATGGACAAATTGCCGCTCGGCAATTTCTGTTGGAGCTGTGGCACCGTGATCAGCAGCGTCTCGCGCGTGTATTGCTTTTCCATAGGCTCCCTATAACACTAGAGGAAATGGCACTGCAAATCTCGATGGCGCGACGATCGCGTTTGGCGTTCTTGTCGGCATTGATCGCCTGCTGGTTTGGCGCCAGTGCCTTTACCTATCAGCTTGCGCTACCCGGCCGGAAGTTAGTGTTCCCAACCGATCACTATTCCCATCCCGATTTCAAAACCGAGTGGTGGTACTACACCGGCCATTTGACCAGCGCGAGTGGCAAGCCGTACGGCTATCAAGTGACGTTTTTTCGCTTTGGTTTGCGCGACAAACAAGACGTGAAAAGCCAACCGCTGTTTACCGACCTTTATATGGCGCACTTTGCGCTGTCGGACATCGCCGCGAAGAAGTTTACGTTTCGCGAACGGATTCAAAGGGGCATCGGCGACAAAGCCGGCGCGGCCACCGATCGCTACCTGGTGTGGAATGAGAATTGGAGGGTCAGCGGCGCCGGCAACGATCATCGGATCGTAGTCAGCGATCGCGGCACGGCGCTCGATCTTAATCTCAAGTCGCGGAAGGCTCCGGCGCTGCACGGCGACAACGGCCACAGCCAAAAGGGCGAAGGCGAGGGGCGGGCGTCTTACTATTATTCGCTAACGCGCCTGCAGACCGATGGCGAGCTGACGGTTGCCGGTAAAACCGAAAAAGTTTCAGGGCTCTCCTGGATGGACCATGAGTTTGGCAGCAACCAACTGCGTGACGATCAAGTCGGTTGGGATTGGTTTAGTCTGCAATTGGATAATAACAGCGAAGTGATGTTGTATATGATGCGCCGCAAGGACGGCAGCATCGATCTCCATTCCAGCGGAACCCTGATCGACAAGAACGGCGCGACCAAGCATTTGACCAAGCAAGACTACCGCATCGAGGTGCGCGAGCGCTGGAAGAGCCCGAAGAGCGGCGCCCACTATCCGATAAAATGGCGGGTTGCCATTCCGAGCGAGTCTGTCGAGCTGGAGATCACGCCGGCCTTTGCCGAGCAGGAGTTGATCACCAACCGGAGCACGCGGGTGACCTACTGGGAAGGGGCTGTGCAAGTCGCCGGCACGGCGCGCGGCGCGCCGATCAAAGGCAAGGGCTACGTTGAAATGACCGGATACGCGGGGAAGCTGAATATCTAAATGGCGACGTCGCTGGAGACCAAGCTTTTACAAGCCAACGATCAGCATGGGTTGTGGCGACCGGGCGAGCGCGTTTTGGTTGCGGTCTCGGGCGGTCCGGACTCGATGGCTTTGCTGCACTTGCTTTCGGAGCTGCGTCATGAGGTTTCGCTGCACCTTGAGGTCGCCCACCTGGAGCACGGTATCCGCGGCGACGCAGCCAAGAATGATGCCCGTTTTGTCGAAGAAGTAGCGCGCGATTTACAACTGCCATGTCACTTAAAGGAGATCGATTTGCCGCGCCTTAAGTCGGCCGCCGGCAAAGGCAATCTGGAAGCGCTGGCGCGGGCTGCGCGATACCGCTTTTTCGCCGAGGTGATGCAGCGGCAGGGCTTGGCAAAGGTTGCCACGGCGCACACGCTCGACGATCAGGCAGAAACGGTGCTTATGTGGTTCTTGCGTGGTGCCGGAATGAAAGGTTTGGCCGGCATCGTGCCGCGGCTCGAAGTCGAGGTTGGGCCCGACGCCAAGACAACAAAAAAGATCACGGTTGTCCGCCCCCTGTTGGCAATCTCCAAGGCGGAGCTGCTCGACTATCTGGCGAGCAAAAATTCCGCGTATCGCGTCGACGCTACCAATGCGGACACTGCTTATCTACGCAATTGGCTGCGCCTGGAATTGCTGCCGACGCTGCGCGCTCGGTTAGATGAGCGCTTGCCGCGGCGCTTGAGCCAGCAGGCGGGACTCTTGCGCGAGGAAGACGCTTTTCTTGACGAGCTGGCGCGCGTCAAGCTCGATGGTCTGCGTCATGGCGAAGCGCTTGATCGAGAGCGCTTGCTGCGGGAGCCGCTGGTCTTGCAAAGACGTATTGTGCGACTTTGGCTTTGTGAGTTGCGCGGTAAGTTATCCGGCCTTGACTATGACCATTTGGCCGCGATTTTGCGTTTGGCTAGAGGCGAGGCGCCGCAGGGGCGTTTAGCTTTGCCTGGCGGCCGCGAGTTAATTTGTGAGTATGGGAGGCTCAAACTCAGGGACACTAGGAGAGGGCGCGCAGGAAGCTGCTACACCTACGTACTAACCGTCGGTAAAACCCTCCATATTCCAGAAGCTAGCCTGGAAATCGTCAGCGAATGTTCGGCAGCGGCGAATTCGCCCCTGCCGGAATCTTTGACGCAAGCCATTTTCGACGTCGCGTTCTTGACAGGGCCTCTGATGGTGCGCAACTTCCGCAACGGCGATAGCTTCCAACCCTTGGGTATGACCGGACACAAAAAAGTGAAAGATCTATTTATCGATGCCAAGCTGCCCCTCGGAACTCGCGCGGTCTTGCCACTGTTGACGATGGGAGAGCAGGTGCTGTGGATTCCTGGACATGGACGCAGCGAATTGGGTAAGGTGACAGCGCGAACCCAGGCGGTGGTCCGTTTCAAAACGGTGCGGGTGCCCGTCTAAGTACAAGAATTATTTGTTGAACTGATAGGTGGGCTATGTTAACATTTTTTTGTTTCAATCATCAGGGAGGACTCGCTTGAGTCAGTCATCGAAACATATTGCGCTATGGCTCGTCCTAGCGCTGGTTTTTCTGGTTATTTTTAGCGTCTTCAGCAAACAGCATGGACGTGAGCCGGAGATTGTCTTCAGCGAATTCATGGGTTCGGTGGAGCGCGGCGACGTTCAGGAAGTCGTCATTCAAGGTCACAACATCCAGGGCAAATACAAAAACGGCGAGCGCTTCCGTACCTTCGCGCCCAACGATCCGGAGCTGGTCAAATCACTGCGCGAAAAAAATATCAAAATCGCGGCCAAGCCGGAGGAAGATTCCCCTTGGTACATGGTGCTGCTGCTCAACTGGTTCCCGATGCTTTTGCTGATCGGTGTGTGGATCTTCTTCATGCGCCAGATGCAGGTCGGCGGCGGCAAAGCGATGTCGTTCGGCAAGAGCCGCGCGAAATTGCTGACCGAGAATCAGCACCGGGTGACTTTTAGCGACGTCGCCGGAGTCGATGAAGCCAAGGACGATCTGCAAGAAATTATCGCGTTTTTGAAAGACCCGAAGAAATTCACCAAGCTTGGCGGCCGTATTCCTAAAGGCTGTCTGTTGGTGGGCCCTCCGGGCACGGGCAAGACGTTGCTCGCGCGGGCGATCGCCGGTGAAGCCGGGGTGCCGTTCTTCAGCATCAGCGGTTCGGACTTTGTCGAGATGTTCGTCGGCGTCGGCGCGTCGCGGGTGCGCGACCTGTTTGTACAAGGCAAAAAGAATGCGCCGTGCATTATTTTCATCGATGAAATCGACGCAGTTGGGCGCCACCGTGGTGCCGGCCTGGGCGGCGGTCATGACGAGCGGGAGCAAACCCTCAACCAATTGCTCGTCGAAATGGACGGCTTCGAAGCCAACGAAGGCGTTATATTGATCGCCGCTACGAACCGTCCCGACGTGCTCGATCCTGCTCTGCTCCGCCCCGGTCGCTTCGACCGGCGCGTGATTGTGCCGCGGCCGGATGTAAAGGGCCGTGAGGGCATCCTGTCGGTTCATACGCGCAAGGTGCCGGTGGGAACTGATGTTGATATCGGCGTGTTGGCGCGCGCCACACCGGGTTTCGCCGGCGCCGACCTTGAGAACTTGGTGAATGAAGCGGCGTTGCTGGCAGCGCGCAATAACAAAGATAAAGTCGACATGGACGACTTCGAGTTGGCCAAAGACAAAGTTATGATGGGCGCCGAGCGCCGTAGCATGATCATCAGCGACGAAGAGAAGCGCAATACGGCTTACCATGAGGCTGGCCATGCGTTGGTTGCCAAATTGCTGCCGGGCGCCGATCCAATTCATAAAGTAACGATCATTCCGCGCGGCATGGCTCTGGGCTTGACGCAGCAACTGCCGATGGATGAGAAACACACCTACGCCAAAGAATATTTGCTGAACAATTTGGTCATTCTTTTCGGCGGCCGGGTCGCCGAAGAGCTCGTCTTGGAGCATATGACCACCGGTGCGGGCAACGATATCGAGAAGGCCACCGACTTGGCGCGCCGCATGGTTTGTGAATGGGGTATGAGCGAAAAGCTCGGACCGATGACCTTTGGTAAGAAGGAAGAAGAGATCTTCCTGGGCCGCGACTTCACCCAAAAAGTCGAATATTCGGAGAGCACCGCCATCGAGATCGACAGTGAAGTGCGGCGCATCATCCAAGAGAGCTATCACAAAGCCAAGGACTTGCTGAAGACCAATTTGCGGCTGTTGCACAAAGTCGCCGAGATGTTGCTTGAGAAAGAAGTTCTCGACGGATCGGAAATTGACACGATCGTCAAAGAGTTTGGCGGGAACGGTGGCGCCCCGCTGACTCCATCGGCTGCCGCGGCGATGGCCTAAGCAAGCCCGCCGGGGTCACGCCAGCCTTCCTTTCGCCCGTCATTCACTTTCAGTTCTAATCTTCGCCGCGAGTCCTGACGGGCTCGCGGCTTTATTATCACTCGGCAGTTTAACTGGAAAACTGCCGCGCGGTTTTTTGGGAATAGATTCTGCATGTCGGTTGGCAGACAAATGCAAGCGAATCACGGTCACACCGCAATCAACTCCTGTGACGGGGCCGCTGGGCCGCGGACGCCGGCACGGCGTGGGTCGCAGTTGCAGACACGCCATGGTGTGCTCGACTACGGGCGGCAGACGCTGGTCATGGGAGTGCTCAACGTGACTCCCGATTCGTTCTATGACGGCGGCCGTCGGCTCGATCCCGGGCGCGCCATCGACGATGCTTTGCGAATGGCTGCCGACGGCGCGGCGATCGTCGACGTCGGCGGCGAATCGACCCGTCCGGGGGCCGAGCCGGTCTCCACGAGTGCAGAGCTCGATCGGGTGCTGCCGATCATCGAAGGTGTGCGGCGCCAGTCGGCGGTGCCGATCTCCATCGATACGTACAAGGCAGAGGTGGCGCGGGCCGCGCTTGCCGCTGGGGCGGACATTGTCAATGACATCAGCGCGCTGCGCTTCGATCCGGCAATGGCTGGACTGGTGGCACGCGAGCAGGTGCCGGTGATTCTCATGCACATGCAAGGCACACCGCGCACCATGCAGGGTGAGCCGCGCTATGACGATGTCGTGCAGGAGGTCCGCAGTTTTCTCTTGGCGCAGACCAACCTGGCGATGGGCGCAGGCGTGGCGCGCGAGCGCATCGTGATCGACCCGGGTATCGGATTTGGTAAAACCTTGGAACACAATTTGCGGCTGTTGCGTGAATTGCCGGAGCTGGTGACGGTAGACCAACCGCTCCTGGTCGGCGCGTCGCGCAAGCGCTTCATAGGCTATCTGCTCAATTTGGAGGCCGACGAGCGGCTCGAGGGCAGTCTGGCCGCGGCGGTAGCTGCCGCGCTGGCCGGCGCGAATCTGGTGCGTGTGCACGATGTCAAAGAAACCGTGCGCGCCGTGCGCATCGCCGACGCCATTCGCTTTGGCTCCACGAAACAGGCATAGCTAAAAACAGCAGCGCGGACACCATGAAAAACTTAGAGTAGTCGCGATTTCCCATGCTGGAGCTGATTCGACAAATTCGCTGGCAAGACCTGGTCGACATCGGCATTATTGCATTTGTCGTATACCGGATGCTGCACATCGTGCGCGGCAGCCGCGCCATGCAAATGATCGTCGGCCTGGCGGTCATCTTGGTCGCCTACGTTTCCTCACGCGCCTTGGGTTTGTTCACCCTCAACTGGATCCTCGATAATTTTTTGGGCTCGATCATTTTGGTCATCATTGTGATTTTCCAAAGCGACATTCGCCGCGCCCTCACCCAGGTCGGCACCGCGCCAATCTTCGGCGCAGCCGAGCGCCTGGTGCAGCGCCGCGAAGACATACTCGAAGAGGTCGCCCAGGCAGCGGTGGCGCTGTCGGAGAAAAAAGTCGGCGGCCTGATCGTCATCGAGCGCGACGTCGGTTTGAACGAATATATGGAAATCGGCACGCGCCTCGACGCGCGGGTGAGCCGCGAGTTGCTCGAAAGCGTTTTCCTGCCCCACTCACCGATCCACGACGGCGCTCTCGTCATTCAAAAGGGCCGGGTGACGGCGGTGCGCTGTCTTTTGCCGCTCAGCACTAATCCTAATCTCAAGAAAAGCTGGGGCACGCGCCACCGCGCCGCCATCGGTGTGACCGAAGAGACCGACGCCGTGGCGATTGTGGTTTCCGAGCAAGAGGCGACCATCGCTTTGATCATCGGCGGCAACGTCACCGAGAATATCGACGGCGCGCGTTTGCGCACGGCGCTGCGGGGGCTGATCAAATAGCATGAAGATGAAGCGCCTCTGGGAAAAGATCGTCTCGGCTTTCGGCAGCAACTTCGGCCTGAAGGCGCTGGCGTTGATCATTGCCGCCGGTCTGTGGTTTGCCGGCCATCGCGATATCGAGCGCGCGGTCGAAGTGCCGGTGGAGCTGCGCAACATTCCGCCCGATCTCATGGTCGTCGACAATCGCGTTGACTTCGTGGTCTTGCGGCTGGCTGGGCCGCGCACGTTGGTGTCGACGATCGATTCCGCTGAGCTGAAACTGACCCTCGATATGAACGGCGCTAAGTCGGGCGCGGCCAGCTATTCGCTGACGTCGAGCTCGTTCAGTATCCCGCGCGGTGTGACGGTGGCACGGATTACGCCGCCAGTGGTGCATCTACGTTTGGAGCCGGTGCTCAAGCCCAAGCTGCCGGTCAGCGTTAGACTCTCCGGCCGGCCGACCACGGGTTACCGCGTCAGCAAAATCAGCAGCGAGCCGGAGATCGCCACGGTGGAAGGTCCGGCGGACGACGTGCGGCGCTTGGCCGTGATTGAAACTCTGCCGATCGATATCGAAGGCGCCAGGGGCGTGATCAAGCGCAAGGTGCGGCTTGCCTCCGATGGCAAGCAGCTCGCGTTTGTCCCAGATCAAGTGGCGGTCACGATTGTCATCGAAGAGGAGGAAGGCGTCCGGGAGTTTCCCCGCGTCGATGTGCACGCGCTGGATTTTGCCGGGGTCTACGATGCCAATCCCAAGACGATTTACGTGAAATTGATTGGACCTAAAAACGCGCTGGATAAGCTCGAGCTGGGAGCGGCGCAAGTTCAACTGCCGCTCAAGGGTTTGGGGCCCGGCGAACATAATTTACCGTTGAGTTTTAATTTGCCTCCTGGAATAAAGGTTGTGGAGCAAAAACCGCAACGCATCCGGGTGCGCATTATCAAACCTGCGCCATGATGGATGTAGGGAGACGACCTCAATGAGCGATAAAGTGAGCGAAAAAAAGCAAATCAAACGTCGCCTGTTCGGCACCGATGGAGTTCGTGGTGTCGCCAACGAAGAGCCGATGACCTCAGAGATGGCGCTCAAGCTCGGCCGGGCCATCGCCAAGGTGCTAAGCGATCCGATCGCACACCAACGGCCCGATTCAGGCCGCAGCATGCCGCCATCGAGCTCGATGCTCTATTCCGAGAACGAAAAGCATCGCTATAAGATTTTGATCGGCAAGGATACCCGGCTGTCCGGCTACATGTTGGAGACTGCGCTGGCATCGGGAATCTCGTCGATGGGCGCCGACGTTTTGCTGGTCGGTCCGTTGCCGACGCCGGGGGTGGCGTTTCTCACCCGCAGCATGCGGGCGGATGCCGGCGTGGTGATCTCCGCCTCGCATAATCCGTTCGAAGATAACGGCATTAAGTTTTTTTCCTGGGACGGCTTCAAGCTTCCCGATCAAGTGGAAGCCCGCATGGAGGAGATGATTTTCTCCGGCGAAACCGATCGCGCCCGCCCGACCGGTTCCGAGATCGGCAAAGCCTACCGGATTTCCGACGCGGTGGGGCGTTACAACGTTTTTGTCAAAAATAGTTTTCCGCGCAACCGCACGCTCGAAGGCCTCAAAATCGTCGTCGATTGCGGCCATGGCGCCTCGTACAAAGTCGTGCCAGAAGTCCTCACCGAATTGGGCGCCCATGTGCTGCCCATCGGTGTGCAGCCCGACGGCGAAAATATCAACCGGCGCTGCGGCGCGCTCCATCCGGAAAATGCCCGCGACGTGCTGCTGCACGAGCAGGCGGATATCGCCATTGCGCTCGACGGCGACGCCGACCGGGCGATTTTCGTCGACGAGACCGGCGATATTCTCGATGGCGATCAGGTGCTGGCGATGTGCGCCTTTGACATGTTGGAAAAGGGCACCTTGAAGGGCAATACCGTGGTGGCTACCGTGATGAGCAATCTCGGGTTGGAGTTGGCGTTAAAGCCCAAGAAAATAAATCTGCTGCGCACCGAGGTCGGCGATCGCTACGTGGTCGAGCGCATGCTCGAGGGCGACTATAGCCTCGGCGGCGAACAGTCGGGTCATATTCTCTTCTTGGATCACAACACGACCGGCGACGGCGCCATTACTTGCCTGCAGGTGCTGGCGCTGATGGTCGAAAAGAGCAAGCGGTTGAGCGAGCTCAAACAAGCGATGACGCGCTTGCCGCAGGTGCTCGTCAACGTCATAGTGCAGGAGCGGCGCGATTTTGGCCGCATGCCGAAAGTGACGAAAAAAATCGCCGAAGTGGAGCAGGCGCTCAACGGCCGCGGCCGCACGCTGATCCGCTATTCGGGCACGGAGATGCTCGCGCGCGTCATGTTGGAGGGCGAGCAGGAGCCCAAGATTCGCGCGATGGCGGAAGACATCGCCAACGAGATCCGCGCCGAGATCGGCACCAAGGCATGATCCGCCTCGGCATCAACGTCGATCACGTCGCCACCGTGCGCCAAGCGCGCGGCATCGACATTCCCGATCCGGTGGAAGCCGCGCTGCTGGCGGAGAAGGCCGGCGCAAACGGCATCACCGTGCATCTGCGCGAGGACCGGCGCCACATTCAAGAACGCGATGTTTTAACTCTACTCAAGCGAGCCCGGACCAAGGTTAATTTGGAAATGGCGGTGACGCCGGCGATGGTCGCTCTTGCGGCGAAGCACAAGCCAGCCGATGCCTGCTTTGTGCCGGAGAAACGCGCCGAGCTGACCACTGAAGGGGGCTTGGACGTGGTGCGCCATCGGGGCAAAGTGGCGGACGCCGTCGCCAGGCTGCAAGACCGCAGTGTGAACGTCGCCCTATTTATCGACCCCGTCAAAGCCCAGATCGACGTCGCCCGCGAAGTCAACGCCCACGCCATCGAGATTCACACCGGCACGTATTGCAACGTGAACGGCGCCAAACGCGAGAAAGAATTGCGCACCATCGTTGAAGCGGCGCGCTATGCCAAAAGTCTGGGCCTCGAAGTCCACGGCGGCCACGGTTTGAACTACGAAAACGTCCAGCCGATTGCGCGCATCCCGGAGATCGTCGAGTTGAATATTGGCCACAGCGTCATTGCGCGAGCGGTAATTGTCGGAATTCAGCAAGCCGTGCGGGAGATGAAGAACCTTTTAAATCGTGCTCATAGCTCGTGACTCGTGCTCGTGGAAGAGTTCGCACGATTTTGGGGTTCCACGAGCACGAGCGACGAGTCGCGAGCACGACTATGATCGTCGTTACTTCCCAGCAAATGCGTGAGCTGGATCGCTTGACGATCCAGAAGCATGGCGTGCCCAGCTTGACGCTGATGGAGCGGGCCGGCGCAGGCATCGCTCAGGCGATTCTTGAAAAATTTGGCAAGGCCGCCAAGCGCGGTGTTTTGATCGTCTGTGGCAAGGGCAATAACGGCGGCGACGGTTTCGCCGTTGCTCGACTGCTCAAGAAGAAGCGCATTCCGTGTGAAGTTGCCTTGCTGGCGCGCCAAGAACAACTCTCGCCTGACGCTGCGCACAATCTCAGACTCTTTCTCAAACTCAAAGGCAAAGTCTCTGAAATTGCTGCCGATCAGCTGTTCTTGCTGCAGCGGTGCATCCACGCCAAAGGTTTGCTAGTGGACGCCATTCTCGGCACCGGCATGAAGAACGAGGTGCGCGGCCTCTTCGCCGAGGCGATCAACTTGATGAACGCTTCCGGGCTGCCCACCATCGCGGTCGATATTCCTTCCGGGCTGGATACGGATCGGGGCGTGCCACTAAGTGTATCGATTCAAGCGGAGATGACGGTGGCGCTCGGCTACGCCAAACTGGGCGAAGTGATCCACCCTGGGTTGGATTACTGCGGTGATTTGGTCGTGGCCGATATAGGGATTGATCATCGTGCGCTCGATGAAGTCGCACCGAAAACGGAGCTACTGACGGCCAAGCAAGTTGCGACGCTTGTGCCGCGCCGCGGGGCCGACACGCATAAGGGGACCTACGGTCATGTGGTCGTCATGGCCGGCTCGCGCGGCAAAACCGGCGCGGCGATACTCGCCTGCCGGGCGGCGATGCGCACGGGAGCGGGCCTGGTGACCCTGGCGGCGCCGCGCGGGTTGAACAATATTTTCGCTTCGTCGTTGATCGAAGTTATGGCCGAGCCATTGGCAGACAACGGCAGCGACGAAATGGATGCTTTAAACGATGATGATTGGCGGCGGCTGCTGGACCGCAAAAGTTCATTTCTCTTTGGCCCCGGTATTGGTATGACCGACACGACGCGCAACACCCTGTGTTGGCTGCTGCGCAATCTCGACATACCGTGGGTTATCGACGCCGACGGCTTGAATAATCTGGCGCTGGAACTCGACCGTTTGCGCCATGCCAAGGTGCCGCCGGTTCTTACGCCCCATCCAGGCGAAATGGCGCGCCTGCTTGGCACCAGTAATTCCGCCATTAACCAAAACCGCGTCGAGGTCGCCCGCGAATTTGTGACGAAACATCATTGCCATCTGGTGCTCAAAGGTGCGCGCACCGTGATTGCCACCGCCGATGGTAAAGTCTTTATCAATCCCACCGGCAACCCGGGCATGGCCAGCGGCGGCATGGGCGACGTTTTGGCCGGCATTCTGGCTGCCTTGCTTGGACAGGGGCTGCCTCCTGAAGACGCCATGAAGCTTGGGGTCTACCTGCACGGCTTCGCCGGCGACCGCGGTGCTGCTAGCCGCGGCCAAATCGGACTTATTGCGTCTGATATCATCGATGGCCTCCCCTCTGGCCTGCGCGACCTGGCAGTGATAGATTCTTAGACTCGAATTTTTCAGCGGAATATATTACTTGTGCGTATGGAAAGCGCTGCATCGGCGCGCTCAGAGCGCTTGGTAAGCCGTTCTGTCGAGCAAACCAAAAGATTTGGCAAAAGGTTAAGCAAGCTGCTACAAGGCGGTGAAATCATTGGCCTTGTCGGTGAGCTGGGTGCTGGTAAGACGAGTTTTGTGCGGGGCTTGGCGGAGGGGCTGGGGGTCGGGAAGGAAGGTTGGATTCGCAGTCCGACCTTTACTTTGATCAACGAGTACCATGGCCGGCTGCCGATTTATCATATCGATCTTTATCGTATCGAGAATCGCCAAGCGCTCGAGAGCTTGAACCTGCGCGAGTATCTCTACGATGATGACGGGGTGAGCTTGATCGAATGGTTTGAGCGTTTGCCGGCGGACGAGGTCGACGAATATTTGGAGATAAACATCGTCCATCGCGCAGGCAGAGAGCGCGAGATTGTTTTTCGCGCACATGGCGAGCGGTACGAGAAGATCTTGCAGGTTTTGAGCGGGCATTAATCTTCGTGGCTCGTGCTCGTAAAATTCCGAAATCGAGCGACGAGCACGAGCCACGGGCACGATTGGGGTTATTAGGCGTGGCATTGTTAGTTCAAAAATACGGCGGCACTTCGGTGGGTTCCATCGACCGCATCCAAAACGTCGCACAGAAAGTCGCCGCCGCAAAAAAAGCCGGCAACGATGTAGTCGTGGTGGTCTCGGCTATGGCGGGAGAGACCAATCGCTTATTGGCCCTGGCCAACGAGATTTCGCCAATGCCAGACGAGCGAGAAAAGGACGTGTTGCTCGCCAGCGGTGAGCAGGTTTCGGTGGCGCTCTTGAGCCTTGCGCTCAAGGAAATGCACCAGCCGGCGCGATCTTATCTCGGCCATCAGGTGCGCATCGAAACCGACAAGGCCTACGGGAAAGCGCGCATCGTGAACATCGATTCGACGAAAATCGTGAAAGCGCTCGACACCGGGGAAGTCGTCGTCATCGCCGGTTTTCAGGGAGTCGACGAAGACGATAACATCACGACCCTTGGCCGCGGGGGGTCGGACACTAGCGCGGTGGCGTTGGCAGCGTTTCTGAACGCTGCTGCTTGCGAGATCTACACCGACGTGGAAGGTGTGTTTACCACCGACCCGCGGATTTGCCCGAAGGCCAAAAAGCTGCAAAAGGTGTCCTACGATGAAATGATCGAGCTGGCCAGCACCGGCGCCAAGGTTTTGGAAATTCGCTCGGTGGAGTTCGCCAAAAAATATAATGTGCCGGTGCATGTGCGGTCGACTTTTTCGCAGGTCGAAGGCACCTGGCTCGTCGAGGAGGATGACAGCATGAGCGACGTGTTAGTGTCCGGGGTGGCGTGCGACAAGAACGAGGCCAAGATCACGCTCCTGCGGGTGCCGGATAAGCCGGGTCTGGCGGCGCGGATTTTCGGTCCCATCGCCGACGCACATATTGTCGTTGACATGATTATCCAGAACGCCAGCGAAGACGGCACCACCGATTTGACTTTTACGGTGCCGAAGGTCGACCATCAAAAGGCGCTCAGCATCGTCGAAAAGAGTCTGCCAGGGTTGCACGCACGGGGTCTTAAAGTCGATACCGATATCGCCAAAGTCTCCGTCGTGGGCGTGGGTATGCGCACACATGCCGGTGTGGCGGCGACGATGTTCCAGACTTTGGCGCGCGAGAATATCAACATTCAAATGATCTCGACTTCTGAGATCAAGATTTCCGTGGTGATCGACGGCAAACAATCGGATCAAGCTGTGCGCGCGCTGCACCAAGCGTTTATCGAGAACTAGAGGGCTTTCATGAAGGATGTTCTGCTCTACGACACGACTTTGAGGGACGGCTGCCAGGCCGAGGACGTTTCGTTCACGCTGGAAGACAAGCTGCGCATTACCGACAAACTCGAAGAGCTGGGCATCGACTACATCGAAGGCGGCTATCCGGGCTCCAACGAGCGCGACGCCGACTTTTTCAAGCGCGTCAAGAAACTCAAGCTCAAGAAAGCCAAAATCGCCGCCTTCGGCACGACGCGCAAATACGGCATCAAGCCGGCGCAGGATTTCAATCTCAAAGTTCTTTTGCAGGCCGACACACCGGTGGTGACGTTGGTCGGCAAGACGTGGGACTTGCACGTGCGCGACGATCTACGGATCGCCTTGAAGGCCAATCTGGAAATCATCTCCGACTCCATTGCGTACATGAAAAAGCGCGTCGATGAGGTGATGTTCGACGCCGAGCATTTTTTTGATGGCTTTCGCGCCAATCCGGAATACGCGCTGGAATGTCTGCAAGCCGCCCAGGAGGGCGGCGCCGATTGGATCGTGCTGTGCGAAACCAATGGCGGCCGGTTACCCGGCGAAATTCGTGAGGCGTTGACCCAGGTGAATCGTGCGATCCGCACGCCGCTGGGCATTCATTGCCATAACGACGGCGAGCTAGCGGTGGCCAACACGCTGGCCGGCGTGGAGATGGGCGTCACTCAGGTGCAAGGCACGATCAATGGCTTCGGCGAGCGCTGCGGCAATATGAATTTGATTTCCGTGATCGGCAACTTGCAGCTCAAAATGGGCAAGAATTGCGTCACGCCGGCGCAGCTCAGAAAACTGCGCGAGGTCTCGCAGCTATTTTATGAGCTCGCCAACATTCAGCCGAACAAGCGCCAGGCCTACGTCGGTGACAGCGCCTTTGCGCACAAAGGCGGCCTGCATGTTTCCGGCGTGCTCAAGAATCGCGAGACCTACGAGCACATCGACCCGGAAATCGTCGGCAACCGCCAGCGCGTCTTGGTTTCCGATCTGGCGGGGCGCAGCAACGTCGTCTACAAGGGCAAGGAGTTCGGCATCGATCTAAAAGACAAGGGCGACGCAGTCAAAGAGGTTTTGCGCCGGACCAAGGAGCTCGAAGGGCAGGGCTACGAATTTCAGGCGGCCGAAGCCTCGTTTGAACTATTGGTCCAGGAGGCGCTGGGCAAGAAGAAAAAGAATTTTTCGTTGATCGGCTTTCGCGTCATCGATGAGAAGCACCAGGAAGGCGACGCGCCGATTTCCGAAGCGACGATCCAGGTGAAAGTGGACGGCGTCGCCGAGCACGCCGCGGCCATGGGCAACGGCCCAGTCAATGCGCTGGATCAAGCGCTGCGCAAGGCGCTGACGAAATTTTACCCGTCGCTCAAGCAGGTCGAGCTGCTCGATTACAAAGTGCGCGTGCTATCATCGGGGGAAGGCACCGGCGCGGTTGTGCGGGTCTTGATCGAATCGGGCGATGGCAAAGACAAATGGGGCACGGTCGGCGTCTCCCACAACGTCATCGAAGCAAGCTGGCAGGCGCTGGTGGATAGTATCGATTATAAACTTTACAAGGATGCAAGACATTAAGAAGGCAATAGGCAGGAGGCGATAGGCAGCAGTCAGAATCGGAAAACTGAATTTCCTACCATTGCCTATTGCCCATTGCCTAACTTCCGTTGCAAATGTGGTCCACGCTTAAAGAAGATGTCCGGACGATATTCGAGCGCGATCCGGCGGTGCGGTCGGCGTGGGAGATCGTGCTGGCCTATCCGGGCTTTCATGCGGTGTTGCTGCATCGCGTGGCGTTTTGGCTTTGGCACTTAAACTGCCCGACGTTTGCGCGCATCGTCAGCCACCTCGGGCGCTTTTTAACCGGCATTGAAATTCATCCCGCGGCGCAGATTGGCCGGCGGTTTTTTATCGACCACGGTATGGGCGTGGTAATTGGGGAGACCACCGAGATCGGCGACGACGTAACGATCTATCAAGGCGTGACGCTGGGCGGCACCTCGACGCAGCGGGTCAAACGCCACCCGACCATCGAAGACTCGGTGACGATCTTTAGCGGCGCCGCGGTGCTTGGGCCGGTGACCGTGGGGCGCCATAGCCGCATCGGCGCCGGCTCGGTGTTGGTGACTTCGGTGCCAGAGCACTCGACGGTGGTCGGCATTCCCGGCCGGGTGGTGAAAAGCGAAGCGCGCCACACGCCGGCGGGCAAAGCGATTATCGATCTCAACTCCGCCGATCTGCCCGACCCGATCGCCAAAGCGATCGGCAGCCTCGCCGACTACGTCGAAAAACTGGAGAAGCGCATCGAAGAGATCAGCGCTCGCGAAGGCGGCCTCGAAGAGAAAGTCGCCGAAGAGAGCAAAGCGCTGAGCGAAGTGAAAGAGCAGCTGAGAAACACCGGTAGCTAAGAAAAATTTGTTTCGGGTTCCGGGTTTTGAGTTTCGGGTTGAACTCCGGAGAGCTCGAAACCCGAAACTCGAAACTCGAAACAATTCCGCACATGTTTAGTAAACGCAAAATAGTCGTGGCGATGAGCGGTGGCGTCGACAGTTCCGTGACGGCCGCGCTACTGGTCGAGCGGGGGCACGAGGTGCTCGGCGTATCGCTGCGCATGTGGGAGGGAAATCAGGGGCCGAGAATTTGCTCGGATCATCGCGGCGCCAAGGAAGTCGCCGAGTATTTGGGGATTCCCCATACGATCATCGACTTGCGCGGCAAGTTCGCCGAAACCGTGGTCAAGCCATTTGCCCAGGACTATCTGCATGGCCGCACGCCCAACCCTTGTGTTGCCTGCAATCGCGATTTCAAGCTCGGCACTCTGCTCGGTTGGGCGGCAGAGCAGGGCGCCGACTACGTCGCCACCGGCCATTATGCACAGCTGATTCATGACGACTGCGGCGGGCGCACTCAGCTTTTGCGCGGCGCCGACCGCGCTAAGGACCAATCCTATTTTTTGTTTGCACTGTCGCAAGCGCAGCTAGCGCGGACGTGGTTTCCCCTGGGCGCCATGAATAAGAGCGAAGTCCGTGAGAAGGCCAGAGCGCTGGCACTGCCAGCGGCGGAGCGACCGGAGAGCCAAGACATCTGCTTTGGCGACTACAAAGCGCTGGTCGCTACCTATGCGACCGAGAGTGAAACCGCCGGTGGCGATGTGGTCGACCGCGCGGGCAAAGTGTTGGGCCAGCATCAAGGCATTCACAGCGTCACCGTCGGGCAGCGCCGTGGCTTGGGAATTTCCTCGTCCGAGCCGCTCTATGTAGTTGAGATCGACGATGAGTCCAAGCGAGTTGTGGTGGGCAGAAAGAACGAACTCAGTTGCGCTGGATTGACGGCGCGCGCCGTCAACTGGATCCATCCGATTGACGCAGAAAGTTTTTCAGGCGAGGTGCAGGTTCGCTATCGCGCGCCGGCGGTGCCATGCACGATTTTTCCTAGAAACAGCGGCGAGTGCGAGGTGCATTTCGCAGAATCGTTTCCTGCCGTTACGCCGGGGCAGGCGGCGGTGTTTTATCGCGGTGACGAAGTGCTGGGCGGCGGCTGGATACAATCCGCAATCCGCTAACGGATTGCGGAATCTCAAATTTCAGATTTCAAACCGGTTTGTCTGAAATTTGAAATCTGTAATCTGAACGAAGTGAAGAAGAAGTGAAGATTGCCATCACGACTCTCGGTTGCAAAATCAACCAATACGATTCCGCGGTGATTCAAAACCGCTTGGAAGCGAAGCATTCGTTCGTGCCGTTCGACCAAGCGGCGGACTGTTACATCATCAATACCTGCACGGTGACCGATCGCGCTGACTGGGAGGCGCGCCAGCTCGTGCGGCGCGCCAAGCGGCTCAATCCCGATTCTAAGATCTTAGTTACTGGCTGCTACGCCCAGGTGAGTGCTCAGGAAGTTGCCCAGGTTCCTGACGTTGACTACGTCGTCGGGCTCAACCGTTTGGACGACTTGCTGCGCTTTGTCAATGCGCCGCTGCAGCGGGTCGGCGCCGAAGTCGCTGTCAGCGACGTCAAGCGCGAGCGCGGCGTCGCCGTGCTCGGCACGCGCGCGCTACCGGGCCACACGCGGGCGTTTCTGAAAATCCAAGAGGGCTGCAACTACACCTGCACTTATTGCATTATTCCAACCGCGCGGGGTTTGAGCCGCAGCGTGCCGCCGCGTGAAGTGTTGGAGCAGGTGCGGGTGCTGGCCGATGCCGGTTACCGCGAGATCGTGCTTACGGGCATTCACCTGGGCGGCTACGGGCATGATCTGACGCCGCGGCTCGATTTGACGGCGTTGCTGGAGATGATCGTCAGTCGCGGACTGATTTCGCGCTTGCGCTTGAGCTCCCTCGATCCCCGTGAAGTGCCCGATCATCTGCTCGATCTGATGGCGAGCGACGAAACGATCTGCCCGCACTTGCATGTCTGTGCCCAAGCCGGCGATGACCAAGTGCTGAAAGAGATGCGGCGTAATTACGACACGGGATATTATCGCGACTTACTGCTGAGAGTGCGCGAGCGTTTGCCCGACGCCGCGTTGGGCAGCGATATCATCCTCGGCTTTCCTGGGGAATCGGATGCGGCCTTTGAGCGATCGGTTGAATTCTTTGCGGCGCTGCCGTTGACTTATTTTCACGTCTTCCCGTACTCCAAACGGCGCGGCACGCCGGCGGCTGCGATGCTTAATGCAGTGCCAGCTCATCTGATCAAGAGTCGCGCGCGCCAGTTGCGCGCGCTGGGCGCGCGCAAAAAAGAGCAGTTTTGCCGCAGTTTTCTGGGCCGGACGGTGTCGGTGCTGGTCGAAGAGAAGATCGAAAAACAGACCGGCGCGCGGCGCGGTTTTAGCCGCAACTATTTGCCTGTCATTGTGATGAGCAACGACGATCTTGGCAATCGCGAGGTCGATGTCGAGCTCGCCGGCTACGTGAACGGTATGCTGCTGGGACGAGCTCTGGCTTCCCCCCTTCACAGTGAAGATCCTGCGTAGGTGTCTTTGAACGAGCAAGCACAATTAGTCACTCTGCAAAATGAGTTGGGCTATCATTTTTCCAACTCCTCCCTGCTGGTTCGCGCGCTGACCCATGTTTCCTTTGAGCGGTTAGAGAGCGACGGCCACAACGAAGTCCTGGAGTTTCTTGGCGATGCTGTGCTCGACTTGGCGATGAGCGACCTGCTCATGCGCAGTTTCCCGACGCGTAGCGAGGGCGATCTGTCGCGCATGCGCGCCGCCCTGGTCAACTCCACAGTGCTGGCGGAAAAAGCGACAGTTTTGAATCTCGGCGCGCTCCTGAGGCTCGGCAAGGGCGAAGCCCGCAGCGGCGGGCGCACGAAAGCATCTATTCTTGCCGGCGCTTTTGAAGCGCTGCTCGGCGCCGTGTATCAGGACAGCGGTTTCGAGGCGGCGCGCCGTTTGGTGGAGAAATATTTCGCCGGTGATTTGTCGGGTAAGAAGCTCGGGCACCACGATTACAAGACCCGCCTGCAGGAAATCAGCCAAATGATCTTCCGAGCGCCGCCGGCCTATCGCTTGGTGGAGGAACTCGGCCCCGACCACGACAAGCAATTTGTCACCGAGATTGCCGTCGGCGGCACAGTCCTCGGCCGCGGCGCCGGTAAAACCAAGAAGCAGTCCGAGCAAGAAGCAGCGCGGCTGGCAATGGCCGAGCTGCAACGCAGTGGCACGGTGAGCGCGGAAGATTTGGATGCGGAAGATTAACCGGAACGCAAAAAAGGACTCGCCACGAAGGCACGAAGAGCACGAACGTAAATGATCTACTGAGCAAGCTACTTTTCCTAGCTTGGTTTTCTTTGTGTCTTCGTGGTGCAAGTCTGTTTTTATTCGACCATGGCTGACCTCAGCACCGATGTGCTCATCGTCGGCGCCGGCGGCGCTGGCATGTACGCGGCAATTGCCGCGGCGCGCGCGGGCGCATCGGTCATACTGCTCGATAAGAGTCTGGTCGGGCGCGGTGGCGCGACCGTGATGGCGCAAATGACCGTCGCCGTCGCGCTCGGCGCGCAGGAGCCAGACTCGGTTGACCTACATTTCCAAGACACGTTGAAAGCGGGGCGTGGTTTGTGCAGCGAGCCGCTGTCGCGCCTGCTTTGCGAGAATGGCCCGCAGCGCATTCTCGAAATGGCAAGCTGGGGCACGCGCTGGGCGCGCGAGGACGGCCATATCAAACAGGAGATGGCGCCGGGCCACAGCGTCAAGCGCTGCTGCTACGTCGATTTCCTCAACACGGGCCCGGCGGTGGCGGCGACGCTGCGGCGCAAGGTGAGCGAAGTATCCGCCATTCGGCGCATCAGCAACATCGCGGTTGTCGAAGTTCTGGTTCGCGATGGTCGGGCTTTCGGCGCCATCGGTGTGAATCTCAACGACGGCGAGTTTGTTATCTTTCATGCCCGCAGTGTGATTCTTGCCGCCGGCGGCTTGACCAAACTCTACGCCCGCAACAGCGCATCGGCGAACATGGGCGGCGAGGCCTACGCACTGGCGCTCTGGGCCGGTGCTAAGCTTGTCGATATGGAGTTTGTGCAGTTTTTCCCCATCGGTCATCTGGCGCCGCGCCTGGTGGGCATGGACCCGATCATGTGGGACCCGTTTCGCTACAAGCTTGGCGGCAAGCTGCTCAACGGTAACTTCGAAGAGTTCGTCGATCGCTACGGCGGCCAAGATTTCGGCAAGTACACCGCGACGCGCGATCTGGCCGCCTATGCGATTCTTAAAGAAGTCGAAGGCGGACGCGGCACGCCGCACGGCGGCGCCTATCTCGATTTTCGCCATATTCCGGAAAGCCAGCTGCGCGCCGCCTTTGGTCCGGTCATCGACCGGCTGCTGACCAACGGCATCGACCTGACCAAAAATGTCGTCGAGGTCGGGCCCATGGCGCACTATCACATGGGCGGCATTCATGTCGCCCTAAACATGGAGACGCGCGTCGAGGGATTGTTCGCCGCCGGCGAAGCGGTTGGTGGTGCCAACGGCGCCAACCGGTTGTCCGGCAACGCCATCACCGAGGCGCTGGTGTTTGGCGAAGTTGCCGGCAGAGCCGCGGCGCAACGCGCGCTCGGTACCACTGCAAGCCAATTCGACACCACAACGATCGACGATGCGTTGCAGTCCTTGCGCGCGTTGAAAACTACCGGGCATTCGAATGGCGTTCCGGCCATCGAGCTGCAAACTGAGCTGCAACAACTCATGTGGGAAAAGGTCGGACCCTTTCGCACCGAGGAGAAATTGTCTTTGGCTTTGGCGCGCATTCGCGCCATGCGCCTTGATGACTTGGCTCGGCTGCGCTCGGCGGCTTCGGCGAGCTTCGATCTCGAGTTGCAGGATCGCTTTGAGCTGCGCGCCATGCTGCTTTGCGCCGAAGCGGTGGTGGTGGCGGCGTTGGCGCGCCGCGAGAGCCGCGGCGCGCATCAGCGCGAAGACTTTCCCGACAGCGACGACGGCTTTCTGAAAAATCAAATCATCGAGCTGCGCGCCAACGCATTGGCAGCGCGCTTTATGGCGCCGCAAAGAATCAAAGGCGAGCGCCCAACATGACCGAGGCCGCACAACACACCGCAAACTTGCGCATCCGGCGCGGCGCTCCGGGTGAGGCGGCGCGCTACGATGAATTTGCCGTTCCTTACGAAGAGGGCATGTCGGTGCTCGATGCCCTGCGCTGGATTCGCGCTCATCGCGATAGCACCTTGGCGATTCGCTACAGCTGCCTCAACGCTAACGCCTGCAAGACCTGTATGGCGTTAGTCAACGGCGAAGTCGAGTACACATGCATCGCCAAACTCACCCCAGAGATCATGACCATTGAGCCGTTGCCAAAGCGACCGCTTTTGCGCGACCTTGTCACGGATATCGTGCCCGCCGACGAGAATCTCTGACTTTTTTGCGACCGCCAAGCCTTTTACACGACCAAGGATCTAGGCCGCCGACGATATTATTGCCCATCGCGGCTCAACGCGGTGGCTTTGTGTGGTTTGACGCTGCTCCAGGTGTGTCGTGGTGCGTTAAGGAATGCTTTGCGCCGCCGATGCTACTGTTAGGAGCATTGTTATGCAGGGGGCACAAGTCAGACAGACAGACACCAAGTCCAAAGAGAAGGTGCGGCAGTATTTTCGCAAAGTCATTGAAGAGAAACAGCTGCCTTCCATGCCCGTCGTGGGTGCGAAAGTCATTCGCATGATCGACGACCCCGGCGTCAGTGTGCGCCAGCTGGTGCGGATCCTGTCTGACGATGCCGGCTTGACGGCGCGTATTCTCGCCGCCTCGCGCTCGCCGTTCTTCGGCCAACGCAACCATCCGAAGGGACTTTTGGAAGCGGTGCAAGTGGTGGGCTTTCGCAACCTGCGCAACGTCGTGATTGCCTCGGCGACCCAGGAGCTATTCAAGGTGAAATCCAACATGGCGACCCGGCTGTGGTCGCACTCTTTGGCGGTCGCACTAGGCGCGCGCATTTTTTCGGGGAACGTTAGGTACGCCGATGCCGAGCAGGCATTTTTGGCGGGGTTGCTGCATGACGTTGGCCAAATGATTCTCATGCACGCCGATCTGGCCTGCTACGAACAGGTGGTCCGGCAGACGCATCACGACAAGGCACAGCTAACTGCAAAAGAAACCGAAATGTACGAATTCGATCACGCTTTCATTGGCCGCGCGCTATTCGATGCCTGGGACATCGACGCCACCGTGGCCAAAGCCATCGGCGAGCACCACGATGCGGATCAGTGCAACGATCCCAAGTCGCTTGCGGCCATCTTGCTGGTGGCAAACTACGTCGCAGCCCGATGCAAGTTAGGTTTTTACGTCGATCCACCAGCGCCGGACGATGGTCTGTTGCATGCGTTTGGCATGGCCACCGATGAGGGCATGGACAAAGCGATCGTCGCCTTGACGGAAGCGCACAGCGCTGAGAGCTCGCTGTTTTAGCGATTGTTGCCCTACTCCAAGCCCATCAGCCGCGCCGGATTGATCGCAGCGACCTGATTCACTTCGCCTTTGCTCAAGCCGCCTTCGTGCAGCATTCCCAAGTACATTCTAAACAACTCAGCAGGATTGGGACTGTAGGGCCTAAAATGGTCTATGCTGGCGACGATCTGGTGCAGGCCGACGGCGCGGCATTGTTGCGCCAGCTCCGGCGAGTCCGTTCGCCCGGGCGCCAGTGCATTCCAGCAACACTCGACGAACGCGCCCATCTCAGCGAGGCCTTTCAGCATGTCGTCGTAGAGGGTCATGATTGTTCCTCGGAGATTGGACGGATCGGACCGATCCGACGGATCGACAATTAAGCGCCGGGGCGCGCGCCGCCGCAGCAGCGCTTGTACTTTTTGCCGCTGCCGCAGGGGCAGGGGTCGTTGCGGCCGGCTTGTCGAACAAAGCGCTTGGCGTCTTCTTCGCGCACCATCTGCATGAGCTTTTCGCCGGGCTCGCCGGCGTCGACCAGGTCGGCGAATTTCTTGAAGTAGGGTTTGCTGTGACTGAAAAAGTCTTTGAGCCCGGCGCAGAGATAGTTCAGCCCGGGATCGCCATCGGGCGTGCTGATGATGCGGTCTTTAGGGCAGCCGCCGTTGCACATGCTCAAAACTTCGCACTCGCGGCAATATTTGGGCAGGCTGGTCCATTTCTTCTGGCCAAAGTCGCGTTGCCTTGGGTCCTCGATCATTTCCGCCAGCGGCTTCTCGTGGATGTTGCCGAGCTTGTATTCTGGCAAAACATAGTGGTCGCAGGAGTAAAAATCACCGTTGTGTTCGACGATCGGCACGTCGCCGCAGGTTTCCCGATAAATGCACAGGGCGTGCTCCATACCGAGAAATGGCCGCACCGATTCATCGAAGAGCTGAATGAAAATCTTGCCGATGTCGTGGCGTACCCATTCATCGAAGATGGTGTTGAGAAATTTCCCATAGGCCGCTGCCGGCACGCTGCGTTTGTGCGCCGGATTGGCTGGGTCGCTGGTCTTTTCGACCAGCGGCAGGAACTGCAAATACTGCCCGCCGATTTCTTTTAAATAGCGATAAACCTGCGTCGGGTGCTTTACGTTCACGTCGTGGACGACGCAGAGCAAGTCCACGTGCACTTTGGCTCTGCGCAACATGTGAAAGGCCTGCACCACTTGTTTGTGCGTGGGTTTCTGGCCTTTGGTGACGCGGTAGTGATCGTGCAGCTCGCGCGGCCCGTCAAGGCTCAGGCCAATGTAAAAACTCTCCTTGCTGAAAAACTCGCACCATTCGTCGTCGATGGTTGTGCCGTTGGTTTGAATGCCGTTGATGATTTTCTTTGTCGGAGGCAGATGCTTTTTCTGGAACTCGACGGCCTTGCGGAAAAAGTCGACGCCGAGCAGCGTCGGCTCGCCGCCGTGCCAGGAGAAACTGACGGTTTCGCCGGGTGTGGCGTGGATGTGCTGACGGATATATTCTTCGAGGGTCTTGTCGTCGAGGCGGAAGTTGCTGCCCTTCGGATAAAGATTTTCTTTTTCCAGGTAGTAGCAATAGTGACAGTCGAGGTTGCAGATCGCCCCGATGGTCTTCACCATGATTTGAAATTCACGCGCCGCAGTTTCCAAAACGCCCTCCGTTGATCAGCCAGGACTCTACTCAAAAAGCGGCGTAAAGTCATTAGCTCGGTAGCGGGCGCAAAGCCCGGCTTGCGCCAGAAAGCTGGCTCGATTTATAACCAAGCTATGAAGATTACCCAGACTCATGCCCAACTCATCAAGCTGCCCGTCGATGAGCCGCTGGCGGACGGTCCATTGTACCAACGGCCGTTTCACCCCTTCATAGCTCTCGACGTGCGCACGGACTCGGGCATCGAGGGCATTGGTTACACAACCTTTGCTGGGCCGCTAAGCGCGACCTTGACTGACGCGGTGGCTCGGCTCGGCGAGTTGATCGTCGGCGACGATCCGCTGCGCACGGAAGCGATCGGCCGCAAGCTGCGCAATGCCGCTGCCGGCTCCGGGCCAGGCGGTATTTTCACGCTGGCGCTGTCCGCCATCGATATCGCGTTGTGGGATATCAAGGGTAAAGCCTTGAACCAGTCATTGGCGATGATGCTCGGCGGCTTGCGCGACAAAGTGCCGGCCTACGCCAGCGGCGCGCTACTGCGCAGCCACTCCACTGACGAGCTGTTGAAAGCCGGCCGCAAGTTGGTTGAACGCGGCTGGAAGCAAATCAAATCGCAGATGGCGCTGCCCGGCGCAACCAACCCGAGAATCGAAGCCGAGCGCGCCCATCTGCTGCGCCAGGCGATCGGCCCCGATATCGATTTGATGTGCGACATCAACCAACGCTGGAGCGTCAACCAAGCCATCGACATCGGCCGGCGCGTCGAAGACGTGCATTTTTTCTGGCTCGAAGACGTGACGGTGCACGACGACTATACGGGTCAAGCGCGGGTCGCCGACGCACTGGCGACACCGCTGGCCGCCGGTGAATGCCTCTACGGCATTACGCCGTTTCGCCATGCTATCGAAGCCCACGCCATGGATATCGTTATGATCGATCTGTTCCGTGTCGGCGGCATTTCCAATTGGCTGAAAGTTGCCGGTATGGCTGAGGCGTTTAATCTGCCGGTGGTGAGCCATTTGATTCCTGAGATCCACGTTCATCTAGTTGCGGCAATTCCCAACGGCCTGACCGTGGAATACATGCCGTGGTCGTTCCACCTATTCGAAGAAGTGCCGGTACCGGTGAAGGGCGAGTTGACGGTGCCGACTAAGCCGGGGCTGGGGTTGGCGTTCGATCGTGCGGCGTTGAAAAAATACGCTGCTTAGCCGGCGATTCTTATGAATGAATTCCACGGAGTCTTCCCGTATCTCGTTTCTCCTGTCGACACAGACGGCAGCGTCAAAGCGGACGTCCTAGCGCGATTGTGCGATGACTTAATCAAAGCCGGTGTGCATGGGTTGACGCCGCTGGGCTCTACTGGAGAGTTCGCTTACCTGACTTGGGCGCAGCGGCGGCGCGTTGTCGAAGTCGTTATTGAAACTGCGCGTGGCCGGGTGCCCGTGGTTGCCGGTGTGGCATCGACCACGATCGCCGATGCGCAGATGCAGGCGCGCGAGTACGAGCGGATGGGGTGCAGCGGGATTCTGGCGATTCTTGAAGCTTATTTTCCGATTGCCGACGACGGCGTCCATAGCTATTTCAAAGCGATCGCCGACGCGGTCTCGTTGCCGGTGGTGCTTTATACCAATCCAAATTTTCAACGCTCCGACCTGAGCCTGCCGGTGATCGACAAGCTGAGCCATGTGGCGAACATCGGCTACATCAAGGATGCTTCGAACAATACCGGCCGGCTGCTCTCGATCATCAACCAAGTAGGCGACCGTATGAAAGTGTTCGCCGCGTCGGCGCATATTCCGGCGACGGTGATGCTGATCGGCGGCGTTGGCTGGATGGCGGGGCCGGCGTGCGTGGCGCCGCGCCAGAGCGTTGAGCTCTACGAAACTTGTAAACGCGGCGATTGGAACAGAGCGATGGCGCTGCAGCGGCCGCTGTGGGCGCTGAATCAAGCGTTCGCCAAGTACAATCTGGCGGCGTGCATCAAGGGCGCGCTGGAGTTGCAGGGCTACGCTGTTGGCGCACCGCTGCCGCCGCAGGCGCCGCTAACGAAGGATGCCCTAGCAGACGTTAAGACGACACTGGCCAACATCGGTGCGCTATAATCGAGAACGACGGAGGATACCACCATGATGCTTGTAATCGTGCTTTTGGCTATGACGTTTTCGTTCGCTGCGCCGATCCAGGCGGCAACGCCGAGTAAGCGCGTGCGCATTCTCTACGCCGACTTTAGCGAGCGCATGGGATTGTTTTTTGTCGCCAAGGATCAGCGCTTCTTCGAGGAGCAGGGCTTGGACATGGATCTGGTCCAGGTGAATAGCGGGCCGGTCGCGGTTGCGGCGATGGCGGCCAACGAAGCGGAGTTTTACACGGTCTCAGCCACGGGTGCGGCGCTAGGCGCAATCTCGAGCGGGCTCGATCTGGTCTGGGTGGCAGGGATGATCAACAAGCTCGACGGTTATTTCTATGCGCAGCCGAAGATCCAAAGGCCAGAAGATTTGAGGGGAAAAACCCTCGGCGTGCAGAGCATCGGCGGCGGCATTTGGATGTTCGTTATGATGACGCTGGACCACTGGGGTTTGAGCCCGGAGAAGGACAAAATCCAGATGCGGGTGATGGGCGATCAATCGGTGTTGGCGCAGGCGTTGAGTGCCGGGCTGATCGACGGCTCGGTGTGGGGCTTTGCCTATAATAACAATCTGCAAAAAAGTGGCGGCCGTCTGCTCGCCGACCTTACGGCGCTTAATATTCCTTATCAAGGAACGGGCCTGGTGGCGCGTCGCGGCCTGGTCGCGAAAGAGCCGGATGTGGTGGAGAAAACTTTGCGCGGCTTTGCCCGCGCCAATGTTTTCGTTCGCGATAAAAGCAACCAGGCCGCGGTGGTGCGCAGCGTGCGCCGGTGGCTGCGCCTATCGCCCAACGAGAATGCCGATGAACTCTACGAGCGCATGCGCAATCTCTACGACCGGCGCATTGCGCCGACCCGTGAAGGCATGCAAAACGCGCTGCGGGTTCTGAGCCGGACCGATCCGAAATACGGTAAGCTCAAAGTCGAAGAGTTGATCGACGATCGGGTTGCGCGGAAATTGGAAGGACCGTGAGCCGCTAACATCGCGACCGTCATTCTGGGCGAAAGCGAAGAATCGGCTGCCCAGCGTTTGAAGCAGATCCTTCGGCGGACCTCAGGATGACAATGCGAAGTTTGTTCTTGAGGACGAAAAGGAAATTGAATGGCGGAGAAGCTTAGACACATTATTCCCATCGGTGGCGGTGGCTTTTACCGTGACCCCGACAATCTCGCATTAGAGAGGTACGTGCTCAAACAAAGCGGTGCTGACAACGCGCGCGTCTGCTTCATTCCCACCGCGAGCGGCGAGCCGGATCATTACGTGGCGAGCTTTTATGCGGCGTTTCTAAAACTTGGCTGCCGACCCTCTGTGCTGACGTTTTTTAAGCGCACGCCTGATCTGCGTTCGTTTTTGCTGAATCAGGATGTAATCTTTGTCGGCGGCGGCAACACGAAGAGCATGCTTGCGGTGTGGCGCGATTGGGGCGCCGGCGAGATTCTGCGTGAGGCGTGGGAATCGGGTGTGGTTCTCACCGGAGTTAGCGCCGGCGCGATCTGTTGGTTCGAACAGGGCTTGACCGATTCTTTTTCGGATAAGCTGCGGCCGTTAAACTGCCTGGGCTTTTTGCCTGGCAGTTGCTGTCCGCACTTCGACGGTGAAGTGCAGCGGCGACCGTCGTATCATCAACTCCTGGCAAACGGCGAGATCGGCGCCGGCGTGGCGATCGAAGATTGGACCGGTGTGCATTATATCGGCACGGAAATCCACAAAGTGATCGCCTCCAAGCGCGGCGCGCGCGCATACAGCATGCGCCCGGTCGCCGGCTCGGCGCAGGAAGTGCCGCTGGCGACCGAGTTTGTCGAGTAAGAACATATTGGCTCGCACTGGTCGAGGGTGATAGGGTTCAGCCAAAGGAGGCAACAACGATGGATGCAAAAACTCACGGAGCCTTTAGCTGGTGCGAGTTGATGACCAGCGATCCTGGCGCGGCGAAAAACTTTTACAGCAAGCTCTTCGGCTGGGGCTTGGAAGAGATGAACATGGGCATGCCCTACACTGTCGTCAAAGCGGCGGGGGAACATGTCGGCGGCATTATGGCGACGCCGCCCAATGCTCAAGGCATGCCGCCGATGTGGGGCTGCTACGTGACGGTCAACGACGTCGACGCCGTCGCCAAGAGCGCTGAGCAGCTCGGCGGCAAAGTCTTGGTGCCGCCGCAGGATATTCCCAACGTCGGTCGCTTCTGTTGGATTCAAGATCCGCAGGGCGCCGCCATCGGCGCGATCAAATACAGCGGCTGACGCCTTCTCATTCCACGCATCAACCAACTTGGGGGGCTCGCCCGAGCCCGCCAATCTTTAACCTCCCCCCATTCGCCACGGCTCTTTGAACTGCGCCTTCTCAATATTGAGAAAACGCGCTAGTTCGCTTCTCGCACTTGCGAAAAATATTTGGGCTTATCCCGCTAAATGCTGCGATTCTCCATGTATGCAACCTGGCATAGCCATTGCGCCATAGCCAAGTTGCGAAAGGAGGAACACTATGAAAACCGAGAGGGTCGCGATTGAGGAGCCGCGCGTCTCACGCCTGTTGTTTAGTGACACACGCTTCGGCTGGCTTTGGCTGCCGCTGCGTTTATACCTGGGCTACATGTGGTTCGAGGCGGGCTGGCATAAGTTTGTCGATCCCAAATGGATGGGCAGCGGCGAAGCGCTGTTGGAGTATTGGAAACGGGGCCTGAAAATGGCGCCCAAGCCGACGATTTCCTACGATTGGTATCGGAGCTTCATTGAATACTTGGTCAGCCTCGAGGCGCACACCTGGTTCTCCAAGCTGATTATCTTTGGTGAATTGGCGATTGCCGTTGCTTTGATTCTCGGTGCCTTCGTCGGCGTGGCGGCTTTTTTTGGCGGTTTGATGAACTGGAGCTTCATCATGGCCGGATCGGCTTCGACAAACGGCATGCTGTTCGCGATCGCCACGTGGCTGGTGCTCGCCTGGCGCAATGCCGGTTGGATCGGCCTCGATCGTTGGTTACTGACCTGGCTGGGCACGCCCTGGAAACCGGGCCACGTGTTCCACACGGGACGCGCGGCGAATGTAAGCTAGCAAAATCTGCCAAAGATGTGGGCGGCGCGCTTTTCGCCGCCCACACGGTTTGGAAGGAAAGGAGATAGGTTATGGAAGAGATCGCGGATGTTGCAGCGATATTCGATCTTGGTCGCTTGCCCGAAGGTGAATCGCCGGTTGAAAAACTGCTCAGCGAGTTCGAAGCGCACGAGTCGAAAGAAGAAAAGTCGATTGAATACTATCGTAAGGCGCTTCAGCAGATGCCCAATCCGTTGACTCGCTTCTTGATGCAGTTGATCGTCTCCGATGAAGAGAAGCATCGCGCGGTGATTCACGCCATGGTGGCGACACTCAAAGGCAGCCTGACGTGGACCAAGCCGGCGGGCAGTTTGGAAGGAACGTCCGATTTGGCTGGCATGGATGGCAAGCTTCGCGAGGTCACCGAGGAATTCATTCAACTTGAAAAGGAGGGCATTAGAGAATACAAAAATTTAAGCAAAGAGAGCAGCGGTTACTATCACGGACTTTTCAAGATCCTGCTGGATTCGATGGTCCGCGATTCTGAAAAACATGTGGAGCTGCTCGAATATCTCAAGGAGAATTTGAAAGGCCCATGAATCCCCAGGAGCCGTTCGATCCGCTGGCGGCGTTCACCGAGATCGAACGGCTCGTATCGAAAATCTATTTTCGCTTTTCACATCTCTTCATGGCGCAGCCTGAGCTGCGGGATTTTTGGTGGGAGATGGCGCGCGAAGAGGAACAGCACGCCTGCATACTGACGGCTTGTAGAGCGGTGATCGTGAACTACGACGATGCAGCGATCGATCCATCCATCAGCCGCGATAGGGCCGTTCAGCTAGAGCGACACTTGAAAGCGTTGCTTGGGCGCGGCACTCCCACGCTCAGCGTCGAAGACAGCTTTCGCGCCGCCCTCGAAATTGAAAGATCGGAAATCGACGCGATCTACAGCAAGCTCATCCATCTAGGCGGCCCGCAAATTGCCCAGACTCTGGAAAATCTCGGCGTGCCTGCCAGCGTGCAACGACAAAAACTCAAAGCGGCGTTGCGGCGCTTTTGTGCCAGCCCGGAATTGCTTTCCCTGGCGGAGCGTCTCTGAATTCCGGAAGAATTCTCGCCAGCATGACGTTGACAGGGTGGCTCTAGGTTCTTACGTTGACTGTGGTGGTGTGCGCAGAAGGTCCAATGGAATTTCGTTTCGAAAATATCATCGGCAACAGCAAAGCCATGCGCGGCGTGCTGGAGATGGTCAAGAAGGTGGCCAATACCCAGGCGACCGTGCTTATCACGGGCGACAGCGGCACGGGCAAAGAACTAATCGCCTTGGCGTTGCACGCGCACAGCGATCGTAAGGACAAGCTGTTTTTGCCGGTGAACTGCGGGGCTCTGCCGGAGACCTTGCTCGAGAGCTTGCTCTTTGGGCATTTGAAAGGATCGTTCACCGGTGCCTTTGCCAATCAGGAAGGGCTGTTTGAAAAGGCCCGAGGCGGGACGATCTTCCTCGACGAGATCGGTGAGATCCCACAGCACTTGCAGGTCAAACTGCTGCGCGCCTTGGAAGCCAAAGAAATCCTTTCGATCGGTAGCACGACGCCGCGCCACATCGACGTCCGGGTGCTGGCGGCCACCAACCGCAATCTTAAAAAAGAAGTAGAAGCGAGCCGTTTCCGCGAGGATCTTTATTATCGTCTGAACATCATGGAGATCCACATTCCGCCGCTCTGCGAGCGACCCGAGGATATCCCGCTACTGGTCGATCACCTGATCAAGAAGCACAACCCGGAGTTAAACAAACATTTCGGCGGCGCCGACGCCGACGTCGTGCGCACGCTGATGTCGCTGCCGTGGAAGGGCAATGTGCGCGAGCTGGACAATGTCATCGAGCACGCGATGATTCTCGCCGAAGGCGAGCGGCTGACGCTCAAAGATCTGCCGGCGGCGATCATCGCCACCGGTCAAAGCAACCCAGCCTTTACGTTTTGTTTGAAAGACGCGCTGCGGCAATTTGAAAAGCAGCACATTATCCGCGTCCTCGATCAGGCTGCGCAAGATCGCAAGGAAGCGGCCAAGCTGCTCGACATTAGTTTGTCTTCGCTTTACCGCAAGATCGAAGAGCTAGGGATCGAGTAAAGCCTCTCCGAAGAGCAAAAAGGGCAACCCGTGGGTTGCCCTTTTTTGTGCAGTCATTCAGTAGAGAAAAACTACCAGCGGTTGCGCCCGCCGCCGTCGCGATTACCCCGGCCACCGCCACGGTTGCCGCCGCCTCCACCAAAGCCTTCACGCTTTGCCATTGGCTTGGCCTCGTTGACCGTGAGCGTGCGGCCGTCGAGCTGCGTGCCGTTCAAGCTATCGATGGCCTTTTGCGCTTCGCCGCTCGAGCTCATCTCGACAAAGCCGAAACCGCGGGATTGTCCGGTAAATTTATCGGAAATCACGCTGGCCGATTCCACCGTGCCATGCTCCGAGAAAATTTCTTGGAGCCGATCGCCGGTCACCGAGTACGGTAATCCGCCGACGTAAAGTTTGCTACCCATGTTCTCCTCCTATGAGAGAATGTTAATGTCTTTGACCCTGAGAATTAAACTGCTAACGGCTACCGAACGTGGGGAACTTCTAGTCGGATTTTCCTTTAGATATCAGTTCGCAAGGAGAGAGACTGACAGAGGCCTTCGCTTCGTTTAGTCCTTATCAGAAGGCCATATACTGAAGAGGATGCCGGAAGTGTAAGGCCTCAAACCGGTGATGTCAATCCTCTGCCTCGGAAAGAAACTTGCAACCGTACCCCCTCTCTACCATAATACCGCGGACTCTAAGTGTTTTTAGCTGACGGAGTGACCATGAAAAAATATCTCAGCGTGCTCAGTTTCGTCGCGCTACTCGGCAGCGCAGCCGTCGTCACGGCGCAGGATCGGGTGCGCATCGGCGTGCCGCTGTTTCCCACGGTTTCTTATCCGGTGCTGATCGCGGCCGAGAAAGGCTTCTTTGAGAAGTATGGGCTCAAGGGCGAAATCATCCGCATCAACAGTGAGCCGACGACCTATCAAGCGCTTATCTCGGGCGACATCGACGCCACCTCGGGCGCGCCCACTGGCTTGGTGCAGTCCAACCTGCAGGGCGTGCCGGTGGTGTCGCTGGGCAGTTGGGACAATTACGTTTCCTACACCGTCATGTCCAAGGATAAGATCGACGACTTGTCGCAGCTGCGCGGCAAGAAGGTCGGCATCAATCGGCTTGGCGGAAAGTCTTCGTTGATCCTGCGCGTCATGCTTGAAGACGCCGGGCTCAATACTTCCAAAGACGTGACCCTGCTTCAGCTCGGCGGCTCGCAGGAACGTCTGGCGGCGCTGGTGCGCGGCGGCATCGATGCGGCGCCGGTGGATTTTGCCTTCGAGCCGAAAATGAGGCAGATGGGCTTTCATCTCGTGCCCGGCAAAAAGACCCCGTTCATGAACGGGCCGATCACAGTGACGGCGGCGTCACTGAAGGCGAACCGCGGCAAGTGGGTGCGGTTCGTTAGAGCTTATGCCGAAGCCACCCATTACATGACGGTCAATAAAGATGGCGCGCAAGAAGTGCTGAAAAAATCATCGGCAATAACGAGAAGGAAACCATCGATCACGCGTGGACTGAGATGAAAAACCGCGCTGCCGTCGATTTGGTTGCGCCCGAGGCGGCGATTGAAAACCTGGTCAAGATGATGACCTATGTCGACAAGCGCTCGGCAACGATCGATCGGAAATTGCTGACGGATTATTCGATCCTGCGGGAACTGCAGCAGAGTGGTGCGCTGCCGGGGAAGAAGTAGGAGGGGAGTGATGGGTTTCCGGCCCAAGACTCTATCACTCTAACTCGAGCGAATCCTTATGAGTGACATCACTTTTATCGACACCACGCTGCGCGACGGCCAGCAGAGCCTGTGGGCGCTCAATATGAAGACCGACGCCATGCTCGGCGCGGCCGAGGCAATGGACCGGATCGGTTTTGAGTCGCTGGAGTTTTTCGTCTCGATCTTCATCAAGAAATACATTCGCGAGCACAAGGAAAACCCTTGGGATTGGGTGCGTGAGGGCGTGAAGAAATTCCGCCGCACGCGCCTGCGCAATCACGGTGGGCTGCATGGCTCGGGCGCCATGGAGAAGCTGCCGCATGAGGCGATGAAGCTGCTCTCGGAGCGGCTGGTGCATTACGGAATCACGCTGACTCGGACGTCGAACTGTTGGAACGACTACGATGAGTTGCGGCAGGAAGTGATCGATCTGCGCAATTTGGGCATGGAGACCGTGGTCAATCTGATTTATTCAGTCTCGCCGCGCCACACCGACGAATATTACGCGCGCAAAGCGCGCGAAGCGGCGGCGATCAATCCCTATCGCATTTGCTTCAAAGACGTTGGTGGTTTGCTGACACTGGAGCGGGCGCGCACGTTGATTCCGGCGATCATGAAAAATGCCCGCACTGTGCCGGTGGAATATCACGCCCATTGCAACAACGGCTTGGCGCCGCTGTGTTATCTCGAAGCGATCAAGCATGGCATCACTTCGTTGCACACAGCGATACCGCCGCTTGCCAACGGCTCGTCGCAGCCGTCGATTCTGAATATGACCCGGAATCTGCGCGCGCTGGGCCACAAGATCACCGTTGACGAAGCGGCGGTGAAGCCCGTGGTAGAGCATTTCACGGCCGTCGCCGAGCGGGACGGCTTGGCGATCGGCAAGCCTTTCGCCTATGACGAGTCGCAGTATCTGCACCAAGTCCCGGGCGGCGTGATTTCCAACCTGCGCCATCAGCTAAAGCTCGTCGGCAAAGAAGACAAACTGCCTGAGACCCTCGAAGAGGCCGCGCGCGTGCGCGCCGATTTCGGCTACCCGATCATGGTGACGCCGCTGTCGCAGTTCGTCGTCAGTCAGGCGGCGATCAACGTTATCGTCGGCGAGCGCTACAAAGAAGTCACCGATCAGGTGATTCAATACGCCCTCGGCATCTGGGGTGAAGAAGCGAGCGAGATCATGGATGCCAACGTCAAAGATAGAGTCCTCGGCCGCCAACGCGCCAAAGATTGGCAGGGCTGGAAGGCGCCGGACCTGAGCGTGCACGAAGTGCGGCAGAAATACGGTGCCACGGTTTCGGACGAGGAGTTGTTGCTGCGGATTTACGCTGGCGGTGATGCGGTGGGCGCGTTAAGAAAGAACGGCGCGCCGAAGCCGCAGGGGAGAGGCAAGCGGTCGCTGCTAAAGTTGGTGGAAGACTTAAGCAAGAAAGAAAACAATCACATCTACATCCGTCGAGGCGATATGTTACTACGATTAGGAAGAAGCCAAGACCACGCAAAGGCGTAGCGCGGATAGCTATGCTATTCTTCGCCTCTTGTGCTCTTCGACTTCGCTCAAAAAATCCTTTTTGCGGTTAAATCTGCATCCGAACCACCTTTGCGTTCTCTGCGTTCTTTGCGGTTAAGCAATTCTTCCAAGGAGCTTTATGATCTACAACGGCCTGCGTGACTGGCTTGGCAAAGTCGACCAACTCGGCGAACTCAAAACGCTTGAAAACATCGACTGGAACCTGGAGATGGGTGCGATTGTCGATGTGCTTTATCGAGAGCATCCGCCCTATGCGCCGGTTGTTGTCTTCGACAAGATCAAGGATTACGCGCCTGGCTTCCGCACGTTGTTCGGTCATTTCGCTTCGCCGAGACGGATTGGTTTAACGTTGGGCATTACCGAGCCCTTCGATCATGTGTTGCAGTTCACGCGCATCTACCATGAGCGCATGAAGGCCTGCACTCCGCTGCGCCGCGAGGAAGTGAAAACCGGTGCGGTGCAGGAGAACGTCCAAGAGGGGAGTGCGGTCGATCTTCTAAAATTCCCATCGCCGCTGATTCATGAGAAAGACGGCGGACGTTATATCGGCACAGGACACTTGGTGATTACTAAAGATCCCGACTCGGATTGGATCAACGTCGGCACCTACCGGATCATGTCGCAGGACCGCGACACGCTGTCGATCTACATCGGGCCGGGCAAGCACGCTTTCATTCACAAACAGAAATATTTCGAGAAGAACCAGCCGATGCCGGTCAATGTCGTGCTCGCGAGTGATCCGTTGGATTGGTTCGCCGCAGCTTGCCCCGTTCCCGCAGGCACGAGCGAGTTCGACTACGCCGGAGGCCTGCGCGGCGCGCCGACCAAAGTTATTCAGAGCGACATCACTGGATTGCCGTATCCTGCTGACGCGGAAATCGTCATCGAGGGCGAAATTCGCCCAGGCGAATTCAAAGACGAGGGGTCGTTCGGCGAATGGCCGGGCTACTACGCCAGCCCGCGCAGCCCGGAGCCGTTCATTCGAGTCAAGCGAGTGCTGCACCGCAACGATCCGATTATCTCGGGCGCCAACCCGGCGCGGCCGCCGCACACGCTGACATTGCTGCGCGCGATAACGCGCTCGGCACATGTGTGGGAGGAAATGGAGAAGGCCGGCATCCCCGACGTGAAAGGCGTCTGGTCGCACGAACCGGGCCCGCGGCAGTTCACCGTGGTAGCGATCGAGCAGCGCTATCCGGGCCACGTCAAACAAGCCGGAGTGATTGCCTCACAGTGCTTCTCGGGTGGCTATCAGAATCGCTTTACCATCGTCGTCGACGATGACATCGACCCGACACGCATCGATGATGTCGTCTGGGCGCTGTCGACACGCTGCGATCCGGCGGAAGATATCGACATCCAACGACGCAGCTGGTCGAGCTCGCTCGACCCGATGATCCATCCCGACTCGGAAGTGTTTTTAAACTCGCGCGCGGTGATCGACGCCTGCCGGCCCTATGAATGGATGAACCGCTTTCCTGATGTTGCGGAAACTAGCCCGGAATTGCGTAAGAAAGTGATTGACAAACTAGGAGGGGGATTCTTCGGCTTACGGTAATTGGAAGTTGAAGATTCAGGTGATCGGAATCGTTCCGAGTCATTTTCAATTTTCAACTGTTAATTTTCAATTGCCTGGATATGCCGCCGCCTCGGGATGAAAAAAAGTCTTGTAGTCGATCCGCGTCGGAGTGAGTCCCTGCTCGTGGGCGTAGAGCGTCATCGCTTCGAGAGCCTTCACGTTCTCGCCGACATTGTATGGCCAGTAGTTGTCGCCCATGAGCTCGCGCTGCTCGGCCACGGCGGCGGCGATCCATGAGTAAGCGATGATCTGCGGGTCGGGTCCCATCAAGCGGTCGAAGGCGACGTCACGCGATTGGCGGAAGGCTTTGAGTAGCGCCACCGGCGCGTTGGGGTGGTTGTCGACGAAGGCTTGCTTGAAAGTCACAATGTGGCTGGTCGGAAAAATGCCGGTCTTGCGATAGTACTCTTGCTCTTCTTTGCGAAAATCCCTGAACAGGCGGCGGGTGCGCGGGTCGCGCGCAGTGATCGAGGGCAGCACGTTGGGGCTGATGACGGCGTCGATTTTGCCATCGACTAACATGTTATCGAGCAGATGATCCGGGTCGCCTCCGGCATCGATCTTTTCGATCTCGATGCCCGCAGCGACGCCTTCTTTTTTCGGCCGCGGCGAGCACCATTTTAGTTTCTTGATATCGACGCCGTAATAGTGCTGCAAGGCACCGCGCGCCCAGACGCCGGCGGTGTTGTCCCACTGCATGATGCCGACGCGGCGGCCTTCCAAGTCTTTCGCCGAGTCGATGCCGGCTTTGCTGTTGACGTAGATGTAGGCTTGACGGAATTTGCGATTAGGAAACGCTGGAATCGAGATGTGCTTCTCGCCCTTGGCGTAGGCGCGCACGCGCGCGGCAAAGCCACAGTCCCAGGCGTCGCATTGTTCTTCATTGGGGACGAATTCCCAATCGAAGCCATCTAGCTTAACGGTGCCGTCGGTGATCGGGATGTTGGTGTCGATGGTCGGTTCGCGGAAATAAAAGCGCAGTTCAGAGTTGGGCATGGAAGAGCTCCTTATCGATTGATGCGGAGGTTATCGCGATTCGGCGCTTCGGTTCAAACGCCCCATCAAAGAGTTTCGGGTTCCTTGTTTCGTGTTGCCCCGGGCTAAACCCGAAACTCAAAACTCGAAACGGCCGCGCATGGCGCGGCCTGCTTGACACCCGGCTTGCTGCGGGCGTACAGGGAAGAGAAAGAACCCCAACGGAGGACGATTGCTATGGCGCAAATTGAAGTCATCGATGCCGACGGACACATTACCGAAACCGATGCGCAGCTCAAAAAATACATGCCAGAAAAGTATGTGAAGCGGGTTTCCAGCTTGGCGCCCGGCGATAGCTGGGATCGTTCGCTCAGCGGCAAGCTTGGGACGCGAGCCGGAGATGCCAAGACTTGGCTGGCGGCCATGGACAAGGGCGGGGTTTCGACAGCGGTGCTCTATCCGACCAACGGCCTGAGCATTGGCTGGATTCGTGAGCCGGACGTAGCCGTGCAATACGCGCAGGCGTGGAACAATTTTTGTTCGGAAGAGTTTCAGAAAATTAGTCCGCGCTTGAAATGCGTGGCGTTGGTTTCGTTCCAGGACGTCCCGGAAGCGGTGAAGGAACTGCGCCGGGCCGTGCAAGATTTGAAGCAGGTCGGCTTGATGCTGCCTGCCGTCGGCCTGCGTCATCCCCTCGGCCACGAAAGCTATTGGCCGATCTACGAAGAAGCGGAGAAGCTAAATTGCATGGTCGGCGTGCACGCCACCGTGCGCGGGCCGCATTACTTTGCCGGCGACATGTTCGATCAGTTCATCGAGGTGCACACGTTGTCGCATTCGTTTGCGCAGATGATGCACGCCTGCAGCATGATGTTTCGCGGCGTGTTTGACCGGTTCCCCAAGCTGCGCATTGCTTTCATGGAAGCCGGCTGCAGCTGGGCGCCCTATTGGTTTGGTCGCATGAGCGAGGAGTGGGAGCTGCGCGGCGAGGTCGAGGCGCCCATGTGTAAAAGAAAGCCGCTCGATTATTTGAAGGACGGGCGCATTTATTTTCACGCGGAAGATTATGAACCGCTTATCGGGGCGGCCACTCAGGTGATGTCGCATCAGAACATTTACTACGCCTCGGACTTTCCCCACTGGGATAATGAGTTTCCGCAAAACATCGAGCACCTGGGCAAGCGCAAAGATTTGAATGACGAGGCGAAAAAGTGGTTGTTCGCAGAGACTGCGAAAAAGCTCTACAACTTGTCGTGATTCTAGAAGCCGGCCTCGGAGTCCTTCGACAAGCTCAAGACGAACGGAAACAAAGCCGTGATGGCTCAGATGAGTCCGTTCATGCTGAGCTAGTCGAAGCATTCTTTGGGTTTTAGAAAATTCGCGTAGCGAGGTGTGAAAATGGCAGCCAAACGCAAAGTCTGTGTGACCGGGCCAATGCGCATCAAGATCGTTGAAAACACCCTGCGTGATTCCGGGTGCGAGGTGGTGTTGGGCAAGCCGCAGGACGATTTTCGTAACTTTCGTTACGAGCGCAAAGAACTGATCAACCTGGTCGGCGATAGCTCGATTATCTATCCGTCGGGACGCGACTTCATCGGTGGCGACGTCATGGACTCCTGTCCCAACCTGCAAGCGGTGGTAAAGTCGAGCATTGGCATCGAGACGGTCGACGTCGATGCGGCGACGGATCTGGGGATTCTCTGCTGCAATAGCCCGACGTTGGAAAATTACCTTGGTGTCGCTGAAGCGACCATGGGGTTGATGATCGCGTTGTTCAAGCGGCTCAAGCTCAATGAAACCGTGATCCGCAATTCCGGCTGGAAGGAGCTGGAAAACCGCGGCACGCTCATGCTGGGCCGGACGGTCGGCATCATCGGCGTCGGCCGCATCGGCCAGGCGGTGGCAAAACGTCTCGACTCTTGGGGCATGAAGGTGCTCGGTTACGATCCTTACGTGAAACAAGAGACCGTGGCGTCGCTGGGCATCAAGATGGTCGGCTTGGAGGAGCTACTGAAAAACTCCGATGCGGTGACTATCCACGTTGTCTTGACGCGCGAAACCCGCGGTATGATCGGCATGCGCGAGCTAAAAATGATGAAGCCGACGGCGTTTATCATCAACACGTCGCGCGGTCCGGCGATCAAAGAGCACGAGCTGATCGCAGCGCTGAACGACAACGTGATCGCCGGCGCAGCCCTCGATGTGTTCGAGCAGGAGCCACTACCCAAGACGAGTCGCTTGCACAAGATCGATCCTCTGAAGCTGATTTTGACGCCGCACAACATCGGCGCTAACCCTGGTTCCGGTGAAGCGGGGCAGACCATGGCGGCGCAGAGTATCTTGCAGATTCTCGATGGCAAAGTGCCGGACACCGTGGTCAATCCGGATGCGATCCCGCTTTGGAAAGAGCGGTTTTGGTCTTGAAAAATTTCTCGCGCAAAGGCGCAAAGAACGCAAAGAGAGCGTTAAGCCGCTACTTGGTCACGAATGACAACGCGATCCTGGAAGAAGCCTATCAGACCTTTCGCGGCATGTTTCCACGCGTGCCCTACGTTACTGAAGAGATGATCAAGTCGAGTTTGGTGTACTCGGAGCACCCCAAAGCCGCCGGTGCCAATCCGCAGGACTTTTTCGATCAGCGCTACTTGAAGGCAGCCAAGCAGCCTTCTTTGACAGAGCACAATTGAGGAGTTAAAAGGGCGACTAGAGCCAAAACTATGAATCAAATAAAACCGTTGGTTTTTTGGACTTCGCTGTTACTGTTCTCTTTTGCACTGACCCTACCAGCACCGGCAGCCACCGCGCCCGACAAACTCGTCGGCATTCATTCTTCCCGCGTTATGTCACAGTCCTTCCCCTGGGTGGCTCAGGAGGCAGGGCTGTTTAAGAAATACAATCTCGATTTCAATCTAGTGTTCATCTCGTCGTCGAGCATCGTCACGGCGGCGCTGCTGGGCGGCGACGCTGAGATGACCGTCACCGGTGGCATCGGCAATGTCGCTGCCTTCGTGAAAGGTTCCACGGACATCGTTTTCACCGGCGGCGTCAAGAACGTCATGACCCAGACGCTGGTGGCCGGCGGCAACATCAAAAAGCCGGAGGACCTCCGGGGTAAGCGCATCGCGGTGAGCCGAATTGGCGGCAACTCTCACTACTTCACGATCCAGGCGCTGCGCCGCTACGGTATGGAACCCAACCGCGACTATAGCTTTCTCCAGACCGGCGGCGACCCCGAGACGCTCACCGCGCTTTTGAGCGGTTCGTTGGAAGTCGCCAATCTGACGCCGCCCACCGATGCGCAAGCGATCGCCAAAGGCTACCATTACGTGGTGTACGGTCCCGATCTAAAAATTCCATACTCAGCGACGGCGTTTGTCACCAAGCGCTCGGTCATCGCCAAGCGGCCGCAGGTAATCGGCAGCTTCATGCGCGCCATGGCGGAGGCTTCGAAGATCGTGCATACCGACCGCGACTTCTGGTTCAAAGTCCTGGGCAAATACCTGCGCCTCACCGATCGCAGCGTGCTCGACTCTGCCTATAACGCTGAAATCAAAGCGTTGGAGCCGCGCCTGCAGCTCAAAATGGAATCGCTGCAAGCGATTCTCGACGAGTTGGCTCCTACCGATCCCAAAGCCAAGAACGTCAGAGCGCAAGACATGGTCGACACTCGCTATCTCGAGGAGATGAACAAGAGCGGCTTCATGGACCAGTTGTGGGGTAAGAAATGATGCGGCGAATCCGATTTGCGCTGGTTCTCGCGATTTCACTAACGGCTGCGAGTGCATGGGCAGCCGACAAGTTCACGACTATCTATTCCGCCCGAGTCATGGCCCAAGCGCTGCCATGGATCGCCGAAGAAGCCAAGCTCTTCCAGAAGTACAATCTTGACCACAATCTGGTTTTCATCGCGTCGTCGAGCATTGTCACGGCGGCCCTGCTCGGCGGTGATCCTGATATGACCATGACCGGCGGCGTCGGCAACGTGATCGCCTTCGCGCGCGGCTCGTCCGAGATCGTCTACATTGGCAGTGCGAAAAATTCGATGACGCAGAACATCATCGCCGGCGGCAATCTGAAGCGCCCGGAGGATTTGCGGGGAAAACGGATCGCGGTGAGCCGCATCGGCAGCAACTCGCATTACTTCACGATTCAGGCGCTGCGCCGCCATGGCCTGGAACCTAATCGCGACTACACGTTTTTGCAGTCCGGCGGCGATCCGGAGTCGCTCACGGCGCTGCTCAGCGGCAACATCGAAGTTGCCTCGCTAACGCCGCCCACGGACGTGCAAGCCTTGGCCAAAGGGTATCACTACGTCATCTACGGTCCCGATCTGAAAATTCCCTACGCTGCCACCTCGTTTGTCACCAAGCGTTCGACGATCGCGCGCAAGCCACAGGCGATGGCGCGGTACATGAAGGCGATGGCCGAAGCCGTGAAGATCATGCACACGGACAAAGAGTTCGTCTACAAGGTTTTAGGTAAACAGCTTCGGCTCAACGATCGCGCGATTCTGGAGTCGGCCTACAATGCCGAGATCAAAGTGATGGAGCCGCGCCTGGCGCTCAAAGCGGAAGCTTTTCAGGCGATTCTCGACGAGGTCGCGCAGACGGAGCCCAAAGCCAAAGGCGTTAAACCGCAGGAGCTCATGGACACGCGCTTTTTAACCGACATGGAAAAGAGTGGCTTTTTCGATCAGCTTTGGGCTAAAAGATAGGAAATTAACCAACTCTCATAAGGAGGAAGCCATGGATGAATTGATTATTTCGTCTGACTCACACGTGATCGAGCCGCCCGATCTTTGGGAAAAGGGTATGCCGGCTGCGCTGCGCGACCGCGCGCCGAAAGTCTATTTCGATGAAAAGCGCGACGCCTGGATGTTTGGCGCGGAAGGGGTTCCCGAGCAGGCGGTGGGCGCATTGTTTATGGCCGGCAACAAGCCGGAGGATCGCGAGCGCTTTCGTAAAGAAGGTTTCAAGTTGGCGCGCCCAGGGGGGTGGGATCCGATCGCGCGCAAGGCAGACATGGCCACCGACGGCGTCTGCGCCGAAGTGCTTTATCCGAGCTTGGGGCTGGCGCTCTATTGCATAAACGACGCGGCGTTTCAGGAAGAGATCTTCCGCGCTTTCAATAATTGGATGATCGACTACTGCAGTAAAGTGCCGGATCGGCTCTACGGCGTCGGACTGATTTCGATGTACAACATCGATCACGCGATTGCTGAAATGGAACGCTGCAAAAAAGCCGGCATGGTCGGGACCATGATCTGGCAGGTGCCCGACGCCAAGCTGCCGTTTACCTCGGACCATTATGAGCGTTTCTGGGCGGCATCGGCGGCCAACGAGATGCCAGTTCACCTGCACATCCTTACCGGCTTTGGCGATAGCATGCACCGGCAGACCGCCCAGGGCATCCAGCGCCCGCGCATCGGTGTCGATCAAACCCGTGAGATCGAGACCGCGCTGTTCGATATTATTTTCACCGGTGTGCTCAAGCGCTATCCCAAGCTCAAAGTCGTGTCGGTGGAAAACGAAGTCGGCTGGATGCCGTTCTGGATCGGCCAGTGCGACAAGAACTTCAAGCGCCATCGCCATGCGCAGAATTTGCCGATCGACCGGCTGCCCAGCGAATATTTCTACGAACAGGTCTTTTCGACCTTCTTCAACGATCATGTGGGCGGCAAAATGTTCTCCTGGTGGGGCGCCGATAATTGCATGTGGTCCAACGACTACCCGCATCAGAACTCGACCTGGCCGAACTCACGGCAAGTCATCGAGCGCGACATGGTCGACGTGAAGCCGGCGGATCGTAGAAAGCTGCTGTTCACCAATTGTGAGAAGCTCTACAACTTGAAAGTGCCGGCGTCGCTGCCGGTGGCGGCTTAGTTGGGATAGTTTCGAGTTGCGGGTTTTGAGTTTCGAGTCCATCCGAGTTCCTTCCCCCGCCTCGGGGGAAGGTTAGGATGGGGGCTGCTCTGCCAACGACGATGAGGCGGCAGGGAGAGAATCGGGCTCTCGTGCGAGAGAGTATTTTCAGGAGGCACTATGGAGTTGAGCGAAGCCATCAAAGTCTTAGATTCCGACGCCCATGCGCGCGATCTCGACAACGACATTCGGCCTTACTTGCCGGAGCCCTACAAGAGTCAAAGGTCGTCGTTTATTCCCAGCGAACACTACGATCGCAATCTCGGCGGCACCTTGGGGCAGTCTGGCGCCAAGGTCGAAGATCGCTTGCGGGCGATGGACTTGCAGCAGATCGACACCGCGGTGATGTTTCCGACGAGTGGTCTCGGCGTTGGCCGGGTGCGTGATCCTAAATTTCAAATCGCCTTGTGCCGCGCCTATAACGATTTTATTTCGGATTACTGCAAAGCTTCGCCGCGTTTGAAAGCCGTGGCGAATTTGCCGGTGGCCGATCCGGCGGAGTGCGCCAAGGAATTGAATCGCGCGGTGACCAAGCTTGGTCTGTGCGGTGGCATGCTGGCGGCGCAGGCGCATCGCAAGAACTTCGGCAATCCGGAATATTATCCGCTCTACGAAGAAGCGCAGCGCTTGAATACGTCACTCTCGATCCACGCCTTCGGCGGCGATGAACCGGGCAGCGAAGTGTTCGATCAGTTCATTTCTCTGCACACCTGCGGCCATCCCTTTCCGGTGCTGCGGCAGCTTACCGGCATGGTCTTCGGCGGCATCCCGGAAATGTTTCCCAAGCTGAGAATCGGCTACCTCGAAGTCGGCTGCGGCTGGCTGCCGTACTGGGCGGAGCGCATGGACGAGGAGTGGGAGAAGCGCGGCAAAGTCGAAGCGCCGCTGTGCAAGAAAAAACCGAGCGAATATCTGTTCAGCGAGTACAGCTATTATGGCTGCGAGCCGGAAGAGAAGATGATCAGTTACGTTGCCAAAGAGGTCGGCTCGAAAACCTTGATGTACGCGTCGGACTATCCGCACTGGGATATGAGCTGGCCGGAGTCGGCGACGATTCTGTGGGAGCGCGACGATATTTCGCTGGATGTGAAGAAGGACCTGCTGCTGAATAACGCCAAACGATTTTACAACATTTGACCTAGGGGCTTTAAGAAGCACGCGAGGAACCTTGCAGCATGGCGGGGTTCCGCGTTGCTTTTTTGCGCGTGCCTGGCGTAGATTAAGGCGCGTTCTGACCGTACCAAACAAGCGCAAACCTCGAGAGGAGACGAGCATGATTCAAACCAAGGGATTGACCGGCGCGCAGAGCATGCTGCGCGTGCTGGGCAAAATGGGAGTTGAGAAGATTTTTGCGTCGCCGGGATCGGAATGGTCGCCGCTCTGGGAAGCGTTGGCGGAGCCTGGCGTCGAAGGCATGCCGCAATATTACAGCACGCGCCATGAAGAGATCGCCGTTGGCATGGCGAGCGGCTACGCCAAGTCAACCGGCAAATTGCCGGCGGTGGTCATTCACACGACGGTCGGCGCGTTGCACGCGACGATGGCGATGCGCGCCGCGCTGCATGAACAAATTCCCATGGTTGTGTTCGCCGGCGAGTCCATTGGCTTCGGCGAAGACGAAGGCCCCGACGTAGGGGGCCAATGGCAAGGCCATTTGGGCGACATGGGCGGGCCGGCGAAGTTGGTTGATCACACCGTCAAGTGGAGCTTCGGCGTCAACACCAAGTCGATCGTGCCGTCCACGGTGCAGCGTGCCTGCCGCCTCGCCATGGCTGGACCGCGCGGCCCGGTGTTTGTGTCAATGCCGATGGAATATCTGTTCGATACGATGACGAAGGATGTGCCGTCGGATCTCGGCAGCTCGCCTCTGGCCATGGCTGATCCGCACGGCGTTGAGGAACTCGCCATTATGCTGGCGGGCGCCAGTCATCCGGTGATCATCGCCGAAGACGCCGGCAGGACGCAAAAGAGTGTGAATCTTTTGGTCGAGATTGCCGAGCTGCTCGGCTGCCCGGTGGCTGAGACGCGCAGCACCGGTGTGATCAATGTTCCGCGCACCCACCCACTGCACAGCGGCTATGATGCCGCCGAAGCGGTGCAGGGCGCCGATGTGATTTTCCTGTGCTCGGTGATCGCGCCGTGGCATCCGGCCTCGATCACGCCCTCAAAGGGTGCCAAGGTCGTCATGCTCGATGAAAACCCGCTGCGCAGTCAGATTCCTTATTATGGCTATCAATGCGATCTGTGCTTGACGGGCGAAGTGGAGTCGTCGCTGGAGCATTTGTTGGCGGCATTGAAAAAGAAAGTCACCAACGGCGATCCGGCACGTGCCAAGCGCGCTGAAGAACTGAAAGCTAAGAACGACGCGCGCCGCAAGAAATGGCGTGAAGAAGCCATGGCCTTGGCCAACACCAAACCGATGGATCAACGCTGGGTAGCGCACGAAATCAGCCAGGCGCTGCCCAAGGATGCGATGGTCGTGGAAGAGACGATCACGCATCGTCTCGCAGTGCACCGGTACTTCGACAACCTAACGCCGGGCTCGTTTTTCAACGGCTGCATCGGCGGTCTGGGCACAGGCTTAGCGACGGCGCTTGGCGTGAAGGCTGCCAATCCGAAGCGCCCCGTGATTTGCCTGATTGGCGACGGCTCATTTAACTATGATCCCTCACCCGCCGCCTTCGGCGCCGCCCAGGAACACAACCTGCCGTTTCTGACGATCATGTTTAACAACCAGGGTTATCTCTCGCAGAAATCCGGCATCCCGAAATACTATCCCAATGGCTGGGCGGTGAAGTCCGGCAATTTCTCCGGCCTGCACATTACGCCGTGCCCGGAATATTCGCAGATGATCAAAGCCTGGGACGGCTATGGCGAGAAAGTCGAAGAGCCCGGCGAAGTGCGCAAAGCCGTCGAGCGCGGCCTGCGCGCGATCGCTGGGGGCCAATCGGCGCTGATCGACATTCGCCTGCGCACCGTCGAAAACACCCAGGGCCGCGGCGAAGGATAAGTTCCGGTATCGTTAATGCAAGGGCGGCCCCCGGTGGCCGCCAGGGCTGTAAAATCATCAGCCTCCCCAACCGCGCCGGCAAATCTCCCCTAACCCCTCTTTTCCAAAGAGAGGAACTCGGAGTCAGCCTGAATCTGTCCCCCTTTGAAAAAGGGGGACAGAGGGGGATTTTTTTCGCGTTCCCCCGGCAAAGATGGGCAAAGAGGATTTATCTTGAATCGGATGGCCGTCCGGTTTAAGGTAAGTCCTCTTTGCGTTTCAAGGATGTGACCGCAGAATGTCGAGGTAAGTCATGGGCAGCAGCTTTCATGATCAACTAGTCGCCACCCGCGACAAGAAGCACAGTAAGAACCACCCGTTCTTCGAGCTCTGGGCGCAGGGCAAGCTGACGAAGTCGCAGATGGCTTTCTATTGCACGCAGCATTTTCATTTCGTCGCGCAGTTTCTCAACTGGCTCGCCTACCAGGGCGCACAGATCGAACAGCGCGACGTAAAGAATTATCTGTTTGAGAATCTCGGCGACGAGGAGAATCCGGACGATCGTCATTTGGACATGCTTAAGGACTTCGTCGCTGCCTGCGGTGTCGACCGCAACAGTGTCGAGAGCACGATCGTGCTTGGCGGCACCGATGCTCTGCAATGCTGGGGCTGGCGCATGGTTTATCAGCAGCCCTGGCAGACAGCGCTGGCGGGCATGTTTATCGGGCTAGAGTCGCAATTCCTAGACATCTGCAAAAAAATCGTGCCGGCGCTGCACAAGCATTACGGTTTCGCTGTGAAGGCGCGGGAGATTCGCTTCTTTGAAGAACACATCTACGCCGATGAAATCCACGGCTCGAAGGGCTTCGCGATCGTCGAAAAGTATTGCACCACGCCCGAGCTGCAAGCGCAGGCGTTGAAAACCGTCGAAGCCGCAACGATTCGGCGCTGGCGTTACATGAACAACATCTACTGGTACGCGCTGCACGGCAAGGAGGACGACACGCCGACGCTTTGAAGCCGCCAAACTCTTGCATATTTCTTGACAGGACCCTACACTCGGGTCAGTGATTTTTTGTTGGACCCACCGAGAGTGATCAAGCCACAAACGCTCAAGACCGAACGTCTACGACTCCGAAAAGTCAAACTCTCCGACGCCGAGGCGATCTTTCGCCAATACGCCCAAGACCCTGAAGTGACGCGCTACGTCAGTTGGCGCGCGCACCAGAGCCTCGATGAAACCCGCGAATACGTGCGCATGTGTTTGCTCGCCTGGGATGTCGGCAAGGCCTACCATTGGGCGATCGAGCGGCTTGAAGACAAGCAAGTTATCGGCATGATCATCACCCGCGTCAACGGCGAAAAATGGGAGTTGGGCTTCGTGCTGGCGCGCGGCCACTGGGGCCAAGGCTACATGACCGAAGCGGTCAAGGGACTGATCGCTTGGGCCTTCAAACAAAAAGATGTCTACCGAGTCTGGGCGGTGTGCGACGTCGACAATGCCGCGTCAGCCCGCGTCATGGAAAAGTCCGGCATGCAGCGCGAAGGCGTCCTGCGCCGCTGGTCAGTGCACCCCAATATCAGTCCCGAGCCGCGCGATTCCTACTGCTACGCGATTGTGAAATGAGAGTCTTGCCTGAGTGCCAACAAAGCAAGCTACGTTCCTTGAAGCCGTGGTCAAACTAAGAATTCCTCAGCGGGACGAAGAACGCGATCGGAGCGAAAACGTTGAGCTGCGATTCCTCGACAATTGCGAGACTCGATCCCACACCGCTTGCCAAACGGCAGCTAACTAAATCCCAGGGTCCTATCGCCGGTTCGTGCTAGCTAACTGACTCTATCCTGGAGAGGTTGCGGACTTGCGCAATTGCGCAAGTCCGCAACCCCATACCCGCTGATCTGCGGATAGGGTTTCTGATCAAGCAAAAAACCGTAGATTGCGTAGTTGCGCAACTACGCAACATGTGACCGCAGGGTGCACCGGAATTTTTAATTTATGAACCCATTTCGATACGCGAAGGCAATAACGATTGGGACAAGTTCGGGATGCGCGTGCTCGGAGTGCGTGGGAGCCGGCAGCGTGTTTACCCGCGACACGCGGCAATTAACAAAGAGAAGATGCGCCGCTGGTCGGCGCGTTTGGGTGCTAGCACCTCCGGGTGCCATTGCACGCCGAGCACGAAGGCGTGGTTGGTGCTCTCGACCGCCTCCGTCAAGCCGTCAAGGGCTTGCGCGCTAACAAGCAAATTCTTACCCGCGTTTTTTATTGCTTGGTGATGGGTGGTGTTGACTTCGACGACGCGGCGAGTGACGGCCCTTGCTAGGAGCGTTTTAGCTGTGACCAGAATACTGTGGCCACCGCGTTCTTTCATTTTGCTTTGCCGATGCGAGACCGCGTTTGGCACCTGGGTGGCGATGTCTTGGTACAATGAGCCACCCAGGACGACGTTGATCGCTTGCGCGCCGCCGCAGATGCCGAGAATCGGCAAGTCTCGGCGCAGAGCGCGAAGAATCAGCTCCAGTTCAAATTCGGTTCGCTCTGGAATGATGTCGCCTAACTTTGCAATAGGCTTTTCGCCGTAATGCCGGGGGTGGATGTCGAAGTCGCCGCCGCTGATGATCAGGCCGTCGATTCGATCCAGCGAATGATCGAGGTTCTTGGTGGATTTGCCGGGCGGCAAAATCAGCGGCACACCGCCGGCTCGTTCCACTTCGCGGCAGTAGCGGTGGTGCAGAAAAACCGTCGGTTCACGGAACGGCGTCGCATCTGCCCAATCGGCGGTGATACCGATGATCGGCGCGCCGCTCATGAGTTTTTTTTGTAGAGCTTTTTGTAGATGCGGTGGTTGCGCATGACCAGTTTTACATAGCCGCGGGTTTCGATGTACGGGATGCGCTCGACAAACTCTTCGATATCGTCGGTGACGATCTCACGCTCCCAACGGTCCACGGCGCCTTCGCCGGCGTTGTAGGCGGCGATGGCTTTGTACCAATTGTTCGAGTAGCGCTGCAAAAGATCTCTCAGGTACTGCATGCCGAGAGTCAGATTGGTTTCCGGCTCGAAGAGTTTTTCATTCGACGGTGGTTCAAGCCCGATCTCCTTAGCCACTCGCGCCGCAGTAGACGGCAGCAACTGCATCAAACCCAACGCAAATACCGGCGAGCGGGCCCGCGCGTCGAACAGGCTTTCCTGGCGAATCAACGACAAAACCAGAAAGGGGTCGATTTCCCGTTCCTGAGCTTTCTTTTGAATCGCGCTCCAATAGGCGAGCGGGAAGCGGAAACGATCGCGATCTTCCACCGAACCCGGCAGTTGGTTGGCGATCGTCAGGCTGCGGCCGTAGGCTTGGCCGCGGAAATACTCGCGCATCAATACCGGCCGCAGGCGCGCATGTTTGCGCGATAGGCGTTCGACCTCGTCGAGCTCGGCGACCGCCAAGCGGTGCAGTGACAGAGACAAAAGCTCGCGCGCTCGATTGAAATGAAAATTTACCTCGGGCGTGATCGGCGGGTCGGCCTCCATCGTTGTCGACGTGGAGATAGCCCTTGCCTCCGAAGGCGGCAAGCCAAGCCGCTGCTGGGACAAGGCCTGATAGTACGATTCTTCTCCGCCGTTGATGATACGCCGGTGCAGCTGGCGCGCGGTTTCCTGGTCATTTAGTTTTTCCGCTGAGCGCGCTTGCCAGTAGAGTGCGGCAGTGCGAAACGAGCTGTCGCCCGTTTGACTCAACGAGGCAAAGGTCGTCTGCGCCTGCGGCCAGTCGGCGGCACGGTAGTAAAGCCATGCCAGCCGCCAGAGGGCATCGCTGCGCAAATTGCTCTTGGGAAACTGCTTAGGCACGCTGGTGTAATATTGAATCGCCAGCTCCCTGTTGCCGAAATATTCGTAGATGTCGCCCAGCGCAAAGTGCGCGCGGTCGATGTAGCTACTCTTGGGAAAGCGGTCGATCACCGCTTTGAAATATTCCAGCGCCTGGGCGTTGTCATGACGATTCCACAGGATCTGCGCCGCCTGGTAAAGCGCCCGCGGCGCTTCCGCTGCTTCGGGGTAGTCGCGGGCAATCTGTTCGAGCAGCGGAATCGCTTCATTGCGTTTGACGATCGACATGTACAAGGCGGCCAGTTTGACCAGCAGACGCAGGCGGAACTCGCCATCGGGATTGTTGGCAAGAAGCCGTTTATAAAGATTTTCGGCTTCGCCGTGCTGCGCTTCGCGCGCTAGACGGTCAGCTTCATCGGCGATGGCGGTCGGGGTGCTGAGTGCAAACTGCTCAGGATAGCGCTCGCGCAGCCGGCTCTGTTCGCGGCGCGCCGCGTCGGTCCAGCGCGAATTGGGATAGCCTGCGCGCAGGTCGCGGTACAGCGCAAATGCCTGCTGCGGCTCGCCAAGGTTGTCTTGGAGCTGGGCTTCGAGCAGCAGCGCTTCCTGGAGAATTTCGTTCTTGGCATTTTTATTCGCGCGCAGGGCGCGCAGGCTGGCAAGCGCCTGACGGTGTTTCTTTTCCGCCAGGTCAATTTTGATTAGCTGCAGCTCCGCTTGCGCGTACCAGAGGCTTTGCGGGTACTGCTGGCGCAGCTGCAGTGCATAGCTACGAGCCTGATCCCAATTCTTTTCGCCAAAAGCGATGGCCGACAAATAGCGCAGACTATAGTCGGCCAGGGTAAACTTGGGGTCGACGGCCTTTTGCAACAATTCTTTGGCGCGCGCGGACTTGCCCGTGGTGTGCAAGGCGTAGCCGCTGGAAAAGAATTCTTTCGGAGAAAGCTCTTGAGCCGGTATGCGAGGTGTCCACCCGAAAAACAGCAGAGCGGCGAGAAATATCGGCCCCGAGAGGTTCATGGATGGGAAAATTGTAACGGACGCGCACGCCGTATTCAACCAATAAGTTTCCCAACATGTTGTGTTTTCTGGGGATGAACGTTATGTTTTTCGCACGTTTACGCCGCTGGCAGGAGTGTTTTGCGGCCGTTGCGGTCGTGCGCAGGAGGCTTCCTTAGGTGAAGATAGAAGGCACTTACACGTTTAGTGCGCCACGCGATCGCGTTTGGCAGGTGCTGCTCGATCCGAAGATCATTGGGCAGTGCATGCCCGGCTGCGAGAGCATGAATGAGATTGGTCCGGACGAATATGAAGCGGTGATGAAGGTGGGAGTGGCCTCGGTCAAAGGAACCTACAAAGGCAAAGTCGCCATCAAAGATAAACAGCCGCCGTCGCACTATGTGCTGAGCGGTTCCGGCTCCGGCGGTCCGGGTTTCATGCAGGGCGATGTGGCCATCGATCTCGAAGAAGCCAATGGCCAGACATTGCTCAAATACAGCACCGATGCCAAGGTTGGCGGGCTGATTGCCAGCGTCGGGCAAAGAATGCTCAACGGCGTGGCCAAGATGATGGTCGATCAGTTTTTTAAGAAGATGGAGAGTTTTGTTTAATCGAACGCGCCGGACCCTTGCCTTTCATGTCATCAGCTCCTCTCGTCAGTGTCATTATTCCAACCTACAATCGTTGGCCCTGGGTGGGTGAGGCGATTGATTCAGTTTTACGTCAAACTTTTGCCGATTTTGAATTGATCGTGGTGGATGACGGTTCCACCGATGAGACCGAGTCGCGTCTCGCGCACTACGGGACCAGGGTGCAGGTGATTAGCCAAGTTAAGGGTGGGGTGTCATCGGCGCGCAATCGGGGTGTCCGCGCATCGCGGGGAAAGTATCTGGCATTTCTCGATTCCGATGACATTTGGTTGCCGCGCAAGCTTGAGCAGCAAATCGCCTTTATGGAGAGCCATCGCGAATACAACATCTGCCAGACCGAGGAAATCTGGATGCGTGATGGGGTGCGGGTCAATCCCAGAAACATTCACCGTAAACCGTCGGGTGATATTTTTCGCGCCAGTCTCGATCTCTGCCTCGTCAGCCCCTCTGCGGCGATGCTGACGCGGGAGTTGTTCGATCGAGTGGGCGGCTTCGATGAGAACCTGCCGGTTTGTGAAGATTACGATTTGTGGCTGCGCATCGCCGTTGACCAAGAGGTTGGTTTGCTGCCGGAGCCGTTGATCGTCAAGCGCGGCGGCCACGCCGATCAATTGTCCCATGCGCTTTGGGGCATGGACCGCTTCCGCGTTGCGGCGTTGCAAAAGCTCCTGCGCGGTCATCTGCCGCTGCAAAAGCGCGCTTGGGCATTTGCCGTGTTGCAGCGCAAGGTCAGGGTCTTGACTCAGGGGGCGCGCAAGCGAGGCAGGTTCGCCGAAGCTGCGGAATATGAAGCGATGCCGTTGGAGTTTTGCAAGGAGCCGCTCGATGTCGGAAGCGCTGGTGCGCCAGTTTGCCCAGGAGAAAGCGTTTCATCCACAGACGCTTGAGCGCTGGTTGACTTGGGAGGCGACGGATCGCGACGCCTTGTGGCGGCTGGTCTCGGCGTTGAAGCCCAGCGAGAACCATCTGCGCGATTTGATGGACTGGCTGGAAGAGATCGCGCTGCGCGACGACCGCAGGGGTTACGAGGTTCTCGCTGATAAATCGATTGGCGATATCGAGACCGACCCGCGTTTGGGGCGGGCTGACAAGTTCAAACGGATAAAAGAGCAGCTGCGGCGCTGGCGCTTCCCACGGTTGGCGGAGATCGAAGATGGCATCCAAAAGCGACTAAAGGAGCTGAAGCTGCAGCCGGAAATCCAGCTCTCAGTGCCGCCAGGTTTGGAAGGCGGCCGTTTGCAGATTCAGTTCAGCGCGGGCAGTTACGACGAGCTCAAGCGTTTGAGCCATAAGCTAGAGCAGAGCCTCGAACAGGATGCCGTGCGTCAAGTCTTTGACTTGTTGGCCGGCCGTTCAGCGAAGTAACGATGCAACTATTTCAACCCGAAGAGATTGTCGTCGAAGAGGGCTCGCAGTCGAGCCTTGTCTACGAAAATTTACGCAGGGCCTTGCCCGACGCGAAGTTTAAGATCGTCGATTGCGTAGATGCCAAGCAAAGCGATGGCGGGTTGCGCGACGGGTTCGGTGCGGCGAAAAAAACCCTGACACTGGCCCGGCACCGCGGTGAGTTTTTGAAGAAGTGTCCGGGCAGTGAGGGACAAGTCTGTTGCAACTATTTCGTGATCAATTTCGCCAGCAATTGCCCGATGGACTGTAGCTATTGCTACCTGCAGGATTATCTTGCCGACAATGCCGCACTGACCGTCTTTAGCAACGTCGATGATTTGCTGACCGAAGCTGACGAGATGCTAAGTAAACACCGACGCTATTTCTTTCGCATTGGCACGGGCGAGATCACGGATAGCTTGGCATTGGAGCCCTACATCGGCTTTGCCCGCGCGGTGGTGCCGTTTTTTGCCGAGCAGCCCAATGTTCTGCTGGAGCTAAAGACCAAGAGCGATTGTGTCGACGGCTTGCTCGATATCGATCCGAAAGAGCATGTCGTGGTCTCGTGGTCGATGAACCCACAGAGAGTGATCGATCAAGATGAGCACGGCACGGCGTCGCTCAGCGCTCGCTTGGCTGCCGCGCGGCGCTGTCAAAGCGCCGGCTATCGTTTGGGCTTTCACTTCGACCCGATCATCGAATACCCGGGCTGGGAAGACGACTATCGGGATATGATCGAGCAGACTTTCGCGGCGGTCGATTGGCGGCGTATTGCCTGGCTCAGCATGGGCGTGTTGCGCGACACGCCGGCTCTAAAGCGCGTCATGCGCCAGCGTTTTCCGAAGACTCAATTGCTCACGGGTGAACAGGTTCTCTGTCCCGATGGCAAGCTGCGCTATTTTCAGCCGCTACGCGTTGAGATGTATCGTAAGATGCTCGGGTGGATTCGTCCTTTGGCACCGACTACGAAAGCTTATCTTTGCATGGAATCCAGCGAAGTTTGGCAGCAGGTTTTCGGTTTTGCGCCGAGCTGTGAAAAAGAGCTGGCAGGGCAGCTGGCCAATTTTGGAATTTAGATTTTGGATTTTCCGATTGAAGCCAGAAAGAGCGATCTGTGGTTGAGCGACAATCCAAAACCCAAAATCGAAAATCCAAAATGAGCGCGGAGAGCGCCATCGGGGTTTTCGATTCCGGCATAGGCGGTCTGACGGTGTTGCACCAGATCATCGAAGCACTGCCGAACGAAAATACCGTTTACTTGGGCGACACCGCGCGCGCGCCCTACGGCAGCAAATCGACCGAAACCGTGCTGCGCTATTCGTTTGAAAACAGTGAATTCCTCGCCGAAAAGGGCGTCAAAATGATTGTCGTGGCGTGCAACACGTCAACCGCCATTGCGCTCGAGCGGCTGCGCACTGCATTGACGCTGCCCATCATTGGCGTGATCGAGCCAGGCGTGCGGCGCGCGGTCGCCAGCAGCAAAAACAAGAAGGTCGGTGTGATTGGCACCGAGGCGACGATTCAAAGCGGCGCCTATACGCGGGCTTTGAAGGCGGCGGAGCCCGGCATCGAAGTGTACAGCCGCGCTTGTCCGTTGTTTGTGCCGCTAGTCGAAGAAGGGTGGACCGATAACGCGGTCGTGGAAATGACCGTGCGAGCTTACCTCGGTAGCCTGAAGCAAAGCGGCATCGATACATTGATTCTGGGCTGCACGCATTACCCGTTGCTTAAGAAAGCGATTCGCAAGTACCTGGGCAAAAAGGTGCGGCTGGTTGACTCCGCCGAGGAAACGGCAAAAGAGGTGCAGGCGACCCTGAAGAAGTTGTCCCTCGCCAAAGGTGCTGGCAGAGCAAGCCACGGCTTCTTTGTGACCGATGCTCCGGAGCGGTTTATTAAGGTCGGGCGCCGTTTTTTGGGCGATAAAGTGGAGTCGGCCGTGCGCATCGAGCGCTAATTTGGCCAATTTCATTCTCGCTTGGTATCCTGTAGAATAATCGCAAATCTTCTAATACTTTGCGCGTGTCCTACGAAACCAAGCGGCAGGCGCAGGGAGCTGGGCAAAGCATGCTAGCTGTCATTAAGAAAATCTTTGGCACAAAGAATGAACGCGAGGTTAAGCGGATCCGGCCCTACGTCGGTGACGTGAATAAGCTCGAAGCAGAGCTCCAGCAGCTCAGCGACGAAGCATTGGCGGCCAAGACAGCTGAATTCAAAAAGAGTATCGTCGATGCCACCGCGGAATTACGCAGTGCGCTGGAGGAGCTGCAGCAGGAGGCGCAGGGCGGCGACGCCGAGCGGCGCGAGGAGCTGAAAGCCCAAATCGAAGAAGCCGACAAAGCGCTGCGTGAAGCAGAGAACGATTGCCTGGAAGAACTGCTGCCGCAGGCGTTTGCGGCGGTGCGTGAGGCGTCACGCCGGACCATTGGGCTGCGCCATTTCGATGTGCAGTTGATCGGCGGCACGGTGCTGCACGAGGGTAAAATCGCCGAGATGAAAACCGGCGAAGGTAAAACCCTGGTGGCAACGCTGCCGCTCTATCTGAACGCGCTCACCGGCCGCGGTGTCCATTTGATCACGGTCAACGACTATCTGGCACGCCGTGACGTACAATGGATGGGGCCGATCTATCACAAGCTAGGCTTGAGTGTTGCCTCCATTGTCCATGAAGCGAGCTATCTGTTCGACCCGACGTTTCTCACTAAGGATTATCGCTATTTGAATCTGCGGTCGATCTCGCGCCAAGAAGCCTATCGCGCCGATATTACCTACGGCACAAACAATGAATTCGGCTTCGACTACCTGCGCGACAACATGAAGTTCTCCATCGAGGAATATGTCCAGCGGGAATTAAACTTCGTGGTGGTCGACGAGGTCGATAATATTTTGATCGACGAAGCGCGCACGCCGTTGATCATCTCCGGGCCGGCGGAAGAGTCGACGGACAAGTACTACATCATCGATAGAATTATCCCGAAGTTGCAGCGCGGCGCGGTGATTCAAGGCGACCCGAACCAGGAAGATCGCGCGGCGATCGAGAAGCAGGGCGACTATACCGTCGATGAGAAGAGCCGTTCGGTAACCCTGACCGAGAGCGGCGTTGCCAAGGTGGAGCGGCTGCTCGGTGTGCACAATCTCTACGATCCGCGCCAGATCGATACGCTGCACCACGTCCAGCAGGCGTTGAAGGCGCACGCGATTTTCAAGCGCGATGTCGACTATGTCGTCAAAGACGGCGAAGTCATCATAGTCGACGAGTTTACCGGCCGGCTAATGCCGGGGCGGCGCTGGTCCGACGGTCTGCATCAGGCGGTCGAAGCCAAGGAGCGGGTCCATGTCCGTGAAGAGAACCAGACTCTGGCGACGATCACGATTCAAAACTATTTTCGCATGTACAAGAAGCTTGCCGGCATGACCGGCACAGCGGATACCGAGGCGCCGGAGTTCAAGAAGATTTACAAGCTTGACGTCGTCGTGATCCCGACGCATCGCGGCATGGTGCGCATCGACCATCCCGACGTCGTGTATAAAACCGAGGCTGAGAAATTCAACGCCGCCGTAGACGAGATCGCCGAGCGCCATGCCAAGGGCCAGCCCGTGTTGGTCGGCACCGTGTCCGTGGCAAAGTCGGAGCATTTGTCGCGCCTGCTGAAGGAAAAGGGCGTCAAACACAACGTGTTGAACGCCGTCAACCACGAGGCCGAAGCCACGATCATCGCGCAAGCAGGCCGTTACGGCACGGTGACGATCGCGACTAACATGGCCGGCCGCGGCACCGATATTTTGCTCGGTGGCAACGCCGATTTCTTGGCGCGCTCGGACATGGAGAACGAATGGATTAGCCGCGCCGCCAAGTTGCCGGTGCAGGGCGCGGGGCGTTACGAAGACGCGCTGCGCGAGCTGCGGGAAAAATACGACGAAGATGTCAAGAAGGCTGAGGCGCGCTATCGTAAAGATGGCGAACAGTATGAGCAACAGCGCAGCGACGCGCTCAAGCGGTCGACCGAACTACAGCGGCAAATCCGCGAAATCTCGCCCTACCGCGAAGCGCGCCAGCGTTACGAAGATTTGTCCGCCACTGCGTTGATCGAAGCGCTGCACAACATGCGCGCGATACCGGACGGCTTTCTGCGTGCCAAACAGGAATTCGAGCGCCATTTGCTAAGTGATAACGGCAGCGTCGAAGGTCTTGATGCGGCGTTCGCCGAAGCACGGCAGGAGTTCGATCAAGCGTTGGAACAGTGGCAGCAACGCAACGGCGACCGCAGCCAATTCGCCGAAGTCTTAGATGACAAGCGCCGCAACTATGAACAGCGCGCCATCGATATGGAATTCGACAAGGCGTTGGCGACACTAGCCGATGGTGAACACGCCGAGTTGGTGCAGGAATACACAACAGTGCATCGAGCTTTTGAAGAGGCAGAGACTCATTGCGAGGAGATCCGCAAGCCCTATGAGGCGGCGATTCAAGAGGCGCAGCGAAATTACGAAAACAAACGGCAAGAATACACCCGCATGGTCGAAGAGATTCGCGAGCAGCTCGACAAGGCACCGGACGAGTATCGCCAGCGTTTCGATGAAATCCTAACCAATTACACCAAAACCTGCGCCGAAGAGCGTGAGCGCGTGATCGCGGCCGGGGGGCTGCATATTCTCGGCACCGAGCGCCATGAGAGCCGGCGCATCGACAACCAGCTGCGCGGTCGCGCCGGTCGACAAGGCGACCCCGGTTCGTCGCGCTTTTACATGTCGTTGGAAGATGACTTGATGCGCATTTTTGGCGCCGACCGCATCCAGGGCATCATGGGACGGCTGGGTATGGAAGAAGGTGTGCCCATCGAACATGGTTTAGTGACGCGTGCCATTGAAAACGCCCAAAAGAAAGTCGAAGCGCACAACTTCGATATCCGTAAACATCTTCTCGAATACGACGACGTCATGAACAAGCAGCGCGAAGTGATCTACAGCCAGCGGCGTGAGGTGCTTAAGGCCGAGTCGCTCAAAGAGCAAGTGTTGGAGATGGCTGTGGGTTTAAACGAAGATGTGGTCGCTCGTTACTGCAACAAGGAAGATAATCCTAGGGATTGGGATTGGCCGGGCCTGCGCGAGGGGATGCATCACCAATTCAATCTGCGCCTCGACCTAAAACCGGAAGAACAGGATTCTTTGAACTATGACGACCTTTGTGAATTGGCAGAGAAAAAGTTCACCGAGGTTTATGAGGACAAAGAGCGGCGCTTCAGCCCGCCTATGCTCCGGCAACTAGAAAAAATTTTCATGCTCCAGACCATCGACACCTTGTGGAAAGATCATCTGCTGAGCATGGACCACCTAAAAGAAGGCATCGGCCTGCGCGGCTATGGGCAGAAAAACCCTCTGCAGGAATATCAGAAAGAGGGTTTTGAGATGTTCGAGGAAATGGTCCACAAGGTCGAAGAAGATGTCGTGCAAAAGCTCTTTACGGTGGAAATCGCCCGTGAGGCGGCGCCGGCGGCGGCCGTGCCGCCGATCATGTCGATGGAGCAGCCACGGCCGCAGCGCGTGGTGCTAAGCCATGGCGATGAAGCAATCGGCCCCGGGCGCAGCGATCCCAAAAAGCGTGCCGCCGACAAAGTCGGCCGCAACGACCTCTGTCCGTGCGGCAGCGGCAAGAAATACAAGCGCTGCCACGGACGCTAAAACTTTCCCCGTCAATCGCGAACTATTTAGTGGGTTTGAGTGGAGCGCCGGCGCCGCCGGCGCTGTGGAATGACCGGCTGGCGTGGAGTGTGAAGCATACGGACTTGAAAAGGGTGCGTTGCCCAGCGGGCGAACATGAGCTTGATCTCTCAGTGGAAAGCCCGGCAGATAAGTTGGTCGCACTAACACTGCTTCAAGAGCGCCTCAAATCATGTGCCGAAGATAAAAAAACAGAATGTTGGACGGAATTATCGCGGCTTTTAAAGCCAACAATCGCGGACCACAGCGGCTTATGCTGAACTGGGGCGAGCTGCGCTTGATGGCAGAAGAGGGTTGGGACGTCGGCTCGCACACGGTCAATCACGTGATACTGACGAAAGTAAGCTTATCCCAGGCTCGTGATGAGCTGGTATCGTCCAAAAGCAGTATTGAACGTGAGCTTCAGCGGCCCGTCAGTCTCTGTGCATTTCCAAATGGCAAAGAGTCTGATTTCAGCGCAGAAGTAATCGATCTTGTCAGAGAGTTGAACTTGGCGGGCTCCGTTACGACGTTGAGCGGAGTTAATGACAGTGTTTCGGATTGTTTCAGATTGCGACGATACAGCGTCTGGGAAACGCATTTGCCCAGTTTGGCGTGTAGGCTGAGTTATCTTTACCGGAGAGGGAACACGTATGAAAAAGATCAATGAGTTGTTGCCGAGCTTTTATTGCTGCGCGGACCTTGAGCATCGAAGCGGATTGTGCGCTTACGTGTTGGCCGCCTTATTGTTGTCAGGCGGCTACGGAGGCTCCCAAGCGTTCGCGCAGGATGCCAATTGGAACCCCCTGCCGACGGCGCGCGAGGCAATCAAGGGGCATCTTCCGAAGTATAACTCGAATGCAGCGGCGGTGAATCATCTCATTTTGGGGGTTGATCAACTCGAGAACAACGAGCTGCACGCAGCTAGACAAAACTTCCTCTTCATCATTAACCTCAAAGATGATGCCCCCGCCCTTGGTGGCCTGAAGCTTAAGCACATCGCCTATTCAAACCTGGGAGTGGTGGACTCGCTTGAAGGCAACTCCAACGGCGCAATCAGGAATTTTCTAGCAGCGCTAGAACTTGATCCACAGTATTCAGAAGCCCATTTCAACATAGGAACCGTCTATTACAAGATTGGTAATTTGAAGAAAGCCGAGGAAGCTTTTCTAAAGGCGATCGAAATTGAACCCAACTATGGGCGGGCCTATTACAGCCTTGGATTCCTCTATTTTGACCAGAAGCGATATGATTTGGCTCGCAAGCAGTCGGAAAAGGCCATCGAATACGGTGTGCCTTTTAAGACATTGAGAGAAAAGCTAGCGAAAGTGGGACGCTAAGCTGTATTTGGAATGCTGTTTGCGTAAAATGCGTCCGGTGATGACCGAACGGGCAGGGCAGTGCCTGTGAGACGAAGGAGTTCTAGACGCAATTTCGCAAATTCGTCTTGAGAAACGGCCAAGAACCGCTTACATCGAGTGACGACAAGTCATTTTACCGCTTAGCGCGTTGTGTTGGGTGGGCTAAGTGTTGCAGCCCCTCTGGGCAGGCGGGTGTCTAATCCGTCCAAAAATTGGCACGCGTGGCTTTTTTCGTCGTAAATTCTCTGGGCGACTTGACTTCGGTCACATGCGCGCTTGGCGGAAGCCTATCCACGCAGAGGAATTTGTACGATTCGTGTCGAGAGCAGGATAAGAAATGAGCGGGGCGGCTAAATTAAAGGGACTGATACTAAGCGGAGGTCGAGGCACGCGGTTGCGGCCGTTGACCCATACCGCGGCCAAGCAATTGGTCCCGGTGGCTAACCGACCCATTCTTTATTACGTGCTAGACAACTTGAAAGCGGCGGGTATCGGCGAAGTTGGCATGGTCATATGCCCGGAGACTGGAAATGCCGTCAGGAGTGCGATTGGCGACGGCAGGCGCTGGGACTTGAAGATCGATTACATTCTTCAAGAAGAGCCTCTGGGACTTGCTCACGCAGTCAAAGTTGCTCAACCTTATCTGGGTAACGACCCATTCATCATGTATCTCGGTGACAATCTGATTGGCTCGCGGATATCGCAGTATTGCGAGGAGTTCGCGCGTTCGGATGCCGACGCGATGATACTTTTAAAGGAGGTGAGCAACCCCTCCGCTTTCGGCATCGCTGAGATCGACGAGGCTGGGCGCGTGCGAAACCTCGTTGAAAAACCGAATGCACCAAAGTCCAACTTGGCGTTGGTTGGGATTTATATTTTTTCCTCCGAGATTCACCATGCGATAAGCCAGATTCAGCCCTCGTGGCGCGGTGAGCTAGAAATCACTGACGCTATTCAATCGTTGCTCATCCGCGGTGGTAAGGTGCTTAGCGACAAGATAGACGGGTGGTGGTTGGACACGGGCAAGAAAGACGACCTCTTGACGGCCAATACTGTGGTTCTCGACGATTGGATTCAACGCTCTATCCAAGGCGACGTCGACAGCGCGAGTAATGTGACCGGCCGTGTACAGTTGGGCAAGAATAGCCGGATCGTGAGAAGCAAAATTCGCGGTCCAGTCGTTATTGGGGATAACGTCCTGGTTGAAAATTCGTTTATCGGGCCGTTTACTTCGATTGCGGATGGCTGCCAAATTATCTCTTCGGTGTTGGAGCACTGCGTTTTTTTGGAATCCGCACGGGTAGAGAACGTCGATCGCTTAGAGGACAGCTTGCTAGGTAAAAATTCTGTCGTTGTTAAAGATCATGGCACTCATCACGCGTATAGGCTGATGATCGGCGACGACTCCGAGGTTCTGTTGTAATGCCGTTCGTGTTTACACCTCTCGATCTTCCCGAGGTTCTGTTGATCGAACCCAAGGTGTTTTCTGACGAGCGTGGTTTTTTTATGGAGACCTACAAGCGATCAGAGTTCGCGCGCTGCGGTATCCAAGAGGAATTCGTGCAGTGCAATCATTCCTTTTCCACTCGCGGAACGCTGCGTGGCTTGCATTATCAAAACGCTCCAAGGGCTCAGGGCAAGCTGGTACGCGCCGCAGTAGGTGCGATATTTGACGTGGCGGTCGACCTTCGCAAGGGCTCGCCGCGATACGGCCAGTGGGCGGCAATCGAGCTGTCCGCGGAGAACAAACGCATGCTCTATATCCCGGCAGGATTTGCCCACGGCGCCTGTGTGACCAGCGAGCAAGCCGTTTTGCTGTATATGGTAACCGACGAATATGCGCCTGATTGTGAACGCGGTGTGCTTTGGAACGACCCCGCTTTAGGCATTACTTGGCCGATTGCTACGCCGACGCTATCGCGACGCGATCAAATCTGGCCCCCTCTTGCCCAATCAGATAATGGCTTCGACTACACTGGTTCTTGAGGCGTTTGGACAAAATCAGCTGAGGAGTTGAGGTTGAAGCATCTGCTAGTCACGGGTGGTTGTGGATTTATCGGTAGTCATTTCGTTCGGCTGGTTCTTCGAGAGCGGCCCAACTACCGAGTTGTCAATCTAGATTTGCTCACCTATGCCGGCAATCTAGAGAATTTTTCCAAGGACAGGGAAACTAGGGATCCCGCGCGATATCATTTCGTACAAGGTGATATTGCAGATTTGGCCTCAACCAAGCAAATCTTGCAAAAGGAAAATATCGACGCGGTTATCAACTTTGCGGCCGAGACGCACGTCGATCGCTCACTTCTGGATAGTGCGCCGTTTCTTCGTACCAACGTTGAAGGTGTCCGCGTGCTGCTGGAGGCTGCCTGCAGCCAGCCGGTTGAGCGTTTTCTGCAAGTTTCGACCGATGAAGTCTACGGTGCGCTGGCCCCAGGGGGTCGTGCATTTACCGAGGACCATGCGCTTAAGCCCAACAGCCCCTATGCGGCAAGTAAAGCCGCTGCTGATTTGCTATTACGGGCCTATCACAAAAGTTACGGTGTGCAGACCCTGATCACGCGGTGCGGCAACAACTATGGACCCTATCAATTCCCGGAAAAATTTCTGCCGCTCTTTATCACGAATGCTTTAGAGGATAAATCGCTGCCACTTTATGGCGATGGGATGCAAGTAAGAGACTGGATCCATGTAGAGGACCATGCCCGTGCTTTGCTGTGTGTTTTGGAGCACGGCACGGTCGGCGAGATCTATAACATCGGCGCCGGCGGCGAGCAAACCAACCTCCACATGGCTGAACAGGTACTCCGAGCCTTAGGCAAGCCTCCAAGTCTCATCCGCTACGTTACAGACCGGGCCGGCCATGACCGGCGCTACGCGATCGATGCATCGAAGCTAAGCAACGAGCTGTCTTGGAGACCCAGTATTTCGCTCGATGCCGGCCTTCGAGATACGATTGACTGGTTCTGCAGGGAGCAGCAATGGTGGCGACGAATTAAGAGCGGTGAGTATCGGCGTTACTACGACCAGCAGTATTCAATGCGGTTCGGCCAATAAGAAGTAGCAAAGAGACAGGCGGTTCTTATGTGGTGTGCGCATCACGCTCAACCATCTGATTCGCTCGCTTGAAGACATTCTGCAAATCCATGCGCAGGTGGAATATCAGCCGTCTCGGCAGGGGGATGTGCGCGATTCCTTGGCTGACATAACTCGGGCTGAGACCTTGCTCGGCTATCGGCCTCTGGTTGACGTCAGAACGGGGCTCGAAAAGACCGTGCAGTTTTTTGCGGAACGTTCGACCAATCAATAGTGCCACAACTTAGCGTATCGTGAACTAGATCAGCGAAGGGAATCGTCATGAGACGTTTTATCATCTTGGGCGTTGTCATCGCGGTGCTAGGTTTTGGCGCGGCAAGGTATTTCGAAATCGGCCTTAGCCCGCAGACCAAACGCGATCGCTATCTGACTAAGGCGCGCGATTTCATGACGGCGGCCAAAGTCAATGAAGCGATTATCGAATTTAAAAACGCATTAAAAGTCGATCCCGCGCATCCGGAAGCACACCACGAGCTTGGCGTGGCGCTGCTCAAAAGAGGCGATCCGAAAGCCGCCTACGCCGAATTTGTCAGGGCCGTGGATCTCAAGCCCAATTTCATTCAAGCCCGTTACCAAATGGCCAACTTATTGTTGCTCGCGCGAGACCTCCCGAAGGCCAAGCAAGAACTGCAAAAAATTCAGGAGCAAGACAAGGACGCGCAGGAAGCGCGCTACCTGGCCGCGCAGATCGCGATTGCAAGCAAGGACCCGGACACCGCAATTCAACAGCTGCAAGAAGTTCTGACGAAAGAACCCGGCAAGGCGCAGATCTATGTCGATCTCGGACAGATTCAGTTTCTCAAGCGTGATTTTAAGGCTGCCGAAACCTCTTATCGCAAAGCACTGGAGCTCGACGGTAAGCTCAATCGAGCCAAAATCGCTCTCGCCCAGCTGTATGCGGCGACGGATAATTCGCAGAAGGCCGAGGAAGAATTGCTAGCGGCGATCAAGAGCGATCCTGAAAGCGAAGAGTTACTAAACGTGCTGGGAAGCTTTTATTCCGCTGGTCGCCGCACCGCGGAGCTCGAGAAACTCTACCTGGACTTTCTAAAGAAGAAGCCCGATTCCATCGTTGCCAAAAAACAGCTTGCCGATTTCTACGTCAGTAAAAACGACATTGTTAAAGCGACCGAATATGTCAACGACATTCTGAAGGCTCAGCCGAGCGATACCCAAGGTTTATTTTACCGTGGGCGGCTCGCTTTGGGCCGCAACGATATTCCCAAAGCGATCGAAGACCTGTCGAAGGTCACTCTCAATGCGCCGCAGTTTGCCGGTGGATTCTATTTTTATGGGCAGGCGCTGATTCGGTCTAACAAGATTCAAGAGGCAAAGAAAAACTTTGCGAAGGCCACTGAACTGAGCCCAAACTGGACCTTCCCACGCTTGAGCTTGGCGCAGCTGCATCTGGCCACTGGGGATCGGGACTTGGCCTTGGAAGAAAGCGACAAGGTGCTGAGTATTCAACCGAATAATCCGGCGGCACTCATCACCAGCGGTGCCGCGCGTCTCGGCAGGGGCGACGGTGGCAAAGCGCTGGAGTTGTTTAAAAAAGCGCGAGAATTGAGCCCGCGCGACCCGGCCCCCCTGCTCAATATCGCGGCTGTGTACGTCATCCAGAAAAAGTATCCCGAAGCGATCAAGGAGTATGAGGCTGCCCTAAAGCTCGATCCTGGCCGCAACGAAGCCCTCACAGCGATTGCGCAACTGATGCTGCGGCAAAACGACCGCAAGGGTGCCACGGAGCTGGTCCAACAACACCTGAAGAACTCGAAAAATCCAGCACAAGTTCACCAACTGCTCGGTCAAATCCACCTGGAAGGCAAAGACTTCGTCAAAGCGATTGAACATCTCAACAAAGCCACCGAGCTCAATCCAAATCTTTTGTCGGCGTATTTTCTGATTGGCAATACCTATGCCGCGCAACAGAAATTTGACGTTGCGATTGAGCAGTATGAGAAGGTTATCAAAAAGAATCCCAAGGCCATCCAACCCTACATGATGATGGGGATTCTCTACGACATTAAGAAACAACCGCAAAAATCGAACGAATATTACCAGAAGATTCTCGATATCGATAAAAACTTTTACCCGGCAGTTAACAATCTGGCTTGGAACTATGCTGAATACGGCGGAAACTTGGACATCGCTCTGGGCCTTGCACAGCGTGCGAGGGAAGCCAATCCCAATGATCCCGGCATCGGCGACACATTGGGGTGGATCTATTACAAGAAGGGGATCTATAGCACGGCCCTGGATCTACTTAAGGAAAGCAGTGAGAAGACGAAGAACTCGAACCCGGCGATTCTATATCACCTCGGTATGGCGGCCAACAGGTCCGGCGACAAAGTTCTAGCGAAGGAATCGCTCACAAAGGCATTGGCAAGCAACCAGAGCTTTCCGGGAGTCGACGAAGCGAAGAAGACGTTGGCAGAGCTTCAGGGAAAATAGAATAAATTTGATAAGTTGCCCATGAAACTTCATAAAAATGTAAGTTTGCCTTACACTTGTCTATCGGTAATGCTTGTGTTGGTAACGCAAGATGGAGGTAGCTCCAGCGTTTAACCCAGCGGTGGACCCCTGTTACGATGCCGGTGCGATTCGAATCGTAGCCCTTCCGCCAACGATGCAAACGCCGGAACCCTCTGCGATGTTCTTGCTGGGGGCGGGTTTGGTCGGGGTGGTTGCTTGGGTGAGTTGTAAGAACTAAAAACCAACCCAAAGAAAAAAACAAAGGCCGGGCAATAAACCCGGCCTTTGTTTTTTTAGGAGCTTGGCGTTTCGCAGTCGTGTTAGGCGGAGATTCTCACGGTAGGTTTTTTTCGTCCTAAACGATGAGCACGAGGAACTCTTGGTGGGTGGGATCGGCGGTGGTGGGGATGAGCGATCTTCTTCGAAAATTTCGTCGAACGGCGGCGCAAGTTCAGCAAGCGATGGTGATTTTCGTTTCGCAGTTCGGTCAGTAAAGCTCGCTCTTTATGCGCTGGGCGTACTTCTGATTGTAGTTCTTGGCATAATCCGCATCCTTGCCGTCGCGGGCAGCGGCGAAGTCGCCGTGGGTGGGGGCGCCGCTCTGCTGTGCCTTCGCCTCCCACAGTTTGGCACGCACAAAGGCCTTGGGACAGTGATTGAACGCTTCCTCGACAGCGACGACCATGACCACGCGCGGCAGCTTGCCGCCGACCTCGCAGCGCTTCAGCAGCTGCGGGTCCGTGCTGATGGTCGCGCTGCCAGTTACGCGATAGGTTTCATTCGATCCCGGGACCATGAAAATGAGTCCGACCTTCGGATCAATAAGCAGGTTCTTCAACCCGTCAATGCGGTTGTTGCCCGGCCGGTCAGGGATCAATAAGGTGCGGTCGTCGAGGAGCTGCACGAAACCCGGCGCATCGCCTTTCGGCGAACAGTCGATGCTAACCCCATTAGAGGTCGCGAGCACCAGAAATGGTGATGCCGCAATGAAGCTTCGCCCGACCTCAGTGATGTGGTCAGTTTCCTTGGTGGCGACATGGGGGAACGGCTCGGCGTAAATTTTCGCCAGATCGTCCAGCGATTTAACTGCATAGGCATCGTTGAGTTCTCTTGGGTTCATTTCATATTTCCCTTTGTCGATGACATTAAGAAGCGGTAGTCTTCGTTGGATTGGTTCAATATCCATTAGTGAACCAGGTCTTGTCAACGTTCTGTCCCTGCACAACTGTAAAATATTTCCTTCATGAGCCCGATGCCTGGCAGCTCTAAGTAGCTGAAAACCATTCAGTATACTTCTTGGAGCGTTCTGTGCTTAATGTCGGCTTAAAACAAGCATGGGACGAAAGATTCTGCTGGTGGAGGACAATCCGGACTTCCAGGAGATCTTCGTGACGATGGCGCAGCACTTGGGCTATGAGGTTGTGCGCGCCGAGTCTGGGATGGAAGGGATTGTTATAGCTTCAACCGAGCGCCCGGATGTGATCGTCATGGATCTTATGTTGTCCGGCCTCGACGGCATCGAAACCACGCGGCTGCTCAAGAATAATCGAGCTACGCGGGATATCCCCGTGGTGGTGTGTACGGCTTTGATCGACGACCAACACCGGGCAGCGGCTCTGCAAGCAGGGGCGTCAGATTATTTACCTAAGCCTTTAGGTGTTGCCGCGCTTGGGGGCACATTGGGCAAGTACGTGGTCTGACACTGCCGCATTCGAGGGCATTTACTGCGCAGAGTCTTGAAATAATTTCTCGTCAATGGAACTATTAATGGGTCCGCGGCGCTAGCGATTGGCTCCGCGACTCTGCTTGGCAACGGCGATGAACAATAAGATTCTACCAACAAACCTGCCGAGTTTTTTCTGCATAGTGGTTGCGGTGCTGTGCCCAGTCCACTAAGACCGAGGCAAGTTGGAGGTTCAATTGAGTCAAAAAATCTTATTGGTGGAAGATCACGATAGCTTGAGCGATCTCTTCGTCGTCATCGGCGAGCACTTGGGCTATCAAACCATCCATGCGAGCAATGGCCTGGAAGGAATCAGAAAGGCGATCAACGAACGGCCCGACTTGATTATCATGGATCTGATGATGCCGGTGATGGATGGGATCGAAGCGATCCGCCGCATCAAGGCTCGTCGGCTCTCTTGTGATCCTCCGATCGTGGTTTTGACTGCGTCGATGAAGGAAGGTCTTTTTGCCGATGCGATCGCGGCCGGTGCGGCCGAGGTTATTTACAAACCGGTCAACGTAGAGACCCTCAGAAAAGCCGTGCGCCGTTATCTCCAACCTCGGCCAGCTGCGGCATTGGCTTCGTAACTGCGCGAGTCCACTTGTCATCTAGTAGGCTGCCGTCGCGATTGACAGCCACCCCAGCACATATTAATTCATGAATAGTCGCATGCCTTGGGCACCGCCCGCTGCAGCCGTCGATTCATGGGTTCCCGTAAGAAAGTTTCTCTGTCTGATTTCCCCAGCGTTGCCCGCGGTACAACCGTTGGCGAATGGTTTCGCCGTTATTGGCTAGCCGTTGGCACAACGCGCGATCTGCGCGACATTCCCCAAGCCGTTAAAGTTCTTGGTGAAGATTTAGTCCTGTTTCGCGATCCGAACGGTCGCTACGGACTTGTCGGCCAGAGCTGTCCGCACCGCGGCACGTCGCTGGAATACGGCGACATTGAAGACGGCGGCATTCGCTGTCCCTATCATGGCTGGTTGTTCGATGTGCGCGGCCAATGCCTTGCCATGCCCGGCGAGCCGCCGGGCAGTCAGTTTCCTCGGAAGGTGAAGCATCTCGCCTACCCAGTCAAAGAGCAGGGCGGCATTCTCTTCGCTTACTTAGGACCGCAGCAGGACAGTCCGCCGCCGCTGCCCAAGTACAAAGCGCTGTGCGACTCCGCGGGGCAGCGTTCTTTGGAAGCGACCCGGCAGTTCCATTACAACTGGTTTAACTTTATCGAGAACGGCGCCGATCCGGTGCATTTCTCGATCCTCCATCGTGCCGATCCGACTGATGGCACCTGGCGCAGTTGGTTTTTTAACTATCGCGATGTGCCGCCATTCGACGCCGTCGAAACTGCCTACGGCATGAAAGTGATCTCGCGCAAGCCAGGGCCGACGGACGCGACGGAATATGTCGACGAAAAGAGCATTGCGCTGCCGAGCGTGATGCAGATCGGCGACACCGAATTCACTCATTTCAAACAACCCAAGGAGGCGCTCGCCGCCGGCTCGCACAATGCGCACATCATGTTTGTCACGCCCAACGACGACGAGAGCTTTACACTCTACACCGTCAACCACTACATGGGCGACGATCCTGAGTTCTTCGAAAAACTTTCGCCCAGCCGGCGGGTCGAGGCGCCGGTGCAAAAGAAGCCCTATGACAAACGGCAGTTTGCCCCGTTTCGTGGCAGCGTGCGCACCGAGGATATCGCCTGCCAGACGACGCAGCCCAAACTCGATCGGCGCACCGAACAGCTCGGCACGTCCGACAAGGGCGTGATCTTGCTTCGCAAGCTGATTCTTGCCGGCATAGAAGCGGTGCGGCAAGGTAAGACGCCCAAGGGCGTTGTTACCGCTGCGCGGGCGGATGAAATGGTTACGATCGATTCGTTCACGGGGATTCGCGCGAAAGGACTTTTCTAACTGATGATTCACGCAATTGTGCTGGCGCTTTTTCTGCTGTTTGGACCTTCGGTGTCGCGCGCCGCGCCGCTGCGAGTCGCCTACAGCGCCATCAGCGGCGCCATGTCGTCTCTCTGGGTGGCGCAGGAAGGCGGTTACTTCAAGCGCGAAGGGCTCGACACGGAGCTGCTCTACATTGGAGGCGGCTCACTGTTGATCCAGTCGATGCTCAGCGGCGATGTGCCGTTTGCCTACGGACCGTCAGTTCCGGTGATCAACGCGTCGCTGCGCGGCTCGGACTTGGTTTTGATCGGCAACACCGGCAATTCGCTGGTGTTCTCGATCATGGCGCGGTCGGAAGTCAAACAACCGGCGCAGTTGCGCGGCAAGAAAGTCGGTGTGACGCGCCTGGGCGGCTCGACCGATTGGGCGCTCGACGCGGCGCTGCAGCAGTGGGGCATGGAGCGCGGGCAGGTCACGGTGATTCAGACCGGCGGCATGCCGGAAGGTTTGGCGGCGCTGATTTCCGGTGCGCTCGATGCGGTGGTGCTATCGCCGCCGAGCAATTTTCGTGCAGCCAAGGCCGGCATGCATGAGCTGCAGGACGTCGGGCAATTGAAGATCGTTTTTCCCAACACACCGCTGTCGACCACGCGACCGTTTATTCGCGCGCAGCGCGACACGGCGCTGCGGTTTATGCGTGGTTTTAATCAAGGTTTGCAGCGGCTGCGCGCGGACAAAGAGTTCAGCATGAAAGTGCTGTCGAAGTACACCAAGGTCGTCGATCCGGAAACCCTGGCGCAGCTCCATCAAACCTATGTTCGTTACAGCGGCGATCGGATTCCCTACGTGCGGCCGGAAAGTATTGACGAAATTCTCAAGCGCACGCCGGGCAAAGAAGCGCGCGAGGCAAAGGCCGGCGATTTTGTCGACAATAGCTTACTCAAAGACCTCGAGCAGGCCGGCTATTTCCGTTCATTGGGGAAATAGCCATGCGCGTGGTTGTTACAGGCGGCTCGGGGAGACTAGGCCAGTTTGTCGTGCGCGAGCTGTTCACCCACGCGCACGGCGTTTCGGTGCTCGACACGATCAAGCCGCGCGAGTGTTTGTGCCCCACCTATGTGACCGATCTGACGAAAATCGACCGGCTTGCCGACCATTTTAAAAATGCCGATGCGGTGGTGCATCTGGCGCGCGTACGTTTCCCCTACACCGAGAACGGGTTTAATGCGGCCACGTTGAAATTTGAGTTCCGTGACAGCGCCGGCGATGCCGAGCTGTTCAACCAAAACCTGGCGATCACGAATAATGTTCTCGCGGCGGCGCAGGCGACGGGCGTGAAGAAAATCGTCTGCGGCTCGAGCCTGGCGATCTATGGACTCTACTATCCTTCGACAGATTTGTTGCCGGCTTACTTGCCAGTGGACGAGGCACATCCGTTGCGGCCGCAAGATCCCTACGGACTCACGAAGCTCGTCGGCGAGACGCTTTGCGACGCATTGAGCCGAAAGAGCGGTATGCCGATTGTGAGCCTGCGCTTCTCCGGCATCTATACCGAAGCGCACCGCGCTATGCTGTTAGAGCGCAAGAAAGATCCGCTCGTTCGCGGCACGGGCGCGCTTTGGAGCTATATTGACGCGCGCGACGCGGCGCGCGCGGTGCGCTTGGCGCTGGAAGCGACCCTGCCGGGGCATCAAATTTTTAACATCGCCGCAACCGGAAATCTGGTGGACATTTCGTTTCGCGAGCTTGCCAGCCGCTATCTTTCCCAGGTAAGTGATCTACGAGAGGGTTTGGATGGAGCCTGCAGCGGTTACTCTGTGGCAAAGGCAAAAACGGTGTTGGGATTCGAAGCGAAATTGTCGCTGCTGAATTAGAGAGGACGGTTGGTAATTACGACATGATGGACCTGCACGAGTTTCTCAAAGTCTTGGAAGAAGAGCACGAGCTCACGAAGATCAAAGCCGAGGTCGATCCGAAGCACGAGCTGGGCGCGATTTGTAAGATCCACAATGAAAAGCCCAACAGCCCGGCGCTGCTGTTTGAGAACGTCAAGAGCAACAAGATTCCGGTGGTCGGTCAATTGTTGGCCAGCGACAGGCGAGTTGCGCTGGCGCTCGGCCTGTCGCAGGAGAACGTTTTCGACGAAACCGTGAAGCGGGCGAGCCAGCCGATCCCAACCCGATTAGTGGCCAGCGGTACGTGCCAAGAAGTGGTTTACGAGGGGAAAGACGTCGATATTACGAAGCTGCCACTGTGCACGAACAATCCGCGCGACGGTGGACCGTACATCACCGCCGGCCACGTGATCATCAAAGACCCCGAGTTCGGCAACAATCTGGCGATCTACCGCATGATGCTGGTGTCGAAAAACGAAGTGACCCTTCGTTTCACACCGGGCCACGACGGCCACGACTTCATGCGCAATGCCGAGAAGCGCGGCCAGAAAAATTTTCAAGTGGCGGTCTGCATCGGTGTGCCGCCGGCGGTGTACGTTGCTTCGCAATTCGAACCGCGCGCCGGAGTTTTTGAATTGGAAATCGCCGGCGGTTTGGCCGGTGAGCCGGTTGACGTCGTAAAGTGCCGCACCATCGATCTCGAAGTGCCGGCGCTGGCCGAGATCGTGCTCGAAGGCGAGCTGACGATTCCGGCGAAGACCGGCGACGAAGGGCCGTTCGGCGAATTTTGCGGTTACACAACGGCGCAGGTGCCCAACGAACGGATCATGACGATCAAAGCGGTCACCCATCGGCGCAATCCGATCTATCACAACATCTGGCTCGGCAAACCGCCCCATGAGCATCTGTATGTGGACGCTTTGACCTACGCGGTCGCGGCCTATCAAGAGTTAAAGCCCGCCTATCCCGCGCTGAAGAAAGCCTACGCGCCGCCCTGGGGGGTGTCGATCGTTTTGATTTTGCAGGTGGAGAAGCGTTTGATGCGCCGCGGCATCGCCAACCAAATTCTCGCCTCATCGCTTTACACCCGCAGCGGCAAGTGGAAGCACGTCATCGTCGTCGACGAAGACATCAACATGGAAGACCCGAACGAAGTTCTGTGGGCGCTGACAACGCGCTTTCAGCCGGCCACTGACATGTTCGTGATCCCGCGCAGTATCACCAGTTCGTTGGAGCCGTCGGCGGAAGCAGACGGCTTTACGTCGAAGCTGATGCTCGATCTGACGATCAAAGAAAATTTCCGCGGCGAAGTGGCCGAGCCGACGGACAAGATGCGCGAGCAGGTTTTGCAGAAGTGGAAGGAGTACGGGTTAAAGTCTTGAACCACTGAGACCGGTCAACCGCCTAGGAAGTGGGTTATGAACACGACGAAAAGTGCGAAGCGAGGAAGGAACAAAAAGCTTAAGATTGCGGATATTCCCCGCGTTGGCCCCGGCACACCGGCGGGAGACTGGTTTCGCCGCTACTGGATCGCCGTCGGCACGACCCAGGAGTTATATGACATCCCGCAGGCGGTGCGGGTGCTGGGCGAGGATCTTATATTGTTTCGCGATGGCAATGGGCAACTAGGGCTGGTTGGTCAGAACTGCCCGCATCGCGGGACGTCGCTCGAGTATGGCGACATCGAAGATGGCGGCATCCGCTGTCCCTATCACGGTTGGCTGTTCAACGTGCGCGGACAATGTTTGGAAATGCCGGGCGAGCCCAAGGATTCTAAATTTCCACAGAAGGTGAAGCACCTTGCTTATCCTGTGCGCGAGCAGGGTGGATTGATCTTTGCCTACCTGGGCGCGGAGCGTGAAAATCCGCCGCCGCTGCCGATTTATCCGCCGTTGCAGGATCGCGGCGGGCAACGGCAAGTGGAGCCCGTGCGCCACGCCGAGTACAACTGGTTCAATTTCTTCGAAAACTCCGCCGACCCGGTGCATGTCTGCGTGCTGCACCGCCACGCCGGCTACGGCCAGCAGTCGTGGGGCGATCATTTTTTTAGCTACACTGATATGCCACATTTCGAGTTTGTCGACATGCCCTATGGCATGAAAGTCGTCATGACCAAACCGGGGCCGCGGCCGGGGACGGAGTTTATCGACGAGATGAGTCTCGCGCTGCCGGCGATCGTGCAGGTAGGCGACACCGAATTTGTCCATGCCAAGATGGACGCGGCGGCGCTGATCCAGGAGGGCTCGCGCTGCGAGCACTGGATGTTCGTCACGCCCAACGACGACGATCATTTCATGCTGTTTACCGCTGACAATTATCGGGGACCTGAGGAAAATTTCTTTGCGCGCTTGAAAGAGATGCGCGCCAAGGAAACGCCGATCCAGGAAGTTAAGCCTTACGACAAAAGAAAATTCATGCCGTACAAAGGCAACGTGCGCAAAGAAGATATCATGACCCAGGGCACCCAAGGTTTGCTCGGCGAGCGCAGCGAGCAGCTTGGCACGTCCGATCGCGGTGTGATCAAGTTTCGCAACATCGTCTTGGACGCCATCGAGACCGCGCAGCAGGGCGGCACGCCGAAGGGAGCGCTGCCGACGGACATGAAGAGTGGCACGACGGCGCTTGATACGGCGGTGGGAGTTAGAAAATTAATTGATAATTGAAAATGGACAGTGGAAAATTTTCTGAAATTGGCTGGAGGAAATCATGATTCGTGGGGTTTTACTGCCGGTGATCACACCGTTCGACGAGAAAGTGCGTGTCGACGAACAGATGATGCGCCAGATCGTCGACTTTCATATCAAGGCGGGAGTGCAGGGGTTGTTCGTTGCCGGGTCGACCGGACAAGGGCCGGCGATGACCATTGACGAACGCAAGCAGACTGCGGCTGTCGCGCTTGATCAGGCGAAGAAGCGCGTGCCTGTCATCATTCACATCGGCACGGCCGATGCGTGGAGCACTACGGAGTTAGCCGAGCACGCGGCGCAGCATGGGGCGAACGCGGTGGCGATTGTGCCGCCGTATTACTATTCCGATCACACCGAGTTCGAGATCATGGCGCATTACAAGATGGTGCACAAAGCAGTGTCGCTGCCTATTTATATCTATGAGAATCCCAAATACTCCGGCATCTCCATTCCCCCAGGCTTTGCCGTGCGCATGAAAGAACAGGTGCCAGCATTGAAGGGCATCAAAGTCGCCTATGGCCAGGGCGCGCTGCTCGAATACGTGCGCCTCCTGCCGGATGTGTCGGTGTTCACGGGCAATGCCGATCTATTCGGACTCGTGCCTTTCGGCCTCGCCGGCATGATCAATCCGCCGACAAGTTTCGTGCCCGAGTTGTGCGTCGATTTATTCAACTCCCTTGATAGGAAGGATTATCCGAGCGCGGTCGAGGCGCAGAAAAAAGTCGACACCGCAGCGCGCATCGTCGCCGCGCGGCTGCGCAAGTGGGGCCGCGCGCCGCTGCAAGAGGTCTATCGTATGCGAGGCCTTGCCGTGAAGCGGTTTCCCAAGTGGGATACTGAGCAGATGCCCAAGGAGGAGATCGTGAAACTTGAACGGGAGCTGCGGGACAACGGGATTCTCGGGCAGTAATCGCGGCCTATTTTACAAGGATTCTACTTTCATGGGTTATTTCAAAGACTTAAGAGAACATATCGCCGCGCTCGATAAAGCCGGCCTGCTGGTCAAGATCGACGAGCAGATCAATAAAGACACCGAGCTGATGCCGCTGGTGCGCTGGCAGTTTCGCGGTCTGTCAGAAGAAGAGCGGCGCGCGTTCATCTTCACCAACGTCGTTGATGCCAAGGGGCGCAAGTACGATATTCCGGTGGTGTGCGGGAGTCTGGCGGCATCGCGGCAGATCTATGGCTTCGGCTTGCAGTGCGCGCCGGAAGAAATTGTCGACCGTTGGTCGAAGGCGCAGCAGAATCCGATTCCACCCAAGGTCGTCGAGAAAGCGCCGGTGCAGGAAGAAGTTCATATGGGCGCATCGCTGATGGAGCACGGCGCGCTTAGCGAATTTCCCATTCCGATTTCCACGCCGGGCTACGATTGCGCGCCGTTTACCACCGCGTCGCACTGGTTCACCAAGGATATCGAAACCGGCATCATCAATATCGGCAACTACCGCGGCCACATCAAAAGCCCGACCCGCACCGGCGTGTTCCTGAGCTCGAGCAATCATGGCGGCTATCACTGGCGCAAGTGTCAAGAGCGCGGCGTGCCGCTGCCGGCGGCGTTGGTGATCGGCGCGCCTCCCTGCGTGGCATACACGGCGCCGTCGCGCATTCCTTTCAACGTCAGCGAGCTCGACGTTGCCGGCGGCTTGGCAGGCGCAGCCATTGAAGTTGTAAAGTGTAAAACCAACGATGTGCTGGTTCCCGCCAATGCCGAGATTGTCATCGAGGGTGAAATCTCCACGGAGTTTCTCGAACCGGAAGCGCCCTTTGGCGAATCGACTGGCTACATCGCCGAGAAATTATTGAACCCTTACTTCGAAGTAAAATGTGTCACGCATCGCAAAAATCCGATTCTTGCGACGATCATCAGCCAAATGCCGCCCAGCGAATCGAGCGTTATGCGCCAGGTTTCGGCGGAGGGAAACTATCTGCGCTTCCTACGCGATCAGTGCAACATCCCCGGCATTATCGAAGTGGCGTTTCACAGCATCGCGGTGCGTCAGATCTGCGTCATCAAGATGAAGAAGATCAACCAGGCCCATGTCTGGCAGGCGCTGCATAGCATGGTCGGTTACAATCCGGCGACCGGGAAGATGGTTATCGCCGTCGACGAGGATATCAACCCGCGCAATCTCGATTCGCTTTTTTGGGCTATGGCGTTTCGCATGCAGCCGCATCGCGACGTGCTGATCATTCGCAACCGCACGCCGCAGATGGATCCATCGGTTTTTCCCCCGGGCCACGAGCAAGGCTTGTCGGTGGATGAAATCGCCGGTTCTTCGGCGATGCTGATGGACGCGACGCGCAAGTGGGCCTACCCGCCGGTGTCGTTGCCGAAGAAGGAATACATGGAGCGCGCCAAGCAACTCTGGGAGCGCTTGGAATTGCCCAAGTTGCAACCACAGGATCCGTGGCACGGCTATGATTTAGGTTTGTGGTCCGATGAAGACGAGCAGGACGCGCAAGCGGCTGTCAAAGGCGACCATTACGAAACCGGCGAGAAACGCGCACAGCAGCGGGTGCGGGTGAATAAACTGGGGTGAGCTTGCCGGTTTGGTGCAGGTATCGAAAATCTGTTCACGAGCTGAATGATCATCGTTCAGCTCGTGAACTATTTGTCGGGTCGCCTATTTCCCGCCTAACTCTTTCAGAACTTCTTCTGCGAGCGACGCCTCGACGACCATCTGCGGGGTTACCGTTGCTGGGATTAACTTCTGGTCTTTTTCGATTTGCAGGAGGATGTCGACGCCGTCGAGGGGGACGCGGCCGTCTTTGCTGAACGAGTTGACGACGACTTCGTAGGATTCGCGGGCGAGCTTTTCGTCCATGTTGAAGCGTTTGCGGATGACATCGATGGTCCCCGCGGCGTTGCCGTGGATGTAGCGCAGCGCTTCGATCTCGGCTTTCAAGACTTTCTTGGCTTGAGCGCGATTGCTTTTTAGTTTATCGAGCGTGGTGCCGAGGCCGGAAAAGGGGATCACGACATGGTCGGAGGTTTGGGCCAGGACCGGAAATCCTTCACGCTTGAGCTGCACTGAAAAGGGCGGTGCCAGGACCACGGCATCGACCCGGCCCATCTTGAAGGTGTCGTACATCAGCTTTTCTTCGCCGATGGCGAGGATCTTTATGTCTTTTTCGAGTTCGAGGCCGAACTGGCGCATGGTGATGCGCGTGCTCACATGGTTGGTGCCGCCGATGGAGGTGAGGCCGACGATAGCGCCTTTGAGGTCCGTGGGAGTCTTGAACTTGTTCTGGGCGATGATGCTGAAAAATGGCGCCTTGATGCTGGTCGACACCGCGCGCACCGGCAGGTTGCGCGCCGCCGAGCGGATCACCGAGCCGATCAGCTCGGCGTAGTCGATGTCACCGCCGAGCAGCGCGGCCATGGCGATGTTGGGCCGCATGACGATCAGCTCGACTTCCGAGCCATGCTTCAGATAAAAGCCGCGGTCCTTGGCGACGAAGGGCACGAGAAAGGCCATCGAGCTGGTGGCGATGGCGATGCGGACTTTTTCTGGGGCAGATTTCTCTTGGGCACGTGAAAGCGCGGACGACAACAGTAAGACGATAGGTAGAATCACTACCGCGCAAGATTTCAAATTGCCTCGCTTCCACATCGAACTCTTGACTCTCTTTCGGTGTCGACTTCCTTCGACTTTCTGCCGTAGGTCTCAAATATGTCTGAAAGCTCGTTCTAACTCAAACTACCGCCGTTTATTTGACATTACCGCCTGCTTCGCATAATTTCGCGAAGGTCGCTGTCAGAGAGAGGCTTCATCGATAAAGAAAAAACTATGAAGTTACATCATTGTTGGCTGGCCCTTTGCCTGACAGTTTTTTTTGCTGCGACGGCGTCCGCGCAAGAGCAATTTTATCGCGGCAAAACCCTCCGAATAGTCGTTGGCGCCGGTCCTGGTGGAGGCTTCGACCTTTATAGCAGAGCCCTCACTCGACATATCGACAAACATATTCCGGGAAATCCCACCGTGATTGTCGAAAATATGACCGGCGCTGGAAGCCTCGTTGCGGCCAATCATGTTTTTCGAGCCGCGAAGCCGGATGGTCTGACTCTTGGAAACGTAAACGGCGGTCTGTTTGTCCAGCAGCTTCTTGGCCGCCCTGGTATCGAATTTGACGCAATGAAGTTCGAGCATGTTGGTGTGCCGGTTAAAGACAAAGCCGTGTGCGTTATGACCAAGACTAGCGGCATCACCAGCTTCGAACAATGGACAGCTTCAAAAACCCCATTGAAGCTAGGCGCTACCGGTCCCGGTTCGGCGACACAAAATGTTCCGTTGATTCTCCAGAAGGCGCTTAATCTACCGATTCAACTTGTCTCCGGCTACAAAGGGATCGCCGATGTGCGCTTGGCAGCAGAAGGCGGCGAGCTAGCCGGCGCGTGCGGCTGGACTTGGGATTCGCTCAAAGCTACGTGGTCGCGTGCGCTGGAATCAGGCGATGCCGTTGTGGTGTTGCAGACCGTGCCGCAAGCGATCCCGGAGTTGCCAAACATTCCTTTGGCGATCAGTCTAGCTAAATCAGATGACGCGCGCCAGCTCATTCAGGCCGGCATTCATGACGTGTCCGACATGATCTATTCCTATGTTTTGCCACCGCGCACGCCGAAAGAACGGGTCGACATGCTGCGCAAAGCATTCGCTGATACGATGAAGGATCAGGAATTCCTGGCTGATACCAAGAAGTCGCGGCTCGGTATCGATCCGATGACCGGCGAGGAGTTAGAGAAAACCATCGGCAGACTTTTCAAAACGCCTGTGGGTGTTGTCGCGAAGCTAAAGGAAGTTCTCAAATAGATTCCAGAGTAGCTGTGGGGCGGAAGGCGTTGTCAATGATCGGCGTTAAGAGTGAATCAGGTGAAGAGTATTTTAAAAGTTGGCACGAGCTGCCCACCTTCGAATACGGCGAAGTGGAAAATCTCTATCGCTTCATGCGCCATATCGAGAAACTTGAAGGTCGCCGCATCGTGCCGCTGCCGGGGCCGAGGCACTAATCAAAAAATTGCCGCGTCGCTGGATTTTCCGGCTCGGTGAGGAGTCGGGCGACCGCCGGTCCTGCAGGGGCCCTCACCCCAGTTCTCGCCCGCTTTCGTTGACGAAGGGGTCGGAAACCGGACGGCGAAATCGGTTGCTACATCATTCGTTTGAAGTGATCGAATTCCAGCCATGAAGTTTGATGTGAGTTTACTGGCTCACGATCTCGGCCAGATGCCCGCCCTGGCGCGCTTTGCCGATGAATTGGGCTTCGACGGCATTTGGACGTTCGAGACGTCTCATGAGCCGTACTTGCCGTTGGTGCTCGCGGCAGAACATAGCAAGAGTCTCAGCATCGGTACGAGCATTGCTGTCGCGTTTCCGCGCAGTCCGACGATTACCGCGCAGATCGCGTGGGACTTAGCGGCATATTCCAGAGGCCGCTTCATTCTCGGCCTAGGCACGCAGGTGAAAGGGCACAACGAGCGGCGCTTTGGGGTGAAGTGGGAGCGGCCCGTAGAGAAAATGCGCGACTACATTTTGGCGCTGCGCGCGGTGTGGGATTGTTGGCAGAATCGGGCGCGGCTTAACTATCAGGGAGAGTTTTACAAGCTGACTTTGATGACGCCGTTTTTCAGTCCGGCGCCGCATGACTATTCGCAGATTCCGATTTTCATTGCCGGGGTCAACAAGCGCATGTGCCAGTTGGCCGGTGAATTGTGCCAAGGCTTTCACGTGCACCCGCTGCACACGACGCGCTACTTACAAGAAATTATTTTGCCGAATATCGAAGTCGGTTTGGCGAAGAATCAGCGGCCGCGATCATCCATCGAACTGTCCAGCAGCATCTTTGTGATTCCCACTGACGATCCCCAGCAGGCCGTGAAATGCGAAGCCGACGTGCGGCAGCAGATTTCTTTCTACGCGAGCACGCCGCCGTACCGGCCGGTGTTCGCTGTGGAAGGGTGGGGTGAAGTTGCGGATCAACTTAAGGCGCTGGCGGCAAGCGGTAAGTGGAATGAGATGCCGGCTCTGATTGCGGATGAGATGTTAGAGCGCTTTGCGCTGCGGGGTGCTTGGGCCGAGCTGCCTGTGCTGATGCAGAAAAAATATACGGGGCTTTTGGACCGGGTGAGCTATTACTTTCCACTTGTGCCGGGCGAAAACGAGGCCGGCTGGCGGGCGAGTGCGGCGGCGTTCAAAGGCTAGAGAGTGGCTTGATCAACACTTTTGCCGGGAACTCGTTCTTCGCTTCTGATTCTGCTAAAAACCCTTCGGAGTCCCTCGACAAGCTCAGGACGAACGGAATCGGAGTTGAAATCGTTTAGCAAAGATCCGTTCATGCTGAGCCCGTCGAAGCCTTCTTAGGTTTTTCAGCAGAATCACTTCTTGTCCGTTGTAAGAATCACTTCGTGAGTTTCTAAGACGTTTGGACCGGCAAACATTTCCGCCGCCGGACGGTTGCTGTGAGCGATGCGGAACGATTCGCTCTTTGTCCAATTCCAAAAGTCTTGTTCGCTTTCCCAGTAAGTTTGCACGAGGTAGTAGCCTTGCTCCTTGGTTTCTTCCCATTGTCCGGTCTGATGGTTAAAGCGGCGTGAGACTGGGCGAAGCACAAGGTTTTTGACGAATCCGGGCGATTGGTCGATGAGATGGGCCCGGTTGCGGAACCGATCTTCAAAGTCGGACTCGTGGCCGTGGGTGACGGGAATGCGGTTGGTGACAATAAACATGAATGATCCTCCTCGACAGTCGAGCTAATTTGGGAACTCTCACTCGGGCTGCTGAAAAACTCATCGGAGCCCTTCGACTGAGCTCAGGGCGAACGGATCAGAAGTTGAAAATTGTTGGTAAGAATCCGTTCATGTTTTCACGGAATCGAAAAGACTATTTCTCGTTCCGCGGCGCCCGCCCGTAGAGCTTGTCGATAAAGCCGGATTTACGGATCTCATCCATCAAGCTGGTGTCCATCAGGCTCGCAGGTTTAGCGGTCTTGGCGTTGGGATGGGTGAGCGAATCGAGGGCGCCTTGCACGCCTTTTTCCTCTGGCACGGGAAACTCGCGCAGACTTTTGGAGATGCGGTCGTAGAGCTCTTTGACGATATTTTGATCCTTGATGCCGTTTTCTTCGATGATCGCCATGGCCAGTTTGGGTTTGGTCTTGAAAACGTAAATGCCTTCGGTGAAGGCCATTAGCAAGCGGCGCATCAGATCGCGTTGAGTTTTGATCGAGGCGGTGGGCACGACGAGGCCAAATCTCGCATAGTCGAGCGGCAATTCAGACAGATCGGCCATCGCCCGGCAGCAGCCGGTGGCGACAATTTTGTGGACGTTATCCGGGCCGATCAGCGCGGCGTCGACGTGGCCGCTACTGAGAGCCGACAGGCGCGTCGGCGTGTTGCCGGCCTGCAGGAAAGTCATCTCTTTTTCCGGATCGATCTTCCATTGCTTGAGCACCATGCGCGTGACCATGTCGGACGAAGAGCCCAGCCGGCTGACGGCGACCTTCTTGCCCTTGAGGTCTTCGGCCTTGGTAATGTTCTTGCGCACGACGAAGTAATGCTCGAGCCGATTGATGCTGACGGCGACCAACTTGGCGTCGATGATGCCGGCGACCGTGAGGACCATAACTGCAGGCACGTCGGAGTCCGACGCGGTAATGCTGCCGCCGAGCATTGCCTGGCTCATCAGCGAGCCGCTGTTGAAATAAACCGACTTGACGCTCAGGTTGTGCTTCTCCCAAATATTTTCACGGTCGATGAGCTTGCGCAGATCGGTGGTCAATCCGGTGCCGCTGTAGCCGATGACGACTTGATTGGTTTGGGCATGGGCATTGGCGCAAATCAGCGCGGTGACGACTACGGCAAGAACTCTGATTCGGAACGATCGGAACATTTTTCTCCTCGCAACTTATTTAACTTGGCCGCCCGTAGAGTTTATCGATGAAACCAGATTTTCGGATTTCTTCCAAGACGCTGGTGTCGATGAGCTGGGCCGGTTTGCTGGTTTTGGCGTTTGGATGGGGCAATGATTCGAGTACGTTTTGCACTCCATTGGGCTCTGGTATTGGATACTCGCGCACATGTTTTAGCGAGCGCTCGTAGATATCTTTTTGCACCGCCGGGTCTTTGATGCCGTCGTCTTCAAGAGCCGCGAAGGCGGCCGTGGGACGGGTGCGAAAAATTGCGATGCCTTCCAAGTATGCCATGAGTAGGCGGCGCAGCACGTCGCGATTCGATTTAATCCATGCGGTCGGAAAGACGTAGCCGTAGCGGGCATAGTCCATCGGCAGCTCGGAGAGATCGAAAAGAATCCGGCAGCAGGCCGATGCTAGGATCTTGTGAATGCTCTCCGGGCTCACCAGCGCGCCGTCGACATGGCCTGCTGCAAGGGCCGACATGCGCGTCGGCGTGTTGCCGGATTGCAGCAAGATCACTTCTTTTTCGGGATCGATTTTCCAGGATTTCAGCACCAGGCGCGTGACGGTATCGGAGGCCGAACCGAAACGGCTGACGGCGAGTTTCTTGCCTTTGAGATCGTCGTTCTTCGCGATGTTTTTGCGCACGACGAAGACATGCTCGATCTTGTTGATCGTCACCGTGAGGAGCTTTGCGTCGAGGACGCCGGACACCGTGAGGTTTAACATGCCCGGCACTTCGGATTCCGAGCCGGCGATGTTGCCGCCGGCGAGCGCCTGGGTCAAAACCCCGCCGCTGCCGAAATAGACGCTCTTGACGCTGAGGCCGTGCTTTTCCCACAGTTTCTCCCGCTCGATGATGCGGCGCAGATTGCCCAGCGAGCCGGTGCTGCCGCTGTGGCCGAGGATAACATTGGAGAGTGAGGTTTGGGGGTGGGCGAGAGAGGGTAAGCTTGCCAATAGCAACCCGGCAAAGAGGGCGAGATTTCGCTTCATTGCGTGCCTCCTCGCAACGCGATTATCGGATCATATCCTTCAATAGCGTCGCGTACTTCTTATCCAACTCCGCCTTCAGTTGATCGCTCACCGCGTTTACCGGCGGAAACTTGTCTTTCCACTCGTAGGGCCGCGTCGCGTCGATGATCGCGCGCGAGTTGAAGCCCTTGCGCTCGCGCGGGATCGCCGGGTCGAGGGGGCCGCTCCAACAGCGGCGCAGAATGTCGATGTTCTCCGGCTCGGAGCGCGTGCCGATGGCCCAGATGACATCGTCGGGGTTGTAGATATCGATGTCGTCGTCGACAACCACTACGTAGCGACCCAGATAGGCGCCGGGACGGCACTGGCTCGCGATCAATGCCGCCTGTTTGGCGTGACCGGGGTAGCGCTGTTTGATTTTCAAAATCGAAAAAAATCGATAGGCGCCCGGGTGCAGCCACACGCCATGCACGTCGGGAACGCCGGCGTCTTCGAGCGCATTCCAAATCAACGCCGAGCGTTGGATCGACCGGTGAAAGCCTTGACCCGCCGACGGTCGCAGCGGCGGTTCGCCGCAGAGAATCGGGTGGTTGCGATGATACAGCGCCTTGATGCGCACCACCGGCTCGGGCCGCGTCGCGCTGGCGTAGTAGCCGGGCCATTCGCCGAACGGGCCCTCTGGCAAATTTTCGCCGGGAACCATTTCGCCTTCGATGGCGATTTCCGAGTAGGCCGGAATCGGCAAGCCGGTGAGCGGTCCTTTGACCATTTGAATCGGCTCGCCGATCACGCCGCCAGCGTAGTCGAACTCGCTCATTTTCACCGGCACATCGGTGCAGGCGGCGAGAAACAAAATTGGATGGTGGCCGAAGGACATGACAACCGGGCAGGGCTTGCCGGCGTCGAAATACTTTTGCCGCTGCACGCGGCCGTGTTTGCCCGGCGAAATATACAACGCCACGGCGTCTTTGCCCTGCAACATGACGCGGTAGGTGCCGGCATTGATCCAGTGTTCTTCGGGATCTTCGGTGATGACCAGATCGTCGGTGCCGATGTAGCGGCCGCCGTCCTCTTCGTGCCAACGCGGGATCGGAAAGGCTTCCAGGTCGATGTTTTTGTCGATGCAGTTTTCGAAGATCGACGCCTCTTTGACGAACTGCGCCGGCACCGGCTCGAAGTTGCGAATCTTGCGCCGCCAAGCCTGGATGAAATCGGTGAGGCTGAGTTTCGGGTCCGTGCCCATGGCGATCGCTAGCCGCGGTAGCGTATCGATTTGGCTGCAAAGAATCTCCATGTCCTGGCGCGAGCCGGGAACTTTGTCGAAGATCATCGCCGGCGGATTTTTGCTGCGCTCCAAAATCATCTCGACGAGCCCGCCCATGTCTTTGTCCCACGGGATGCCAGAGATACGGCGCAGCTCGCCGATTTTGTCGACTTCGTTTAAGAATGCACGGAGATCGTGGTTGGATGGGGTCATAGTGAAAAAGTATGAAGGATGAAGGCGGAAGGATGAAGCTGGGCCCTAGCGGCGAGCTTCGGTCTGTCCTTCATAATTCCGCTTTCATAATTCCGCCTTTCTTATGCAAGTTCCGCTGCAGCGCGGTGCATTACGCCATAGAGGTCCACCGCCGCCAGGGCACAGTATTCTAAATTATATCCTTCGCGGCAGTCGGCGTAGCCGTCTTCCAAGATGCGCTGCATGACCATTTTGTTGAAAGTGGCGTGGCCCATGACGCCGTCTTCATGTTCTTTTAAGTCGGCTTCTTCGTGGGTCTTGAAGTAAACCGCTTGCTGTTTTGTGAAGCCATATCTTTGCGTCAAGGTTTTACCCCACATCGCCGACCAGTAGCCGATCGGTTCTTCGGTCATCATCGAGAACCACCACTCAGCGACCGTGCCTTCCCACATGAGCTGGCGCTTGAAGTCGAGGATGGCGCGGCACTCCGGCAGCATCGGTGTGCGCAAAATCTCTTCTTTCGTGAGGCCGAGCGCTTCGGCGGTTTGCAGCATGACCAGTACATGCCCCGGTGGTTGGGGATGAATGAACTCGTCGGCGATTTTGACGCCTAGGGGACCCATCAAATCGGGATGGCGCTTAAAGAATCCAATGTGCTTGTGATAGGAAACCGACACCAGCGTGTTGATCTCGACCGTGAAGTTACCCCAGTTTTTGAAGAATAGTTTGATCGCCGACATGGGCAGCTTGCCGTCAAGAAACGGCCGCATGAACGGGCCGTCGGTGACGCGTTCTTTCCAGCGTAGAAGGACTTTTCTATTCAGTGCAGCGATGTAAGCCGTGGCGTCGTCTGGAGACATTCTGACGCCGAGTTGGGGAGCGATCATGGGCGTTTGGGGTTTGCCGTCCAGGGTCTAGCGTTCGGGCTCGCAAACGCCAGACGCTAAACCCTAGACGCTAGACGTTGGTTTTATGTCCGATACAAATTATCGATAAACCCGCTATCGTCGATGCGGCGCAGATAGTGAAAATCCCACAGCGCCATGGGGTCGCATTTTTCTGCGGCGCGATCCTGCTCGATGGCGATCTCGTAGACGTTGGAGATCGCCGGGATCGTGGCATAGGGTTTTGCCTGCAAGATTTTCGCGAGATCTTCGTAGAGATGCGTGGCCGTCTCATCGTCCATGTCGCCTTCGGCCTTGTACTTGTCCTTGATGATCTTGATAGATTCGGCGCGGTGGTTTTTGAAGTAGGCGATGCCTTCGCAGATGCCGCGCAGCATCTTGTCGACGATGTCGGGACGTTTCTCGACGAAGCCAGCGCCGCTGGAAACCGTTGTGAACCACACCATCGGCAGGAACGGCACATCGATGACTTTCAAGCCGGCGCGCTTGGAGAGAATATCGGCCGGCGGCGTTACGAATGCAGCATCGGCTTTGCCGTCGCGCACTTCTTCCCAATGAAAGGCGCTGCCCTTGGCTTTTTCAACGTGGCAGTCTTGGAGCAAGCCTGCTTGTTTGATGAACAACCAGGTGTTCAACCCCGGGTGTTTGCCTTTGGTTGCGACGGTCTTGCCTTTGAGATCGGAAATCTTGTTAATGCCCGAGTCGGCGCGCACGACTAATCGGTGGTTCAACATGCTAACCGTCTGGCCGAGGTACACCCACTTGTCGCCCGCAGGCCGGCGGATGTAAGGAGAGAGATGATTGCCGCCGACGAATTCGATGGTGCCGTTGGCGACGTTCTTGTGCGAGTCGTCCGAGGTGATTTCACAATCGTAGTTCACTTCCAGGCCATGCTTGGCCCAGGAGCCTGAATGGTGGACGACGTGTAAAAACGGTAGGTGAGTGTCCGAGCGATAGGGGAAATTGACTTTGTCCATGGGAGCATCTCCTTTTTCGGCTGACCATAGTGGTTGCCGCGGCGCGCGTCAACCGGCGTGTGGCGTTGATCGGTCGGATCTTACTTCAACCCTAGCTTTGCCGCCCACTTCTCCCAGATCTCCTCGCGCTTTTCGCTGCTGAACTTGTTGGCGAGTGCGTATTTTTCGCGCCAGTGAAACGGTTTGCAGGCGTCGATTAGCATGCGGCCCATGGTGAAGTCGCCGCGCTCGCGCTTTTCCGGCGGCAGGCGCGGGTCCAAGTCAGAGGTCCACGATTTTAACACTGTTACCGATTCACTGGGGTCGACGCGGGTGCACATGGCCCAGATGACCTGTTTCAAATCCACCGGGTCGATGTCGTCGTCGACGGCGACGTAATAGCGATACATGCTGGCGCCGGTGAACATGCCGGCGATCGCCGTCAGCGCTTGCATCGCCTGGCCACCGAAGCGCTGCTTGATTGAGACGACGACCATTAGCGTATGGCAATGGCACCAGACGCCTTGGACGTCGGTGACGCCGGATTGTTCGAGATGGTCCCAGATGCGCGCGGCGAAGAGCGGGATGCCGTAGCGCTCGGTGATCGGCAACAGCGGCGGGTTGCCAAGTAAAATGGGATCGTTGCGGTGATAAATTCTTTTCACGCGCACGACGCACTCTTCGCCGCTATGGGTGTAGTAGCCCGGCCATTCGCCGAAGGGGCCTTCTTTGTGCGTCTCTTCTTCCGGCGGCGGCATCTCGCCTTCGACGACAATCTCGGAGGTCGCCGGCACCGGCAGGCCGGTGAGCGGCAGCTTGAACAGTTCCAGCGGCACGCCGCGCAGAGCGCCGGCGTATTCGTACTCGCTGACGCCGGCTTTGGCAGCAGACGGCGCGGCCATCCAGGTCGCCGGCTCGCAGCCGAAGACGATGGCCATGGGGCAGGGTTGTTTTTTCTGCCAGTATTTGCGCGCGATCTGCTTGCCGTGCTTTTGCTCGATGATCCACAGCGTGACGCGATCTTTGCCGACGATGCACGAGCGATAAGTTCCGACGTTGACCCAGCCGCTGTCGGGATCTTTGATCACCACCATGTCGCCGGTGCCGATGTAGCGGCCGCCGTCGTGCTCGTGCCACTTGGGCGTCGGGAAAATTTCCAGGTCGACGCGCTCGCCTTCGAGAATATTTTCCGTCAGCGGACCGGTGGAAACTTCCACGGGCGCGAAGCCTTTCAAGTCGCGAATCTTGTTGCGCCAGGTTCTCAGGATCTCGATCTTCGGCGCGTCGTGCGGCAAACCCAGAGCAAGCGCGAAGCGGCGCGCCGAGGCGAGCACGTTGGTGGCGATGCGAAAGCCTTTGGGATAACCGGAGATATTATCGAAGAGTAACAGCGGGCCGTCCTGTTCGGCCATCAACTCGGTTAGGCAACCGATTTCAAGGTCCCAGTGGGCGCCGTCGATTTTCTTTAGCTCGCCGATTTTGGCGGCGCCGTCGATGAAAGTTCTTAGGTCGGAAAATGCCATGCGGGGTTATTCCAAATTTCAAATTACAGATTCCAAATTGATGGAGGGGCGACCGGCTGGTCGCCGCCCTCACTTCGCCGGTCGTCAGTTGACGCGAAATTCACCTGGCACCCAGCGCAACAAGACGAGATCTTCGCCGCAGGGGCCGGCGCACCGGCCGATTTTTCAATTCCTTGGTAAAGCCGATCGGATGCCAGTACCGGCGCAACATTTCGCCGCCCGGCGTGCCTTTGCCAACGCGGGTGAGCATTTCATTTTCTTCGAAGCTGAGTGACATGACTTTCTCTCCTATCGATCCGGACAATAAACCAAAAATGAATTATCCGATAGTGGATTGAGGGTCAACGAGAGCGCAGCGAAAGGCAACCGTTTGATAGTGAAGAGTGAAAGATCGCCTTTGCATGACACGCTCGGAAGACGTAGAATTTGGACAAACTGTAAGGAGGAGTCAATCTTGGTCGCTGCAACGAGATACGAACACATCATCCTAAACGACTCGCAGGTGCCGATGATCGCCGGCACCTCAATCAAAGTTGTCGAGCTTGTCTTGGATCACTTAGCCTATGGCTGGAGCCCGGAAGAATTGCACTTTCAGCATCCGCATCTGAGCATGGGGCAGATCTATTCGGCATTGGCTTATTATTGGGATCATAAGACGGTCCTTGATGATGAGATAGAGCGACGGCTCGCGCGCGTTGAAGCTGTGAAGACTCGCTTTACTCGTCGAGGCCAAGGAACGGCAACTTAAAGGTCTCGAGTTTTATGGTGTTATCGACTCGCATCAGCTGAGCGCATGATTCGACAATGTATCGACGATTTGGAACTTGTCGCTAAAGCAGCTGAGCCCGAGGATACGTTAACCCAGGTCTTTTTCTTACCACTCTAGAGTCCACATGCCCGAACCCGCATCCAATCTCCTGCGCGAGCTTCCCTCCGTCGATCGCTTGCTTAAGCACGCGCGCTGCGAAGTTTTGCTGACACGGTTTAACCGTGAATACGTCACGCAAAAATGTCGGGACGTTCTCGATGACTTGCGTGCGCAGATTCGCCAGGCAAAGAATCCAGCGATCGATGACGGCGCAGTCTTGGACCGTGTCGAGCTGATAATTGCGGCTGATTCTCGCCCCGGTCACATCCGGGTCATTAACGCAACGGGGACAATCTTGCACACCAATTTGGGTCGCGCATTGCTTTCTCAGCCTGCTATCGAAGCGATGACCGCGGTTGCCGGGAATTTCGTCAATCTAGAGTACGATCTCGCCGCGGGTAAACGGGGGCGGCGCGAAGAGACGTTGCAGAACTTATTAGTCGATCTGACCGGCGCGGAAGCCGCTACGGTGGTCAACAACAATGCTGCCGCAGTGCTGCTTGGCGTAAACACGCTTGCCGACAAAAAGGAAGTGATCGTCTCGCGCGGCGAGCTGATCGAAATCGGCGGCGCCTTTCGCATCCCCGAAATCATGGCCAAGAGCGGCACGATTCTCAAAGAAGTCGGCGCGACCAATCGCACTCATCCGGCGGATTATGAGAACGCGATCAACGAGAAGACCGCGCTCTTACTGAAAGTTCACACCAGCAATTACAAAGTTGTCGGTTTTACCGCCGAAGTTTCACTCGAAGAGATGGTCGCCATCGGCAAGAAGCATAACCTGCCGGTGATGGAAGATTTAGGCAGCGGTGCGCTAATCGATCTCAGCAAGCACGGCCTGCCTAAAGAACCGCTGGTTTCCGAGCGCATTCAAATGGGCGCCGACGTGGTCACGTTCAGCGGCGACAAAATCCTCGGCGGGCCGCAAGCAGGGCTGATGGTCGGCAAGAAGCAATTCATCGAAAGAATGAACAAGAACCATCTGCAGCGCGCGCTGCGCTGCGGCAAGCTGACGCTGGCGTCGCTCGAAGCGACGCTGCGGCTCTACCGCCAAGCGCCGGATATCACGAAAGTCATCCCGACGCTGCGCGCGTTCACGAGACCGGTGGGTGAAATCCGCGCCATGGGTGAGGCTGTCTTGCCCAAACTGCAAGCCGTCCTGGGCGGCGAATTTCGCCTCAGCTTAGAAAATTCCACGGCCCAGATCGGTAGCGGCGCATTGCCGACAGAGGAGCTGCCGACGGTGGCGATCACCATCGAACATAACAAACTCAACGCCACCGCGATCGCGAAAAAGTTCCGCAGCGCCAACCCACCGATCATCGGCCGCATCAAAGACGACCGCTTCCTGCTGGATTTGAGAACTATCTTCGAACCCAAAAATCTCGTGCCAAAATTCAGTTGACCGAGTTTTTGAATTTCTGATTTTTAATTTTGAATTGACCCATGCCCTACATTATCGGCACTGCCGGCCACATCGACCACGGCAAGACCAGCCTGATCAAAGTTCTCACCGGCACTGACACCGATCGGTTGAAGGAAGAAAAAGAACGCGGCATCTCGATCGATCTCGGCTTCGCCCATCTCGATCTGCCGGATGGCATCTCGGCCGGCATCGTCGATGTCCCGGGCCACGAGCGCTTTATCAAAAACATGCTGGCCGGCGCCCACGGCATCGACCTGGTTCTTTTCACCGTTGCCGCCGATGACGGCGTCATGCCGCAGACCGAAGAACATCTTGACATCGTCCATCTGCTCGGCGTGAAGATGGCGATCTTCGTCATCACCAAAGCCGATCTCGTGCCGCCGGCGCGCATCGCTGAAGTGGAAGAGGAAATTGACATTCTCACCCTTGGGACGACTTTGGAAAATTCGCCGAAGGTCGCCGTGTCATCGGTCACGGGCTTGGGCATCGACGAGCTGAAATCGCGAATTTTGCAGATTCTAAAGAGCGGCAGTAAAGCCGCGCCCTCCGGCTACTTTCGCTTGCCGGTGGACCGAGCCTTTGTCTTGCAAGGTCACGGTGTCGTCGTCACCGGCACGGCGCTCAGCGGCGAGGTCAAAGTCGGCGAGCAGGTGCGCTGCTTGCCGGGGGACGCTTTGTTTCGCGTGCGCAGCCTGCAGGTGCACAACAACTCGATGGAGAAAGCCGGCTGGGGCCAGCGTGTGGCGATGAATCTTACCGGGCCGGAGCGCGCGTCGATTGAGCGCGGCCAAGTGATTTGTCACGAGAAGCTCGCGCTGACGTCCGACCGCTTCGATGCTTTTCTCGAAGTGCGCCCGGCAGCGGCCAAGGGCATCAAAAATCATCAGCGCGTGCGCATTCACATGGGCGCCGCCGAGCGTTTGGGCAAAATCGTGCAGCTCGGTGCGAAAGAAAAAGCCGAACCGAAGGAATCGGTCTATTGCCAAATCACTTTGGAAGAACCGCTGCTGGTCTTGCGCAACGATCATTTCATCGTGCGCGACGAAACCGCGCAGCGCACCCTTGGCGGTGGCACGGTGATTAACCCTTGGGCGCAGCGGCACCGGCGGAACGAGGAAGATCTCACAGCGAGACTCGCAGCGCTGCACAAGGGCGATGTTTTGCAACTCACCGAGTCTTTTCTGAACGAGAGTGAATCCTTCGCATCGTCGGTTGAGACCATCAATCAGTTTTTAAACCTGCGCGAAGAAGAGACCCGGCAGAAGGTCGAGGCGATGAAAAGCCTGCGCGCGATCAACGCCGAAGGCGAGAAGGCGTTTACGACGGCGGCCAAATGGGAGCGTCTGAAGGAGCAGCTCCAGAAGACTCTCAAAGAATTTCATGCGACCCATCCGCTCGTGCCCGGCATGGACATGGAAGAGCTGCGCGGCAAGTTGCTATTCGATCTTTCAGCAAAAATTTTCCGCGTGGTGGTCGACACGCTGATCAATGAGAAGGCGATTGCCAAGGAAGAAAACCTGCTGCGGCTGGCTAGCCACAAAGTGCAACTGGGCGGTCAAGAAAAAACCTTGATGGACAAGATCAAGAAGATTCTTGGCGAGCAGCCGCTGGCGCCGCCGGATTTGAAGGAGATCGAAAAGCAGGCGGGCGTGCCGCGCAATCGTTTGATGGAGGTTTTGCGGCTACTCGAGCGGGACGGCTCGATCGTGCGCGTCAGCAGCGACATGTATTTTTCCGCTTCGAGCATCGAGCAGCTGCGCGCCACTTTAAAGAATTACTTGACACAAAAAGGCGAGATCAGCGCGGCGTCATTCCGCGACCTGATCAATTCGAGTCGCAAATATACGATTCCCCTGCTGGAGTTTTTTGATCGCGATGGGCTGACGATTCGCATCGGCGATGTGCGCAAACTGAAAGCCCCCGCCGCCAAACCCAGCACGCATTGAAAAGTCGCAGAGTTCCCACTAGAGTACCAGGCTATGCTGCTTGGAAAGAGAAAAACCGTACGGTTAACGCAATCGGTTAAAGCCGCGGGTTGAGCGGCTAAGCTCGGCCCGGCCGACCTCGTGCAAGTGTTGCACGAGCTACCGAAATTCGACAATCCCGACATGCTCGTCGGCACTGAAACCGGCGATGACGCCGGGGTGTACCGGCTGAGCGCCGACTTGGCGATCGTCAACACGGTGGATTTTTTCACGCCCATCGTCGACGATCCGTATGTCTTTGGGCAAATTTCTGCGACCAACGCCCTGAGTGATGTTTACGCCATGGGCGGCGAACCCAAGACCTGCATGAACATCGTCTGCTTTCCCAAGGACAAGATGGACATCGACATCCTCGGCGAAATTCTCAAGGGCGGCGCCGATAAGGTCAAAGAAAGCGGCGCGGTGGTCATCGGCGGCCACAGCATCATCGACGAAGAGATCAAATTCGGCATGGCGGTGACCGGCACGATTCATCCCGACAAGATTTTCCGCAACGTCGGCGTGCAGGAGGGCGACGCGCTGGTGCTCACCAAGCCGCTTGGCACCGGCATTATCACAACGGCGCTCAAACGCGGCAAGGCTTCGCAAGAAAGCGTCGATGCCGCGGTGAAATCGATGACGACCTTGAATGCCGTGGCATCGAAAATCGCCCGCAAGTATCCGGTGCATGCCTGCTCCGACATTACCGGTTTCGGCGTCATGGGCCATGGCATGGGCATGGCGCACGGCAGTGGCGTGACGCTGGTCTTCGAATCGGCAAAATTGCCGTTGCTGCCCGACGCGGTGCGCCTAGCCGAGAAGGGCTACATCACCGGTGGCTGTAAACGCACCAGAGATTATCTCGGCGACAAGATGTCGGTCGATAAATCGGTATCCGAAGGTCTCCTCGAGATTGCGCTCGACCCGCAGACCTCGGGCGGCTTAATGATCGCCATCGCCAAACGCCAGGTTGCCGAGTTGATCTCTGACCTCCACGCGGCCGGCGTCACAGAGGCGGTGGAGATCGGCTACGCCACGTCGCTGCAGAAACCCTGGGTGCGCTTGGTCTAACGGGCGCGCCGTTCCAAGGGACAAATTCATGTTGACGTTGAGTGCGTCGCGCGCACCATTCGGATTCCGGATGGTGCGCACGGCGCACCCTACCGCAGACACGCTCTCGCCGATAAATTTTCTTTTCGTGCTACACGTGACCAGCGAAACGGTTTAGAATTCATCCACACTTGTCTTTGCCGCAAAAGGCGGGCGCCAAAACTTTGACGCAAGGCCTTGCATCGAAGCAGTGACCGTCCGATAAGATGCCCAACGAACTGACACTTCTTCATCGTCTTGCACGCAGCTACGGTGTCCAGACGCTGCATCGCGATGGTTTCGCGCGCCCGGTGCATCCCACCGTGGAGACCGTCCTGTGCGTTCTCCGAATGCTGGGTGCGTCAGTGGAGCATCTTGACGACGTCTCGAGTGCGTTGCGTCAACGTCGCCAATGTCTCTGGGAGCGCGGTGTTGAGCCGGTGACGCTCTCTTGGGACGGCGCGCCGGTACAAGTGAATTTGCGCCTGCCGGCTACGCTGGCTGAAACTCCGGTTCGGTACCGGCTCGAATTGGAAGACGGCAGCGCTATCGAGGGTCCATGCCAGAACGATTGGCCGATCTCACCGCGACGTCACATCGAAGGCCGGGAATATGTCGCGCGCCATCTCGCGGTCAGCGCGGCGGTGCCCTACGGTTATCACAAGCTTCGCCTATTCACCGGTGCGCGGGCTCTTGCATCGGATCTCGTCTGCGCGCCGCGGCACAGCTACAACGCCTCTGCGCGGCTAGGCCGGCCCATCGGTTTGTTTTGTCCCGCCTATGCATTGACCGAAGAGCGCTCTTGGGGCGCCGGCGATTTCTCCAGCTTGGCAGCGTTCACGCTCTTCGCGTCTCAAAACCGCGTCGCAGTCGTGGGCACGTTGCCGCTATTGCCGGCGTTTCTGGACGAGCCTTTCGATCCAAGTCCCTATGCGCCGGTGAGCCGGCTGTTTTGGAACGAGTTTTACATCGACGTGGAACGTATTCCCGGCGTTGCCGATTGTGCCGCAGCCCGAGCTTTGTTGGATTCGGCCAGTTTTCGCGACGCGTTACGGAGTCTGCGCGCGGCGCCGTTGATCGATTATCGCCGCCTGATGGCGCTCAAGCGCAGCGTGCTGGAGGAGTTGCTTGCGGCCCTGCTCAGCACGGCCGGCGTGCGCCGGAGCTCATACGAGAACTATGTCGCGGCCCATCCGAACTTGCAGGACTACGCGGGGTTTCGCGCCAGGGTCGAGCGCGATCACGAAACTTGGCAGCATTGGCCGGGGCCAGCCCGCACCGGTGTGTTGGGCCTCGCCGACGTCGAGGAGAGCGCGCGCAACTATCACCTCTTCGTGCAATGGCTGGCAACCGAGCAAATGCTCGGCGTCGGCGCGACCGCGCGCGAGCGCGGCGTCAGTCTTTACCTCGACTTTCCTCTCGGCGTCAATCGTGACGGCTACGATGTCTGGCGCAATCAGGACTTGTTCGTCCTCGGCGCCAGCGCCGGTGCGCCGCCGGACGGACTCTTCGTCGGTGGGCAGAACTGGGGGTTCCCGCCGCTGCATCCAGAAGCGATCCGGCTCCAGGGCTATCGTTATCTCGTCGACTGTTTGCGCCATCATTTGCAACCCGCCGATTTTTTGCGCATCGATCATGTGATGGGCTTGCACCGCATGTATTGGATTCCGCAGGGCGCAGCCGCCACGGAAGGTATTTACGTGCATGGCAAAGCCGCGGAGCTCTACGCGATCCTCTGCTTGGAGTCGCACCGCCACCGGGCGCAGATCGTCGGCGAAAATCTTGGCACCGTGCCGTTCTATACCAACGAGGCGCTGGCGCGCCATCGGATCTTCGGCATGCCCGTTGGCCAGTTTGGCGTCGACGCCGGCGGCGGTCCGGCGCTGCAGCCCATCGCGCCGGGCAACGTGGCTAGCGTCAACACCCACGACACGGCGACCTTTGCCGGCTTCTGGCATGGCAGCGAAATTCAAGATCGCGTCGAGCTCGGCCTGCTCGATGCGGCGCAGGCGACTCACGATCATGACTATCGCGGAGCGCAGCGCCGGGCGCTCAGCGACTTTTTGCGTGGGCGGAACTTGCTGGCGCCGGACACGGACGATCCACTGGCGGTATTGAAAGCGTGGCTTTGTTTCATGGCCGCTAGTCGCGCCGATCTGTTGCTGATCAACCTGGAAGATTTGTGGCTCGAGGCGCTGCCGCAGAACGTGCCCGGCACTTGGAATGAGCGGCCCAATTGGCGCCGCAAAGCGCGGCATACGTTGGCGAGCCTGCGGGAAAATCGCGCCGTGGCGGACATTTTGGCGGCGGTGGCCGGCAATCGTGGCTGGTGCTCGTGACTCGTGCGCGCCGCCCCCAACTCCGAGCACGAGCCACGAACACGAATCACGGCGGCAAACTCGAAAGGACGCTAGCAAATTGATGGATGGGCCACAGACAATCACTCTGCTAACCGACGACGATCTTTTTCTCTTCAACGAAGGCAGTCACTTTCGTTTGGCCGACAAGTTGGGCGCGCATGGGGTCGAGCGCGATGGCCAGCGTGGAACTTATTTCGCCGTGTGGGCGCCGGACGCAGAGCGGGTTTCGGTCGTCGGTGACTTCAACGGCTGGGACGGCGCCAACCATCGGCTACGGCCGCGCGCGCAGTCGGGCATTTGGGAAGGCTTTCTCCCCAACATCGGTCGCGGCACGCTTTACAAATTTCACGTCGCCTCGCGTTTTCACGGCTACCGCGCCGACAAGGCCGATCCGTTTTCTTTCTTTAATGAGATTCCGCCCAAGAACGCCTCCATCGTTTGGGACTTGGACTACGACTGGAACGACCATTCATGGATGGCGGGCCGGCGGCAGAAAAATGGCCTGGACAAACCGATGGCGATCTATGAGATGCATCTAGGCTCCTGGAGGCGCGCCGCCAATGGCCACTCGCTGTCGTACCGCGAATTGGCGCCGCAGCTCGCTGAGTACTTGCAGAAACTGGATTTCACCCACGTCGAGTTCTTACCCGTGATGGATCATCCGTTTTTTGGCTCCTGGGGGTATCAAATTACCGGCTACTTCGCGCCCTCGGGAAACTTTGGCACGCCGCAGGATTTGATGTACTTGATCGACACCTTGCACCAAGCGGGCATCGGGGTGATCCTCGACTGGGTGCCGTCGCATTTCCCGAGCGACGAGCATGGCCTGGGCTTTTTCGACGGCACTCATCTCTACGAGCATGCCGATCCGCGCCAGGGCTACCATCCCGAATGGAATAGCTACATTTTCAACTACGGCCGCAAAGAGGTGCAGAGCTTTCTCATCAGCAACGCGTTTTTTTGGCTCGACCGCTATCATGCCGACGCGCTGCGCGTCGACGCGGTGGCGTCGATGCTCTATCTCGACTACGCGCGTAAAGTCGGCGAGTGGGTTCCTAACCGCTTTGGCGGCAAGGAAAACCTTGGCGCCATCGAGTTCCTGCGGCGCATGAACCGTGAGGTCTATCGCTCCCATCCCGACGTGCAGACCATCGCTGAAGAATCGACCTCTTGGCCGATGGTGTCGCGGCCGGCGCATTTGGGCGGCCTGGGTTTCGGCCTCAAGTGGGACATGGGTTGGATGCACGACACCTTGCAATACATGAGCAAAGACCCGGTCCATCGGCGCTACCATCACGACAAGCTGACCTTTCGCATGCTCTATGCGTTTCATGAAAATTTTGTGCTGCCGCTGTCGCACGATGAAGTGGTCTACGGCAAAGGCTCGCTTATCGGCAAAATGCCAGGCGATGACTGGCAAAAGTTTGCCAATTTAAGACTGCTCTACGGCTATATGTACGCGCAGCCGGCCAAGAAAATGCTCTTCATGGGCGGCGAGCTCGGCCAGTGGAGCGAGTGGAGCCATGACGGCAGCTTGGAGTGGCAGCTGCTCGATTTTCCCATGCATGCCGGCATGCAGCGTTGGGTCGGCGATCTCAATCGGTTTTATAAAACTGCAACGGCGCTGCACGAGCTCGATTGCGACCCCGCCGGTTTCGAATGGATCGACTGCGGCGACGCCGACGGCAGCGTGGTCAGCTTGATACGCAAAGGGCGATCGACCGAAGGCATCGTGCTCGCGGTTTGCAACTTTACTCCCGTCCTGCGGACCAATTACCGCGTCGGCGCGCCGCGCGGCGGCTACTGGCGCGAAGCGTTAAACAGCGATGCCGCCTGCTACGGTGGTAGCAACGTTGGCAACGGCGGCGGTGTCGAAGCCGCGCCGGTGCCGCATCACGGCCGCTCTCATTCCCTAAAGCTTTCCCTGCCGCCTCTGGCGATATTGTTTTTCACACACCAGTCATGATTTAACCGGGTCAGGTCCACTCCAGCGAGCGACAACCGGAAACGCGGAACCCAAAACTCGAAACCAGAAACCAGTCGATGCGCATCGCTTTCCTCGCCTCTGAAGCCTCGCCCTTCGCCAAGACCGGCGGGCTGGCCGACGTGATTGGCACGTTGCCGGTTGCCCTGGAGCGCCTGGGTCATCAGGTGAGTTTGATCATGCCAGCGTATCGCCCAGCGTTGGCCGGCAGTCACGCTCTCGAAGGCGCTTCGGCTGCGGCTTCGCTGGGCGGGGTGGCGCAAGAGTTTTCCGTGCACAAGGCCACCATAGGCAAAAACCTGCCGGTGCATTTTGTCCGCGCCGACCGCTACTTCGACCGCGAGTTTCTCTATGGCACGCCGGCAGGGGACTATCCCGACAACGCTGAACGCTTCGTCTTTTTCTGCCGCGCGGCACTCGAGATCGCGCGTCACAATCCGCCTGACATCCTGCACGCGCATGACTGGCAAACCGCGCTGGCTATATTTTTTCTGTGCGCTCAGCCCGAGCGCTATCCGGAGCTGGTGCAGGTTAAGACCGTCTTCACCGTGCACAATCTCGGATTTCAAGGACTGTTCAATGGTTCGCTCTGGCCGCTGCTCGATTGCGACCGGAGCTGGTTCAACCCGAAGCACCTAGAGTTCCACGGCAAGATCAACTTTCTCAAGAGCGCGCTGGTTTCCAGTCACAAGATCACCACGGTCAGTCCTACCTATGGGCGAGAAATCATGACGCCCGAGCAAGGGTTCGGCTTGGACGGCGTGCTGCGCGAGCGTGCCGCTGACGTGGTCGGCATCATGAACGGCATCGACTACGACGAATGGAACCCGCAGAACGACCCTGTCATAGCGGCCCGTTACGATGTCAACGAATTGGCGGGCAAGGCACGTTGCAAGCAGGAATTACAACAGCTCTACGGCTTGCCGGAACGGGCCGAAGTGCCTTTGATCGGGGTGGTGTCGCGGCTCACCGCGCAAAAGGGCTTTGATCTGGTTGAGGCGATCTGGCCCAAGCTGATGAATTGGCCCGTGCAGTTTGTTTTGCTGGGCACCGGCGAAGCTCGCTTCGTCAAATTTTTCGGCCTTGCGGCCAAACTCTATCCGGATAAGGTCGCGATCCGTATCGGGTTTGACGAAAAATTGGCGCATCGTATCGAAGCCGGCGCGGATATTTTTCTGATGCCCTCGCTCTATGAGCCCTGCGGGCTGAATCAGATGTTCAGCCTGCGCTACGGCACGATTCCGATCGTGCGCGCGGTGGGTGGGCTCAACGATTCCGTGGCAAACTTCGATGAAAAAAACCTTAGCGGCACCGGGTTTTCCTTTCTGCCCTACGAAGCCGACGCGCTCTACAACACGGTGGAACGCGCTTTGCATTTATTTGGCGACACACGAGCCTGGACGGCCTTGATGCGGCGCGCCATGAAAATCGACAATTCTTGGGATCGCTCCGCAGCCCTCTACAGCAGCCTGTACCAGGATCTCGTTCGCTAACTACGAATGATTCCTGTCCTTGGCATTATCCTCGCCGGCGGTCGCGGCGAGCGGCTATTTCCGTTAACCGAGCACCGCGCCAAGCCGGCCGTGCCCTTCGGTGGGCGCTACCGCATCATCGATTTTGTTTTGTCGAACTTCGTCAACTCCGGAATATTATCGATCTATGTGATGACGCAGTTCAAGGCACAGTCGCTGCTCGAACATGTCGAGCGCGGCTGGCGCACCAGCGATTTCTTGGGCGAGCACTTTATCACTGCGGTGCCGGCGCAGATGCGCATGGGCGAGGACTGGTACCAGGGCACCGCCGATTCGGAGCCGTTGTCAATAGGTGTGTAAAAAGATACTAGGCGGCGACCCTCATCTCTTTGCCATTGTCATACTTCGTCCCGCGCGCTACTTTTCCGACAAGCTGTG
>Ga0194132_10000255_pt1 | contig 110875 bp, 94 predicted proteins | sample TA2KigOf80mmetaG_FD_148612 | JGI IMG/M metagenome (GOLD analysis project Ga0194132, IMG submission 148612) | Freshwater microbial communities from Lake Tanganyika, Tanzania - TA2015054 Kigoma Offshore 80m | ecosystem: Environmental > Aquatic > Freshwater > Lake | place: Tanzania: Lake... | reverse complement strand
AGAGTCGGGTCCGCAGAGCGCCTACTCGGCGGCCTCTTCTGTTTTACCGCAGGATTCTCAGGGGTCCCAAGTGGTGTCAGACCCGATCTATCGACCCGCTCAACTCGGCGGCGTGCATAGTTTAGGTTCCATCGCATGGGGCCAGGGTGGTCTCGGCGGTATCGTCGGACGTGTCACGGATTCTTCGGGCGCCGCGATCCCGGGGTCGCAAGTGGAGATGCGGAACGAAGATACCGGCGTCTCGTCGCGCGCGCAGACCGCCGCCACGGGCGAATACATCTTCACGAACGTCACGCCCGGCTCCTATCGCGTCAGCGTTTCCGCTCCGGGCTTCAAGACCAACGTGGCGCGCAACCTGAGGGTATTCGTCAATGAGACCGTGCGCGCCGACGTCACGATGGATGTAGGCGACGTGGCCACGCAGGTCGAGGTAGAGGCCTCGATGCCCGTAGTACAGACCGACGCGTCGTCCGTGGGCAGCGTGGTCGATGGGCGTCAGGTCACCAAAATGCCATTGAACGGCCGCGGCAGCATCTATGCCTTACTGTCCCTCGCGCCCGGAGTTCAGAACGCGGGCAGCAACCCCAACATTGCGGGTGGCTTGCGCAGCGGCTACACCAATCTGAGCGTTGACGGCGTCGGCAACAACGACGTGGGTAACGAGCGTCTTCTCGCGCCAATCCCGTCGCTCGACGCCGTTGCCGAGTTCCGCGTGATTGCAAACGGCGCGTCGGCCGAGTTCGGACGCGGCGGCGCCCAGGTGGTGGTCGTGACCAAATCCGGAACGAACGAATTCCGTGGCAGTCTCTTCGCGTTCAATCGAAACCGCGCCACCGCCGCGAAGGAGTTCTTCGCCACGGGGCTGCCCCTGCCGGCTTTCAACCGCAACGAGTATGGCGGCTCGCTCGGCGGTCCCGTGCTTCGCAACAAGCTGTTCTTCTTCGGAAGCTTTGAAGGCCTGCGGCGTAACGTGTCTACCACCAACGTGGTGGCAATGCCCACCGTCGCGCTCAAGTCCGGCGATTTCTCGAACCTTCCCGCCATCCGGGATCCCTTCGCTTCCGGCGTTCCCTTTGCCGGGAATCGCATTCCGTCCAATCGAATCAGTCCGGTGTCGAGCGAGCTTCTCAAGTTCACGTCCGATCCGAACGGACGGGGCACGGGCGCCGCGGGACTTGGCAACAACTTCACCACGAACATCCCCACGCGCGAGCCGCTCGACCGGTTCTCGGGCCGCGGCGACTACCAGATCAGTTCGAAGGACCGCGTGACAGTCCGCTACTTCCACGTCAATAACGGCCCCTTCGCGCAGTCGTCGAACGGCACCGACAAGTTCGGCAACTGGGGCGGTTTCGGCATTGCCACGCGTAACGCTCTTGGTTCCTATACTCGCGTGCTCTCTCCCCGCACCATCAACGAGGCGCGTTTCGGCTTCAACCAGGAGAAGAATTTCCGCACGCCGCAAAACTCGGATTTCGATCCGTCGAAGCTTATACCGGGGCTGATCTCGCCGCTCCCCGGCCTGGGAGGTTTGCCCACCATCACGATCCTCGGCTTTCGCGGCTTCAGCGACAATCCCGGTTCGGGCGACGTGAAACGCAGCTACGAGTTTTACGACAACTTCACCTGGATTCGTGATAAGCATGCGCTGAAAGCGGGATTCGAGTTCCAGCATTCGAACGCATTCAACTTCCAGAACCCGCCACCCTTCCGGGGCAGCTTTGCGTTCGACGGCCGCTACAGCGGCCATGCCTTTGCCGACTTCCTGCTGGGCGCGCTCACCGCCACTGGACGTGTCAGCAAGAATGTGGAATCGGAACCGGTCAGCAACCGCTACGCCGCGTACCTGCAGGACGATTGGTCCATCACGCCGCGCCTGACTCTGAACCTCGGGGTGCGTTACGAATACTACGGCTTGTTCCGTAACGCGCAAGGCGACATGGCGAACTTCTATCCGGACCTCGGCATGGTTCTGCTGGCCGGCGAGGGCGATCCGCGTTTGCTCGCCGCCTTGCCCATCAAGACCGGGAAGAGCGTGGGGCTTGATTCCGGAAATTACCTCAACAAGGACGTCAATAATTTCGCGCCGCGCATTGGTTTCGCCTTCCGCCCGCTTGGAACGTCGAGGCTCGTCGTGCGCTCAAGCTATGGCATCTATCACAACGTGATCGCGGCATACGGCGGTAATTTTCACGTGGCGTTGAATCCGCCGTTCCGCGTCGCCGAGTCCTTCGAACCCGCGGCTGGCCCGGTCCCAACGCTCACGTTTGCCAGCCCATTTCCCGGACGCGGCAGCATTCCGAGCTATCCCGATATCTATGCGCTCGACCGCGGACGCGCGGTTCCGTATCATCAGCAATGGAACTTGACGCTTGAGGGTGAGGTATTCCGCAACACCTCCGTGCGAGCGTCTTATCTGGGAAGCAAGGGGACGCATCTCGGTGCGACCTACGATTTGAACGCACCGCGCCCGGCGCCCGGCGCGATCAATCCGCGGCGTCCGTTCCAGCCGTACGGAACGTTCAACTATTACGATTCCTCGCGCGACTCGATGACCCACCAGCTTCAGATCGGGGCCGTCCGCAGGTTCGCTTCGGGACTCTCGTTCCAGGCGGAGTATCAGTGGACGAAGTCTCTCGGCAACAGCGAATCCACCACCGATCGCTACGATTTCACGCGCGACCGGGGAAACCTCGATGGTATCCGCCCGCACTACGTTACGATCAACTACATTTACGATCTGCCTTTCGGCAACGGGCGCAAGTTCCTCGCTTCGCTGCCGGCGTTGGCAAACAAGGTGATCGGAGGGTGGCAGGTGGGCGGCATTGCGACGCTCGGGACCGGACAGCCGTATTCGGTGACCTTCACGAGCACCACGCTGGGATGGCCCAGCAGCCGCGCGGATGTGGTGGGCGACCCGGCGTTGAGCGGTCCGGTGGTCGAGCGTTGGTTCAACGCGGCGGCGTTCAGGGTTCCCGCGCCGTTTACTTTCGGGAACTCCGCGCGCAACCTGCTGTTCGGACCCGGCTTCGCGAGTTGGGATACGGCCATCTACAAGCAAACGGCGTTGACCGAGAGGTTGAATCTTGAGTTTCGCGCGGAGTTTTTCAATACTCTGAATCACCCGTCATTCCGGAACCCGGCGAGCAACATCAGTGTGCCGGCTCAAGTGGGCCGCATCACCGCGACGAGCAGCACGGCGCGCAACGTTCAATTCGGGATGCGGCTCTCGTTTTGAAGGGTGGCCGAGCCGAGGAACCACGCAGGCGCCGAGCTTCGACCAGTTGATGCGGCCCGCGATATGCGCACTGATCTGAAGCACAATGAGTGCGTCCAGTCTCGACATCGTCTTCCCTCTTCTGCTGTTCGATTCCGTTCCTATCCCTTTTCCCGCGGAAATCGGTGAGCGCGTCAAACAGGAAACGATCTTCGCGGCTATCGAGCCTGTTGGCATTGGTGGCTCTGGCGATTCCTGGTGTGCTGACGATGGTCTTCCTGGGGCTCGCGGCCGGGGTGCCGGGCGCGCTTCAGGCATCGAAACTGGTTGCCTCATTCCTTGATGGGATCAAACCCAAGGATCCGGTGGCGCTGGCTGCCGCCGTGGGAATTCTCCTTGGCGTCGCGCTGCTGGCCGGCTACGCCCCGGCGCGTCGACGGCTGCTCCAGTGGCCGGAATCAACGCTGCCGGCAGACTTGCGCCGGCCAAAACGGGAGCGCGGACGGCTACACTCGAAGGTATGGGAGCCCGCAGGCTGGTGTGCCTTCTGCTTGGCATGTGGCTGGGCGGGAGTCTGTTCATGGCCATGGTCGCCACGCAGAACTTCCGCGCCGTTGACCGCTTGCTCGCCGGCCCCGCGCCGGAAGCGGCTCGAATTCTGAATCGCATGGAAGCATCCGAGCCCCGCTTCATCCTGCGCCACCTGGCGGGTGAAATGAACCGCCACTACTTCGACACCTGGGAGCAGGTGCAACTGGTGCTGGGGACCGCGGTCTTCATCATCCTGCTCTTTTTCTCCACCGCCGGGCGCTGGTATCTGGCGCCGCCGCTGGCGATGATCGCCGTGGTGTCCACCATGCACCTGTGGATCTCGCCGCAGGTGGCCGAGCTGGGGCGGGCCATCGATTTCGTGCCGCGCGAACTCGCCTCGGCCGAACGGGACCGGTTCTGGGAACTGCACCATCTCTATTCGGGCCTGGAGGTTTTCAAGATGCTCTGTGGCGCCCTGTTGGCCGGACTGCTGCTGCGTTCGCCCGCCCGGAAGCCGGGGCAAGCCTCCGGTCCGGAATCGCGCATTGTGATCCTGCCGCCGAAGTGGAAGGCCCGCAAGAGCTGACCCGCGCGCCGTCCCCGCGGGCGGTTGTGTAGAATGGTGATCCATCCTATGCAGCCCGCCAGTTCACCCCGGCCGACACGCGTGCGCCACGTGGTTCTGTGGATCACCGTGGCGGCCTACATGATCACCTACATGGACCGCGTGGTGATGTCCAACGCCCTGCCCGCCATCCGGAAGGAACTGGATTTGAGCCTGGGCGATGCCTCGCTCATCGCCGGAGCGTTCCGGCTGGGCTATGCGCTCTTTCAGATTCCCGGCGGCTGGCTGGGCGACCGGTTTGGCCCCCGCCTGGTCCTGGCCGCCATTGTGAGCTGGTGGAGCGTCTTCACGGCCGCAACCACTCTTGCCTGGAACGCCACATCGATGATCGCGGTGCGATTCCTGTTCGGCGTGGGTGAGGCGGGCGCCTTTCCCATCGCCACGCGGTCCCTTTCGCGCTGGGTGCTTCCCACCGAACGCGGTTACGCGCAGGGCGTTACGCATGCGGGGTCGCGGCTGGGCGCGGCCATCACTCCGCCGCTGGTGGCGTTCATTATTCTGGGCTACGGCTGGCGGCCCGCCTTCTGGGTCTTCGGGCTCATCGGGCTGGTTTGGGCCGCGGTGTGGTATTGGTACTATCGCGATACGCCGGAAGAGCACAGCGGCGTGAATCAGGCGGAGCTGGATCTGATTCACAGCCACGTCAAGTTGAAGGGCAAGGCCGGCGCCATCCCGTGGGCGCGGATTCTGCGCAGCCCCAACGTGTGGGCGCTGGGCGCGATGTACTACTGCTACGGCCACTGCCTGGCCGTCTACCTGGACTGGTTCCCAACCTACCTCACCGAAAACTGGCACGTCGACCTGAAAAAGATGGGCTTCTACGCCGCCCTGCCTCTGGTGGCCGGCACGCTGGGCGACTTTCTGGGCGGCTGGGCCTCCGACCATTGGGCCAAGCGATCCGGCAACCTGCGCCTGGCCCGGCGCGCCGTCGCGATCTTCGGATTTCTCTTCGCCGCCGCCGCCATTGTGCCCGCCACGCTGGCCACCAACCCGGAGGCCAACGTGCTCTTCAGCTGCCTGGCCGTGTTTGGCATTGAAGTGACCGTGGGTGTATCGTGGGCGGTGCCGCTTGACATCGGCGGCGACTTCTCAGGCTCGGTTGCCGCCGTGATGAACACCTGCGGTAACATGGGAGGGTTCATAGCAACCACCGCCGTCGGGTATATGGTGAAAGCGTACGGCTGGAACGCCCCGTTTGTGGTTTCGGGGGCCGCCTGCCTGCTGGCCGCCGTGCTGTTTTCGCGTATCGATGCCGGCAAGGCAATCTTTCGAACAGGTGAAGCGCAATGAGAATCGATTCCAACAAATGTGTTGCTTGCGGTAACTGTACCTATGTCTGCCCCATGGGCGCCATCTACATCGACCCGTCGATGGGCCGGGCCACCATCAATCGCGATGAGTGCGTTGAGTGTTACGCCTGTTTCAACGGCCTGTCGAAAGAGCACCTCAATCCCGCCATGGTGCGCGGGCTTCGCGGCCTGTTGAAACTGGTGCGCATCCGGTTTGACCCGGAGCCCGACGTCTGCCCCACCTCCGCCTTCGTTCCCGATGACCTGGCGTGGCCTCGCGTGGTGCGGCGGGCCTTTTCCGACCCCACCGTGCCCCACGAATCCACCGGCGTGAAGGGCCGCGGCACCGAAGAGGTGAAGACCAACGATGTCACGGGCCGGTGCCAGTTGGGTGAGGTGAATTTCACCATTGAGTTCGGCCGCCCCGGCGTCGGCGCGCGCTTCTGGGAAGTGCAGAAGATGACCCAGGCGCTGGCCCGCGCCGGCGTGGCGTTCGAGAAGAAGAATCCGGTCACGGCGCTGATGTCCGACATCGCCACCGGAACCCTGCCCGATGACGTGCTGAATGAGAAGGTGCTCTCGTGCATCGTCGAAGTGAAGGTCTCCATTGACCGCGCCGAAGAGATCATCCGCCTGGTGCGCGATGTGGAGCGGCAGGTGGATACCGTCATCGCGCTGGGCACCGGCACGCGCTGCGAAGCCGACGGCGATGAGCGCCGCGTGGCCGAGATCCTGCACCGTCTGGGCTACAACCCGCAGCGCGCCAAGACGAACACCGGCCTGGGCCGAGTGTCGAACCCGGAAGCCGTCGCCCGGATGAAGGAGCCCGTCGGAGTCTAGATCATGACCAATACCTTGCACCGCTTCGGAGACGCTGAGAGTTTCCACGATGACGTCATCGTATTCGCGATGTGCGCCAAGGGGCTGAATGACGATGGAAGCGTGCCGCGCCTGAAGCGGTTTCTCTCGCTGGCCCTGCCGTTCAAGCCGGTGAACATGGGCGATGGCGCCAAGGGCGGCTCCATGCGCCCCAACCACCATCTGAACCCGCGCGCGCACTGGGATCGCGACCGGAAGCCCGATTTTCAGGTGGTGATCGACGGCCTGGACAAAGCCGGCACCGCGGCCGTGGTCTTTGACAACCGCCAGAACGCCATGAACTTCGTCCGCGCGGTGAAGGAAGCGGATTTGGGGCTGTGCGTCAACATCTCCACGTCCATTGAGGGCGCCGAGCAGATCCTGGAAGAAGCCGGTCTGTGCCGCCACAGCGTGAACTACTCGCTGGGCTTTCAGGGCAAGACCGAGAAGCTGCCGAACAGCCAGGTGCTGACCCTTTCCACCATGTGCGGCCACGGCATGATCTCCAATTCGATGGCCAAGAAGATGATCGACTGGGTGAAGGAAGGGCGGCGCACGCCGGAGGAAGCGGTGAGCTATCTGGCGCGCTTCTGCGTCTGCGGCGTCTTCAATCCGGTGCGTGCCCAGCGGGTGATTGAGGACGCACGCACGAAGATGAAGTAGCGCCGGCACGGCCATGTCCGAAAACCGCTAGCGAACCGGCGCCGCGTTCCGCATAATCGGATTGTGGAACTTGTTCGCGAGGTCTGCTACCGGGCCCTGGCCGCGCGCGATGCGCGCTTTGACGGCCGGTTCTTCACCGGCGTCGCCTCCACCGGAATATTCTGCCGCCCGGTGTGCCCCGCGCGCACTCCGGCGGAACGCAACTGCCAATTCTTTCCCACGCCCGCGGCCGCGCTGGCTGCCGGATTCCGTCCCTGCCTGCGCTGCCGGCCGGAAGTGGCTCCGGGCTTGGCCGTGGCCGCATCGAACAGTGTCAGCCGGGCGATGCGGCTCATCGCGGGCGGTGCTCTGGATGAAGCGCCCGTGGAGGATCTGGCCGCGCGCGTGGGCATGGGCGGACGGCATCTGCGGCGCCTGTTCCTGGAACACTTGGGCGCCACACCGGTGGCCGTGGCGCAGGCGCGCCGGCTGCTCTTTGCGAAGAAGCTGCTCACCGAGACCGCCATGCCCATGACGGAAGTGGCCCTGGCGGCCGGTTATGCAAGCTTGCGCCGCTTCAATGAAGCCGTGCAGGTCTGCTATGGCCGAGCCCCTTCCGAACTGCGGCGCGACACGGCGGAGCGGCCCTCCGGGCAGGGCATTACGCTGAAGCTGGCCGCCCGTCCGCCATTCGACTGGCGCGCGCTGATGGCGTTCCTGGGGCCCCGTGCGATTCCCGCGCTCGAATCCGCTGAGCCCGGGGTCTACCGGCGGCGGCTTCCGGAAGGCTCTGTGGAAGCGCGGCCACTCACCCAGGGCTGCGGGATTGAGGCGCGCATCGTCCCCGTCCACATCGCGGTCCTGAACGGATTGGTGGAGCGCTGCCGCCGGTTCTTCGATCTGGACGCCGCCCCCGAAACCATCCACTCGCACCTCGCGGCGGACCCGGTATTGCGCCCCTTCCTGCGCCGTGCGCTACCCCGCGTGCCCGGAGCCTGGGACCCGTTCGAACTCGCCGTGCGCGCCGTGCTGGGCCAGCAGGTCAGCGTGGCCGGGGCCACCACGCTCGCGGCTCGGCTGGTGGCCTTGCACGGGGGCACGTTCCCCGCGGCGGCATGGCTGGCGGAAGCGGACCTCACCGGTGTGGGTCTCACGCGCCAGCGGGAACGCACCCTGCGCGGCCTGGCCGCCGCCGTGGCCGCGGGCGCGCTGCGTTGGGATGAACCGCGGACGCTCGACGATGCGGTATCACGTCTCACCGCGCTGCCCGGCATCGGACCCTGGACCGCACACTACATCGCCATGCGCGCGCTGGGCGAGCCGGACGCCTTTCCGACTGGTGACCTGGGATTGTTGAAGGCGCTGGGCGTAGGCCCCCGCGAACTAGAGAACATGGCCGAGCGCTGGCGCCCCTGGCGCGCCTACGCCGTGATGGCCATCTGGCAAGGAGCCTCTGCATGAAGCTGTTGACACTAACGCCGGTCGATTCGCCCGTCGGGCGCATCCTGCTGGTCTCGGACGGGCCCGCCGTGGTGGCGCTCGATTTTGAGGACTACCGTGAGAGGATGTCGCGGCTTCTGGCGCGGCGGTACGGTGAGTGCGAGCTTGAACCGGGTCCGCACGAAGCCGCGGACCGGCTCAAGGCGTACTTCGCCCGCGACTTCTCGGCATTCGATGGCCTTCCGGTGAGCACGGCGGGCTCAGGCTTTCAGGAACGCGTGTGGAGCGCGCTGCGTGAGATTCCGCCCGGCCAGGCCATCTCATACGGTGAGCTGGCCGCCCGCATCGGCAATCCGGCGGCGTCGCGCGCGGTGGGTCATGCCAATTCACTGAACCCGGTGGCGATCATCGTGCCATGCCATCGCGTGGTGGGGTCGAACCGGCGGCTCACCGGCTACGCGGGCGGGCTCGGCCGGAAGGAGTGGCTGCTGGCTCATGAAGGGGCGCATGAAAGCGTGGCGGTGCAGGCAGCACTGCCCGGATTCGATACAGCCGGTGTCCACAAGTGAACAGGGGCCCTGCCAGGACCAACAGAAGCCCCCCTGCCAGGACCGGTAGAAGCCGCAGTACGGCGTGGCCCGTGGCGTGCTGAGACCACGGCATGTCCGAAAGCAACCGCATCCGGGAGGTGGTCCCCGCCATCACGCCAGACTATCTGAAGCGGCGCCAGGAGGCGGGCTGGCGTCTGCACGCCGTCGAGTGGCTGCGCGAAGGCGCCCCGGAGCCCGGCGAGCCGCTTCATCGTGAGGAGTTGCCGTACGGCGTGCAGATCGCCGGCGACTGCCTGCACCTGGAAGAGAATCCGTACGAGATGCGGGTCTTGGTGACGATGACGGACCTGATCGTGGACGACACGCCGCTCTCCGGCGTCGCGTCGGCGCTGAACGGCGAAGGGCTTCGCACAAGGCGGAGGACGCCGTGGGCCCCGGGCGATGTCTTCAATCTGCTGCCCCGGATGATCGAGGCGGGGCCGCGCCTGTTCACCCGGGAAGAGTGGGTGCGGCGGCGCGGCCGGTTGATGCAGAAGCTGGGATAGTCAGGCCGAGCGGGGCGTCCCGCGCGACTGAGCAGGGCGTCCCAGCCTTCATAACCCGCGAGATCCTTCGGCCAAATTGCCGGCCAGCGGACACCGCCGCGCCGTGCCCTCCACCGGCTCGAACGCTGATTCGCTCCGTCCTCATCCGCAGTAGCCACCGAAATCCAAGCACCGCGCGAATCAGAATGTTCGCGTCGACCACCAGCATCGCTAACCGTTCCGGGTCCGTCGTGCGCGGCGGGCCTTCCTGAAGCTGGCCAGGATTTCGTCTTTCGTGGTTCCCGCAGCCGCGATCAGCTCCTGCATCCTTTCCCCAGCCACACGCAGCGCTTCCAGGTCCGCCTGGCTAGGTTTGGGCTTGGTGGGGACGTAGATCCCGATTGTCGACCCGTGGCGCGTGATCGCGACTGGTGACTTCGACTCCAGATAGTCCGCCAGATTCTCGCGAAACTCCCGAATTCCGACTTTGGTGGTCCGCATGGCTGTCACCTCAATTGTGTACACAATGATACCACAACAGGCCAGAGACGGAGTTGGTGCTATCCGAATATGCTCCATCCGAACATGCTCCACCCGAACATGCGCCACGACCTCACCGCCGAAGCACCTGATCCCGCTCTCGCCCGCCGCGCCGCGCGGCAGGGAATCGCCGCCCTGCACGCATCAACACGGAACGCTTCGGCCGCGCCAGCGAAATTCCGGCTCTTCAGGATCAACTCCGCCGCCACGGCCGCCCGTAAGTACTCCGCTCACTTCCGGGTCTCCCCTGATTGCCGGTGTCACGCGGGGCCGCCACCGTGAGAAAGCGGCCTTCGCCCAAGGGCCGCGCCTCTTGAACCGTGCCGGCCATCCCCTCAGCCCGTGGTCAGCGCCAGAACCAGATGCGGCTCCAGAACCTGCGGAATCTCGTCACTCCTGGAGTTCGTCGAGCGCCGCCCGGACCCCATCGCGTTCGCGAGGCATGCGCAACTCGGTGAAGGTGTCCAGGGCGTGCTCCAGCAGGTGCCGGGCCGCCGCATGGTCACCACGCTGTTGGGCGATCAGGCCTTGGCCCCACTGGCTGTACGCCAACCCGGATCGATCGCCGAGCGCCCGGCAGATCTCCTCCTGCTTCTTGAGGAGCGCCATCGCCTCGTCCAGCCGGCCCCAGGCTTTGAGGATCAGCGCCTGGCCCCCATAGCTCAGTTGCAAGCTGTCCTGATTGCCGAGCGCCCGGCAGATCTCCTCCTGCTTCTTGAGGAGCGCCATCGCCTCGTCCAGCTGGCCCCAGTCTTGGAGGATCAGCGCCTGGTTCCCATAGCTCCGCTGCAAACCGTCCTGATTGCCGAGCGCCCGGCAGATCTCCTCCTGCTTCTTGAGGAGCGCCATCGCCTCGTCCAGCCGGCCCCAGGCTTTGAGGATCAGCGCCTGGTTCCCATAGCTCCGCTGCAAGCTGTCCTGATTGCCGAGCGCCCGGCAGATCTCCTCCTTCTTCCTGTGGAGCGCCATCGCCTCGTCCAGCCGGCCCCAGTCTTTGAGGATCAGCGCCTGGTTCCCATAGATCGCCTGCAAGCCGTCCTGATTGCCGAGCGCCTCGGCATGCGCCTTCCAGTGTTCAGTGGCTCGAAAGGCCACATCGAGTCGGCCCACGCGCCGGGAAAGTGCAAAGACTCGGTAAGCATGCCACGGCGCTCGGGCATCCCGCCGCTCCACCAACCCTCGAAGCGCCTGCTCGGCTTCAACCAGAAGCCTTGAGCAGCCCTCCCAGCCGGCCTCCCAGTCTTTGAACCGTGCGATCGCCACATCTTCATGCCGCGCACCCAACGCGGCGCCACCTTCACTGAGCGCCGATTTCATCAACGGATGCAGGCCAAACACTTCGTCATCGCGATCCACCAAACGCAACAGGGAGGCGTTGACAAGCTGATTCGCTGTACCACGGCCGTGCGACTCCTCCATTCCGGCAACCTCAATCGCGAAAGGCAGCCACACGGTATCCCCGGCACAGGCGGCAAACGCCTTCAGTAAACGCGCCTGTTCCGGCTGCCGCCCGGCCGCCCTTGCGAGCAAAGCCTGAACGTCCTTCAGCCCCTCGCGCTGAAGCTCTGCGACCACCGCCGCTACCGGCGCCGAGCTATCCGCCACCTGGCCGGCCATCGCCGCCATCGCCAACGGACTGCCCTGGTACAACCCAGCCAGCTTCAGCAACGGTGGATGCCACGCCGCGTCCACGGCCTGGGCCTCCAGAAAAGCCTCGCGCTCTGCATCGGAAAACCCGGGCACGGGCATTCGAAGCCTCGGTGGCAACCTCACAACCGCGCGGTCTCGAGACGTGTACAGCACCGACACCGGCGGGCCCGGAGCCAGTTCCGCCACATCCGCCGCCCACACATCATCCAGCACCACCAGCGTCCGCCGCCCCGCCAGCCAATGCTTCACGGTCTTCAGCCGCTCGCCAGGCTCCAACGGCATCCACTCCGGCTTGACCTTCTCCGCCAAGTCCGCCGCCACCAGCTCCGTTTCACGCTCCCCGCACGTGAGAAAAACCACCGCCTCAAACGCACCGCGAACCCGCCAGGCAAACTCCAGCGCCAACGTCGACTTTCCGTTGCCCGGCTCCCCGTGCAGCAACACCCGCCCCGGCTGCTCCACCAACTCCCGGTGCAACTGCTCGAACAACTCCAGCCGTCCCACAAAGCCCGACGGCCGGTAATCCAGCCGCTGCAACTGCGGCGCGTCCTGAGCCTCCCCCGCGCGCATCTGGCGCTGCCGCCGCAGCCACGCCACCACATCCTCAATGGCCTTGCCCTGATCTAACCGGCCATCGGTATAGTTGCGAGTCCGAAGCAAAGCCGGCAGCGGCTTCTCATCCAGCACCACCACACCCAGGAACCGCCGCTGCTTCTCCCCTTCCATCGCCAGCGCCGCCGTCCACTCCCGCTCCGTCCACTCCGAAGCCCTGGCCGCCGCCGACCAAACCAGCACCACCACCCCGCTCTCTTCAAGCGAACGGTTGATCTCCGCTACGAAGTTCTCATTCCGCGGAATGTCCTGCCAGTAAGCCCAAGGCGCAAGCCCGGCGTCACGCACAGCCTCATACAGCCGCCGCGTGAACGCCGCATCCCGCCCGCTATGAGATAGAAACACCTGCATGGCCGCGAAACGTCTTAGTATCTCACAGCCGCTCCACCGCTCCTTTTCCCCCCAATCCCACCCACGCGGCCGGACCCGTTCACGGCCGTTTCAGGAAAATTTTCCAAATTTAACCCCCATCCCACCAACCACTTCCGGCCAAATGCCCGTTTTCGAACACTCGTTTCCGCCCCTCCCGCCTGTATACTCCAGCCAGAAAGGACTCCACCTCAATGCAAGCTTCTGAAGCCCGCCTCGCGGCCAACCGCGCCAACGCCTCCCTCTCCACCGGCCCCGCCACCGCCGAAGGCAAGGCGATCTCGTCGAAGAACGCCCTCACCCACGGCCTCACCTCGGCCCAGGTAATCATCGGTCCCGGCGAGCAGGAAGAGTTCGACACCCTCCTCGCCTCCTTCGCCCAGGACTTCGCACCCCAGGGCGCCGCCGAAACCGCCCTCTTCAACGACATCGTCCACGCCGTCTGGCAGAAACGCCGTATCCGCATGGTCGAAGCCCAATACGTCAACGGAAACCCCAGCCTTCTCCTCGAACCCGCCGTGATGGCCCAACTCGACCGCTACCGCCGCTACCAGAGCCACTACGACCGCGCCCATCACAAAGCCGCTAAGGCCCTCGCCGAACTCCAGCGCAACCGCCAGCTCCACCGCAACGCGCGCACCGAAGCGGCCACGCTCGACGAGCCCATCCCCCACGACACGCACCTTCTGCCGCCCCCGGCCCCGCCCCGCCGCCTCATCGAACTCCGTGTCGCCAAACAGGAGGCCAAGGGTCAACTCGCCGAACGCAACTCCAACATGCCCGGCTACATCCCCCGCATCTCAATGGGTTCGTTTTTGCAGCGCGAGGAGCCCGGCATGTTGGACTATGATGACGAGCGTTTCTAATGAACCGCGCAAGACGGACTCGCTCCGGCTTTCGCTTACGTTGGGAATCCTTGGACACCTGGAGCCGCGCCGGAGCGGCCTTTGCGTTTCTGACACTCACTGGCTTCGTTTTGCCAAACTCGAATCAGCCATGCCGTCCCGGCCCGTCTTCTACCTGATCCTGATCGCCGTCTCCTGGCTGGTCCTCCGTTTCGCCGCCGTCCGCGCCGCCTACTTCCCGGCGCTCTACCCGGCCGGCGACTGGACCCAAAAGGATCGCCTGGGCGCGCAGGACGTCTGGATCACCACGGCCGGAGTGCGTCTGCACGCCTGGTGGGTCCCGCAACCCGGGGCCGCCCGCGTCACGCTCTTCCTTCATGGCAATGGCGGCAACATCACCATTCGGGGCCGCTCCGCCCAAGCTCTGCGCGAAGCCGGTTCATCCACGCTCCTGCTCGATTACCGGGGCTACGGCCGCAGTGAAGGCAAGCCGGATGAAGACGGCCTCTACGACGACGCCGAAGCTGCCTATCAATACCTGCGCGCCCAAGGCTGGCAGCCCGGCCAGATCGTCATTCACGGCGAATCGCTGGGCACCGCTGTCGCCGTGCATCTCGCCAGCCGCCAACCCGCCGCGGGCGTCGTTCTGGAAGCGCCCTTCGCCAGCGGCCGCGAACTCGCCTCCCGCGTCATCCCCGCCCTGGGACCCCTCCTCTTCTGGGGCTTCCACTCCATCGGCCGCATCCATCGCATCAACGCACCGCTCCTTGTCATCCACGGCGAGCACGACACCATCATCCCCATCGCCATGGGCCGCCGCCTCTTCGACGCCGCCCTGCCGCCAAAGCAGTTCTGGACCCTGCCCAACGCAGGGCATAATGATCTTGTGGAGCAAGGCGGCGCCGCCTACATCCTCCGCCTCAAGGAATTCCATGAAACCCTTCGTTAGCCTTCTCGCCCTCGCCACCACCTTGCTCGCCGGGGACTCCTTCGAAGCCTTCGGCCACCGCTGGACCGTCCCCTTCGGTCACGAATGGCGCGTCGCCAGTGAGAACGGCGGCCAGATCATCCAAATGCTCGCCAAACGGCCGCAGGAAAAACCGCGCCGGCCCATCCAGTTCGCCCTCTGCGAAACCGCGCCCTTCAGCCGCGTCACCATCGAAGCCGATGTCCGCCGCAATGAAGGGTCGCTCATCCTGGTCTACGCCTACCGCGATGAAAGCCACTTCAACTACGCCCACCTCTCCGTCGATACCGGCGCCAAGCAGCCTGTCCACAACGGCATCTTTCACGTCTACGGCGGTGACCGCGTCCGCATCAGCACCGAAGACGGCCCCAACGCCCTGCCCACCACCGATTGGACCCCGGTCAAACTCACCTGGGATGGCAGGACCGGCCGCGTCGAGGTGGAAGTGGCCGGCAAGCCCCTTCCCGCCCTCCAGGGCGTCGACCTCAGCATCCGCTCCGGGCGCGTCGGCCTCGGGTCGTTTTTCGAGACCGCACAGTTCCGGAATGTTCGAATCCGCGGGGAGTAGTCTCGGCGTTCCTCGCAAACCTATGTACCGCCTGTAGATATTTTGCTTGACGAGCCACTACATCTTGGGGCATCATTACCAAGGTGCACAATGGCGGATCGCGGCAACGGGGCCGCTCGACGCCGGCCGGCATCGTCACTTCCCCCGAGGTAGAGAGAAAATGGGACAGCTTGCAGTTGCCGTCGCGGCCAAAATCACCGGCCCAAAGCAATCATTGAAAACATCCGAGAGGTCGGGCCTGTCATTCGCCCGCCACTTCACCACCCGGCTGCCAGCCGGAAAAACCCCTTACGACGAAATCACCTGGGAGAACCGCGCCGCCACCATCGGCAACGACAAGGGCGCCGTCATGTTCGAGCAGCGCGACATTGAGGTCCCCGCGGACTGGTCGCAGACGGCCACCAACATCGTGGCCAGCAAGTACTTCCACGGCAAACTCGGCACCCCGGAACGCGAACACTCCGTCGCCCAGTTGGTCCACCGCGTGGTCGACACCATCGCCGATTGGGGCGCCGCCGGCCGCTACTTCAAGACCGAAGCCGACGTTGCCAACTTCCGCGATGAGCTGGCCCACATCATGCTGCACCAGAAGGCCTGCTTCAACTCGCCCGTCTGGTTCAACGTCGGTGTCAAGGAAGGCCGCGGCTACGGCTGGTACTGGGATGAGAGCGCCGATGACATCCTGGCTCTCGACAGGTCCAGGCCCCGCCCCCAATGCTCGGCGTGCTTCATCGTCTCCGCCGGGGACTCGCTTGAGTCCATCCTCGACCTCGCCAAGACCGAAGGCATGCTCTTCAAATGGGGCTCCGGCACGGGCAGCAACCTCTCCTCCCTCCGCGAGGAAAACGCCATCCTTTCCGGCGGCGGACGCGCCTCCGGCCCGCTCAGCTTCATGAAGGGCTTCGACGCCTTCGCCGGCGTCATCAAGAGCGGGGGCAAGACCCGCCGCGCCGCCAAGATGGTGGTGCTCAACGCCGAACACCCCGATGTCATCGACTTCATCTGGTGCAAGGCCAAGGAAGAGAAGAAGGCCCACACCCTCGTCGACGCCGGCTATGACTCTTCGCTCGACGGCGAAGCCTACTCCTCCGTCTTCTTCCAGAACGCCAACAACTCCGTCCGCGCCACCGACGAGTTCATGCAGTCCGCCGAAACCGGCACCGACTGGTGGACCCGTTCCATCATCAACGGCCAGCCCCACAAGCGCTACAACGGCCGCGATGTCCTCCGCCAGATCGCCGAAGCCACGCACCAGTGCGGCGACCCCGGCATGCAGTTCGACACCACCGTCAACCGCTGGCATACCTGCAAGACCACCGCGCGCATCAACGCCTCCAATCCCTGCTCCGAGTACATGTTCCTGGATGACTCGGCCTGCAACCTCGCCTCCATCAACCTCATGAAGTTCGTCGGTCCCGATGGCCAGTTCGACGTCGAAGCCTACCGCCACGCCGTTGACACCCTGATCATCGCCCAGGAGATCATCGTCGACAACGCCAGCTATCCCACGGCGAAGATCGCGCGCAACTCGCACGACTACCGGCCGCTCGGGCTGGGCTACGCCAACCTCGGCGCGCTCCTCATGTCCATGGGCATCCCCTACGACAGCGAGTCCGGCCGGGACTGGGCAGGCGGCCTCACCGCCGTCATGTGCGGCCAGGCCTACCTCACCAGCGCCCGCATCGCCGAAGCTGTTGGACCCTTCCCCGGCTACGCCAAAAACGAAGAGTCCTTCCTCGACGTCATGCGCATGCACCGCGACTCCACCAGCCGCATCAACCCGCGCAACGTCCCCGAGCCCCTCCACGAAGCCGCCCGCGAATGCTGGAACAACGCCTACGAAGTGGGCCGCACCCACGGCTACCGCAACGCCCAGACCACCGTCATCGCCCCCACCGGCACCATCGGCTTCATGATGGATTGCGACACCACCGGCATTGAGCCTGACCTCTCCCTGGTCAAGTACAAGAAACTCGTCGGCGGCGGCGTCATCAAGATTGTCAACAACACCGTGCCCTCGGCCCTCATCAAGCTCGGATACAAGCCCGAACAGGCCGATGCCATCGTCTCCCACATCGACTCCACCGGCACCATCGAAGGCGCGCCCCATCTCAAGGATGAGCACCTGCCCATCTTCGATTGCAGCTTCCGCCCCCAGAACGGCAAACGCTTCATCCACCACATGGGCCACGTCCGCATGATGGCCGCCGTGCAGCCGTTCATCTCCGGCGCCATTTCGAAGACCATCAACATGCCGGAAGAGTCCACGGTGGACGAAATCGCCGATGCGTATCTCGAAAGCTGGCGCCTCGGCCTGAAGGCGGTCGCCATCTATCGCGATAACTCCAAGCGCGTTCAGCCGCTCAGCTCCGGCACCGGCAAGGGTGAAAAGAAATCAACCGCCGCCGCGCCCGCCCCGGCCGCCGTCGAAAAGGTGGTCTACCGTCCCGTGCGGCGCAAGCTGCCCGAGGAACGCACCGCCGTCACGCACAAGTTCTCCATTGCCGGCCACGAAGGCTATATCACCGTCGGCCTCTATGAGGACGGACAGCCCGGCGAACTCTTCATCCGCATGTCCAAGGAAGGCTCCACCGTCTCAGGACTCATGGATAGCTTCGCCACCGCCGTCAGCTTCGGCCTGCAGTACGGCGTCCCGCTCAAGTTCTTCGTGGATAAGTTCAGCCACGTCCGCTTTGAGCCCAGCGGCTGGACCGGCAATCAGAGCATCCCCTACGCCAAGTCCATCATGGACTACATCTTCCGCTGGCTCGGCTCCAAGTTCCTCGGCTCCGAGTACGCGGTCACCGAAGCCGGCGAAACCACCACGCTCCGGCCCACCGAAGAGGAGAAGCAGCAGACGCTTCCCTTCGGCCCCGTGGCCACCGACGCACCGGCCTGCGCCGAATGCGGCGGCCTCATGACGCGCAATGGCTCCTGTTACAAGTGCGAGAACTGTGGCGGCACCAGCGGCTGCAGCTAAGCTCCAGCCGGTCGAAAAAATCGAACTCGCCGCGCTCGCCGCGCTGAGTCTGGTTCAGATTCTGTTCTGGGGGCGGCTTCCCAAAGCCGCCCCCATGCTGCTTCTTTACCTTGCTCTCATCGCCCTGGTGGCTATCGCCCCGCTCACTGCCGCGCGCCGTCCTGGTCTGACGAACGCCCTGCGGCTCGGCTTGCCCATCCCGCTCATCCTCATCGTCTATGAGACGCTCGGCCAGTCCATCTCCCATCTGAACGGTCTCTGGATTGAGCCCCACCTCATCCGGTTCGATCAATGGCTGCTCGGGGCCGATGCATCGGTCTATCTGGAGCGTTACTTCAGCCCGAACTTACTGGATGCCGCTCACATAGCCTATGTGACTTACTATTTACTGCCGGTGGGTCTGCTCGCCCTGCTCTTCCGCCGGCGCCGCGCTTTCGAGCGCGCCGTCACCGCGGTGGCCCTGACCTTCTACCTGAACTACGCCCTTTACTTCCTCTTCCCCGCCGTCGGCCCGCGCGCCACCCCTGCCATCGCCAGCCAGTACCGCTACTCCATCGCCGAAGCCGGCGGACCCGTCAGCCGCTTCGTCAACAAGTGGCTCGACATCGCCGAACTCACCCGCCAGGACTGTTTCCCCTCCGCCCACGCCTCCATCGCCGTGCTCTGCGCCGCCGCAGCCTTTGTCCACCGGCTCAAAGCCCGCTGGCTCTTCGCTCTCGCCTGCGCGGCCATCCTGTTCTCGGCCCTCTTTCTCCGCTACCACTACACGGCGGACCTGATCGCTGGCGTCCTGTTCGGAGGCGCCGTCGCCTGGTTCACGCTACGAAAGCAGCTCCAGCCGGAAGTGTAGGTCGACTGCCGGCGCCGAGTGCGTGATGGCCCCCACGGAGATGAAGTCCGCCCCCGCCTCCGCGTAGGCGCCCACTGTCTCCAGGCTGATCCCGCCCGAAAGCTCCGTCACCGCGCGCCCGCCAATGTAACTCACCCACTCCCGCGCCTCCGCGGGCGTCAGGTTATCCAGAAGTAAGTTCTCTGCCCCGGCGGCCAGCGCCTCATCCAGCTCCGCCCGTGTCCGCACCTCAATCTCAACCGGCACGCCCGCCTGCGCCGCCGCCCGCAAAGCCGCCGTCACGCCGCCCGCCGCCGCGATGTGGTTGTTCTTGATCAGAATGGCGTCCCACAAGCCGGCCCGGTGGTTGACAATCCCGCCCGCCGCCGCCGCCGCCTTCTCCAGCCGCCGCAGCCCCGGCGTGGTCTTGCGCGTATCCAGGATCCGGGTTCGCGTGTGCCGCACGGCGTCCGCGTACCGCCGCGCCATCGTCGCCACCCCGCTCAACCGCTGCACGAAGTTCAGCGCCGTGCGCTCCGTCTCAAGCAGCAGCCGCGCCGGACCCTCCACCTCGGCCACCGTCTCCCCATCCCGCGCCACCTCACCGGAAACCCGCTTCAACTCAAGCCGGTTCAGTGCGCCGCGCATCCGGTAGATCAGCGGCAAAAGCTCCACGCCCGCCACCACCAGTTCCTCGCGCGCCCGCATCACGCCCCGCGCCATCCGGTCTTCCGGCACCGTGCTCAGCGTGGTGATGTCGCCGGTCCCGATGTCCTCGGCCAGGGCCCGCTCGACGGCCGTCACCACCTCCGGATGCCCGATGTCGAAGCTCATCAGCGCGCTCCGTTCAGCCGGCCTGTCTTCACCAGCCACCCGCGGAACATGGCCGTGAAGTCCCGCAGCGTCTGGTTCCCCCGCAGTTCCTCCACCGTGAACCTCATCTTCCGCCTCCAGTTCGGGTACTCGGCGGTCGTGCCCGGCAGGTTCTGCTGCTCGGTCTCCTTGGTCAGATCCTCCTGGTTCACCACCAGCAGCAGCGACGGTGTCCGCGCCAGATAGCCCATGATCGCGTAGTGCAACTCACCCGTCAGTTCCGGCGCATGGGTCTCGGCGCGCGGAAACCAGTGCGGCAGCAGCTTCTCACCGTGCAGCGCATCCAGCATCTTCTGGCGGTCCTGCGCCCGCTGATCCAACTGCGCCTGGAACGTGGCCTCGTCCGGAATCAGGCCCGCCCGCCGCCGCGCCAGAATGTCGCTCGCGCCCCAGAACCCGGCGATGGTGGGAAGGTCGTGCGTTGTCACGCTGACAATCGCCCGCCGCGTGTACTCGTGCGGCCGCTTCAGGTCACCGCCGGCGCCGCGCTCGAAGTAGAACAGACGGTAGCCGAAGATCCCGAACCGGTCGAGCGTCTCGCTGATGTAAGGCTCCAGCGTGCCCAGATCCTCGCCCACCACCAGGAACTTGCCGCGATGGCTTTCAAGGGCCAGAATCCGGATCAGGTCGATGTAGCGGTCGCGCACATAGGTGCCCTCCACGGCCTTCAACCCGTCCGGGATCCAGAAGAGCCGGAAGAACCGCATCACATGGTCGATCCGGAGCGCCCCGCCATGCCGGGCATTCTTTCGGATGGACTCGCGGAACAGCCGGTATCCATTGGCGCGGTGCGCCTCCGTATCCGGTGGCGGAAACGCCCAGTCCTGCCCTTCCAGGGCGAAGTCGTCGGGAGGCGACCCAACCCTGCACCCGCGCGCGTAATACCGGCGGTGCGCCCACAGGTCCGCCCCGCACCGGTCCGTGGCCAGAGCCAGATCGTGATAGAGCCCAATCGGCAGCCCTTTCGTCAGAGCGTGCCGCTGGCAGTCGGCCAGTTGCTCGTCAATGACGAACTGCGTGTATTTGTAGAACAGGACAGATCGCCAGTGCCGCGCCGCGAACGCCCGCACTGCCTCTGATCGCGGCTCCTGATACCCGGCCGGCCAGTCATTCCAAACCCACAGCGAGCGGTCGCGCTTGTGCAGCCACTCGTCCAGCGCGCAGTACACCGCGAAGTCGTCGAGCAGTTCGCCCTCCGCCTCGACGAACGCCTCGAAGGCGCGCCACCGTTCCGTCGCGCCGCCCCGGCGGAACTCCCGGAACAGCAGCTTGAGAAAGCGCAGCTTCAAGCGGTGTGCCCGCTCGTACTCCACCAGGTCGCTCTGGCGCAGCCGCCGGATCTCCTGTTGGATGGCCTCCGAAGCGAAGACCCGTTGCGCCCGCGCTGAACCCTGGAATTCAGGCACCGCCTCCACGTCGATGTAGAGGAAGTTCCGGTAGTAGGAGCACAACGGCAAGTACGGGCTGGTGTTGTATGGCGCCCGGTTGTGCAGGGCATGCAGTGGATTCAGAGCCACAAACGATGTGCCCGCATCCTCGGCGGACCAGTCGATCACTGCCTTGAGATCCGCCGTGTCGCCGCAGCCCCAGTTCCGGGCCGAACGCAGCCCGAACAGGCTGATGGCGATCCCGGCGCCGCGTCCGCGCTCGCCCCTCCGCTCACCGAGGAAAGGCGGATGGCACACGCGGTCCGGCGCGGCGATCACGTTGAACCGCACCGCAGGCCCATCGTCCACCGTCACCTCGGCTGTGTGGTAGCCCATCGGCAACGGGCCCTCCAGCGCGATGGCACGCCGCTCACGCCCTGGTGCGGTCGCCAGCAACTCCAGATCCGCGAATCGCGCCGTCCGTTCGGCCGTGCCGCCGTCTTCCAAAGCCAGACGCAGCCGCACCGTGCCCGCGCCCACATCGGCCTGCACCCAGAAATCCGCTGGCTCCGGCTGGACATCCACCACCAGGCACTCCGGCGCGGTGCGTGCCCACGCCTCCGCCTCGCGGCGCGCAAGGCTTGCGGCGATGTCCGTGGTGTCGAAACCCTTGGCGGCAAGAACGGCGGCCAGCACCGCGCCGGTGGGGTTGTGCTTGCGGCCCCAGATGTCGAAGTACTCGGTCTGGATGCCATGCGCGGCTGCGGCAGCCTGGAGAACGGTGGAAGGATCCAAGTCCTATCTTACCGGTCCTTGGCGGGCCGGGTGCTGTTCATGGGATAATCCATCTAAACGGATATGGAGAATCGCATCGATTTCGGACCGGCGCCCGCCGACCTGTTTACCCGCATTGACGTCGAGGACGCGGACAGTCTCCTCGCCCAGGGTATCGTCACCACCACCGTGGACAGCGTCATCAACTGGGCCCGAAAAAACTCGATCTGGCCGATGGTTTTCGGCCTGGCCTGCTGCGCCATCGAGATGATGGCCATGACCGCCTCCCGCTTCGACATCGCGCGCTTCGGCGCCGAGGTGTTCCGCGGCTCGCCGCGCCAGAGCGATCTCATGATCATCGCCGGACGCGTCTCGAATAAGATGGCGCCCGTCGTCCGCCAGCTCTACAATCAGATGCCGGAGCCCAAGTGGGTGATCTCCATGGGCGCCTGCGCCACCTCCACCGGCGTCTTCTCGAACTACGCTCTGGTGCCTGTCAATCAGGTGATTCCCGTCGATGTCTATGTGCCCGGCTGCCCGCCGCGCCCTGAGCAGTTGATCTACTCGATCATGATGCTCCAGAAGAAGATTGAAGGCGAGAAGGGCACGCTGGCCAAGGTCCTCAACCTGGCGTAGTCAGTTCGGCCGCGCGTAGAGCACCCGCACACCGCCCAGCGCGGCGACGGTTTCTTCGTCGACGGTTTTCACCAGCCCCAGTCTCAGCTCCTTCAGTTTTGGCAGCTTCTTAAGCGACAGCACGGCTTCTCGTGTCAGTGGCTGACGGCTCAGATCAAGCCGTTCCAGATGCGGCAGGGCGGCCAGAGCGGAAAGGTCGCGCAACTCCTTGCGCTCGGCGTCCGGATGGCCGGGCCGGTCGACACCCCGGTCGTTGATCGTGGCGCCCGCCAGATTCAGTTCCACCAGGCCGGTCAACTCGCCGATCCGCGCCAGGTTGCGCGGCGAGAGCGCCAGCCCCCACAACCCGGAATCGACACGCTGAATGCCCGCCACGTCCAGCACGCGCAGCGCGGGCATCAGCTTGAGCACCGCCAGGGAGGAGCCGTTGAGCCGGTTCCCGCCAATCGCCAGACGCTCAAGCTTTGTCAGGCCGGTGAGGTGTTCAAAGCCCTCGTCGTCGATCTGGGTAAACCCCAAGTCGAGGTCGCGCAGCCCTTCAAGGTGCGCCAGATGCTCAAAGACCTTGCTGGTGACGCGGGTGCCGTGGAGGTTCAGCCGTTCGAGCTTCTTCCAGCCCCGGAGGTTCACCACGGCGTCCTCGGTGATGAAGTCGCAGAAGTAGCAGGAGAGATCCACGACGCCCGGAAGCCGGCGCAGGTGCTCGAATCCCACGTCGGTGACTCGCGTGCCCGCGAGGTTGATCTTTCGCAGCGTGGGCCAATCGCCGAGCTTTGCCAGATCGGCATCCGTAACCCAAGCCGACGTCAGATCAGCCTCTACAACGTGGCCCGCGCCATCGCGCGCCAGCTTCCAGTCCGCGGCGTGGAGTGTGGCGGCCAGTGCGAGTGTTGTAAGCGTCTTCATCGGTCAACTCCGCCGGCGGTTGGGTCTGCTGGATTGCGGGTCCCAGACGATGCGGCATTCGGGCAGCGCGCGGGCGAGCACTGCGTGGCCCTGGGCCGTGAGGAACGTGTGATAGAGGTCAAGACGCCGCAGGCGCGCGAGCGATGCCAGCCTGGTCAGGCTCGCGTCGGTCAAGTGTGTGTTGTCCAGGCTCAGGTCCTCGAGTTGCTTCAACGCCAGCAGCGGGGTCAGACCCGCGTCATTAATCTCGCCGTAGTCCAGGCTCAACTGCCGGAGCCGCGTGAGCTTTGCAATCCACGGAAGCCCGGCGTCGGAGATGCGCGTGCGCACCAAGTCCAGACGTTCCAGACCGGCCAGCGCGGCGACGTGTTCCAGACCTTGGTCGGTGAGCCGCGCTTCGCGCAGGATCAGTTCCTTCAGCAGCGTCAAACGGGCGAGCGGCTTCAAGCCGGCGTTCGTCAGGTCGGTGCTTGAGAGGTCGAGCGATTCGAGAGATGTCAAGCGGTCGAGCGGCGCGCCATCCTCGATGTCCGTCGAACCCAGGGACAGCCGCCGCAGCGACGGGATGGCGGCCAGATGTTCGATGGCGCCGTTGCGCACCGGTGACCCGCGCAGGTCCAACTGCTCTAGCGCCTTCAACGGCGCCAGCGCGTCCAGACCATCGCCTTCGACATAGGTGTTGCGAAGGTCAAGGCGCCGCAGCAGCCGCAGCTTTGCAAGATGCGCCAGGCCGGCATCGGTGAGCCCGGTGCTGCTCAGGTTCAACTCGATCAGGCCACTGAGTCCGGCAAGATGCGCCGCGCCGTTGTCGCCGAACTCGGTTGCTTCCAGGCTCAGCTTGCGCAGGGAGGCCAGCCCTGCCAGCCGCGACAGATCGGCGTCGGCCACCGCGGCGCCATCCAGACGGATCTCAACCAGACGGCCCTGGTCCATCACCACGGAGCCGCCCACGGCCTTCACCCACTCAGCCACGGGAAGCCTGGCGATGCCAGCGCGTGCCGCCGGACGCGGCGCCGCATCCAGGAACTGAATGCGAGCGCCGGGCAGCGCCGCGCGCAGGCCCGAAACCCCACCGCTGCCGGCGCGGCTGTAGCGGAGGTCCAGATCGGTGAGCCCGCGAAGCCCCTTGAGCTTCTCAAGACCGGCGTTGGTCACCCGGGTCCGGTACAGGTTCAACTCCTGCAACTGCCTGAGGCCGGCCACGATCTCGAGGGCGGCGTCACCAATCGCCGTGCCCATCAGGTTGAGCTTGCGCAGGGACGTCAGGCCGCGCAGATTCTCAAGCCCGCGCTCCGTGATGGCCGTGCCGTGCAGATCCAACTCTTCCAACTCGCGCATGCCGGCCAGGGATGCCAGCGACGCGTCGGTGATCAGAGTGTCGCCCACGCGCAGACGTTTCATGAGGGACATGCCGGCCAGGTTCCGCATGCCTTCATCGTCGAACGGGCACAGCGTCAGGTCGAGCACGCGCATCTTCGTGAATGGCCCCAGCGTGTGGCCTTTCACGGCGCTCTGCCGGACGGCGAGTTCGCGGAGGCCAGTGAGCGCGGCGATCTCTTTCAAGCCTGGGTCGCGGAACCGGATGCTATCCAGGAAGTGGTCGCTGAAGGTGAGGACTTCGAGCGTTTCAACGGGGGCCAGGAACTTAAGGTCGGTGCTGCCGTCGCGTCCGCCATCGGCGTTGCGGTTCCAGAAGCTGCCGTTCAGGTGCAGTTCCTTGAGATGACGCAGGCCGGTGAGACGTTCCAGGTCCGGCGGGTCCGCGTTCAACCCCAGCCAGTCGAGCACTTCGACGCGGATCTCGCCCGAGGGAAGCTGGGCGATATCGGTCAGCCGTGCCGGGTTGCCGGCCACGGTGACGCGGCCGCCCATGAGCAGGGTCCATTCGGCCACGCGGCGATCGGGTGAGTCGGCCGCGAAGAGTAGCGGGGCCACCAGCAGGAATGGGCGAAGCAGGCGCATGTCCGTACCCATTGTATGCCCTCAACTGTGCTTCAATGGCAGCCATGGCTGAAGTTTCAAAACGCACAAACATTCTGCTCTGGGTTCTGCAGGCTTTGGCCGCCGCGGTGTTCCTGATGGCCGGCTCCATGAAGCTGACGAACCCCGAGGCGCTGGTGAAGTTCACCGAAGCCGGTTTGCCGTTGTGGTTCTGCTATTTCCTGGGCGCGGCGGAGGTGGCGGGCGCGATCGGGCTGCTTGTTCCCCGTCTGGCCGGGCTGGCCGCGGCGTGCCTTGCGATTCTGATGACAGGCGCCGTGGTGATGCACCTGACGAAGCTGGGCGGCAGTCCGCTGGTGGCGCTGTTTCTGCTGCTGGCCACGGTGTTCATTGCGCGGATGCGCGGCCTGTTCCCGCGGGCGCAGGCAAGGGCTTCGGCGGCCTCGGCTGGGAAGTGAGCCAGCCTTCGCACGGCTCCATGTTGTGCAGAATGGGCATGGACACGATGCGCATCGCGCCCTCGCAGCGGCAGCTCATCTTCTCGCCGTCAATCCACACCGTGCGCATGTTGGGGGAGAACAGCCGGATGTGATCCAGGTCCGTGCCCCGCGAATCGATTCGCACGGTTGTGCCGCCATCGTCGGATTGCTGCCGCGCGGCAACCAGGCCACCGGTGTCGAATGAGCCGATCCTGAACAACACGGACAGCATGAGTCCGGAAAAGAACACCTCACTATAATGACCTGTATGATGCGTCTGATTCTGGCCGCGGCGGCCATGCCGCTGGCCGCGCAGTACGACCTGGTTTTGAAAGGCGGCCGGGTGATTGACCCTCGCAACAACGTGGATGGGCCGCGTGACGTGGCGGTGAGGGCCGGGCGCATTGCGCGCGTGGCCGCGGACATTCCGGCCGGCAGCGCTCAGGTAATCGATGCGCGGGGTCTCATAGTCACACCCGGCCTGATCGATCTGCATGTTCACGTCTTTCACACCACGGGCATTGCGGGCGCCTGGGCCGGCGACAGCAGCGTGCAGCCTGATGCGTTCAGCTATCGCACGGGGGTGACGACGATGGTGGACGCGGGCAGTTCCGGATGGCGGAACTTTGAGACCTTCCGCCACACGGTGATCGACCGGGCGCGAACGCGTGTGCTGGCGATGATCAACATCGCGGGCCTGGGCATGATCACCGATGTCACCGAACAGACGGACTTCGATCCGCGGGCCGTGGCGCGGCTGGCGGCCAAGCACAAGGATGTGGTGGTTGGCGTGAAATCCGCCCATTATCAAAAGCCGGATTGGCTCTCGGTGGACAAGGCCGTGGAGGCGGGCACGGCGGCGGGCATTCCGGTGATGGTGGACTTCGGCTACTTCCTGCGCGAGCGGCCTTTCTGGCAACTGGTGCTGGAGCATCTGCGGCCGGGCGATATCTACACGCATATGTTCCGCGGCCCGGTGCCTTTCACGGGCGCCGATGGCAAGCTCTACGGCTATCTGAAGAAGGCTCGGGAGCGCGGTGTGAAGTTCGACGTGGGCCATGGCGGCGGCAGCTTCGTGTTGCGCAACGCGGCGCCGGCCACGGCGCAGGGCTTCTACCCGGACACGATTTCGACGGACCTGCACAGCGGATCGATGAATGGCGCGATGATCGATATGCCGGCGACGATGTCGAAAATGCTGGCGCTCGGGATGCCGCTGCCGGAGGTGATCCGGGCATCCACGTGGGCTCCGGCGCAGAGCATCCGCCGCGAGGAACTGGGCCATCTGAGTGAGGGCGCGGTGGCCGATGTCGCGGTCTGGAACCTGATGCAGGGCGCATTCGGATATGCCGACGCCGCCGGCGGGCGCGTTGCCGGCACGCAGCGGCTTCTCTGCGAACTGACGCTGCGCGCGGGCGCGATTGCCTGGGATTGGAACGGACGGCGGGCCAGCGATTTCAGGGCACTTCCCAAGGACTACGGCATCCGGCCGGGTGTCGATCACATTCTCACGCCGCCGCGGTAACAAGTAAGTGGGGCGCGGAGCTATAATCACAACCGGCTGCCAACACTGGAGGAATCGATGAGCGCACCCGCCCCCGACCCCGAGAAGACATTGTCCACGTTCAAATTCAAGCGAAACGCGAAGTTCCTCAAGGACGCCGTGAGTGCGGGCGTGAACGTTGAGCTGCCCAAGGATAAGGCCATGCTCGCCGTGGCCGCGGGAGGGCCGTTCCCCCGGGCGCAGTTCACGCTGGGAAGTCTCAAGGTTTCCGCCGAGGGCGGACGGGATCTGACGTTCCTCAGCGGCAGGGGCACGGTGGCCTTCAAGGCGAGTGCCGGCGCATCGGCGGGCATCGGCGTGTATCCCAACCCGGAGCCGCTGATCGCCGCCCTGAACCTGGATGAGAACCTGCCGGGCGGCCTTGCGTTGCCGGCCGATGAGACAGGCCACTACACGGCGTTCCAATGGGGCTATGACGTCCAGGCGTCGGTTCAGGGCGCCGTGGCGCTGGGCGGGGCGGGCACCGCGACGCTGGGCGTGGAAGGCAACCGTGACGCCGCCTACGCGGTGATCCGCCGGTTTGAGGACGGCAGGCAGAGCGGGTTCGACGAGGTGGGTGCGGTGGTGAACAGTTGGGTGATGCCGTCGCAGGTGCGCTCGGTGAGCGATCTGGACCCGGGCACCTGGATCATTGCCGAGGTGGAGGGCGGCATCGCGGCGAAGATCGGCGTGAAGTACGGAGCGGACTTCAACTGGGTGCGCGAGGCGAAGCTGGGCGGGTTCACGGGCGATATCGGACTGCGGTTGAACCTGGGCGTTTCGGCGGCGCTGGGCTTTGAGGCGAGTGGACGGTACGCCATGGTGATCAGCCGTGAGTCGCCGGCAGCGGCGGACAAGAAGCTGCGGCTGCGGCTGTTCAAGCTTTCGAAGCGCGGCTGGAATTTCGCGTTCCACATGAATGCCGAAATGCAGGCGCTGGCCGATATTCCGGAGAACGCCGACGACTTCATTCAGGCTGTCTTTGGGATGGAGAGTTCGCAGATCCTGCGCAGCCTGCAACGGGTGGAGGAGTGGACCAGCGAGGAGAAACTGAAGGACATTCCAGGCCTGCTGAGCGGGGCCGGGGTGGACTCGGCGATGGCGTTCCTGCAGCAGGTGACCGGCATTGATCCCCGGGCTGAGTTCAACAAGGCACAGGGCCGCGTGGCGGCGGCGGTGGAGGCGTTCAATTCGCTGGATCAGCGCGTGGCCGCCGTGATCCAGCGCTTCATCGAAAGCAAGGTGGATCTTTCGGGCATGCGGGAGACGGCGAGGCTGGTGGCCGAGGGTGACCGTGAAGCGTTCCGCGCGTTCCTGAAGAAGCAGGCGGGCCGGATTCAGCTTCCGGACAATCCGGTGTTCAATCTGCTGGAGTCTCTGGCGCCAAGGGGTGTGCTGAGCCTGCTGGACAGCAATGCCAACTTTGAACTGGCCCAGAGCCTGGCCAAGCCGCTGGAGCGGCTGCTGGACGGCAGTGTGATTGAGAGTGTGTTCACCGACCTGTTGCTGTGGACCAAGAAGACGTTTCACCTGGAGGTTCTGGACACCATCGCCGAGGCGGACTTCGACAGGATGGACGGGTTCCTGAAGGCACGTCTGGCGGAGTTTCTGGGCAAGGCTGTAGGGGATCTGAACTTCGACGATGTGAAAAAAACCGCGGCGGCGGTGCATGGATTGATCGGGCGCAAGCAGGAGTTTTATTCGAAGGCCCGCAAGATTCTGAACGATCAGTACAAGGCCAACATCAGCGCAACGTGGCAACGCACCACGACGAATACGGCGATGGTGGACGTGGAGTTCGACTTTGCACACGACGACGCCCTGTTGAGCGGGTTGCTGCATCAGGCGATTGACGGCGACCTGGACACGTTGATGGTGAACCCGCCGGCCGGGGTGACCTTGGGCCTTGCCGCGCTTTCGCACGCGGTGCACCGGCAGGCGGCGGTTGAGATCAACCTGCCGTACTTCAGCCGCGCGGTGGACCATGTGAACGATTCGTTTGCCAGTGTGAAGGTGACGGCCGAGGACGGCAGAATCCTGGCGTACACGGCGGAGGGGACCGACACGCTGACGGAGAATCGCGGCAGGCGCGTGAGTACGCTGGCGGTGACCGCGGCACTGGATGTCCCGCTGGAGGGCGTGCGGGTGTTCCAGAAGAAGGAATTCACCTACAACTACCGGCATCGCGCGGCTGCCCGGAACATTACAGTGGAGGGACTACGGCATCAACTCACGCCGTGGGTGGGTGCTTACTTCGCGAACCAGTTCGCGCCGCCAGCCGGCAGTTTCGCTACCTGGCTGATGGTGTTGGATGCCGCCGTGGAGGAGAAACTCCACAATGGGACGAACAACTTCGGCAACGTGCTGCTGACACTGGACGTGTCGGCTCCGGCAGAGGCAGTAGCGCGGTGGATGACCCCGAGCGCGGATGACAAAGAAGAGAACCGGCGGCTGGATGCGATGTCGTGCGCCATTCAAACCGGCATGCGCCAGTCCATTTCGCGGCTTTGGTTCAGCGATGTGTCGAAGTACGACCTCGGAGTCCCGGCAAGCAGCATGATTGTCTATTCCGCTCTGCCTCTGGTGACGCAGGACGACCACTACATTGACCAGAGCGACGAAGGCATGCGCGACGGCTTCGTGAAAAAGGCGAAGACTGAACAGAAGATGACTGAAGTGGCGCAGATGCTTCGTAGCCTCGGCGAAGAGGGCCGCGCGAAGAACTTCACGCCTGACAAGATCAATATCGACCGCGTTGTCAGGGATGCGACGGAAGACAGCATGAGCCACATGTTCAGCCTGATGTTCTGCGAACGCAAGGTGATTGACGGCGCGGTGAAGGCCCGCAAGGAAATGCTGAAGTTCATGAAGCAGCAGCAGAAGCCTTCGGAAGCGATCCGGGCGTTGACGAAGTTCTGCGCCGAGGTGACTGAGACTTTCAACACGCGCCTGAAGAGCCTGTTTAACGGCGAGCAGCTTCGTCCGCTGGGCACGCAGCTCTTCCTGGAGGCTGGAGCGGCTTTGGCCGGAGGCGAGCCTCTGAAGACCACCGGTTCGCTTGCCGTGCAAGTGCTGGCGCCTTCGGTTAAGATTCCGCCCGAGGAACTGACCCCGGGTGATGTCATTCTGGAAGAGCGCCTGCTGTCACTCTAAAGCTAGCTTTGCTGACACTCTAAAACCCATGTCCACTTTCGATCTTGAAGACGACGGAACCTATTCGATACGGCCGCGGCCGAAACTGCGGGGCGGCCGGTTGCTGCTTGTGGTGTTGTTCGCGCTGCTGATGGGGGGGCGAACGCTGGCGAGTTTCGTCATCGACTATCAGTGGTGGAAGGAAGTGGGCCAGTTGGACACATGGCTGACCAATCTCCTTTACCGCACAGCGCCCGCGATTCTGGTGGGGCTGGGGGTGTTCGCCGTTCTGTGGACGTGTCATGCCTTGGGCGTTCGGGCGGGTGGTGTGCGGCGGCGGGACTATCCGGCCTACTCCGCCGTGACGACGATGGTGCTGCTGGTTCTGTCGGTGATTCTCTCCGTGCTGCTGTTCGATTCCTGGACGCTGGTGCGTTTCGCGGGCAGCCGCGCGCTGGCTGCCGGCGCGTGGCGTGACCCGGTGTTTGGCCACACACTGAGCTTTTACCTTTTCGACCTTCCGTTCTTCCGCATGCTGTTGGGCATGATGCTGGCGGTGGTTCTGGCCGCCGCGGCGGCCTACTGGCTTCCCAGCCGCGGCTGGCGGCTGAAGGAGAGGCTGGAGAAGATGAAGCAGGACGAGATTGACCTGCGTGAGTTGCGGCTGGAGGAGTCCCTTCAACTGCCTTTTCTGCGGGCGTGTGGCGCTCTGTTTCTGGTGGCGCTGGCGGCGCGGCAGTACCTGGGGCGGTATGGCCTGTTGAACGAAGACCACGGTTTCATGGTGGGCATCGATTACGTGGCGGAGACGATTTCGCTGCCGCTGGTGTGGTTCGCGGTGGCGGGTACGTTGTTGGCGGCAGTGGCGCTGGTGGCGGGCCGGGCGGGTCTGGCCGCGGCGGCGGCGGGCGCCGGGCTGATTGTTCCGGGGGTGGTGCCCGGTGTGGTCAACGCGTTGTTCGTCCGGCCGAATGAGATTTCGATTCAAAAGCCGTACATTGGCCGGCACCTGGAGGCAACGCGAGCCGCGTTCAATTTGAAAGACCGGGTGCGGGAGGTTGACTTCGCCGCGGGCATGAGCGGGCAGGTGGATGCCACGCGCGACAAAGCACTGCTGGACAATGTGCGTCTTTGGGATTGGGGCCCGTTCCACGATACGGTGGGCCAGATTCAAGCCTTGCGGCCGTACTACGTTTTTTCCGACACCGACATCGACCGCTACCGGATCGGCGGGAAGTTGCAGCAGGTGATGCTGGCTCCGCGCGAGTTGGACGTGACGCAGCTTCCGGACGCGCGCTCGCGGTGGATCAACCCGCACTTCATTTACACGCATGGCTACGGGCTGGTGATGGCGGACGCGAACCGGATCACCACCGACGGTCTGCCGGTGATGCACATTCAAAACGCGCCGCCGGAAGTGAAGACGCCGGGGCTGAAGGTGACGCGCCCGGAGATCTACTACGGCGAAAAGGTGCACGAGCCGGTGTTTGTGCGAACGGGGCAGCAGGAGTTCAATTACCCTTCGGGTTCCGAGAACGTGCATACACGATACGAAGGCAAGGGCGGTTTCCCCATCGCGTCCCTGGCGCTGCGCATTGCCGCCGCGGTACGCGAGGGCGATTGGAACATCGTGCTGACGGGCTATCTGGATGGGGAGAGCCGCATGATGATCCGGCGCGACGTGAGTGACCGCGTGCGGTCCGCCGCCGGGTTTGTGGAGTGGGACCGCGACCCGTATCTGATCCTGACCGAGGCCGGCCGTCTGGTGTGGATGATTGATGGGTACACAACGTCGGCCTCGCATCCCTATTCGCGGCGCGTGAACGGCATCAACTACATTCGCAACTCGGTGAAGGCCACCGTGGATGCCTATGACGGCGATATCTCCCTCTATGCCTTCGATGAAGCGGACCCGCTGATTCAGGCATACCGCGTGTTGTTCCCGCAGTTGTTCAAGCCGAAGTCCGCGATGCCCGCCGAACTGCTGGCGCACGCGCGGTACCCGGAGCGGATCTTCGCCATTCAGGCGCAGGTGCACCGGCTGTTCCACATGTCCGACGTGGAGGCGTTCTACAACAAGGAGGACGTCTGGGATCTGGCCCGGCACGTGGCGCGGCAGGGCGGCGAATCCGAGTACTTCCAGCCGACGTATCTGATGGCCAAGCTGCCCGGGGAGAAGGAGCCCGAGTTTCTGCTCGCGATTCCGTTCACGCCGCGAGGCAAGGACAACCTGATCAGCCTGATGCTGGCGCGCTGCGATGGTGAGCACCTGGGCGAGATTGTGCTCCTGCGGTTGTCGAAGCAGGAACTGATTTTCGGCCCGCTGCAGATCAAGTCGCGGATCGATCAGGATCAGACGATTTCGAAGGACCTGACGCTGTGGAATCAGCAGGGGTCGCAGGTGATTCGCGGGCAGATTCAGGTGCTGCCGATCGGAAATACGTTCCTCTACGTGGAACCGATTTACATTCAGGCCAAGCAGGCTCCGATGCCGCAGTTGAAGAAGGTGGCGATGGCGCTGGGCAGTGCGATCAGCTATGCCGATACCTACGATCAGGCGCTTGCTCAGTTGGGTGCGGTGCGTCCGGCGGAGGCTCCTCCGCCCGCGCAGGCGGCGGCGGCTGGGGCGCCGGTTCCGGCGGTTGCTGCTTCCGACCCGCGGCTGGAACGGGTGCGCCAGCATTTGAGGCGGTACCGTGAGTTGATGGGGCAGGGGAAGTGGGCGGATGCCGGCCGGGAGTTGGAGGCTCTGGAGGCGGCGGCGTCGAGTGCGGCGTCCCGTTAGGGCGCATGACACCTGCGGGCAGGGGGCGGAAACGATGACGTTTTCCAAGGGATTGTCGCCGGCACGGTGGGCGGGTTTCCGGTTTTCTGCGCCAACATGGGTGTTCGAACGCGGGCGGAGCAATCGCTTGAAAGTTCGGGATCCCGAGCGGAGCCGGTTCCAGCGTGCCGGAACCATCCACCGCCTTGCTGGTGCGGGGTGGAGTTGCCGCGGTCCTCTACTGGCGGATGCGGCGGCCGATTCGCCGGATCACACGCTAGAATAACGGTAAGGCAGCCTATCGGTTGCCGCCCGCCTCCCCCCGCGCGAAACTGAGAGACGACCCATGTCCGCCGCCCCTTTTGTCCATCTGCACTGCCACACCGACTATTCCATGCTCGATGGGGCGTGCGAGATCACGCAGATGATGGACATCATCGCCGCGCAGAAGGCGCCGGCGGTGGCGATGACGGACCACGGCAACCTTTTCGGCGCCGTGGAGTTTTATAACGGGGCGCGGGCCAAGGGCATTCATCCGGTGATTGGCTGTGAGGTCTACGTGGCCCAGCAGGGGCTGGCCAACAAGACCGATACGAACCGCTACAACCACCTGGTGCTGCTGTGCGAGAACCAGGAGGGGTACCGGAATCTGCTGAAGCTGGTCTCGACCTCGTACCTGGATGGCTTCTACTACAAGCCGCGCATCGACAAGGACCTGCTGGCACAGCACAGCAAGGGCCTGATCTGTCTTTCGGCGTGCCTGCGCGGGGACATCAACGAAGCCTTGCTTGGGGGCCGGTATGAGGAGGCTCGCAAGCTGGCCTACACCTACCAGGACATGTTCGGGCGGGGGAACTTTTTCCTGGAGATTCAGGACCACGGGCTGGATCAGGACAAGGCCGTGATTCCGATGCTGGCGCGGCTGGCGGGCGATACAGGCATTCCGCTGGTGGCCACCAACGACGCGCACTATCTGCGCAAGGACGATGCCCGGGCGCACGAGATCATGCTCTGCATCCAGACGGGCAAGACGATGTCGGATGAGAAGCGGATGCGGTTCACGACCGAGGAGTTCCATCTGAAAGACCGGGCGGCGATGCTGCGCCTGTTCGGCGATTTCGAGAGCGCGCTGGACATCACCTGGGAGATTGCGCAGCGGTGCCAGTTGAGTCTGGAGAAGGTGAAGGAGCCGTTCCCGCGCTTCCCGATCCCGGAGAATCACACGACGGATTCATTCTTCGCCTGGGTGGCCCGTCAGGGCTTTGAGCAGCGGCGTCCGCTGCTGGAAGCGATGGCGGCGCAGGGACGGTTGAAGTGTCCGCTGGAGCAGTACCGGGAACGGCTGGAGCGGGAGATCGCGATCATCCAGCAGATGCAGTTTTCCGGGTACTTTCTGATTGTCTGGGACTTCATACGGTTCGCCAAGCTGAAGGGCATTCCGGTGGGCCCCGGGCGAGGTTCCGCGGCGGGCAGCCTGGTGAGCTACGCCATGGCGATCACCGACATCGACCCGTTGCAGTACGGCCTGCTGTTTGAACGGTTCCTGAACCCGGAGCGCGTATCGATGCCGGACATCGACATTGATTTCTGCACGCGCGGACGGGGCGACGTGATCCAGTACGTGACGGAGAAATACGGCCGTGAGCAGGTGGCGCAGATCATCACGTTCGGCACGCTGGGCGCCAAGCAGGCGATCAAGGACGTGGCGCGCGCGCTCGACCTGACCTTCGCCGAAAGCGACAAGCTGACGAAGCTGGTTCCGGGCGTGCTGAACATCAAGTTGAAGGAGGCCTACGAGCAGGAACCCGGGTTCGCCGACGCGGCGCGGAAAGACGGGCGCGTCAAGGAAGTGCTGGACATCGCCCTGCGCCTGGAAGGCATGGCGCGCAACGCGGGGATGCACGCGGCGGGCGTGGTGATCTCGCCGGAGCCGCTGCGGAACCTGGTGCCGCTGTACCGCACCAACCGGGACGAAGTTGTTACGCAGTACGACATGGTGGGCCTGGAAAAACTGGGCCTGCTGAAGATGGACTTTCTGGGCCTGACCACGCTGACGATCATCAGCGACGCTCTGGCGCTGATTGAGCGCTACCGTGGCGAGAAGCTGGTGCTTGAGGAACTGCCGCTGACCGACCAGAAGACGTTCGAGGTGTTTTCGAAGGGTTTCACCAGCGGCGTCTTCCAGTTTGAATCAGGCGGCATGCGCGACATTCTGCGGCGTTATCAGCCGACGCGCGTGGAGGATCTGATCGCTCTGAACGCGCTCTACCGGCCGGGCCCGATGGGCATGATCGACGACTTTATCGACCGGCGGCACGGCCGGAAGGAAGTGGTGTACGACCTGCCGGAGATGAGGGAGATTCTGGAGGAGACCTTCGGGATCATGGTGTACCAGGAGCAGGTGATGCAGATCGCCAACGTCCTGGGCGGCTACTCGCTGGGTGAAGCGGATCTGCTGCGCCGCGCGATGGGCAAGAAGAAGGTGGAGGAGATGGCGGCGCAGCGCCAGCGTTTTCTGGAGGGCGCCAAGCAGAAGGGCCTGCCGCTCAAGAAGGTGGACAAGGTCTTCGACCTGATGGAGAAGTTCGCCGGGTATGGCTTCAACAAGTCGCACTCGGCGGCCTATGCGTACCTTGCGTATGTGACGGCGTACCTGAAGGCACACTATCCGCTGGATTTCATGAGCGCGCTGTTGACGTCGGAAACGGGCAACACGGCCAAGGTGGTGAAGTACATCAACGAATGCCGCGACATGGGTATCCGCGTGCTGCCGCCGGATTTCGCCAAGAGCGATCTGAACTTCACGCCGGATGGGGACGCGATCCGGTTCGGGCTGGGCGCGATCAAGAATCTGGGCGCGAATGCGGTGGAAAGCATTGTCGCGGCGCGGACGAAAGCGGGCGGATTCCGGTCTCTGACGCATTTCTGTGAGAGCGTGGACATGGCGTCGCTCAACCGGCGCGTGGTGGAGAGCCTGATCCGGGCGGGCGCGATGGATAGCCTGGGGGCGCGGCGTTCGCAGTTGATGGGGCAGCTTGACACGGCGATTGAGGGGGGGATGCGGCTGGCGCGGGATCGCGCGATGGGGCAGGCGGGACTGTTCGGCATGCTGATGGAAGAGGAGCATCTGCCGGAGCCGCCGCTGCCCGATCTGCCGGAATGGACGCTGGAGCAGAAACTGGCGGGCGAAAAGGAACTGCTTGGCTTCTACGTCACGGGCCATCCGCTGGACCGGTACATGGACAAGGTGAGCGAACTGGCCACACACCGCAGCGACGGACTGGAAGGGCTTTCAAAAGGCACCGAGGTGAAGATGTGCGGCATCCTCACGGGCATTCAGCGGCGGCGCAACAAAGAGGGCAAGCTGTGGAGCATGATGCAGTTTGAGGATCACGCCGGAAACCTGGAGGCGATGGTCTTCGCGGGCAAGCACGAGGAGTTGAAGGAGTTTCTCACCGAAGACCGCGCGGTGCTGGTGCGGGCGGCGGTGTTTCCCGAAGAGGGTGGACCGCCGCGGCTGTCTCTGCAGGACATCATTCCGCTGGAACTGGCGCGAGTGGACCTGCCGCGGGTGATCAGCATCCGGATTGCGGCCGGCGCCAACGGCGCCACGGAACGGGCGCGGGAGCTGACGGGTCTGTTCCTGAGGAAGCCCGGCGAGAGCGAAGTGCGGCTGCGGATCGAGAAAGCGCGCGACTTTTCCGTTACCCTGGATGTTACGGCCCGCGTGCGGCCCGACAAGGAGTTCAAGGCGGAGATCGAGAGGATCTTCGGCCCGGAGTCCTTCGAGGTCCTGGCCAGTTAAGCAGCACTCTATCAACTCTATGTCGACACCCGACTCCGCAGCGAGTCTCACGGCGCCTCAACCCAGCGATCCCATTTGGCAGCGGGTGGAACTGGCGCGCCACCCCAAGCGTCCGCTCGCGCTGGACTACATTGAGCGCGTGTTCACCGATTTCGAGGAGTTTCATGGCGACCGGGCCTATGCCGACGATTCGGCGATTGTGGGCGGTCCGGCCCGTTTCGACAACCGGCCGGTGATGGTGATTGGCCAGCACAAGGGCCGCGATACCAAGCAGAAGCTGCAGCGGAACTTTGGCATGCCGAAGCCGGAGGGCTACCGGAAGGCGCTGCGGCTGATGAAAATGGCGTCGAAGTTCGGCCGGCCGATTGTGACGCTGCTGGATACGCCGGGGGCCTACCCGGGGATCGACGCGGAGGAGCGGGGGCAGGCGGAAGCGATCGCGGTGAATTTGCGGGAGATGGCGCGGCTTGAGGTGCCGGTGATCGCGATCGTGATTGGCGAAGGCGGCAGCGGTGGAGCGCTGGCGCTGGGCGTGGCCAACCGCGTGTACATGCTGGAGAACTCCATTTATTCAGTGATTTCGCCGGAGAGCTGCGCGGCGATCATCTGGCGCGATGCGGGGCAGAAGCATCTGGCGGCGCGGGCGCTGCGGCTGACGGCTCGCGATCTGCTGGGGCTGGGGATCATCGACAAGGTGATTGGGGAGCCTGAGGGCGGGGCGCACGAGGATCACGAGAAGACGTTTGAGTCGATGGGAGCGGCGGTACGCGCGGGGCTGGAGGAACTGGCTCCGCTGACGCGGGCGCAACTGGTGGACGACCGCTATCAGAAATTCCGCCGGATGGCGGGGTTCTTCTCCGAGCCGCAATGAACAGGAAGCTCTGGCTGATCATTGTCCCGCTGGCGGTGTTGTTCTTCTACACGCTGGTGAGCGGCACCATGGGCCAGAAGAAGATCCGCGTGGAAGTGTGCATGGAGTTCAACGGGCAATCGAACTGCCGCGTCGCGGTGGGTCCGACGCGCGATCAGGCGTTGCGAACGGCGACGGAGAATGCGTGCGCACTGATTGCTTCCGGGGTGACGGACACGATTGCCTGCGGAAACTCGGTTCCGAAGAGCGTGCGGACGCTGGAGGGGGAAGGGAAGTAGGCCGGCGCCTACATGCCGCCCGGGCCGGCTACAGGCCGGGGCGCGGGGGCTTCACGGCCTGCCACGGCCAAACGCCTTTGCGGCGCATGGGCCGCTTGTAGACACGGTCTCCCGCGGTGACGTAGAGGGTGTCGAGCGCGGGCCCGCCGAAGACGGCGTTTGAGAGAGAGCCCGGATGCGGCTTGTTGACGATGCCCACGGTGCGGCCGGGCTGATCGAGCACCTGCAGGCCGAGCCGGGTGGCGACGTAGAGATAGCCTTCGCTATCCACGGTCATGCCGTCGGCTCCGGTGGCCGAGGATTCATCGCTGGTTTCCAGGCGGTGGAACTGCTGACCGTTGGTGAGCGACCCATCGGGCGCCACCTGGAACGACCACATGAGCCGGCCGAGCGAGTCAGCGACGGTGAGCAGCGAGTGGTCCGTGGAGAGGATGACGCCATTGGGCTGTTCGATGCCTTCATGCACGACGCGCTTGCGTCCTTGCGCGTCGATGAACCAGATGCGCTTGTTGGCCGGGTCGCTGACGTAGATTTCGCCTTTTGCATTGACGGCGAGATCGTTTGAATTGAGGTCCTCGGCGATGGTGGTTTCGGCGCCATCGGGCGAGTATGCCACAATGCGGCGGCGGCCGTTCTGGCAGGCGTAGAGGCGCCCGTCCGGTCCGAACATGAGGCCGTTGGCGGCGCCGCTGTCTTCCTTGAACACGGTTACTTTGCCGTCGAGCCCGATCCTGTGGATGCGATTGTTGGGGATGTCGGTGAAGAAGACCTCGCCCGCGCGGTTCACGGCCGGCCCTTCGGTGAAGCGGTGGCCCTGACTCACCAGTTCCCACTCGCCGGCGGGATCGAGCACCTGGGTGACGAACTGCCGGTCGCCGCCGCCCCTGGATTTGGCGATGGGAGTGCCGGCGCCGCGCCAGAGCCAGCGCAGGGCGTCGGGCATGAGGGGTCCGCCATGTTTCATGTTGTGCGCTTCGGTTCCGGTGACGAACTCCACTTCATAGCCGGCCCACTTGAGTGCGGCGTGCATATCCTGGTTGCCCACCCACCAGCTTCCGGCGTAGATGTTGTTGTCGTTGACGCCATCCTGCAGGAAGACCCGCAGCGGTTTGGGTTCCGTCTTGCGAATGAGGGAGGGCAGGATCTGGCCGCCGCGCAGGTTGGTGTAGCTGCCGATGAAGCTGAGGACGCGGCGGAAGGCGTCGGGACGGTGCCAGGCCACGGTGAAGGCGGCGATGGCGCCGGAGGAGCCGCCGGAGATGGCTCGCAGGTTGGGATCGGATGTGATGTTGTAGGGGCGGGTGGCTTCGGGGAGGAATTCGTCGATCAGGAAGCGGGCATAGCGGTCATTGACGGAGTCGTATTCGACGCTGCGGTTGAAGCGGGCTTCGTGGGCCGGGTGGCGGGCCGGGACGACGCCGGGGCTGACGAAGACGCCGATGGTGACGGGCATGTCACCGCGATGGATGAGGTTGTCGAAGACGATGGGGATGCGGGAGTGGCCTGTTTCCGTGACGTAGCCGCCGCCGTCCTGAAAGACCATCAGGGCCGCCGGTTGATCGGGCTTGTACTGCGCGGGCACGTAGATCCAGTAGTCGCGCACGGTGCCCGGGAAGATTTTGCTTTCCTTGAACGTGGACTGGGTCACCTTGCCTTGCGGGACGCCGGGCTGCCGTGAGGAGTCAGCCCCGTACTTGTACTCGTCGGCGGCCAGGGCAAGCGCCGCCGCGGCAAACGCGAGGGGGAATGCGGTGAGGGTCATGGTGGTTCCTTTCGATGGGGTCAGGCTTCGGTGACGGTGACGCCGACGCGGCCGCCGGTCTCGCGGAGCGTTTGCCAGTTGCCGTCCGGAATGGGGATGCCATCGCGGAGGCGTTCGGTTTCGATGCGCCGTTCGGGCTCGCCGGCGATGAGCACTTCGGTCTGGCCCTTGGCGGGTTCGGAGGATTTCATCATCGCGGAGAGTTCGGCGATGCGTTGATTGAAGCGGTCGAGGGGCATGAAGCGCTCGATATCGATGGCGAGGTACATCTGGCTGACGCGGGTGGGCTTGCCGCGCCAGCGGATGCCGCCCAGTTCGGTGCTGACGGCGCCACCGCTGAGCAGGCCGGTGAGGATCTCAACCATCATCGCCAGGCCGTATCCTTTGTAGCCGCCCAATGGCATGAGCAGGCCGCGCATGGCGGTGGCTGTGTCGGTGGTGGGCACGCCTTCGGCGTCCATGGCCCAGCCGGGAGGGAGCTCAGCCTGGCCGTTGATGTTGGCCTTGAAGATGCGGCCGGCGGCGACCGTGGTGGTGGCCATGTCGAGCAGCCAGGAATCGTCACCCGGCACGGCCATGCAGATGGGATTGGTGCCGAAGCGAGGGCTCTTTCCCTGCCACGGCGGCACCAGGGCCGAAGCATTGCACATGGTGATGCCGATCATGCCCTGGGACGCCATCTTGCGGGCCCACCAGTAGGCGGCGCCGAAGTGATTCGATTCCCGGGCGGTGACCAAGCCCAGGCCGTGGTCTTGCGCCAGCCGGACCGCGTGCGCCGTGCATTCGCTGGCGATGACCTGGCCGATGCCATTCTCACCGTCGTAGCTAAGGCAGCCGCCGTTTTCCGAGGCGATGCGGCCGCGGGCGGTGGAACTCATGTCGCCCGAGAGCAGCTGGTCCACATAGAAGGTGAGGAGTTGAACGCCGTGCGAATCGATGCCGCGCAGGTTGGTGGCGGTGAGCGTGCGGGCTACCAGTTGCGCCGCGTCGAGGGGCACGGGAACCGCCGTCAGGATCTCTTCAATGAGGCGTTGGAGATGGCCGGCCGCGATGACAGGCATTTAGGGTTTCTTCTGATTCTGATTGAGATTGAGCAGGCGCATGATGTCCGGCTTTTCGAGGTCCGCTTTCCGTACGAGTTGGGCGGTGAGGTCGATGCGCTTGGGGATCTGTTTTCCGTTCAAGCGGTCGACCAGCGATTGCACGGCCTGGTAGCCCATTTTGTACGGGTCCTGGACGATCATCGCGTCGATGGTGCCGCCGCGGAGATCTTCGATGAGACCATCGCTTGAATCGAAGGTGACCAGCCTCACCTTGCCTGATAGCCCGCGTCCCTTGATGGCGAGCGCGGCGCCCACCGAGCCGGGTTCGGCGGAAGCGAAGACGCCGGCCAGGCCGGTTTGCGCGGTGAGGAAATTCTCGGCGGCGGCGCGGCCCTTGGCGCGGTCCGACATGCTGAACTGGCGGGCGGCGATCTCAAGCCGCGGGAACTCTTTCTGGAGCGTTTCCTCGAAGCCCTGCTCGCGAAGCATGGTGGAGGAACTGCCGGGCTGGTGGGCGAGCATTGCCACTTTGACTTTGGGTCCCGCGGGGCCGGCGGCGCCGGTGAGTTCAGCGAGGGTTCGCGCGGCCAGGACGCCGCCTTCATAGTTGTTGGTGGAAACGAAGGTGAGGTAGTTGTCGCTGGCGACGCCGGAGTCGAAGACGGTGACCGGGATGCCGGCGGCGGCGGCGCGTTCCAGGGACTGCACCAGGATCTTCTGCTCGGTGGCGGCGACGGCGATGGCATCCACTTTGCGGGCGATCATGGAATCGACGATCTGGACCTGGCGCGTGTAGTCGGTTTCCGAGGAGGCGCCGTTCCAGAGGATCTCGACGCCCAGTTCCCTGCCAGCCGCGCGAACGCCCTGTTCGACGTTGATCCAGAACAGGTGCGAGGTGGCCTTGGGCACGACGGCGATGCGGCGCTGTCCGCCGCGCTGGCATCCCGAGGCAGCCAGCAGCGCCAGCAGGAGCAGGGCGGCCGCGCTATTGCGCACACCAGCCTCCATCGATGAGGATGTCGGTGCCGGTGATGAAGCCGGCGGCATCGGAACAGAGGAAGGCGGCGAGGGCCCCGATCTCCTCCACGTTACCCCAGCGGCCGATGGGGATTTTCGAGACGAACTGCGCGTTCAACTCCGGGTTTTGAATAATGGGCTGGTTCATCTCCGTGCCGAAGGGACCGGGACTGATGCCAACGACGGTGATCTTCTCCGGCGCCAATTCCATGGCGAGCGCTCTGGTGAAGCCGAGCAGTGCGGCTTTGGTGGCCGAATAGACGGTGCGGCCGGGCAGCGAGACGTGGCTCATGATGGAGGTCATGTTGATGATGCGCCCGTAGCCCTGGCCTTTCATGTGCGGAACGAAGGCGCGGCACATCAGGAAGGCGCTGGTGAGGTTGGTGGCCACCACGCGGTTCCACTCTTCGAGCGTGAAGTCCGTCACCGGCTTGCGCAGATTCATGCCGGCGTTGTTGATGAGGATGTGGGCGGGTCCGAACGCGGTGGTCACCGCTTGCTCAAGGGCCAGGACATCGGCTTCGGCGGCGACATCGGCTCGAAACACCTGGGTGCGGGCGCCGGCCGCCCGGGTCTGTTCCAGAGTTTTTTCCAGTTCCGTCAGGTCGCGTCCCACGAGCGCCGTGTTGGCTCCGGCATTGGCCAGGGCCACGGCCATGGCCCGGCCCAGCCCGCGGCTTGCGCCGGTGATGACGGCGGTCTTTCCAGCTAGATTCATGAAATCTCCCTCAAACGGGTTATTGTAGCCGGTACGCCGCGCGCCCCGGTGGGATACAATACCCGCGATGCGCATCCAATGTGTGATTCCAGTGTCCGCGCTGCTCCTGGCGGCGGGCCTTTCAGGCCAGACCTTAAAGATTGTGGTGCAGGGGCAGAGCGAAGCCACGCTTGCGGCGTGGCGCGCCGCGTCGAGCCAGGTGTCCATTGAGGCGGCCAAGCCCGGTAAAGCCGACTTTCTGGCGCAGGTGGCCGATGCCGACGCCATCTTTGGCGAGTTCCCGCCCGACGTGTTCGCGGCGGCCAGGAAGCTGAAGTGGGTGCAGATCTATTCGGCGGGGGCCGAACGGATCCTGTATCCCGAGTTCAAGCGCAGCGGCGTGCTTCTCACCAACTGCAAGGTGCTGCAGGGGCCGAACATCGCCGATCACGCCCTGGCACTGCTGCTGGCGCTGACACGCGGCACCGGCATGGCGGCCAAGATCCGCGAAAAGGAAGAGTGGGACCGCAATGCCTACAACCTGATCGAGCTGAACGGCAAGACGGCTCTGGTGGTGGGCGTGGGGGGCATCGGCACACAGATCGCGCAACGGGCGCATGCGTTCGGCATGCGCGTGATTGGCGTGGACCCCAAGGAGATTCCTTACACTTACATGATTTCGAAGGTGGTGCGGCCGGAGCGCATCGACACCGTGATCGGCGAGGCCGATGTGGTGTTTGTTTCGGCGCCGCATACGCCGGAGAGCGAGAACATGATCGGGCCGCGGCAGTTCGAACTGATGAAGAAGGGTGCGTACTTCGTGGCGGTTTCGCGCGGCAAGCTGTACAACCATGAGGCGCTGGCGAAGGCGCTGGATTCACGGCACCTCTCCGGCGCCGGGCTGGATGTGACGTATCCCGAGCCGCTGCCGAAGGGGCATGCCCTGTGGAAGTTCGACAATGTCATCATCACGCCGCACATCGCAGGCCAGAGCGACCGTGTTCAGCAGCGCCGGGTGGACCTGATCGCCGACAACATCAGGCGCTGGGTGGCGGGTGAGCCGATGGTGAACGTAGTGGACAAGGCGAAGGGTTTTTAGGCCGCCGGCGGGGATGCGCGCGGCCGGGGCTGGTCCTGCTACACTAAAACCCGGCCATGGCGATTAGCAAGGAACTGCTCGACATTCTGGTTTGTCCGCTCTGCAAGGCGACGGTTGAGTTGAAAGAGGACGGGTCGGGATTGAAGTGTGTTCAGTGCAAGCGCGTGTACCCCATTCGCGATGACATTCCGGTGATGCTTGCCGCTGAAGCCACCGTTGAGGCCGGCTGACACCCGGCGGTCCCACCGCCCATGCGTACGATCCTCGAACAGTTGCCGAACCGCGCTCGCGTGGCCGTGGTGAGACTTCGCTCGCTGGGGGATTGCGTTCTGACTACTCCCGCGCTGGACGTTCTTCACGCCGCCCGGCCGGACCTGGAGATCGCCGTGGTTGTGGAGCCCCGGTTTGCGGCGGTGTTTGAGAACAATCCGGCCGTGGGCCGCATTCTGCAGCCATCGCTGCCGCGGCTGCTGGCGTTCAGTCCGGTGCTGACTCTGAATCTGCACGGGGGAACGCGCAGCGCGATTCTGACGGCGGCGTCGCTGGCCCGATGGCGAGCCGGCTTTGTCCACTTCAGCCTGCCCGCCGCGTACAACGTGCGGATTCCGCGCGCGCAGGAGATTCTGGGCGAGGAGCGCACTGTGCATACCGCGGAACATTTGGCATCCGCGATGTTTTTCCTGGGGGCTCCGCGGGGGCCAGTGCCCCGGGCCCGGCTGTTCGCGGAGCCGCGCCCGCTTTCGGGCGCCTACGCCGTGATTCACGCCATGGCCGCCGCGCCCGCCAAGACGTGGCCCGCGGAGCGGTTCCTGGCCGCCGCGCGGCACATCCAGACACGCTGGAGTCTGAACCCGGTTTTCGTGGGCGGCCCGGGGGAGGACCTTGCGGCCTTTCGCGAGTTTCCGGTGATGGCCGGCCAGTCGCTCGAGGAAACGAAGAGCCTGTTATCCGGCGCGTCGTTGTTTCTGGGGAACGACAGCGGCCCGGCGCACATGGCGGCGGCCTTCGGCCTGCCCACGGTTGTGCTGTTCGGACCATCCGACGATGTGGTGTGGGCACCGTGGCGGACCGCGGCGGAGGTGTTGGCGCGCAAGGAAGGGATCGATGGGATTGAGACCGCGGCGGTGCTGGCCGCAATCGACCGGTTGAAGGAGAAGGCGTGAGACGGCTGCTGCGGTATGTACGGCCGTATTGGGGTCCGCTGGCGGCTTCCGTGGTGTTGATGGCGATGGTGGGTGCGGCCCAGGCGCTGATGGCGCTGCTGTTGAAGCCGGTGTTTGACCGCGTCCTGAACCCCAACGCCCCGGACGAGCGCGTTCTGCTGGCCAGAATTCCGCTGGTCGACGTGCCGCTCTATCTCGACCAGCTTCTACCGGCCTGGATCACCACGACGTGGAGCATGGTGGCGGCAGGCGTGGTGGGCGTGTTTCTGGTGAAGGGTTTGTGTGACTACCTGGGCAACTACTTCGTCAACTACACCGGCTATTCGGCTGTGACGGATCTTCGGCAGGCGGTTTTCGACCGGGTTCTTCGCCAGGACGCTTACTTCTTTGAGAGCAATACGACGGGCCAGGTGATGTCCTCGATCATGAATGACCTTGATAAGATCCAGGTGGCGGCGTCCCACATTCTGGCGGACTGGCTGCGGCAGGGGTTCACGGCGATGGCCTTGTTGTGGTTCCTGCTGCAGAGCGATTGGAAGCTGGCGATTGTCAGCCTGACGCTGCTGCCGTTTGTGCTGGTGCCCACGGCGCGAATCGGGCGGCGGCTGCGCCGAACGACGCGGCGGGCGCAGGATGACACGGCGGACCTGAACCAGATCCTTCAGGAAACGCTGACCGGCCAGCAGGTGGTGAAGGCATTCGTGGGCGAAGCCCATGAATCGTCGCGGTTCCGGCGGGCGGCGTTGAAGCTGAAGGGGAGCAACCTGCGGTACGTGGCCCAGCAGGCGCTGGCTTCGCCGCTGATTGAGTTCTTTGGCGCGTTGACCATTGTGGGGCTGCTCACCTATGCCCAGTCCCAGATTCGCGCCGGGCAGATGACCACGGGCGGCTTTACCAGCTTCGTGATCGCATTGCTGATGCTGTATGAGCCGGTGAAGCGGCTCACCGGCATCCACAACATTTTTTCGCAGGCATCGGGGGCGTCGCAGAAGGTCTTCGAGTATCTGGACCGGGAGCCGCTGATCGGCGATTCGCCGGACGCGCGGGAACTTGGAACGTTTTTGAGGGAGATCGTGTTCGATAACGTGCGGTTCCACTACCCGGGCACACCGGATCGCGAGGTGCTGCGCGGTATCCGGCTGACGGTGGCCGCGGGAGAAGTGGTGGCTCTGGTGGGGCCGAGCGGGGCTGGCAAGACCACGCTGGCGAATCTGGTGCCGCGCTTTTATGACGCAACGAGTGGCGCGGTCCGGATCGACGGACGGGACTTGCGGGACTTGAAACTGGCTTCGTTGCGCCGCCAGACCGGCATTGTGGCCCAGGACACGTTCCTCTTCAATGACACGGTGGAGAACAACATCCGTTACGGGCGTCCCGAGGCGTCCGATGAGGAGGTGCGGGCAGCGGCGGCGAGCGCGCTGGCCAGCGAGTTCATCGAGCGGCTCCCGGAGGGCTACCGCACCCTGATCGGTGAACGCGGCCAGAAGCTGAGCGGCGGACAACGGCAGCGGCTGGCGATTGCGCGGGCGCTGTTAAAGAACGCCCCGATCCTTATTCTGGATGAAGCCACTTCGCACCTGGACACCGAAAGCGAGATCCTGGTGCAGCGCGCCCTGGCCAATCTGATGGAGCACCGCACGGTGATGGTGATTGCGCACCGGCTTTCCACCATTCGCCGCGCCGACAAGATTGTGGTGCTCGACCGGGGCGAGATCACTGAAACAGGAACCCACGACGAACTGGTGAGCGGCGGCGGCATTTACCAGCGCCTGCATGAGCTACAGTATCTGGAAGCCGGTTTACTCCCCGGATAAGGAATCATCCCCGTGCCCATTCTCCGCAGCATGACCGGTTTCGCGCGCATCGCGCGAGCCTTTGAAGCCACCAGCGTGATCGTCGCCGTCAAGAGCGTCAATCACCGGGGGCTGGATCTACACTTTCAACTGCCCGCGGAGGTGGAGCCGTTTGAGCCCGCCTTGCGGAACCTCATCCGGCGCTACGCCGTGCGCGGCCATATCGATGTGCGTGTCAACTGGCAGGATGCCGGCGCGGCGCGGCCACCGGCGTTGAACCGTGGCCTGGCGGCCGCGTATGTGCGCGCCCTGGGCGATCTTGCCGCCGAACATGGGGTTGAGGCGCGTTTGGACGTGACGCGGATGCTCGCGGTGCCGGGCATGTTCGGCGATACGGCGCCGGCCGAACCGAACCCGCAACTGGAAGGGCTGGTGCTGGGCGCGGCCGAAGAGGCGTTGGCGGCTCTCAACCTGTTTCGCGAGCGTGAGGGCGCGGAACTGGGCGCTGAGATCCGCCGCCACAATCAGACCATCAGCCGGGTGGCCCGCGACATTGAAGCGCTGCGCGGCCAGGCTGTGCCGGCGATGAAAACGGCCATTGAGAACCGGATCCGCGAGCTGCTGAATGGTCCCGGTGTGGACCCGGCGCGTCTGGCACAGGAAGCGGCTCTGCTTGCCGACCGCAGCGATGTGGCGGAAGAGATCGCCCGGCTGAAGATTCACACCAGGGAACTGGAAACACTGCTTGACCGTGGCGGTGAGACCGGCAAGAAGATCGATTTCCTGGTGCAGGAACTGGGGCGCGAAACCAACACGGTGGTTTCGAAATCGGGTAACGCGGGCGAGTTCGGGCTGGAGATCACGCGGTTGGGCCTGGAAGCGAAGGCGGCGATTGAGAAGATCCGCGAGCAGGCCTTGAACCTGGAATAGCCGCGCCCGGCAGGGGCCTTGGTCCGGTCAGGCCAATTCAAGCCGGCCGGAACTGCTGGCAAACGAATCGGCTTCAACTCCCATCCGCTGCAGCAGGGTGATGAACAGATTGCAAAGCGGCGTGTTGTTGTCGCGCCGGTGGGCTATGTGCTGTCCGTGACGGAAGCCGCCACCGGCCAGAATGAGCGGCAGGTTCGTATTGTCGTGAATGTTGGCATCGCCCATGTTGCTGCCATAGAGCACCATGGTCTGGTCCAACAGACGGCTTCCGGCCTCCTGGCGCCGGGCCAGGTTGCCGATCAGATCGCGGATCAGGGCCATTTGCTGGCGGTCCGCCTCTTCCAACTGCTTCACCTTGGTTTCCGCCTGTCCGTGGTGGCTGAGACCGTGGTAACTCTCGGTGGTGGGCGCGCGGCCGTTCAGTTGGAAGGCCGGAGTGACAAAGGCGTCGGCCATCAGGGTCACGATGCGCGTGGAATCGGTTTCAAAAGCAAGCTGGGCGATGGAGAGCATCAGGCCGATCTTTTCAAAGAACAGCTTCTTGTCCTGCAGATCGGCTGGCGCCGGGCCACTGGGCGATGGTTTGGCCTTCATCTCCCAGGATCGCGCTACCTGCAGCCTCTGCTCCACTTCGCGGACGGAGGTGGCGTATTGGTCCAGGCGCTCCTTGTCGGCGCTGCCCAGCCGGTCTTGAAGGCGCCGGGTTTCGCCGCGCAGAGTGTCGAGGATGCTGCCCCGGCTCTCAATGCGGCGCAGTTCGCGCGCCACGGATTCCTGGTCGCCTTGCACGAACATTTTCTCGTAGAGCTTTGGAGCGCTGTCTTCGGCGGGCAGCAGGACGCCGTCGCGTGTCCATGACAGGCTGCGGTTGCCTTTGTCGATGTTGACACCCAGGTTCAGGGTGGGAAAGCGGGTCACCTGGCCCAGTTTGTCCGCGGCGAACTGATCGAGCGAAATGGAGTTCCGGAACCCGCTCTTAAAGGCTCCGCGGGCCGCTGTCAGGAAGCAGTTATCGGTGCTGTGGCCTCCGCTCACGCCCGGGTGCGAGAAGCCGCTGAAGACCGTGAACTCGTTTCGCACCGATGCCAGTTCCTTGAGATAGGGCGACGCTTCGTAGTCGCGGCCGGCGGTGGAAGGGAAGAAATTCTTCGGCAACACGCCCAGGTTGTTGACGAAGATCAGCATGCGGCGCGGCGGTTCGGCGGCGGAGGCGCGCGCGGGCGTCATGCACTCAAGCAGCGGCAGCGCGAGCGAGGCGCCGGCGGACCGCAGCACTGTGCGTCGCGGAAGCGTGGGTGTCGAAAGGAAGTTCACGAAGTGCCCCCGAGAAAGATTTTACTACCGACGAACGCCCGCAACAGATCGCCCACGCGATATCCGGCCGGGGCGCATTGGTCGAGCAGCCGTTCCACTTCAGCGCGATCGGAGAAACGCACCGGAGTTCCGGTGGCATACACGATCCACTGATGCATCAGGTTCCGAGCCAGCGGCCGCGGATCCGAGGCGAGTATGGCTTTCAGTTCCAGCACATTCCGGAACGTCTTTCCATTAGCGAGCGTGCCGCCGGCATCCACGGGGCCAGCCACGGTGTACGCAAAGTCGTGCCCGGTGTGATCGATGCCGGTGACGCGTTCGCCTTCCGCGACGCCGCGATACCGCGTGCGCCAGCGGCCGAGAACATCGAAGTTTTCAAGGGCGAAGCCAGGCGGGTCGAACTTTGCATGGCAACCGGCGCACTGGGCGGACCTGGTGTGCAGCGCCAGTTGCTCACGAATGGTTTTGGCGCCGCGAATGTCGGGCTCGACGGCCGGCACGTTGGGTGGCGGCGGTGGCGGCGGGTCCCCGGCGATGCGGTCCATGATCCAGGCGCCGCGCAGCACGGGTGATGTCGAGGTGCCGTTGGCGGTGATCTTGAGAATCGCGCCCTGAGTGAGCAGGCCGCCGCGCGGGCTGGATGGCGGCAACTCCACACGCCGCAGCCGCGAGCCTTCCATGGCCGGCAGGCCGTAATGCCGGGCGAGATGTTCATTGACGAAGGTAAAGTTCGCGTTCACGAGTGACGCGGCGGGCAGATTCTCGCGCACCAGCGTGGTGATGAACGCCAGCGTCTCGCGCTCCATCGAATCCACAAGGTACTCGTCCAGACGGTACTCGGGATACAGCCGGATATCCGGATCGTCGCGCCGAAGGTGGCGCAGATTGAGCCAGTACCCGGCAAAAGCCTTTACGAAGCGCTCGAATCCAGGGGACTGGATCAGGCGATCCGCCTGGGCGCGGACCACTGCCGGCTCCCTGATGCGGCCGGACTCGGCCAGGCTGCGCAACTCGGTGTCGGGCGCGGTATTGGCCAGGAAATGCGACAGGCGGCCGGCGATGGCGTGGGCGTCCGGCGGGTTCTCCAGATAAAGGAACCAGCCGGAGCACAGGAATGCCTGGTAGCCCGCGATCACCGACTCAACGAACGGCTCGCCTTTGTCCAGACGCCGGGCGATCAACTGATCGAATGGCGCGGCGGCGGTCTCCGGCACCGGACGTCTTGCGGCCCGGCCCATGAATCGCCGCAGCAGACGCCGGGCTTCCGCGCGGGCATTGGCGGGCGACGGGTGGATGCCCAGTTCATCGAACAGGACACGATGGCTGGCTGGCGGCCACGAAGCGGGTGGCAAGGGGCCTTCCAACTCAATCCAGTTGAACGCCACGCCAGGCTGGCCGCCGGCGGGAAACGGCGGATAACGGTAGCTTCCCGGCTGGCTGGGAATGGCATCCACCTGCGGCACCGGCAGGCCGAGCAGCCCATATTCGACCGTCTGGCCTTCGCGCAGGTAGACAACGGTCTCATAGACGCCGCGCCCAGGCCGGATGTCGAAAATCCCGCCTACCGACTTCACGTCCTCGGCGATATCGTGATTGGTGGGCCGCCGCGACCGCAGCGTCATCGGCACCGTGTGCGAGGCGTCGGTGAGCCGGAAGCCGGGATGCTGCAGCACCGCGCGAGCCGCGAAACGTACTCTATAGAGGCCCGGGTGCTTCGTTGCGATCCGCTGCGGGAACGCTCCGTACGGCCAGCCAGGAGACCGGAACAGCCCCATCTCCACGGCCTGATCCTCCAGCGTCTCGCGAGTCCACGGAACCGCCGCTGCCCGCTCCACATTGATTCCCTGGTTGTCCTTGAGGAAGAACATTGACTCGCGCCCGCCGGTGCTTCGCTGGCCGGGGAAGAGCCTGGCGCCGAAGGCCCGCTGCACGGTGGCTTCGGGCGGCGCCGGGGTGGTTGCCATGGCCTCGCGCAGAGCTGCTTCGGCCGCATCCATGTAAGCGGTCAACTGCACGCGCGACATGTCGAGCGCCTCGGCGGTCTTGTTGAAATGGAATGCTTCGCGGTCTTCCGGCAGGATGTCCCGGACATCCAGATGAGGCAACGCCAGAAGGTCGCGCAAATTCTGTTCGTACTCATCGCGGTTGAGCCGCCGAACGGGACCGCGTCCCTGCCGGGCCACTTCGCGGGCGTCGGCCTCATGCAACGCACGCCGCAGATCGCGGAGGATGGCCGCCTTCGCCGGTTGGGCGAAAGGCACTCCCGGCGGAGGCATCTCGCCTCGCTCCACGCGGTCATGCACACGAGTCCAGCGCTCGCGAACAGACTTGTCCTCAAGATTTGGGGAGAGCGAGGCGAGGTTCAGGCCACCGGCGGGCTTCGTGGCTCCGTGGCAGCCGCCGCACGCGGCCAGGATTGGTTTTGCGGGGACCGCGCTCCAGCCGGAAGCCGCGGTCAGCATCAGCAGCGGAAAGAGCATGTTTTACTCTGGGATGGCTACTTGAGTGAGTCTACCACTTCCGCTTGCGGATGCGTCTGTTCGGCCTGCCGGATGAGCTCGCGGATCTTGAGCCCTGTTACCGCCAGCGCCACGGCGCCGGCGATCAGCAGCGGCAGGGTTACGACTCCCCAAAGCACCAGTGCGAACCGTTTGGCCCGTACGCCTTCCACCAGGAACAGCTGCAGGGCAAAAACGGCCAGTGCCTGAAACGTACCCAGGTTTCCCGGCGCATTCGGAATCACGGTGCCCAGCCGCAGGGTAAGAAGCGTCAACATTGCCGCGCCCAGGGTGAGTTCTTCCATCTCGAAGGCCCGGGCCAGGGCATAGATGGGAACCACCTGCAGCAGGAGGTGCGGCAGGCTCAAGCCAAAGGCCCACAGAAAGGAGACGGAGTTGCCCATGGCGTGCAAATCCGCCACGAACACCTTGAACTTCCGCGCCCACCGCGTGGATGCCGCGGCTTCTTCCGCACGCTGCCGGTGGAACATGATGAAGCCCAGAATCAGTGCTCCCACGGCCACCACCGCCCCCAGTGCCCAGGCGGCGTTTTCCAGCCTTCCGCCCGCGACGCCCGCGGCCGGGATGGTCCCCATTTGCAGGGAGACGGCGAGGCAGGTGATGATCCAAATGCCGTCGAAGACGCGTTCGATCACCGCCGAGGTGAGGGTGACGGAAAACGGAATGCTGCTCCAACGGGCCTGAAGATACGCCCGGATCACTTCGCCGGGCCGCAGGGGCAGCAGTTCGTTGGCAAACAGGCCCACGTAGATTGCGCGCACCGAGCGCCCGGCCGGAATCCGCTCCACCGGGTTCAGCAGGACGCTCCATCGCAGCCCCTGCCAGACGTAGACCAGAATGTCGGCGCCCACGGCCACCGCCACCCACCCCCAGTGCAGAGCGGCCAGTTCCTCGTCGAGACCGGTCAATTCGGCGCCCCGGAGCACCCAAACGAGGCAGGCGACGGAAACGACGTTGGCCGCCACCAGCAGCAGCTTTGCCCAGCCGGTCATTTTTCCACCGGCTGGTCCGCCGGGCGCCCCACCGGGTGATCCGCCGGCTCCTGAACTCAACACCATGCGTTTCTCTTCATCATACCTGGACGTCCGCCGGACCAATCCGGTTCGCAGAGAACTCGTGAACGATGACATAATGAAACCGGGAAGAACGCATTGCCTATTTCGTCCGAGGCGCTCCGGACTCTGGTTGTACGTGCGCGCCGCCGCCATATCCTGCAACTTCTGGCCGTCCAGACCGCCTACTCGGCATCTATCGGCTTGGGCGGGTTTATTCTTTTACTGTTCCTGGGGACCCAGGTGCTTGACTGGTACTGGCCGGTGCTGCTGTTCACCATCAGCTTCGGCATCGGCGTGGTCCGCTTCCGCAGCCGGATCCTGCCCGCCTACCGCATTGCGCAGCAGATCGACCAGCGGCTTGGGCTGGACGACTCCCTTTCCACGGCTTTCTACTTTCTGGATCCCGACAACCGGCTCTTCGATCCCGCCGTCCGCGACCGCCAGCGCCAACAGGCCGAGGATCAGGCCGCGGTGATTGCCCCGGCGCAAGCGATGCCGTTCAGCTTTCCGCGCGCCGCGCTGGCGGCCGCCGTTCTGGCGCTGGGGGCGGCGGTGCTTTTCGGCGTCCGCTATGGGGTGATGAACGGTCTGGACCTGTCGAAACCGATGGTTGCGATGGCGTTCGACCTGTTCCAGTCCCAGCCGGAGGAAGTGGCCCAGCGCAAGGGCGGCAAGCGGCCTGAGCAGGACATCAAGGGAATTGGGGAGCACAACGAAGGTCCGGATAAAGCCGAGCAACTCGACCCGGCAAGCCAACAGGCCCTGGGCACGATCGAGGTGCCCGATGTCGACCAGGGCGTTGAGTCCGGCGACAAGGGCAGGGAAAGCCAGAAGCGTTCACCGGACCCTTCCGCGGAGCCCTCTGAAGAGGGCGAACAGGCCGAGGGCATGAATGCCGGCGACGATCAGCAGCCCAGCGGACAGGACACGGCTTCCGGCGAGAACAAGGGCGGCCAGAAGTCCAAGCAGGACGACTCGAAATCGGGACGCCAGGGCAACGGCGAGAACGAAAATTCCAGCCTGCTCGACAAGATGAGGGATGCCTTCGCCAACCTGATGAACAAAATGAACATCAAGCCCAAGGGCGGGGATCAGCAGGCGGCCAATCAGAAGTCCGGCCAGCAGTCCCCGGCCTCGCGCCAGCAGCAATCCCAGAAGGGCCAGCAGATGCCCGGTAAACAAACCGGAGACGGCCAGCAGGGTGAGGAGCAGCAAGGCGATCCCCAGGGCGAGGGCGGCGAGAAGTCCGAAAGCGCCCAGGGCAAGAGCGGGGATCAGAGCGATCAGCAGGCCGCCAAGGATGCCAAGAGCGGCATGGGCAAGCAGGACGGCAACAAGGACACCCAGTTGGCGGAGCAGTTGAGCGCCATGGGCAAGATCAGCGAGATCATCGGAAAGCGCGCCCAGAACATCCAGGGCGAGGTGATGGTTGAGGTCTCAAGCGGCCGCCAGCAGTTGAAGACACCGTATTCGCAGAAGAAGGGCAAACACGCCGATCTTGGCGGCGAGATTCATCGCGATGAGATCCCGCTGATCTACCAGGACTACGTGCAGCAGTACTTCGAGCAGGTTCGCAAACAGGCCCCGGCCGCGAAGTAGCCCGGAGCCGCCGGGCGCCCGTCAAGTCCCCGGCACTTTCCGCCGATGGATGCCTTTGGAGCATTCCGGATGAGTGATCGTGTCCTCACACAGCAGGAAATCGACAATGTATTCAAGAATCTGCGTGAAGTCCCGCAGAACGAGGACCAGGCCGGCAAGGCACAGCCGTACGACTTCTGCCGCCCGGACCGCATTGCCAAGGACCAGCTTCGTTCCATCCACCTGCTTCATGAAAACTTCGCCCGCAGCCTGGCGTCCAGCCTTTCGGCGTATCTTCGCGCCTACGTCATGGTCAACCTGGTCAGCGTGGAACAGCTCTCCTTCATGGAGTTTTCCCAGTGTCTGCCTTCGCCCACGTGCATCGTTTCGCTGGGCATGCTCCAGTTCGACAACAATGCTCTGCTTGAACTGAACCCGTCCCTGGTCTTTCCCATTCTTGAAACGCTGCTCGGGGGGCGGGTGGCCGCCGGCGCCAAGTTTGAGCGCGAGGTCACGGAGATCGAGCAGGCGATCCTCGATGGCATGATCCGCATCATTCTCAAGGATCTGAAAGAAGCCTGGCGTCAGGTGGCCGTCATCGACTTTTCCATCGAAGCCTTCGAAACCGAACCGCAACTGTTGCAGATTCTGGCGCCGAACGAAGCCGTCGTCGCCGTCAGCATTGAGGTGCGCATCGGTGAGCTGTCCGGCATGATGAACATCGGTATCCCCTCCATCATCATCAAGATGCTGGGCCAGAAGTTCGATCAGCAGTGGTCGGCGCGCAAAACCGAATCATCCGAGACGGAGCAACGGCGCGTCTTCAGCCTGGTTCGCCCCACGCGGCTGCTCGTCGATACCCGGCTACGCGGACCAACGTTGAGCGTCCAGAATCTCCTGAACCTGGCGCCCGGGGATGTGTTGATGTTTGACTACCCGGCTGACCGCACGATTGACGTGGTGATCAACCGGGCCCGCAAGTTCTACGGCCACGTCCACGGCGTGAACAGGAAGCGAGCCGTCATGCTCACGAACTTCGTGGCCCCGGACGATGACTAATCCTGTTCCCGCCGGCGGCTACCAGCGGTCGATTGTCTCCACGCTGGCAATGGTCCACGGCCCGGTGCGCAATTCGTTCACCACGTTACCCTTGGCATCCACTTCCACCAGCCGCCGGCCGGTGTAGTCCGAGATCAGGATTCCGCCGTTGGCCAGCGGTTTGATGCCGGAAGCCCACCCCATTTGAAGGCTCGGATTGGTTCCACCCACCGAGCGGACCACTTTTCCGGACCGGTCCACTTCCACCACCTCGCCCGGATCCGACAGACTGACCATGGTGTTCCCGTTCTCCAGCCGAATGGCCTGGTAGGCTCGCCGGTTCTCGCCGTTCGGCGCCTGCCAGGTCCAGATGATCTTGCCCGCCTGATCCACTTCAATGATCTTCGACACGGCCTCGATTGCGATCAGCGTCGTCCCGGCGGCCGTGCGCTTCGAGTTTCTCATGCGCATTTTGCCGATGTCGGGGCTTTCGTAGGTCCACACCACCTGCCTGGCGGGCGTCACCTCGATGACTTTGCCGGCCACCGGATCGCCGATCAGCGTGTTGCCGTTCGGCAGGCGCTGTGCCGCCAGGGGGTGCTGAAGCCCTTCGGAATAGCTCCAGACCTCGCGCCGGTCCGGCCCCAGTTCAACCACTTTCCTGCTGGGCCCGATGGTGAACAGCACGTGGCCGTTCTCCAGCCACTGCACGTCGTGGCCGCGCTGATTGGGCACGCGCCACAGGACGCGGCCCGAGGGCCACTCGAGTGCAAGAATCTCTCCCCCGGGGCCGTGGTCCGACACCAGAATGCGCTTCTGCGGTTTCCCGGCCAGATGCTTCTCAAGGAACGCAAATCCTCGCGCCTCGGCCCGCTCCGCGTCGGCGCCGCGGAAGCCGTGCCCCGCGCCGGAAAGCGTTTCGATCTCCGCCGCCACCCCGGCATCGAGCAGACGCGAGGTGAGCCAGACGGAGTGTTCATAGGCCACATAGGCATCTTGTGTGCCGTGGACGGAAAGCACGGGCGCCGCGGCCGGAGTCACCCAGTTGAGCGGGCTTGCCTTGATGTGTGCCGCCCGGGCAAGCTCCAGGTTGCCGCCCAGGAACAGCGGAAGCACTTCCGCGGCGTCGACGCTCTTGGCATAGGATTGCGTGAAATCCGTGGGCCCATAGTAGTTCACGACGCAGTTCACGGAGCTTGGCTGGTCCTGGTTGGGGCCGGAGCCTTCAAACTCCGCGACACCGGCGGTGAGCCCAAGCATGAGTGCCAGATGGCCCCCCGCCGACCCGCCCCAGGCGCAGACCCGGGATCCGTCCAGGTTGAAGCGGACCGCGTTTGCCCGCAGGAATCGCACGGCTGCCTTCACATCATGCACCGGGGCAGGGAACTGATTGCGGGGCGACAGCCGGTAAGTGACGGCCGCGGCGACATAGCCCCGCTCGGCCAGCTTCACAGCCAGCGGCAACTGGCTCTGCCGGTTGCCGCGCCGGAACCCGCCGCCGTGGATGAGCACCACCGCGGGCGCGCCGGCTGCGTTGCGAGGACGGACGACATCCATTTCCATGCGCCCGCCCACGGTGGAGTAGACAACGCCGGGGTCGTGGATGAGCGTTTCGGGGATCTTGGGGACCGGAGGATTCTGCACGCTGAAAAGACAGGCCGCGAGAGTGATAAGATGCATCGGTTGACAGCATAGCACTCCACGGCTGCCCGGAACGCATCGATGCTCCCGATCCAGGTTGATGACGTCACAGAGATCCGCTCGTATGCAGAAGACGATGCCTCACTCCTGTTTTCCGTGATCGACAAGCACCGAGCCGATCTGGCACGCTGGCTTCCGTGGGTGCAGGACACGCACGGGGCCGAAGACAGCTTGAACTTCATCCGGTGGGCCGCCGGGCGCCAGCATTCCGGTGATGGATTCGCCGGCGGCATCTGGCGCGGCGGCGTGTTTTCGGGCGGCTTTGGGGCGCATCCGGGCAGCCGGCTGGGCCGCTCCGTGGATCTGGGCTACTGGCTGGCGCCGGAGGCGAGAGGGAAGGGCATCATCACGGCGTGTTGCCGGGCGGTGACGGGTCTGCTCTTCGGACAAGGCTACAACCGCGTGGTGATCAAGTGCGCGCCGGGGAATCAGGAAAGCTGGCGGGTGCCGGAGCGCTTGGGATTTGTTCTGGAGGGCGTTGAGCGGGAGGGTGAACTGTTGAACGGAGAGTTCACCGATCTGAGGGTCTACTCCATGCTCTCGCGCGACTGGCGCCGCGATTGAACCACGGCCCTGCTTTCTCAGATCTTCCTTCCTCAGATCTTGCTCCGCGCAGATCTTACTTCTGCAACTCTTCGATCTGCCGTTCCCACACCGCGCTGCGCGCTCGTAATGTCTGAATCCGCTGATCGAGTCCGTGGCGCACACGCCGCACCTCATCCAGCCGCCGGCTCAGTTCCGAGGTCATCTGCGGCGCGCCGGGAGAAGTGGCCACGAACTCCTGCCCAGCTCCCGCCAACGCCGCCGCCTGGCTTGAGGCCTGTCCGGCGCCGCCCTGCATGGCTGCCAGTTCGCGGTCCAGTTGCGCTTCCTGCATCAGCAATTGTGACCGTTGCGCCTCCAGCGGCGCCACACGCGCTTCGGTGATCTGGACCCGCGTCAGCAGCACCAACTCCTGCTGGGAACGGGCCAGCTTTTCCACCGATGCCCGCAGGGCCCGGATCTCGGCTGCCAGATCGGGCTGCTGCGCCTTGGATGGCCCGGCCGCGAACGCGATCAGGATGGCGGCGGCCGGGATTGCCGCGGGGATCGTTCGATGCGGTTTCATCATCCGCCAGTATATGCCCTCAGTGCCCGCCGGACTTCTTCTCCTCGGGTTTGGCTTCCTCGGCCTTGGCCCCGGCTGCCGGGGCCGGCTCGCCGCCCTCGCCGCCGGCGGCCTTCTTGCCGGCCTCGGTCATCGGATCGAGGTTTGTCCCAGGCGGCGAATCGGCATACTGCACCAGCACCGATATGCGCCGGTTGGAGGGATGCTCCGGGTCATCCTGGGTGAACAGCCGCTGGTCCGCGAAGCCGCGCACCTGCATCACCTGGTCGGACCGCAGGCCGTACATCATCATCAGGCGGCGCGCCGCGTTGGCCCGGTCCACCGAAAGCTCCCAGTTGGAATAGCCTTCGCGGTTGAATGGCTTCGAGTCGGTATGGCCCTCAATCAGTACCGTGTTTGGGATTTGGGAGAGCTCACCGGCCATCTTGATCAGCAGTTCCTCACCACTTCCGGTGGGGTCCGGGCTGCCGCTCTGAAAGAACTCCCCTGGCGCCGCGTTAGCGGGCACCGCCTTACTTGGCACCGCCGCGGCAGGCCTCTTCCATCTCTTTGAACGACGGCCGTTCGTGGTGCGGGATGGCGCGCCGCGCGATCTCAGAGGCCAGAATGGGCGCGGCGCCGCGCACAAACGCCATCACGCCCGCGCGCAGAAACAGCAGGTACTCTTTCTCGCAGTCGATGATCTTGGTCATGTTTGAAGCCAGGGGACCCAGAATGCCGTAGCACAGCAGAATACCCAGGAACGTGCCTACCAGCGCCGCCGCCACGTGATGGCCAATCTGTTCGGGAGGGCCGCCCAAGGCGCCCATGGTGACGATGACGCCCAACACGGCGGCGACGATGCCAAGGCCGGGAAATGCGTCGGCCGTGGTGTTCAGCGCCGTGGCGATCAGGTTCTGCTCATGGGCGTGGATCTCGATGTCCTGCTCCATCACCTGATCCAGTTCATGGTGCCCGATGCCGCCGCTGATCGCCGTTCTCAACGTGTCGCACACCAGTCCCACCGCCGCGTGATTCTTGAGGAAGTTAGGAAACTGCGAGAACACCTGGCTCTTGTCGGGCTCATCCACGTCGGCTTCCAGCTTCACCAGGCCGTTCTTCCGGGCGTGCGTGAATACGGCGTTCAGCATCTTCAAGTTTTCCAGGTACATCGCCTTGTTGTAGGGACTTCCCTTCAAGACGCCGATCAACCCTTTCATCACGCCAATCACGATCGGCAGCGGGTTCGCCACCAGCATGCTGCCCAGAGCCGCTCCGCAGATCACCACCAGTTCGTTCGGCTGGAACAGCACTTCCAGGTGTCCGTGCGCCATCAGGTAGCCACCGATGACGCTGCCGAATACGATTACGATTCCGATGATTGCAAACATGGAATTGGTTCGAGAACTCCTTTTCGCCTAAACCGCGCCCCGGGATGGAGCCAGACTGGCCAGTGTGAGCCAACTCTCCACGCTGCTGCTCCAGTGGCTCAAGCTTTCGGTATGCGTGGCGCCCGCCGCCTGGCCGGCCATTCGGGCCAGATCGAGCACGGGTAACGGCTTGCCGGCCTCGTTAAGACGGGACTCCAGCGCCCGTATTGTCCCGGCGCCCTGGAAGACCCCGTCCTGCCCCAACCGGGGCTGCCCGACCTCCGTCAGATGGAGATGTTGGCCATCGGTGCGCGCCACCGCGAACGCAATCTGATACGGCTTCCGTGACTCGAAGGCTGCAAACCACTGCCGCTTGCCCTCCTCCCGGACTCCGCGGGCCAAGAGATTCTCCCAAGTGGTTGCTTCCCGGGCCACTCCCGCCGACAGCATCCACGCACGATTCGCGAACTCCACACGGCCATCCCGGTCCACCAATCGAATCGGAATCGGGGTCAGATCCAGGACCGCCTGAGACTCGTTCCGGTGGTGGACCGGGTAGTGGTCCGCCCCAGGCCCATCAGCCGTCAGCCCGGGGCTCTTGTTCCGGCTTTCGCGTAGATTCTCCAGTGGCAGGGATAGCCGCTGCATCGTGCACCTCTGTTGGCCATATCGTCAACCGGGTTGCACTCATCGGTAAAACTTCCGAAAGCGCACGGAACAGCGACCGTTCCTGGGGAAGTCTCAGCGGGCCAGCGCTTCCGCGATGGCGCGCTCGGCCGCACCGGCCATCTGGCGGTACCCGGCGCTGTTGGGCAGAAATCCGTCAGATGTGTACGCACTGTTGAGTCCGCGGCCTTCGGCGAGCACTCCGTGGTAATCCAGGAACACGGCGCCGCTCTTCCTGGCCTGATCCCGAAGCCATCCGTTCAAACTGATGATCTTTCCCGCCGGGCGCCGGGCGCTCTGTTTGGGAGCACCGGGTACGCAATCGCAAACCGGTGGCACAGACGCCAGAACCACCCGGATGGAATGGGCGGCCGCCAGGTCCAGCATGGACAAGTAATGATCCGCCATGGCTCCTTCGGTGGATGGCCCCATCACACTGGCGATATCGTTGGTGCCCGCCTCGATCACCACCGCGCGCGGCGAAAGCGCGATTACGTCCTGCCGGAATCGCACCAGCATCTGGGCCGCTGTCTGGCGAGCGATGCCACGGTTGAGGTACGGCTTGCCCGGGAAGAATTCGCGGCCGTCCTCACTCCAGTTTTCGGTGATTTCGGTGCCCAGAAAGACCACCCGCTGCTCGCCGGGCTTCAAGCGCAGTTCCGCGTTCTCACTTCCGTAGCGCGTGAGGCCGCCCCAGTCGAGCATCAGGCGGCGGTACGCCCGCACGGCCCGTTGCAGGTCTTCGCGCGAAAGGTCTTCCTGCGCCGCGCCACGGCTCACGGACGCGGCCAACGCCAGTGCGATCCGCGTTACTTCTTTAAGCCGAAGCAATACAGGTAGCCATCCCAGGTGTTGATATACACCTTGCCGTTGGCCAGCGCCAGGCCGCCCCAGTGGTTCCAGTAGGTGATCTCCTTGCCACTGGACCACAGTTCCTTGCCCGTCTGCGCATCCAGCGCGTAGAGCACGGCGTGCGTGGAAAGAGGAACGCGCCGGTCCATCCGGAAGTCGAGACCGACGTCGGGGAATGCCTGGGCCGTATTCTCGCCGCTGCCATAGGCGAAGATCATGCCGTTGGCGATCAGCGGCGGCTCCGCCTGATTCATATCCCGCGAGATCCACGCCGGGGCAAGACGGGCCTTCCCGCCCGCCATCTCCATTTTGAACGCCGCAATGGCGCCCTTCTTCACCTCGCCATTCTCGATGGGCGCCTTAAACCGGGAGTGCTTCGGACCCCAGAACGGGGTCAGCACCCAGCGCGTACCGTTCGGCTCATCCCACGTCGCGAGCGATCCCCAGATCCCGGCTTCGGCGAAATCTACAATTTCGTTGCAGATCAGCGGAGTCCGGTAGACCGGCGTCCGGTGGTCGTCTCCACCAATCGACTCGGTGTCCATCAGATAAATGCGGCACTCCTTGCTCGCACCCACCATGTACTCCTTGCCCTTCCACTCGAAGATCGCCGGGGTGACCTGCATATCCAGGTCGCGCTTGAACAGCCACTCCGCATTGGACGGCCCGTAGTAATCCACCAGTTCCAGGGCCTTCGTTTCGGGGTTCTGCTTCACACCGATCAGCCCGTTGCCATACAGCCCGTTTTCCGGGTCCCAGCGGCCGTCGCCGGTGCCGGTGTACATCACAAGGTCTTTGCTCACGGCCGGTCCTGAGCGGCCCCACATGCCGCCGCCCGCCGGTCCCCAGCTTCCAACTTTCTTGCTTGCCAAGTCGTAGGTGTAGGCCATGTTCGGGTTGCCGCCGCAGCCTTGTGCCGAATGCGTGTAGATGACGTTGTTCACCAGGTTCAACGCGTACGGTTTGCCGTTGGGAGGCATGAACTTTGCCGGGGGCGCCAGCATTTCGCCGTCGGCGGCATTCAGGCGTTGCAGCCGCCCGTCCCAGCCCACGGAGTAGATGATGTATTTGCCCGCGCCGTCCCCCGGGCCGATCACCGAATTCGCGGTCATTCCGCCCGGGCAAAGAACGCTCGGTCCCCGGCCGCCGGGCTGATCCTTGAAGGTGCTCTCGAAGTGCCGCTTCCAGATCACCTGGCCCGTGGATGCATCCAGGGCGTAGATGTTATCGGAAACCCCGGCCTGGATCACCATCTCCCTGGGTCCGGATTTCGTCTCCACGCGCCCGATCACAAGAGGTTCAAGCAACGAGTGCATTTGACGCGGCTCGTTGTCGAGCTTCGTCTTCCAAAGCAGCTTCATGTCCTTGACATTGGCCTTGGTCAGGATCTTTTCATCCTTCTGCCAGTTCGTGCGCCGGATGTCGCCGCCGTCGGTCAGCCAATCGGCTGCCAGGCTCGGCGCGGCGCCCGCACCCAGGGCCAGAAACAGGGACAATCCACCCGCAATAGCTCTTCTCATGCCACTACCTTTCACCACGTCAAGGAACGAGCGCCGCACGCGCGCGAGGCTCTAGTCTGTTATATCAAAACCGGCCGCTCTGTCATTTCAAACCGGCGGCGCCGGCCATTCGCCCTGGTGGTGGTCCGGTCCACAGGCACACTGCCGCGCCACGATACACTGGAGGTGTCTCCTTGCTGGTCAACATTCAATCCCAACGTTCCGCCCGTCCGGAATGGCTGCGCGCCCCCGCCCCGGCCGGTGAGAACTACCGGCAGTTGAAGGATCTGGTCACACGGCTCCAGCTTCACACCGTCTGCGAGAGCGCCGCCTGCCCCAACGTGGGCGATTGCTGGAACCGGCGCACCGCAACCTTCATGATCCTCGGCAACCTCTGCACACGCCGTTGCGGATTCTGCGCGGTTCAAAAAGGCGCCCCGCTTGAAGTGGATTACGACGAACCGCGCCGGGTGGCGGAAGCCGTGGCCGCCCTGGGCCTGGACTACGCCGTGATCACTTCCGTCAACCGTGACGACCGCAAGGACGGTGGAGCCGAACTGTTCGCCCTCACGATCCGCGCCATTCGGGAGCGCATCCCGGGCTGCAAAGTCGAGGTGCTGGTGCCCGATTTCCAGGGCAATCGCGACGCCATGGCTGTTGTGATGGAGGCTGGCCCGGATGTGCTCAATCACAACATTGAGACCGTGCCCCGCCTGTACCGCCAGGTCCGGCTGGGCGCCCGGTACGAGCGGTCGCTTGAGATGCTTGCCTGGGCGGGGCGGCTCCGGTCCGATGTGCCCACAAAGTCCGGGCTCATGATGGGCCTGGGTGAGACGGTTGATGAAGTCCGCCAGACCATGCGCGACTTGCGGGCCCATGGCGTCGGCATCATGACCATTGGCCAGTATCTCCGTCCTTCTCCCAAGCACCTGCCTATCCTGCGCTACGTTCCCCGGGAGGAGTTCGAACAACTGCGTGCCGAAGGCGCCGCGCTTGGGTTTCGTCATGTCGAGGCGGGTCCGCTGGTCCGCAGTTCCTATCACGCGGATGAAGCTGTACGGCCCGCGCCGGTGTGTTAGTCTCAATCCGTGCGCGGCCTCCTTTTTCTTGCCTGTCTATCGCTGTCTGGTCAAAACCCGCCAGCCGATTCCGCCCCCACCGGGCTCGAACTTTTCCTGCTCGCAGGACAGTCCAACATGGCGGGCCGCGGCGCCGTGGAAGAACAGGATAAGACTCCGATCCCCGGTGTCTTCATGCTGACGAAGGAACTCACCTGGGCGCCGGCTGTCGATCCCATGCACTTTGACCGGCCCACGATCATTGGCACCGGGCTTGGCCGCTCCTTCGCCCGCGAGTTGTTGCGCGCGCGTCCAGGAACTCGTATCGGGCTTATTCCGGCGGCCTTTGGCGGCTCCGCGCTGGATGAATGGCAGCCCGGTACCAATCACTTCAAGAACGCTGTGGCTCGTGCCCGCGCGGCCATGAAGAACGGCCAGCTTCGCGGCATCCTATGGCATCAGGGAGAGGCTGACTCCGCCGATGAGTCCAAGGCCCGCTCCTACCGCCAGCGTTTCGCCGTGATGCTCAGCGCGCTCCGGGCCGAACTGGGCGCCGGACTCCCGGTGGTGGCCGGCCAGTTGGGTGAGTTCCTGCGGGATCGGGAAGGCAATCCCAGCCCCTTCAGCGGCGTGGTCAACGAGCAGTTGGCCACCCTGCCGCTCCACTTGGACCGGGTCGCTTTCGCCTCTTCGGCGAGTCTGGGCCACAAGGGCGATGTTGTACATTTTGATTCGCCGGGCCTGCGCGAGCTCGGCCGGCGCTATGCGCTCGCGTTCCGTTCGCTTGATCCGGCGTGGTAGCGTCCGGGCTTGCCGGGTATGACTGGGGCCAAGGCGCGCCCTGGATCTGGTGTGGCAAGACAGCCGCCCTGCGGCGGGCCGCGTGATCCAGGTGACTTGGCTGCGAGGCAGCGGAAGCCGGAGCCGTTCTGAGGGCTCACAAACCATCAATACATCGACGGGTACGCTTTTTTCATCTCGGAGCTTTTCTCGAGGGCGGTTCCGATCTGCACCAGCGGCCCCTGTCCGATTCCCGGGCAAAACTTGCCCGCGCGCTTCCACTCCCGCCGGTCCTCCACCATCTCCGGCCAGAACGGAAACACCCGGCACTGCGTGGGCTTGGCCGGATGAATTGTGCACACGCCCGCGCCCAGAAACTCGCAGTTCCGATCCCGGGGCTTCCGCAGCCGTAGCAGATGCCGCGTGCGATAGACGTACTTGCGTTCGAACTCCTGGGCGGTCAGCCCGGCAAAGGCCGCCGCGCGCTCCAGGTCCTGTTCTGTCAGGTAGACATACCCCTTGACCTCGCAACACGCCGTGCAGCCCGGCTGGCATTGAAATCGTATATCCATGATGGGTTTGCCGCGATTGGTTTGCCGCGATTGGCACGCCGTCTACCCACTGTAGCGTGATTACACCTGTGCGCTACCCCGGCCTGAACTTCCCGGCAAAAGCGCCGATATGTCAAGCAGGAACGCTGGTTGCTCGACTGCTCTATCCATTCCGCAGGAATCACGGGCCCGGAGCGGCGCTCTCTGGAGATGTCGCGCCAGGCCGTGATTGTGTTTGAACATGGCTCGCCGGACCCGCGAGCGATCCTGGTCAACGATGCGTTCTGCCAGTTGACGGGCTTTCCACGCGACTGTCTTGAGGGCCGCCCGGCCAGTGAACTCAACGCCTGCTTTCACCGCCAATCCCTGGCCCGTTTGCGGGACGCGCTCGCGGCCGACTCGGAACAACAGTTTCTGGCCACACTGACTCTTGCCACGGGGGGTGCCGTGGCCGATGGAGTTCGCCTGCACATCGCGCGCGATGACCAGGGTGCTCCCACCCACATCGTGTCCTACCATGCGGACATCGCGCCGCTGCTCAGCTCCGCGGATTGCGACGAGAAACTGGGACGCATTGCCCGTGTCGCGCCGGGCGTGATGTTCCAGTTCCGGTTCGCCGGGCGGAGGCGTTACTCGTTTCCTTATGTGGGCGAGGGGCTGGCCAGTTTTTGCGGCGTGGAGGCGGATGCCGTGATGCGGGACGGCCGGCTGATGCTCCGCTCCGTGGTGCCGGAAGACCGGCAGATGGTCAAGTCCTCGATCTTGCAGGCGATCGTTTCCAAAAGCAACTGGAAAGCCTGCTACCGCGTGATGCGGGATGGCGAAAAACGCTGGATTCAGGGTGAAGCCAAGCCGGTGCGGCAGGAAGACGGGAACTTCGTCTGGGTGGGCATGCTCATTGATGCCACCGATCAGAAGCGCGCCGAGGAGTCGCTTGCCATCCACGTGGCTGAGCTGGAGCGCAGCCGCGCCCAACTGGCTGAACAGGCGGCCACGCTCGAATACGCCCGTCATCAGGCCGAAGCCGCGGCTCAGGCCAAGAATGAGTTTCTGGCGATGATGTCGCATGAGATCCGGACGCCGATGAACGGGGTCATCGGCATGACCAATCTCTTGCTCGACACCGCTCTCACCGACGAGCAACGGGAATTGGCCGAAACCATCCGCACCTCGGGCGGCGCCCTGCTCACCATCCTCAACGACATTCTGGATTTCTCAAAGATCGAAGCCGGGAAACTGGAACTGGAGGAGCGTGACTTCGACCTGCGCTATGCCGTGGGCCAGGCCATGGAACTGGTCTCCGAACAGGCCTTTTCGAAAGGCGTGGAACTCACCCTTTCCATCGACGACGATGTGCCCGCCGGGATCATCGGGGACCCGGGGCGTGTCCGCCAGGTTCTTCTTAACCTGCTCACCAACGCCGTCAAGTTCACCGAAGCCGGTGAGGTTTCGGCGTGGATTCACACCCAGGCGCGGGATGGCAATCAGGTGCAACTGCGCTTTGAGGTGACCGACACCGGTATCGGCATTTCACCCGAACAGCAGAACCGTTTGTTCGAGTCCTTCTCGCAGGGGGATGCGTCGACAACACGCCGCTATGGGGGCACGGGCCTGGGGCTCGCGATCTCCCGCCGCCTTATCGCGATGATGAACGGCGAAATCGGCGTGGAGAGCGAAGTGGGCTCCGGGTCCACGTTCTGGTTCACGGTCACGCTGCCGGTCACCCGCGAGTACGAAGCGGCGCCGGGCCTGGCAGGCAAGTGTGCCGGCCGCCGAGTTCTGCTGGTGGACGACAACGCCACCAGCCGCCGTATCATCGAACGGGAACTGATGCGCGAAGGCATTGTGGTGGCCACCGCCAACTCCGGCCCGGAAGCCTACCACCTGCTTCAGGCTTCAACCCGCATGAAGGAGCCCTTCGATCTGATGCTCCTGGACTTCCGCATGCCGCTCATGGACGGCCTGATGGTTGCGCGGGCGGTGAAGAGCGAAGCGGCATTCAAAGCGTTACCTCTCGTCATGCTGACCGCGGCGGGTGAGCGGGCCGTTGTCCAGCGGGCCAAGTCCATCGACGTGGTGGGTTGTGTCATGAAGCCGGTGCGGCCGTCGCAACTGATCCAGGCCGTTGCGGGCGCCCTGAACCGCGACTCCCGTTCAGCGGTCCCAGCGCCCAAAGCCGGCGATACGCCCCACGCCGCGCACGTTTTGCTGGTCGAGGACAATCCGGTCAACCGCCGTGTCGGCATCGGTCTGTTGCGAAAGCTGGGGTGCCGGGTGGATATCGCGGTCAATGGGTATGAGGCGCTCGACGCCATCCGCCAGCAGCGCTTCGACCTGGTCTTCATGGATTGCCAGATGCCGGAAATGGATGGTTTTACGGCCACCCGCGAGCTTCGGCGCACCGAAACCGGGAAAAACCGCACCATCATCGTAGCCATGACCGCCAACGCGCTTTCCGGCGACCGGGAACGGTGCCTTTCCGCCGGCATGGACGACTATCTCGCCAAACCCGTCCGCCCCGATGACGTTCGCGACATGATCAATAAGTGGATCCCCGCGCCGGCCGTAGCAGGTCGATGACCCACCATCCCCCTAAGATTTGACCGTACCCGGGGACCCACACTCGTTGGGAGAACTCTAGGCCGCGAACAGCACCTGCTGTACCGGCGCGTCCGGGCGGTGACCGCCCAGTTCCACCGGATACCGCCGCAGCAGTCCGGCCGGAACGCGGGCCTCGCCCGCCTGACCGAACATCTCCCGAATCTGAAGCAGATTGACCAGCGACTTGGCGCCGGTGCGGTTCGTCGCCACCACAAACACCCGCTGCGCGTGCTGCCGCAGCCGCTCAATCCGCGGCTTCCATTCGGCCAGCTCGGCGGGCGAGTAGAGATAACCAAAGCGGCCCTGAGCCTCACCGTCCGTACCGAAGTCGTCAAACCAGCCTTCCGCGGATCGTCCATGAAGCCGAACGTAGCCCACGCCAGTGGTCAGAATCGCCGACGGCCGCGTTCCTCGGGCATGCTCAGGCTGATCGATGTTCACGAAACCGATGTGGTAATCCACCAAGGTTCCCACCGCCTCTTCCGCTGTCCAACTCGAGTGCCGCATCTCCGCCACAAGCGGCAGGCGCGCGAACGAGCGCCGCAGCCGGATGAGGTACTCGCGATTCTCTTCCGTGTACCGGAAGGACCATGGAAACTGCATCAGCACCGCCCCCAGCCGCCCGGCCTGTGCCAACGGTTCGATCCCCTCCCGGTACCGGTTGATCTCTTCCGGCAGCAGGATCCGGTCATGGGTGAATCGCCGCTGCAGCTTCGCGGTGAACAGGAAGCCGGGATTCCGTTCCACCTTCTTCACCCAAAGCCTCGACACCTCAGGGCGAAGCGGCTGGTGGAATGATGCATTCACCTCCACCATGTTGAAATGCCGCGCCACATGCTCCAGCGCGTGAAAACCGCGCGGCCGGCTCTCAGGATAGAACAGGCCATCCCATTCCGGAAATGACCACCCGGCCGGTCCGATATGAAGTTGGGTTTCTGGCATTGGCTACCTCCCTGCGGCTCCCGTTTTACCTTTGTATATTCGCCATGTCTTCGCCTTTTGAGAATAGCTGGAATCGTCGGCGAGGTCAAGGGAAAAAGCGAAGAAAGGGCGAAAAAGTTTCCGGCGTATACTAGAACGAAATGTCCGCCCCCGCAACCAATGCCAGCGTGCTCCTGCTGCTGCTGGCTGTTTCGGTGGGTGTGAACTACATTGACCGGGGGACCCTGGCGGTCTCCATGCCGCTCATTTCCAAAGAGTTAGACCTGAATCCGGAGAGGCAGGGCCTGTTGCTTTCCGGCTTCTTCTGGAGCTATGCCCTAGGCCAGATCCTGTCCGGGTGGGTGGTCGAGCGCTACTCGGTTCGCTGGTCTTTCGCTGCCGGCTATGCTCTCTGGTCGTTGGCCACCGCCGCCGCGGGCTGGTCCGCCGGGTTCGTTTCACTTTTTGGGACCCGCCTTGCGCTGGGCCTTGGCGAAAGCGTGGCGTATCCGGCCTACTCCCGGATTCTGGCGGCGGGCTTCCCGGAGGAGCGGCGTGGCTTCGCCAATGCGATTCTCGATGCTGCTTCGAAACTTGGCCCCGCGCTGACCATCCTGGCCGGGGGCCTGATCGTTGGCCGCACCGGCTGGCGTGCCCTGTTCATCGTGACCGGCCTCGTGAGCCTGCTCTGGCTGATTCCCTGGTTGTACTACTATCGCGACCCCGCGCCGCAGAGTGCCGCTCAATCGTCTATCTCCTACCGGACGCTGCTTGGCCGCCGGCAGGTCTGGGCCACGTCTTTCGCCATGTTCTGCCTGGGCTATGTCTGGTATTTCCTAGTCACGTGGCTCCCCGGCTACCTGGTGCGTGAGCGCGGCCTCTCATTGTCTGACATGGCGCTGGGCGGCACACTTCCTTTCCTGGCTCTGGCCGCCGGCTCCACGTTCTGGGGCTGGCTTTCGGACCGCCTGATTCGCCAGGGCCGGCCAGCCGCCCGCGTCCGGCGCCTGTTTGCTGTGCTCGGCCTCACACTCTGCGCCGCCGGGTTGGCCCCGGTGTACGCCGCCCGAACGGCCCCCCAGGCGTTGGCACTCATCTCGACAGCCTGCCTGTTCTTTGGCCTCTTTACCTCCAACGTGTGGGCCATCACGCAGACTCTGGCCGGTCCACGAGCGGCCGGCAAATGGACCGGAATTCAGAACTGCGTGGGCAACCTGGGCGGAGTTGTGGCGCCTTACCTGACCGGTGTGATCGTCCAGCGCCACGGCTCCTTCCAGTGGGCGTTTCTCGGAGCCGCCGCTGTCGCGCTGCTGGGCGCACTGATCCACCTTCGGGCTGTTGGGCCCATCCGCCCGATCTCCTGGGAGACCTCACCATGAACCATCGCGTTCTCGATACGCTTGCCGCTCTCGTGCGCATCAACTCCATCAACCCCGCCTATGACCATGGGGTTCCCGAGGCCGCCGTGGCGGACTGGATTGAGCGGTTTTTCGCCCCCTACGGCCTTGAGACTGTCCGGCGGGAAGTGCTTCCCGGGCGCCCCAATCTGATCGTCAAGATCCCCGGCCGTTCCTCGCGCCGTCTGATCCTGGAGGCCCACATGGATACCGCTTCCATCAACGGGATGACGATTCCGCCGTTTGACCCGGTGATTCGCGAGGGCCTCCTGTATGGGCGCGGCTCGTGCGATACCAAGGGCGGGCTGGCGGGGATGATCGAAGCGGTGGCGCGGACGGTGGAGTCGGGCGTCGCGCCACCGTGCGAGGTTTGGCTGGCTGCGGTGATCGACGAAGAGTATGCGTTCCAGGGAGTGCTCGGTCTTTGCCAGGGCCTCACGGCTCAGGGAGCCATCGTGGCCGAACCCACTGAATTGCGCAACGTGGTCGCGACGAAGGGAGTGCTGCGTTGGAAGATCCACACCCGCGGCCGCGCTGCGCACAGCTCAAAGCCGCATCTGGGCCACAACGCCATCGAGGATATGATGCGGGTGATTGAACGCGTGAACCGCGACAGCGCTTCGCTTGCCGGCACGGTGCATCCGCTCCTCGGCCCGGGAACCACCAACGTCGGCGTGATCCGCGGCGGCGTTCAGGTCAATTTCGTCCCGGATCACTGCGAGATCGAAATCGACCGCCGCCTGCTTCCGGGCGAAAGCGCCGAGGGGCTCCTCAACCACTACCAGGCGCTGGTTGAGGACATGGGCGAAGTGGAACGTCCACCGATGCTGGCCGACGAAGCGCTTGAAACCGCGGCTGAGAGCCCGGTTGCCGCCACGGCCTCGGCAGCCCTGGCCGCCATGGGCCTTCCGGCCGAGCCCTGCGGCGTCCCATACGGCAGCGATGGCAGCAAGCTGCACCGTATCGGCGTCCCGACCATTGTCTTCGGCCCCGGCAGCATCGATCAGGCGCACGCCGCGGTGGAGTGGGTGGAGTGCAGCCAAGTCATCCAGGCGGCCGAATTCTACCATCGAATGATCATGAGTTTCGAAGGCTGAGCCGGCTGCGAACTAAAAAAGAGAAAAGCCCGCCGGCCCCTCGCGGGACTGGCGGGCTTTCCTGTTTCGGAAGCCGGACTGTTTCTAGTAGTCCATCTCCGGCCCGTGGCCGCCCGGACCACCGGGGGCCGCCGCCGGCTTCTTCTCGGGGATCTCGCAGACCATCGCTTCGGTGGTGAGCATGAGAGCCGCGATCGAGCTGGCGTTCTGCAGGGCCGAACGGGTCACCTTCGCCGGGTCGATGACGCCCGAAACGATGAGATCCTCGTACTGGCCGGTGGCCGCGTTGAAGCCGAAGTTGGAATCGGCCGCCTCGCGCACCTTGCCAACCACGATGGCGCCTTCCCAGCCCGCGTTGCCCGCAATCTGGCGAACCGGCTCCTCGCAGGCCCGGCGAATGATATCAACGCCGATCTGCTCGTCACCCGCCACCTTCAGGTCAGCCAACGCCGTCGCCGCGCGCAGCAGAGCCACGCCGCCGCCGGGCACGATGCCTTCCTCAACCGCCGCGCGCGTGGCATGCAGGGCATCCTCGACACGGGCCTTCTTTTCCTTCATTTCGGTTTCGGTCGCGGCGCCAACCTTGATCACCGCCACGCCGCCGGCCAGCTTCGCCAACCGCTCCTGCAGCTTCTCGCGGTCGTAGTCCGAGGTGGTCTCATCGATCTGCGCACGGAGCTGCTTGATGCGGCCCGCGATGGTCGCTTCCTTGCCGGCGCCGTCGACGATCGTCGAGTTGTCCTTGTCCACGGTGACGCGCTTGGCGCGGCCCAGGTCTTCCAGGCGCACACCTTCCAGCTTGATGCCGGTCTCTTCCATGATCGCCTTGCCGCCGGTGAGGATCGCGATGTCTTCCAGCATCGCCTTCCGCCGGTCGCCAAAGCCGGGAGCCTTCACGGCGGTGGCATTCAGCGTGCCGCGCAGCTTGTTCACCACCAGGGTGGCCAGCGCCTCGCCTTCCACTTCCTCGGCGATGATGAGCAGCGGCTTGCCCGAACGCGCGATCTGTTCCAGCAGCGGCAGCAGATCCTTCATGTTCGAGATCTTCTTCTCGTGGATCAGGATGTAGGGGTCGTCAAGAACCGCTTCCATCCGGTCCGGATCGGTGATGAAGTACGGCGACAGGTAGCCGCGGTCGAACTGCATGCCGTCCACCGTGTTCAATTCGGTGTGCATGGTCTTCGACTCTTCCACCGTGATGACGCCGTCCTTGCCAACCTTCTTCATCGCTTCCGCGATGGTGTTGCCGATCTCGGCATCACCGTTGGCGGAGATGGTGCCCACCTGGGCGATCTTCGAGTCGTCGGACACCTTCACGGCCATCCCTTCGACGCCCGAAACCACCACTTCCACGGCCTTCTCGATGCCGCGCTTCAGAGCCATCGGGTTCGCCCCGGCAGCCACGCTCTTCACGCCTTCGCGGAAGATCGACTGGGCCAGAATGGTCGCCGTCGTCGTGCCGTCGCCCGCCACATCGGAGGTCTTCGACGCCACTTCGCGCACCATCTGGGCGCCCATGTTCTCCAGCGGATTGGAGAGTTCAATCTCCTTGGCCACCGTCACGCCGTCCTTGGTGATGGTGGGGCCGCCGAACTTCTTCTCCAGGACGACGTTGCGTCCCTTCGGACCCAGGGTCACCTTCACGGCGTCCGCAAGCTGGTTCACGCCGCGAAGAATCGCCTGGCGGGAATTCTCGGAATAAACGATCTGTTTTGCAGCCATGTGTTCTTTCTCCTGTTAGCTCTGCAGAATGCCCAGCACTTCATCTTCACGCATGATGAGGTACTCCTGGCCATCCAGTTTGATCTCGTTGCCGGAATACTTGCCGAATAGAATGCGGTCGCCCGCCTTCACATCCAGCCCAGCAACTTTGCCACTGTCCAGGCGCTTGCCTTGGCCGACGGCCACCACTTCGCCTTCCTGCGGCTTCTCTTTCGCGGAGTCCGGAATGATGATGCCGTTCATCACGGTTTCCGTCTCCTCAATGCGCTTGACCACAATCCGGTCATAAAGCGGACGAATGTTCATTGTCGAATCTGCCTCCCTGAGGTTTCCGTTCGATGGACTTAAAGGTTTATGGCGCGCGCGCGTTTCGGGACTCCCCGCCGGCCCGTGCCCACTTGTAGTATTAGCACACTCCACCGAGGAGTGACAAGAGATTTCTGTAACGAATTGATAAATCTAGGGAAGTTGGCGATCTATTTAACTGGACCAATAGATTTTGATTAGCCTGTGACTCCACTGCGAAGCTCCGTGGCCAATGCCACGATCTGGGCTGCCTCAACCCTTCCCGGCGGCGCCTTCCAGTGCCAGCGGCCGGCTGTTGCCGCGTTCAAACCCGTGAGCAGGGCCGGGCTTGCAGAGGCCCCGTCCACCACCAGAGCCGCCCCCAACCGTTTTACGGCCTCGGCCGTTTCGAGCCACTGTCCGTCCACGGGCGCCTCCACGCCATGCACAATCACGCCGGCGCTCCGCAGCACGGCGGCTTCCGGCGCCGTCGCCACAATGTCCAGATCGAATGACCGGGCCTCGGCCGGGCGTGTCCGCCTCACCGAGCCCTGGAACTCGAGGGCGCCGGAGGCGATCCGGCACGCATACCGGGACGCCAATCCATGATCTGCCGGCAACGCGGGATCGTCCAGGCACAGGCTGTAGCCGCCTCGCCAACCGGCCCGCACGGCTGCCCATGAGGCCGCCAACGCAGCCGCCTTCAACCCCGCGGCGTCTGTCCGCAATCCCAACCAGACAGAGGCTTGGCGGGGCAGGGAAGCGGCCGCCTGCATGACGCTCTCCGCCGTGCGCACCCAGTCGCCACCGGACACGCTGATCAGCGCCTGAGGTCCACACGGCCGCGGCAGGAATGCCCGGTTCACCACGGTTGTGAAGCTATGGATCGCCTCCGGGTCGCCAGGTGCGAACGGGATCGCGTTCAGCACCACCTCGGGCCCGGTGGCGAGCCGGAGCCGCGCGATCAGGATCGGCTTCCGGAAGGAACTGGTGGCCGGCGCGGCCGCCGGCGCAATCCGCAAAAGGTAATGCCTGAAGGGCTCGCGGCTATCCACCGCGATGTAGTAGACCCCGTTGTGAACCGGGTCCGCTTCAATGGACCGCGCGAAGGCCGTCAGGCTCTCCAGGCGCAGTGCCTCGATGCGCGTCTCAATCCGCGCCCGCGCCGCGTCATCCAGCCGGGGACTCGTTTTCAGTTGCGCCAGAACGGCTTCGGCCACGCGGCCGGCCTCCGGGGCGCGAAACGGCAGGTCGAGTGGAATCATGGGGTGAGAGGCGCCATTACAGCTTGATGGACTTCAAATAGTCACGGAACGGCCGGCCCAGATCCGGCCGCCGAAGCGCGAACTCCACGGTCGCCCGGAGGTACCCCATTTTGTCGCCCGCGTCGTAGCGCTCACCTTCGAACAGATAGCCGTAGAGTGTGTGCGTGCGCAGAAGGTGCTTGAGACCGTCCGTCAACTGGATCTCGCCGCCCGCGCCGGGTCCCGTCCGGTCGATGGAATCGAAGATTTCCGGAATCAGCACGTACCGGCCCACGATGGCCAGGTTCGAGGGTGCTTTGGCCGGTGCGGGTTTCTCCACCAGATCCGTGATGCGAAACAGCCGCCCATCGTAGTTCTCAACCGGTTCCGCTTTCACCACGCCGTACAGGTGGGTATCTGTCCGCGGGACCTCCATCAGCGCCAGCACCGGAGCGCCGCCGGTGTGATCAAACGCCCGGATCAACTGATCGAGACACGGCGTCCTGGAATGGATGAGGTCGTCGGACAGCACCACCGCGAACGGTTCGTTCCCCACCAACTCCCGTGCCCGGCGCACGGCATGCCCAAGCCCCAGCGCCTCCTTCTGGCGGCAATAGGAGATGTCCGCGTCGGCGGCTACGCTCCGGACCAGTGACAGCAGTTCCCGGTTCGGGCGCTTGTTCTCCAACATGTGCTCAAGTTCAAAGCTCACATCGAAGTGGTCTTCAATCGACGATTTTCCGCGTCCGGTGACAATGATGATGTTTGAGATGCCGGACCTGATCGCCTCTTCCACGCCGTACTGGATCAACGGCTTGTCGACAATCGGGAGCATCTCCTTTGGCTGCGCCTTGGTTGCGGGCAGAAAGCGGGTGCCCAGTCCGGCGGCTGGAAAGACTGCCTTGCGGACGCTGTGTTTTGATTGAGGCGCGCCCTTAGCCATCCCAGCCGACGCTCCTCACCGTGGCCACCGCCTGCGCCTCGGCCGACAGTCCCTGGCCGGCGGGCCCCAGCCCTTCCGCCGTCTTGAACTTCACCGACACACGCTCAATCGCGAGGCCCAGCATGCCGGCCACGCTCTCGCGGATCGCCTGGCGATAGTCCTTCAGTTTGGGCCGTTCAAGGATCACGGTGCAGTCCACGTTCACCAGCCGGAACCCGCGCTTTTGCACCAGTTCGCGCGCGTGCTCCAGAAAGACCCGGCTGTCGGCGCCTTTCCATCGCGGGTCGGTATCGGGGAAAATCATCCCGATGTCGCCCAGCGCCAGGGCACCCAAAAGGGCGTCGGTGAGCGCATGCAGGATGATGTCTGCATCTGAATGGCCGTCAAGGCCAGCGTCCGCGGGAATGGTGACACCGCCCAGGATCAGGGGACGGTCTGCCGCCATGCGGTGGACATCCCACCCGATTCCGGTGCGAAACTCTTCGCTCATGCCTGGTTTCCGGCCGCCTGTTCTTCCGCCAGGAAGAGCCGGGCGAGTTCCATGTCGGTGGGGCGTGTGATCTTGATGTTCCGGTCGCTGCCTGCCACTACGGTCACCTCCACCTCTTCCATCCGCTCCACCAGGCTTGATTCATCGGTGCCCGTGAACTCGTCGTCCTGCGCCTTCTGGTAGGCCCGGCGCAGCAGGTTCAGCCGGAAGATCTGCGGCGTCTGAGCCAGCACCAGCCGGTCTCTTGGAATGGTGGCCCGAACGCGGCTCCGGTGCACCTGTTTGACCGTGTCCACGGGAACAATGCCCGCGATCGCGGCGCCGGACGCTTCCGCCGCGTCGATTACCCGGTCAATCAGACCCGTGTCCACGAACGGCCGCACGGCGTCGTGCACGGCCACCAGATCCACCTCCTGGCCGATCGTCGCGAGGGCATTCTGCACCGACTGCTGACGCGATCCGCCGCCTTCCACCAACCGAACCGGTGTCGCGATGCCGGCCGCGGTCAGCGAATCCTTGACCCAATCGACATCTTCCTTTCGCAGGGCCACCACAATCTCGCACACCCGTGGCACGGCGGAAAACTTGCGGATGGTATGGATCAGAATCGTCTCGCCGTCCAGCAGCATGAACTGCTTGCGGCTCACGCCGTGGTGGGCGGGCGAAGGACGGCTCATCCGTGTGCCGAGTCCGGCGGCGGGAAGGATGACACTGATTTTCATCGGCGTTTGGAAGCCCTGGGCTGTTCTCCTAGTGTACCCGTCCGGTACGCTCAGGCGTTGGGCGGCGCCGTAGCGGCGCTGGCGGGCTGGTCGGGCATGGGATGGGTTTCACCCGTGCGCCGTTCGTGTTGGGTGCCGGATTGCGGAGTGCCGGCGTGTGGCGTGCCCGTATGCGGGGTCTTCGATTCGTGCCGGTCCGGGTGCGTGCCGCCGGCCTTGTCCACGGTATGGATGCGCTCGTCAAAGCGGCCGAAAATCATCTTGCCCGCGGTGGTTTGAAGGACGCTGGTCACCGCCACCTCAATGGTTTTCGAGACCATCCGCCGCGCGTTGTCCACCACCACCATGGTGCCGTCATCCAGGTACGCCACGCCCTGGTTGTACTCCTTGCCTTCCTTGAGAATAAAGACCTTCATGGTCTCGCCGGGCAACACCACCGGTTTCAGGGCATTGGCCAGTTCGTTGATGTTGAGCACAGCCACCTTATGAAGCTGGGCCACTTTGTTCAAATTGAAGTCATTGGTGACCACCTTGCATTCGTACAGCTTCGCCAGTTCGATCAGCTTCATGTCGACATCGCGGACGTGCGGAAAATCCTCCTCCACGATCAACACCTTGATGTCGCTGATATTCTGCACCCGCTGCAGCAAGTCCAGACCACGCCGGCCGCGATTGCGCTTCATCGAGTCGGGCGAATCCGCCACCAACTGCAACTCCCGCAGCACAAACTGCGGAATCACCAGAACGCCGTCGAGAAATCCGGTCTCGGCGATATCCGCCACGCGGCCATCGATGACCACGCTGGTATCGAGAATCCGGTACGCCTTCTTGTTCACCGCCGGCGCCGCCGGCTTGTCGCTCGCAGCGGCCACGGCTTCCGGAGTCAACGGCATCATCAACGGGTCCCCGCGTTTGGTTCCGAGCGCCACGCCAAGAAATGCCATGGCCAGCAGGATCGCTACCTCCGCGAACCGGACGGTGGGGCCAGCCAGGGGAAACGCCTTTTCCAGAGTCAGCGTGATCAGCAGCGCCGCCAGACAGCCACCCAACAGGCCCAGCGCTCCGCCGCCCAGCCGCCGTAGACTGAGTTTCTGAAGGCGCGTCTCCAAGAAGACCAAGACCGCACCGCCCGCGGCCCCGGCGGCTGCCGCCACCGGCGCGTTCAATCCAAAGGGTTCCTGAAGGGCGGCCGCCACCGTGAGTGCTGCAACGGCAAGAATCCGAATGATTAATAGATCGTTCACAAAAAAGCTCTCCGGGTGCCGTGCCGAAACTTCCGGTCGGAAAACCGGGACACTCAATACCTGGATGAAACTACAAACACCCGGCTCGAGTATACCACCCCGCTTCCGGCGTCCACAGTAGTACCAGCACGGTACGATCCGGCGTCAGGGCTAGAGATTTGTAAACAGATTTAGAGGGCTTTGGCCAGTTCCTGAGCGAAGGCACTCTGGGGCTCAGGACGGCCCTTCTTGCGGTGTTTTTTGCCACCGCGTTCGCGGCGTTCGCCGGCCGGGCCGCCCATGGGGGGGCGGTCTCCTTGCGGGCCGGGGCGGCCTGCACCGGCGGGTACGGGCGGCCCACCTTTGCCCTTGAGGGGCTGCGCCGGATTGGCGCGGAGAAGACGGTCTTCCAGAGGAGCGCGATCGAAACGGCGGATGATTGCGTGCATCTCCTCTTCGTTGGGAGCCTCAATGAAGCCGAAACCCTTCGATTCCTGGGTTTCGGGATTGCGGATGACCTTCACGCTATCAGCCACCATGTTGTCGGCGGCGAGCCAAGTCTTGATGTCGTCGGCAGTCACCCAAGCTGGAAGATTGCCAATAAAAACGGTGAAGCTCATTCCGAGGGGTTAGTCACGCTCCGTGGGGTTTTTGCCGGAATGGTAGAAACACAACTGTCCCGACAAGGCATTCATAGGATATCATACGGCGAGATTGCCTCGCAAACCAAAAATGATCAAGCCCTGCAATTTTTTTGCCGCCGCTTTCCTGGCGGCACTTCCGGGCGTTGTCTTTTCGCGACCCCCGGCGCAGGATCAGCCGTCCCGGCCGACGTTCCGGACCGAAGTCACCGAGGTACGGGTGGATGTCGTCGTGATGCAGAATCGCCAGCCCGTTGCCGGACTGGTGGAGGCTGATTTCCGCCTTCTGGATGAAGAACAGCCGCGCCCGATCACCTCCTTCGGCTTTGAGAACGAGCCGCTCTCTCTGCTGCTTCTGCTCGATGTCAGCGGATCGATGCAACCTTACCTCAAGGAAATGGCCAGTGTCGCCACCACGGCACTCAACGGCCTGAACAACGCGGACCGCGCCTGCGTCATGTCATTTGCGGCCCGTGCCGGGACGGATGTCAGTTGCACGCACAACCGGAATCTTGCCGCCCAGGCCTTGAAGACTGTCCGATGGAGTGCGGACCTGGGCAATGGAACGGCCATCAATCGCTCCGTCCTCGATGCCGTCGAACTGCTGCGGGCCGAGCCCGCCACACACAGCCGCATGCTTGCCATCCTGACGGACAACCGCCGCCTCAACTACCAGATCACCGACGCGCAGGTCATCGAAGCCATGGCCCGCGCGAACGTCACGCTCAACGCGATTCTCACACCCGATGCGGAGAGCCCCAAGCCGGAACGAGGCGTGGTGAACCCCGATTTCACGCCGTCGAACGTCTTCCACCTGGCCGAGGAGACCGGCGGCGCCGTCCTGCAGTCCGGCCGCACGGGCGAATCCCTGATCCGGCTCATCACCGAGTTGCGAAGCCGCTACCGGCTCTCGTACCGGCCGGCCCCCGGCGATGGCCTGCGGCGCGTTCGGGTGGAGCTGGCGCCCGCCGCAAGGAAGAAGTTTCCCAAGGCTGTCCTTCGAGCCCGGGGAACCTACTACGCCGGCGCCGCGGAGCCACTCCCCTCGACGCCCGCGCAGCCGCAGTGACCGTGATTGGTTGAATCGGCGCCCGGACCGGTATAGAGTGAACAGGAGTATGAACCGTCTGATCTTTCCTGTCCTGGCCGCCTCCGCCCTCCTGGCTCGCGACCCCCTTCCCCAACGAATCGCCCACACGGAGCCCACCAAGTTCCGCCAGGCCAAGTCCGTCCATGCCGGCGCCGGGGAGCTCCACTACCAGGGCCTGTTCGATGCCCAGACCTTCAACACGAACTTCATCTTTCTGCACAAGGGCGTGCTGCCCCCCGGCGGCGGCATCGGCCACCACTTCCACAACCACATGGAAGAGATGTTCGTCATCTTCGACAACGAAGCTCAATTCACCATCAACGGCCGCACTTCCGTGCTGAAGGGACCGGCCGGAGCGCCCAACCGCATGGGCAGTTCCCACGCCATCTACAACCCGACGGACAAACCGACTGAATGGATGAACATCGCGGTGGGCACCATCAAAGGCAAGTACGACGCCTTCGACCTTGGGGACGACCGCAAGGGTGTGTCTCTCGACCCCAAGCCTGTCTTCATCACCCTGCGGCTTGATCGCGCTCTGCTGCGGCCCGTTGCTTCGTTGAACGGTGGCAAGGGCGAGGCTCGCTATCGCCGCGCGCTTCCACCCGAAGTCTTCTACACAAACTGGTCCTACGTCGATCATCTCCTGTTGCCCGCGGGTGTCACCGTTGGCCGCCACCGGCATGAGGGCGTCGAGGAGTTTTACTACGTCATGAACGGAGAGGGCCGTGTCCTCATCGACAAGGAATCGGCGCCCATCCGCAAGGGTGATGCCGTGCCTGTCTTCCTCAACGAGATTCATTCGTTTGAAAACACCGGCGCCGGCGATCTGGAACTGATGGTGGTGGGCGTGGCCCGCTCCAAGTAGGCGCTCGACACCGTGGATGTCAAATGACCCTAAGTAAGGCCGCCCGCAACCCCATGACTTCCCGCCGCGCCTTCCTGGGCACCCTCGCAGCCGGGCTGGCCAGCGCAGCCACTCGCCGGCCCAACTTTATCTTCATCCTGATCGACGACCTGGGCTGGCGTGACACCGGTTACAACGGCAGCCGCTACTACCAGACACCCCACATCGACCGTCTGGCCCGCACCGGCATGCAGTTCACCAACGGCTACTCCGCGGCGCCTGTGTGCTCACCCACGCGCGGCGCGCTCATGACTGGCCGCCATCCGGCCCGCACCGGAGTCACGTTGCACTTGCAGGGTACCCACCGCTTGCCGTATTCAAAGCTGCTGCCTCCGCCGCACCGGCTGGAACTGCCCCTGGAAGAGAAGACCCTGGCCGAGTACCTCCGCGACGGCGGCTACCGCACCGCTTGCATCGGCAAGTGGCACCTGGGCGGCGCCGGATTCCTGCCCACCGATCAGGGTTTCGACATCGGCCTGGGCGGCGACGAAGCCGGGTCCACCAACAGTTTCTTTTACCCGAAGTGGAAGGCCAAGATCCCGCTTGAAGGCGAGGAAGGCGACTACCTCACCGACCGTCTGACCACGGAAGCCGTCCGCTTCCTCCACGACAACGCAACCCGGCCGTTCTTCCTCTATCTGCCTCACTTCGCCGTCCACGTGCCCATCGAGGGCAAGCCCGATCTGGTGCGGAAGTACGCCTCGAAACCTCCGGACGGCGGGCACAACTATGACGAATACGCCGCCATGATCGAGAGCATGGACGCGAGCGTGGGCCGCATCCTGGATGCACTGGATGAATTGAAACTGGCGGACAACACCGTTGTGATTTTCACCTCCGACAATGGCGGGGTGTCATCGCTTGAATGGAAGAAGCGGCCTGTCACCTCGAATTTGCCGCTGCGCGCCGGCAAAGGCCATCTTTACGAGGGGGGCATCCGTGTGCCGCTTCTGGTGCGTTGGCCCGGTGTGACCCGCCCGGGAAGCCGGTCAGACGACCCCGTTTCCACCACGGACTTCCTGCCCACGATGCTGGACATGGCCGGACTCCCGGTGCCCACCGCGCTTGATGGCCACAGCCTTGCGCCCTTGCTGCGAGGACGGAGCACGCTGGGCCCGCGCGACATCATCTGGTTCTTCCCCCATTACAGTCCGCAGTTGGGCAAACCCTCGGCCGCCATTCGCCATGGAGACGACAAGCTGATCCTTTTCTACGAGGACGACCACACCGAGTTGTACAACCTGCGTGCCGATCCGGGTGAAACGCGCGACCTGGCGGCCGAACAACCCGCGAAGGCCAGCCGCCTGCGAGCCCGGCTTGAAAGCTGGCTGCGTCAAACCGGGGCACGCCTGCCGGTACGCAATCCTCAGTTCGACCCGGCACGGGAACGGGAAACAGGCCCACCCATGGGTCCCGTGACCCGGAAGTAGCCGGCCGACATCGCGTAGGGGTATCAACGGTCCTCCCGCCAGCCGATGGGGCGCCCCAGTCCGGGTATCCAGCCAGCCTCTCGCGCCGTGAAAATCTCTGCTAAGCTGGCCTGAACGGCGCGGCCCTCCCAAGAATCATCGCCGCGCCGAATGGAGGACACAATGAACAAGTGGAAGAACACGTTCTGGTTTGCGAGCGGAGCCCTCGCCCTGGCGGCGCTGCTTGGAACGCTGGCCCCGGTGGCGGTGGCGCAGATCAAGGCTGCGCTCGTGCGAGACATGGATTCGCCGGTTCGGGGTACCCGATTCGGTGCGGTGATCCCACTGAGCTTCATCGCCGGACAATTCTCGCGCACTGAATCTTTAACCCCGGCGATTCCCGTTGGCAAGAAGCTTTTCATCCAGTCTGTCAGCAGCCAAGTCCAATTCACCGACGGTCAGTCGCACCGGAACGTCGTCTTCAGTATTTCGGGAACTGACATCAGGTTCTATCTTGACCACAGCTTTCAGGGCTCAAGCCCCGGCGGACAGAGAACCTTTGTCTCAAATGTACCCGTGAACGTGCTCATCTCCAGTGGGGAGAGCCTCAGCTACCAGATCCTAAGAACGGACGACCTAGGGGCGGGCGGAGTCAACTTCGCGAATCTTTCGATTGTCGGCTACTTCGTCGACGCCGGTCTCTGACGCCGGTCACGCCCCCGCCAACGCCCGGTGCCGCGCCAGTTCAGGCGCGGCTGCCGGGTCCGCTGCCAGATTGCGGAATTCGCGGGGGTCCCGCCGGTGATCGTACAGCTCCTCGCCGGTCTCGCTCGCTGATCCCCAGCGAATGTACCGGAAGTGATCGGTCCGCACGGCTCGCCCTTGTGCCTGCGGGGTATCGAGCTGGGTGTGTGCTGTGGCTTTGTGCTCCCGCGCCGGGTTGTCCAGCAGGTGTACCAGCGATTTCCCTTCAAGGCGGGCAGGCGGGGTCAGCCCGCACAGTTCGGCCACCGTGGGGTACACGTCCACCAGTTCCGTGATTGCCCGCGTGCGCCGCCCGCGGCCCTTGCGGCCGGGAGCCGAAATGATCAACGGCACCCGCGCCGATTCCTCCATCAACGAACGCTTCTGCCAGATTCCGTGTTCGCCCAGATGCCAGCCATGGTCGCTTTGGAACACAATCACGGTGTTGTCGCGCAGCTTCAGAGCGTCAAGTGTCCTCAACACCCGCCCCAGTTGCTCATCCATGAACGAAACCGACGCAAAGTATGCCCGAAGCGCTTCCCGCTGCTTGTCTTCATCCATGCCCATGTGTCCGGTGGTATTGCCCAGGGCCCGAAGCGCAAGCGCCGGAATGTCATCGGTGTCCCCGGCGGGGGAAACGAAGGGTCTGATCTTGGCTACCGGGTAGAGGTCGAAAAAGCGGTCCGGCGCCACCAGCGGCACGTGCGGCCGGACAAAGCCCACGGCCAGGAAGAAGGGCTGGTTGCGATTGGCTTCCAGATGCGCGATCGCCCGGTTGGCGGCGTCGAAGTCGGCCTGCTCCGAAGGGTCCGGGGTGCGGATGTAGTTCATCGCCCGTCCGGCATCGTGTTTGGGGGTAAGATTGCGGCCCTCGCCGCGGGAGCGATCTTCCTTGCCCTGCGGGCTTCCGTTGTGGGACCAACTGGCCGCATCCTGCCACCGGTCCGTTCCCACCGTCGTGGGCACTCCCATGTGGAACATCTTGCCTTCTCGAATCGCCCGGTAGCCGTTGTTCTTGAACAACTGGGGCAGAGTCACGGCGTCCGGCAGGAACTCGCGGAAGTCGGGTCCGTTCGAACGTACCCGCGTCGTGTCTGGGCGCAATCCCGTCAGAAAACTGGCCCGCGACGGCGCGCACAGCGCGAACTGGCAATAGGCGCGGTCGAACCGAACGCCCGCGCGGGCAATCGAATCGACGTTCGGCGATTGCACCAGCGGATGGCCGTAGCATCCCAGCGCCGTCGGCGACAGATCGTCGGACACCACGTACAACACGTTCATCGGCCGGCCGGTGTTTGCCGCGCTGGCGCACACAGCGCCGGCGGCGGTTGTCAGGAACTCCCTGCGTGTCGAAAAGGGCATACCCTATAGCTTACGCATCGCCGGGATGCGTCGTGCCGGCATCCAGCGCCCGGCCGCTTGCCGCCACGGAGCTGGCGTAGATCGCAGCGCAGACCAGGAGCCACCATGTGCTTAACTGCACCACTGCCGCGATTCCCGCCAACCCTGCCACCATCTGGCCCAGGCTTGCCCCAAACGGGCTGCTGGCGCGAAACCGCCACCGGTACTGCGGCAGACACCGCCGCACGGAAAACCACTGACCCACCGCCAGCGACATCATTCCGCCCGCCAGACCGGCCACCGGGCCAAGCGGCGCCGTCACCACCAGCGTCAACAACAGGAACGCCGCGCCCTTGCACAGCAGCACCGTCCATCCCGCCACGGGCAACAGCCGGTACCGTTCCAGCCCCGCCCGCCCATCCACGCCGAACAGCGTGATCGCCATCGTGGACATCATGATGTTCACCAGAATGGTGAACGGAGTTCCTGCTTCGGCCGGCAACTGCTCATCCAATCGCAGGTACAGCGTGGGTCCGAAGACCAGCAGAGCGCAGTACAGATCGAGCGCGGTGAGGAACTGGCGCAAGTCCTTACTCACCAGCTCCGCGAACCGGCCCGCGGGTACCTTCACATTCCAAACGGTGGGAAAGGTCCGCCCGGATCCCGCAAAGCCCACAAGGAAGACAGGCGCCACAAACGCCCACAGACCCCAGGTGACGCGCCGCCACACCAGCCCCGCCAACAACACCCACGTGATGGGGTTGAGCAGCGGACTCACCAGCCGCAGGGCCACGCGCTCCCCCCGCGCCAGCGGCCAAAGCGCGAGCCTCTCGCGCGGCACGGCTGCCATCGGATCGGCACTCGACGGCAGGAAGAGCACCAGACCCATGAACAACAGGAACAGTCCCAGCCCCGCCGGGTCCATCATGAATAGCAGCGTCACTCCGGCATAGAACATGTTGTTCCCGCTCAGTTGCCGGAGGTGCTTTGACCTGCGCCGGGCCGCCTTGCCGGCCGCGGCTAGGACGCGGATGAGCCGAGCCATTCCAATGTCTCCGCACCTGGCGTCTCCACACCCGGCGGTTCAATCATCCGGAAGTAGACCTCTTCCAGGGCCGCCGTCGCCGGTCCTGCTGGTTCATTCATCACCAGCTTCCCGCCGCGGAGGAGCACAAAGCGGTCCGCCAGCCGCTCCACCAGTGTCAGGATGTGCGACGTCAGCAGCACGGTGAGGCCGCGATGGCGCGAGGCGTCGCGGAGCAGGTTGAACATCATGCGCGCGCTTGCCGGATCCACGGCTTCGAACGGCTCATCGAGCAGCAGCACCCGCGGATTGTGCAGCAGCGCCATAGCGAATGACGTCTTCTTCCGCATGCCGTGCGAACAGTGCCGTGCCAGCGTTCCGCGCCCAGGTTCGATCTTCAACACCCGGAGAAGCTGGCCGATCCGGTCCAACGGCGCCCCGTGCATGCCGGCCGTCAGGCGCAGGTGCTCTTCGATGGTCAGATCCTCGAACAGCGCCAGGCTCTCCGGCATGACACCGATCCGCTGGCGGGCCTGGCCGGGCGCCTGGCCATCAATGGACACTTCGCCGGCAGAAGGCTCGGCGAAACCGGCCAGGACCTTAAGTGTGGTTGATTTGCCTGCGCCGTTCGGGCCCAGCAGAGCGCAAATTTCACCGGCGCCAACCTCAAAATGCAAGTCATCGAGCGCCGTGAATTCACCATAACGCACGGTCAGGCCGCGGCAGGCAATCATGATTCCACTGTGCCACGACGGCTACTGCCAGGTGATCCTGTCGCCCGGCAGCAGCGGCAGGCGCAGTGCGTTGGCATCCGAAGGATCGAGTTCCACAGGCACCAATCCGGATGCCGTCAGACGGACCAGTTCCAGATGCCTGGGTGACCTGGCCACGGCGGCCAGCGGCGACCCCCAGACGAAGTGCTTCTCCTCGCCGTTCACCATCACCCGCACCTGCGGCGAAACCGAGCAGGCCTCCGGAAAGATCACGCACGCCCCGTCTTGCTTGCGGCACGCCGCGTCGGCGTCCGTCAGCAGGGCCTTCGTCAGCGCGTCCAGAGCCGCCGGCGTTCGGCCGCCAATCAGAACCGAACTCCGTTCGCTGCCCAGCTTCTTGAACTTCAAGGCGAAGAAGAAACGGTAGTGGCGCCAGCGATTCATCTTCATCAACGCTGTCACGGGGGGCTGATCCGGGGGCCGGGCCCCGGTCAGGTTCGAACTCTTGTCCCGCAGCCTGGGCCGTTCGCCCGGCCCCAGATCGTACTGTGCGATCTCGGTGCCCAGAAACCCCTTCAGACCACGTTTCGGCATGCCCTGCCTGTAGTAGGCGTTCTCGATCTTCAGCCGCATCGGGCCGCTCACCTCAAGCCACTCCTTGCCCAGCACGTACCCGTTGTAGCGCTCGAAAATCTGGCTGAAGGGAATGTCGGGCCCGTTGCCGCGCAGCAGGTATTCGGGCTGTGCCGCCGCCACCTGCCAGCGGGCCGGCCCCAGGGTGGGCCTGCGTGCCGCGCAAGAGGTCAAGCTCAGACAAACCCCGCCCAGACAAACCAAGATCACGGTCAACCGCATCATCTTCGTCTTGGACACCGTATCTCCGGCGTCTGTTCCATGCGCCTACTCTTCGGCCATCCGCGGCCAGTCCTGCCCCAGCAGGCGAGACAGCGCGCGGTCCGCCAGCAGCCGGCCCCCGGTCTGGCACTTCGGGCAGTAGTTCGTCTCATTGGAAGCGTACCGGATCCGCTGAACTTTGCCGCCGCACACAGGGCAGGGAAGTTTGAATCGCCCATGCACCGCCATGTCCGGCCGGAACGCCGTGACGCCTTCGGGGAATTCCCCGGCCGCCTCTGCCCGCAGCCTGGCGGTCCATTCGGTGAGCGTTGCACGGACTGCATCACGCAGCCTTTCCAGCTGCTCCGGCTGCATCTTCTGAGTCAGTTGCACGGGCGAAAGTCCGGCCCGGTGCAGGATCTCATCGGAGTAGGCATTACCAATGCCGGAAAACACGCGAGGATCGGTGAGCGCTCGCTTGAGCGTATGGTTCTCACGCGTGAGCGCTCGCGCGAACTCCTCGGGCGATGCCGCGAACACGTCGATGCCGCCCGGGTCGATCGCCTGCAAGCCTTCCTCGCCGCGGGCCAGCAGAAGGGAGGCCCGCCTCTGCGTGCCCGCTTCGGTCAGCAGCAGAGTGCCGCTGGAAAAATCAAATGCCGCCAGGCCTCTCTTGCCGCCTGGAATCTTCGCCTGCCGCCTGGCCCAATGCAGCCGCCCCGCGATCATCAGATGCAGCACCAGCCAGACGCCGTTGTCCAGGCCCAGCGCGATCCGTTTGCCCACGCGCCGCAGGGCCGCCACCGTGTGTCCCTCGGCCTCGTCGAGCGCCGGCTCCACGGAACGCAAGAGAAACGGCGTTGCCAGCCGGGCCCGCTCGAACGTGTGCCCAAGAACGCGAGCCTCAAGCGCCTCCAGGTACACCGTGATATCCGGAAGCTCGGGCACGGCCAGGCTACTTCTCGCGCTCGCGCACAACCGGAATGGAGCGCTGGGCCTCATGCAGGCCAAACGTGAATACGTCGGTCTGCGCCGCGATGGTCACATATTGCCTGCCATCCAGTTCCCAGGTGATCGGCGATGCGGTGAGCATCTGCCCCATCTGGAAATGCCACAGATGGCGCCCGGTCTTCGATTCAACCGCCACCAGTTGCCCGTCGTCGTCGCCAAAGAACAGCACGCCGCCAGCGGTTGAGACCGTTCCTGCCCACATCGTGACGGGGCCCGTCATGGGATATTCCCAGATCCGCTTGCCGGTCTTTGGATCAAGAGCGCGCATGTAGAACTTGCCCGGCTCGGCGGGGATCTGTTCGCCTCCTGTGCCGGCGAAGCCCTTCATCGGTTGCGGATCCTTGGCCGAACTGGTGTAGATATCGCACTGCTCAAGCACCGGCACATGCAGCAGCCCCGTTTCCGGGTTGAACGACGGCGACATCCAATTGGACGCCCCGCGCACCGCCGGGCAGATCTTCGTTCCCGCGGGCGAGGGCACCTGTCCCGGAACCACGATGGGTCGTCCTTTCGGATCCACGCCCCTGGCCCACGTCAGTTTGTCCACATAGGGCGTGGCACGCAGGAACTCGCCCGTCACCCGGTCGATCACATAGAAGAATCCATTGCGGTTGGCGTGCAGCAGTACTTTGCGGGGCTTGCCTTCCCACGGCATCTCGATGAGCACCGGCCAGGCCTGTGCATCCCAGTCCCAGACGTCGTGCGGCGTGAACTGGAAGTGCCATTTCATCTTGCCCGTCGTGGCATCCAGTGCAAGGACGGAGTCCGAATAGAGGTTGTCTCCCTTCCGGTCGCCGCCATAGAAATCGGGCCAGGGGTTGCCGGTGGTCCAATACAGCAGGTTCAATTCGGGGTCGAAGGTGCCGCTCAGCCAGGTGCCGCCGCCGCCCCAGTCGATCACTTTCTCGTCCCAGGTTTCGGATCCCGGTTCACCGCGCGCCGGAATCGTGTAGGTCTTCCAAAGCTCGTCGCCTGTCTCGGCCGAAAGCGCGGCCACGAAGCCGCGCATGCCGCTGTCCCCACCCCCGACGCCCACGATCAGCCGGTTCTTCACGGCCAGTGGCGCCGCGGAACCAAAGTACCCCTTGGCCGGGTCCGCGTACTGCTTGCTCCAGATCAGGGCGCCGGTGCGCCGGTTGAGCGCCACAAGATGCGCGTCGGTAGTGACAAAGTACACCCGCTCGCCCAGCACCGCCGCGCCGCGATTCACGCGCGACCCCTTCACCTGCTCGTCCTTGAACATCCAGATCCGGCGGCCGGTGCGCGCGTCCAGGGCATGCACTTCGTTCGAGTTGGTGACGTACATCACGCCGTCGTGCACCAGTGGCACGCACTCCAGCCTGCGGCCCACCTCCATGTGATACACCCACTTGGCCGCGAGCTGATTGGCGTTGGCCACCGTGATCTGCTTCAGCGGGCTGTGCCGCTTCCCCGAATAGTCGCCCGCATAGGTTAGCCACTCAGCGCCCATGCCATTGCGGATCTGCTCATAGGAGACCTGCCCCCACACCGCGACCGTCGCGGCAAGTGCAACCAGAAACAGCCTCAACGTGCTTCCTCCTTCGGGGCCGGAGCACGCCCGGCCTGACGGCTCAGAAACGCGATCAGGTCATTCAAACCCTGCCGTCCCAGCCGTGTCTGATAGTCTTCCGGCATCAACGATTTCCGGCTCCATGCCAGCTCTTCCACCTGAGCCTTGTCCACATGATGCAGCGCACCCCGGGCATCCAGAACCTGAAGCGCATAGTTGGTGTTGTTGCGAGCCACACCCTCGAGCTTCCCGCCATCGCGGAAAATCACCGTCACGCCCCGGTGGCCCTCGGTCCAGCGCTCATTGGGCTTCAGAATCGACTCACGGATCGACGCGACGGAACGAGTCAAACCCAGATTGGTCAGATCCGGACCCAGCACCCCGCCCTTGCCCGCGATCTGGTGGCAGTTCCGGCACCCGGCCGACTCGAACAATTGGCCCCCCGCCGCCGCATCGCCCGCGACTGGCGTCTCATAGGCCGATGCGTTGAGCGACCGCACAAACGCCAGGATCCGCCAGATCTGGTCATCGGGCAGCGGCGTGGCCGGCATGTCGGAACCCTTGATTCCACTCTTCAGCGAATCGAACAGCCGCTCATCGCCGGCATTGCGAACGAACCGTGAACTGTGCAGACGCGGTCCGCGTCCGCCTTCCGCGTTCGCCCCGTGGCAACCGCTGCACGAATTCACGTACAGCTTGCGCCCCGCCTCAATGGCTTCTGGTGAGCCATCCACCGGATTCCGAAGCTCGTCCCTGCGCTGGGCCGCCAGACTACACGCCAGCAACACTCCCAGCGCGCGGAACATTGGAACTCGCATCCCTTCTAGCCTACCGGACCGGCGCGCCGCGATGAAACCGGCACGCCTGCTAGCCTGAAGGAACCGGTGTTCGATTATTCCGCACAGTTGGATTCCGCCATTAGCGCCGCGCGCGAGGCCGGAGCGTTGCTGCTGGGCGAGTTTTATCGCCCAGGCGGTCCGCGAGGGACCGCTCACAAAGCCGACGCGGATGGAGAGGCCGAAGACGGCATCTTCGCAGCCCTCAACGCCGCGTTCCCCGGCTACGGTTTCCGTGGCGAGGAGCGTGGCTTGCGCGCCGCCGTACGCGATCCCGCGGGCCACTGCTGGCTGGTCGATCCGAATGACGGCACCAGCGGCTTCTTCCGCGGCTATCGTGGCGCCGCGGTTTCCATCGCCCTGCTTCGCGAAGGTCAACCCGTGCTTGGCGTCGTCTTCGCCTACGCCGCCCCCGATGATTCCGGCGATCTCATCACCTGGGCGGAAGGGCAAGGTCCTGTCCATCGCAACGGCCAACCCGTAAGCCGCGTCTGGCCCGATGCGGTGGATTCCAGTACGCTGCTCCTGGTTTCGCAACACGGTGATCGCCGCGCCGAAATCACGGTCACCCGCCTGGCCCCGATGCGCTACCTCTGCCTGCCCAGCATCGCCTACCGCCTGGCGCTGGTGGCCGCCGGTGAAGGTGACGCCACCACCTCCATCCACACGCTTTCCGCCTGGGACATCGCGGCCGGTCACGCCCTTCTGCGAAGCGCCGGAGCCGATCTGGTGGACGGCAGTGCACGCCCTGTGGCCTATGGCCGCGATGGCAGCGGCGAATGCGAGGGCCGTTGCCTGGCCGGGCCACCTCCGCTCATCCGGCATCTGGCCAGCTTCAAGCTGGACCCGCCCAACACCCCGCTCCCGCCGCCTGACCGGCGCAACCACGTTCTGGCGGTTCCCGTCCGGGACCGCAAGATCGCCCGGCCGGAATGCCTGTCAAGAGCCCAGGGAGCCCTGCTTGGCGCGGCCTTGTCCGGCGCTCCACCCGCTGAACTCGCCACCGGCCTGGCGCGCTGTCTCGCCGACCATGAGGCCTTCGAACCTCTGCCTGTCATCGCCGCCTATCGCGCCTGGCTTGCTTCGAATCCATCCGATCCCGGCGCGGCCCTCAAATCCGCTCTCGGCGGCGGCGCCAAGCTTTCCGCCAGCGAAGACAGTTCCGCCCTCATTCGGGCCGTTGCCCTGGGCGTTTGGGGTTCGCAGGTCACGGATGACCACCTGGACGAGTGCGCCAGGCTGGACGCCGCCATCACCCACCCGCATGCCCACTGCCAGGAGGCAAGCGCCGTCCTGGCCGCCGCCGTGGCGTTTGCCGTGCGGACAGGCGCTGGCCCCCGTCAGGTCTTTGAACATGCGGTTTCGCGCGCACGTCTGCTCAAGCGTCTTCTGCTTTCGGCCGAAGCCGGCCCGCCGCGCGATTTCGAAACGAAGCCGGATTGGGTTCTGGTCGCGTTACACAACGCATTTCACCGGCTGCTCGCGGCCCACTCGTTCGAAGCCGGCGTCAGCGCAACGCTTGAATCCGGGGGGCAGGTGGGGATTAACGCGGCGGTTGCCGGCGGCCTGCTTGGCGCCGTCCATGGACGCGCAGCCATTCCATTCGCGTGGAGAATTGACGTGCTGACGCGGCGCCCCGTGCCCGGAACCCCCGCCCCGCGCCCGCGCGAGTATTGGACCTGTGACGCCCTGCTGCTGGCCGAGCGGCTCCTGCTGGCCGGCGGGGCGAGATAAAATGACAGCCATGGTTTCCATCACCCGCCGCCGCTGGCTCGCCTCCGCCGCCGCTGTGCCCCTGGCCGCGCTGCCGCTCGACCGGATCAAACTCGGAGTCACCACCGATGAGATCGATGACGACCCCGCGGCGGCCGCGAAGTTTCTCCGCGAGTTCAACCTGAACTGGGCTGAGATCCGCAACGTCTGGGGCAAGTACAATACCGCGCAGCCACTGGAAAAGATCCATGAACTGCGGGGCATCTTCGATGCGCACAAGATCCAGACTTCCACGCTCGGCACCGCGTTTTTCAAGATTCCGCTGCCCATGGAGACTCCCGAAGGCCGGGCCACACTCGACAATCAATGGGCGCTGCTGAACTCGGCGTTTGAACGCGCCAAGATCATGGGCACCACCAGGATCCGCACCTTTGCCTTCACCTACCAGGGCAGCGCCGCCGATCCGAAGCACTACCCTCGCATCTACGAACTGGTCGCGCAGGCGGCCCGCATGGCCGGTGAACGCGGCTTCCAACTGGCTCTTGAAAACGTCGGCAGCAGCTATGTATCCACCGGCGCCGAGGCCGCCAATCTGCTGAAGGCCGTGCAGCATCCGGCGCTCGGCCTGACGTGGGATCCCAACAACGCCGGCCTCTCCGGCGAACAGGCTTACCCCGACGGCTACCGCAAGCTGGATCCGGCCAGAATCATTCACGTCCATCTGCGCGATTACCGCAAAGCCGCTAATGGTCAAAAAGGCGACTGGACCGCCGTCGGGGAAGGCGAAATGGACAACCTGGGCCAGATCCGCGACCTGCTCAAGGCCGGCTATCGCGGTACCTTTACCCTTGAAACCCACTACAAGAGCCCGCTCGGCAAAGCTCATGCCAGCCGCACGTCCCTCACCGCCCTGCTCAAAGTGATCGACAAGGTCTAACTGAAAATCGTGCACACTCTCATTGCCACCCTGCTTTGCGCCACCCTGCTTTGCGCCGCCTCTGTCTCCGCCCAGGTCACGCGCACCGAGATTACCAAGGCCACCACGCCCGCCGATGACGCCAAACCCAACTCCGCCGCGGTTCCCGATGTCTACGCCGTGGCCGCCGACATCAAGCGCGTGGTGATTCTGCGCTTCAAATACCAGGCGGACCTGCTCGCGGGCCTGGAGCAGATGGTCAAGCAGCACAAGATCAAGAACGCTGTCTTCCTGAGCGGCGTCGGATCCGTGCGCAACTATCACATCCACTCGGTGAGCAACCGGACCTTTCCTTCGAAGAACGTCTACTTGAAGGACCCGTCCACACCCGCCGATATCATCAGCATCAACGGCTACGTCATGAACGGCAAGATTCACGCTCACATGACCATGGCCGATGAACACCGGGCGTTCGGCGGCCACATCGAGCCAGGCACGAACGTTTTCACCTTTGCCATCGTCACGCTTGGCATCCTCGACGATAACGCCGATCTCACCAGGCTCGACGACAAGACCTACCGCTGACGGTACCGCTCCAACCAGAGCCTCACCGCCACCAGACCATCCGGGGTGAAGTTCTCCGTTCCGGCTCGCGCCAGGGCCTCTTCGGGATTCATCCACTCGCCACCGGCCACCTCTTCGGGCTGATACACCAGCGGCCCATCCCAGGTGCAACTGAAGAGCGCCCCCCAAACCGGCGCCTCGCTCTCGAAGTAGAAGTCGCCGTGGCGGGCGATCTCGACGCCCCGCACCCCGATCTCTTCCGCCAACTCGCGTTCAGCCGACTCCTCATAGCTCTCACCAGCCAACACCACGCCACCGGTCACCGGGTCCAGATAGCCGGGGTAAACATCCTTGGTCATCGTCCGGTGTTGAACGAAAATTTGCCCCGCGGAGTTGAAAACTAGGATATACGTCGCCCGGTGAATCAGGCCACGCGCCCGCATCTCGCCTCGTGTTGCCTGGCCGGTGACGCGATTCTCGCGATCGACAATCACCACTTCTTCAAGGCTCGCATTCATGGCAGAAACTGGTTCGTGTAGGTGTCGCTCAGGTTGATCCGGGCCTCCTTCACCTTGGGCAACGAAAGGGAGAGGCTCTTGTGCACCGCCTCAACGCCCGCTGCTTCAAAGCGGCCGTCCGGCGAAAAACTGGCCTTGTTTCTTTGCAGCGCCGCCGCATACAGCCGGCCGTATTCGCCGCGCAGGGCGGCTGGCATTCGCGCCGCGATCTCGTCGGCCGAATGGGACGCCATCCATTCCAAAGTCGCGCGGATTGCCCCTGCCAGCCGGGCCGCTTTGTCCGGGTGCGCATCAAGCCACGCCGCCGGCGCATAGAGCACCGACGAATACGCCACCGGGGACCCCAGTGCAAACTCCGTGCCAACCCCGTCCCGCGTGTCCGCCAGAATCGAGAGCCCCGGGTTCCGTTCCCGGGCGACGGTCGCCGCCGGATCCGTAATCACCACCGCGTCCACCTTCCCTTGCTCCAAGGCCGCCAGGGCCGTGGTGTTGCCTCCCACGCCAATGGCCGAAACGCCCTCCACGCCATGCTTGGCCAGCAGGTAGGTGAGGAAGAAGTGGGTCGCCGAACCCAGCGCGGTCACACCCACCGTCGCGCCGCCAAGATCCGCCACGCGACGAATTCGGCCCGATGTTCTGGGGCCGGCCAACACCGCCAAACCGGGCGTGCGCAGCATCAGGACAAAGCTGCGTAGCGGCCGCCCCTCGGCTGCCATCTGGATCGTGTGGTCGTGGAAACCACTCACCACATCGGCGCTGCCGCCCAGCAGTGCCTGCAACGCCTTCGATCCACTTTGCAGGTTTTCCAGCCGCACGTCCAGACCGGCCGCCTCGTACTGGCCGAGTTCGGCCGCCAACGTGACCGGCAGATAGACCATGTGATCCTGACCGCCAATCGCCAGCCGCACGGCAGGACGGCCCGATGGACGCGAACAGGCACTCAGGAAGACCAAGAAGAGAATCGGAAGGCGCAAACAGAACCAGGATAATGGATTTGTGCTCACCGCCTCCGGCCTTTCTGTCCTCGTCGAATCCTTCGATCCCGCGGGCGATGATCTCGCCGAAAAGAGCCGTGAACTGGTCCTTGGACTGCTGCGTCACACGCCGGAGCCCTTCTCACGCCATCAGTTCACACCGGGCCACATCACATCCACGGCCTGCGTCCTGCATCCGGACCGACGCCGCTTCCTCATCATCCACCACAAACGGCTCGACCGTTGGCTCTTTCCCGGCGGCCACGTCGAACCGGATGACGGCACCGTCTGGGCCTCTGCCCGCCGCGAAGCCGAAGAAGAGACGGGCATCCTGCTTGCGCCTTCGGATGAGCCGGCCATCGCCGGCATCGACGTCCACGGTATCCCCGGTAAACGCTCAGGCAAACTCGATGAGCCCTATCACCTGCACCACGACCTGATTGTCGCCTTGGCGGCGGTCTCGGACCGGATTCGCGTCACCTCCGAGACAAAAGGCGTCGCCTGGTGCCTCCCCGGGGACGCCCCGCGCTACGGGCTTCCAGCGCCTATCCTGCGCGCCGTGACTCGCGCGCTGCGATGAGCTACCAGTAGATCTTCAGTCCGAACTGGAACTGGCGCGGATTGAACGCGCCGGTGAAAGCCAGCGGGGTCGACGGCAATCCGCGGTTGCCCACAATCGGGTTCGGCAGGGCTGAAATGGGCACATCGCCAACCACGTTGTTCAAGCTGCGGAAGTTCGTCCGGTTCAACAGATTGAACCCCTCGGCGATAAACTCCACATACCGCGACCCTTCACCGTAGGCGAACTTGCGCGCCAAACGCGCGTCGAACGTGGCGAAGTTCGGACCCTGGCCCATGTTACGCCCCAGATGCGCGGGCCTCTTATTGTTCACGTACGTGTCGCCCTGAACATCCACACCCGACATGACGTTAAACGGACGCCGGGAGTTGTAATTGAAGATCGGCGCCAATGTCCACGATCCGAAGACATTCTCCTTGGCGGACTTCCCGCGCCCGGCGCGCCACGGCGACTCATACACCGCGTTCACCACAACCCTGTGCTTCTGATGGAACGAGGAAAGCCCCCGGTCGCCCCGCGCGTTCAACTGGTCGGCCGGCGAATAGTCCGAATTGAAATCCGTGAACTCGTCAATCGCCCGGCTCAGCGTATAGTGCGCATTCAGCATGAAGCCCTTCGAAAAGCGCCGGGTCACCTGCAGGATGCCCGCGTGATAGAAGGAGTTCGAATTCGACTCAAAGACGTTGTGCTGCAAAACCAATGGGTTGATCCGCTCAAACGTCGGCCGCCCGTCCGGCAGCCGTTGCGCACCGTACCGCACGTTGGTTCCACGAATCCGCGCCAGATGAGCGCCCCGGTTGAAGTTGTACGCCGCAGACACAGCGAAGGATCCCACCTGCCGCTCGATCTCGAAACTCGCCTGATGCGCATACGGATTCACCATGTCCGGTGATACCGCGAATACCACCGATCCTGGCAGATTCGGACCCACACGGATGTTGAACAACTGCGAGAGGTCGCTCTCCTGGATGGACCGCGCGTTTAGAATGCCACGCCCCTGCAAAGTCTGGTACACCGTGGCCGACGTCACAAACTGGCCCCGCGCGTCCCGGAACAGGGTGCTCGAGGGCGTCAACAGGATTTGGTTGATGAACCGTCCCGAAAGCGGATCCGATGTGCCAGCGACGTTGGACGTGATCTGCCCGTAGTAGAGACCGTAGCCGCCCCGGATGGCGGTCTTCATGCTCTTTCCCGGGGACCAGGCGAAACCGAACCGGGGGCCGATGTTGTTCCGGTCCTTGGGAATGATCGGGTTATGCTTCTCAAGCTCGTACCGCAGGCCGAAGTTCAGGCTCAAGTGTGGTGAGACCTTCCAGGTGTCCTGTACATAAAAGTGGTTCCGGTAGATCATGTTGACGTAGTTCGGAATTCCGAATCCCTGCTGGTACAACTCAGGAATTCCCAGTGCGAAGGATTGCAAGGCCGTGATCGGTTGCGTCAGGTTGGGAATCAGCCGCTGCTGGCCCGATGCGGTCAGCAGCGCCGCCACCGTATTCGGAAAACTAGGGTCGCCCGTCGCACTGATCAGCACGCTTGCCAGAGGAATGCGGGTTCCGAATGTGAACCGGCCACCGAAGAACGTCTCGCTCTCGATGCTGTTCCGCATCGGGTTCACGTCGAAGCCGAACTTCAGCGTGTGCTTGCCCTGCAGCTTCGTGTAGTTCTGCAGGAACTGATAATGCCGCTCGATCCCGTCATAGGGCAGGAAAATCTGCCGTCCGAAGAAGCCATAGCCGTTGATGTTGATCTCAGGTCCAATCCGATTCGTCGGAATCACGTCCAGTTGCGCGTAGGCGAACATCGCCCGCGTCTCGATGAAAAAGCTGGAAGAGGCCACGTAGAGATCGCCCAGGGCCACCGTCGTATCGGCGCTATCCAGCGAACGGCCCCGGTTGTAGCCGTCCAGGGCGCCGAACGACGAGTTCTGCTGGAAAGCCCACGCCGTGTTGGATCGCAGGAAGATCGAATGGTTGTCCGTGAACCGGTGGTCCAGGCGCAGCGAGAATGAGTCCGTATCCTCGGCGAACGGGAAGTTGCCCGTGTTTTGCGCGAACAGGCGCGGCACTGCCGGGTTGTTGGCCGGGGTCAGCAACTGACGGGCCTGCACCGCCAGTCCGCGCAGCAGAGGATTTCCGGTGGCCTCAAAGAAACCGACCAACTGCTCCTGCGAAGGTGTCAGCCGCGTGAACAGGGAACGGTCGCTGGCGATCGGGACAAAGCTGGTCTCGCGCCGGTTCAGTCTCTCATACGCGGTGAAGAAAAAAGACCGGTCCTTCTTGATCGCCCCGCCCAGCGTGGCACCCGCCTGCACACGAGTGAACGCGGACTTGGCCGGGTCGAAATAGTTGCGCGCCTGGATGTTGCGCTGCCGGATGAACCCGAACACGTTGCCGTGCAGGTCATTGGTCCCGCTCTTGGTGATGATGTTGATGATGCCGCCCTGCGCGTTCCCGAACTCCGCCGTGAAGCTGTTGCGGTTGATCTGAAACTCAAGTGCCGCCTCCTGGGAAACGGACGGCCGCACGCCACTCGAGCCACCGTAGTTTTCCAGGCCGTCGATGTAGAATCCGTTCCCCCGCCCGTTGCTCCCGCCGAAACTCAGCCCTGAATTAGGCGTCTGGATCGGCCGGAAGTTCGCGTCATCCACCAGCGTCGTGGTTTCCACCACGCCCGGCGTCAGCAAAGCGAAATCCAAATAGTTCCGGCGGTTGATCGGCAGATTGTTGATCCGCACCTGCTCCACCGTGTTCGCCTGCTGCGTGCGCTCCGTCTCAACCGGTGGCGGCTCGTCCCGCACCTCGATCTCCGCGGAAACCTGTCCCACCGCCAGTTCCACGTCCATCCCGCGGATGTCGCCCACGCGGATCTCCACGCCCTCGAACCGCTTGCCGGAGAAGCCCGCGGCCTCCACCTTCACGTCATAGGACCCGGGCGGAAGCAGCGGCAGCACGTAGTGGCCCGCCCCATCGGCCGCGGTGGCGCGGGTGAGCCCGCTTGCCGTGCTCACCGCTGTCACCTTGGCACCCGCCACGCCCGCTCCCGAGGCGTCAACCACGTTGCCCCGCAACTCCCCAAACGTGCTCGTGGCCTGCGGGAAAGCGGCGACCGCGAACGTCAACACCAGCCATACCAAGCGAGACATGTGACTCCTTCTCAAACATCAGTCTAGAACAGCTATTGTAATTCTATCGAATACCTATGCGAACAGTGACACTTTTGTTAGCTGCCTTGCCAATTCTGGCCGAATATCACGCCGGAATCGCGCGAACGGACATCACACCCAAGGGATCCATCTGGCTTTCCGGTTACGGCGGACGCAATCACACCTCGGAAGGCGCTCTACACCCGCTTTGGGCCAAAGCCGTCGCCATCTCCGATGGACGCGGCGGCCGCGTGGTCATCGTCTCAACCGACCTGATCGGCCTGCCTCGCGCCGTCTCCGAACAGATCGCCGCCGCGGCCGGCAAAGCCCACGGCCTCCCCCGCGCCTCGCTGGTCCTCAATTCCTCGCACACTCACACAGGACCCGTCGTCTGGCCCAATCTCCACACCATGTTCGGTTTCACGCCGGAACAGCGCCGCACCGTGGATGAGTACACGGCGTGGCTCACCGCCGAACTCATCGCGCTTACGGGCCGCGCGCTCGGCGCTATGCAACCGGTGCGGCTCGATATTGCCCATTCCACGACGGACTTCGCCATCAACCGCCGTCAACGGGCGGCATCCGGCGTGTCCATCGGTGTGAACCGCCAGGGCCCGGTGGACCACGACGTCCCGGTCATTCGCATCACCCGGTCCGATGGCGCCGTGGTGGCCATCCTGTTCGGCTACGCCTGCCACAACACCACCCTCACCGGCGAATTCTACAAAATGAGTGGCGACTATGCCGGCTTCGCGCAGGCCGAAATCGAGCGAGTCAACCCCGGCGCCACCGCACTCTTCCTCATGCTCTGCGGAGCCGACCAGAACCCCAACCCCCGCAGTTCTCTCGCATTGGCCGAACAGCACGGCAAGGCCCTCGCCGGCGCGGTGGCCAAAGCCATGGCATCGCCCATGAAACGCGCCGGCGGCCGCCTCCGCACGGCGTTCACAGTCACAGAACTTCCATTCGCCCCGCGCTCTCGTGAAGACTTTGAGAAGGAACTCAAGGATACCAATGCCTCCAAAGTCCGCCGGGCCCAGGTGATGCTCAAAGCCATGGACGAAAAACGGCCCATCCGTTCGACGCCATACCCGGTTCAGGCCGTCCGCTTCGGCGATCAGTTGACCATGGTGGCTCTGGGCGGCGAAGTGGTTGTCGACTATAGCCTCAATACCAAGAAAGCGTTTCCGCGCGAGGACACAATTGTTCTCGGCTATTCGAACGACGTCATGTGCTACATCCCCAACGTCCGGATTCTGCGCGAAGGCGGCTATGAGGCCAACGACAGCATGATCTACTACGGCCAGCCCGGTCCCTTCACCGAAGAAGTGGAGGAGCGTGTGACATCCGCGATCGCTCAAGTCATGAAGCGCGTCGGCCGCCGGAACTGAGTCCCGGTACAACTCGCTCCGGGTTCTACCCGGAACTGGCACCGAAGTCCTGTTGGCCGCGAGCGGCGCCACCGTTATTCTTGAATCAAGCCCGGACGTAAGGGGCCCAAAACAAAAAAGAAAACGGGAAATTCATGAAAACGACGGTCATTCTTGGGCTTTTTGTGGCAAGCGCGCTGTTCGGCGCCAGTTCAGTTGCGGGCGGTAGCCATCTGGCTTCCGTCGGAAACATGTTTGTGGCGGGCGGCCTCCTGGTGAGTGCCGGCCTATTCCGGCGGTCGGCCGGCCGCTGATTTCATCCGATCTTTTTCATAACCGGAGCGGTTGTCCAGGTCCAACTTCATCGGGCGCCGCTCCGGCCTCCTTGTTTTCTCCAGCCCGCATCCGCCGCGCCGAGCGACAACAGGTTCGCGAACAGCCGAGCCGCACCCGGCACTCCATAAGGCAACTGCCGGTACCACGCGTACGCGCAATACACATAGAGACCTTTGCCGTGCCGCGCCGTAAGCCAACCGCCGCGCTGCGGCGCCTGCCCACGGTCGTTGGTCGCCAGTAGCGGCTTGTACCGTTCATCCCACGTTGTCCAGAACTTGGACCCCCGCTGCTCCACCCATCCCTCGAAATCCCGCGAAGTGATCCGGTTCGGAGCCGTGAACACCGAGTCGGCCGGGTCCAGAATCTCAACCGGCGAATCCTCCTCGCTCACCTCCTCCGCCCGCATGCCCATCGTGTACGGGAACGGGCCGTAGTTGTGGTCGTATTCCTGCGTGTTGTACTGAACAATCAACACTCCGCCGCGCTCCGCATAGTCCAGCAGCCGCGCGTTGTGCACTCGAACATCCTTCCGCGCTGCATACGCCCGGATCCCCAGCATGATCACCGGATAGCGGCTCAAGTCGCCTGCCGCCAGTTGCGTGGTATCCAGCATGTCCACGGGAACTCCAAGCTGCCGGATGCCTTCCGGCACGTCGTCGCCGGTACCCGCAACATAGCCCACCCGAAGCCCCGAAGCCACCTTCACATCCACCACCCGCACGGCGTGCCGTGCCGGTTTCTGGAAGTAGACCGTCTCCAGCCCAGGCTGAGTGATGGGCAGAAACGTGTCCGTGTGCGCACGATCCTCCACCATCGCCCGGGCTGTCACGGGATACTCACCGGGCTGCGTCCCCGCTGCGGGAATCACATGGAAAACCGTACTCCACTCCTCGCCCTCTTTCTCGAACTGGAACGGCGCCCCGGCAGGCTCCGAACGCCAGCCCCCCGGCAGATCGAGCGTCACCGTCCCCAAGGTCTTCCCGGACTGGTTGTTGCGCACCGACACAGCCGCCGTGTACCGGGCTTGGTCAACCGGCAGAATTCCCGCTTCGGTGGCAAATCGCACCGAAACAACGGGCCCTGAGGCCAGGGCGCGGCGCTGCTGTCCGGAAACGGAATCGGCGGAACTTGTTTCCACGGACTCCATCACGGTCCACTCCACGCCGCCTGTCCGAAGCCGCACTCTGGCCTGAAGCGGCGGCGGGGTCAATGGCTGGCTGAACAGGGCCGGCTCGGTGAGCGCATAGCTGGTGGCGCGGACGCTCGGCCGGGTCCAGTAGGCGCGTGAAGAGGCCGCGTTGGCTGCTACCGTCACTTCGAACCGGCCCTTTCCGAGTTCGCGTACGGTCCAGCCCGGCGGCGCCTGGAGCCCGATCTCAAGCACTTCCGCGGCCGCCCGTCCGCGAACGGATGGCGTGACCGCCACGCGGAACGTCTGCCCGGGCACCGCCAGCGCGAACGTCTCAACCGCCCTCATCATGGCGAAGGGCGACGTGGGTGCATTGGCCGGTTCCACCATCGCATCGAGTTCGGCGCCCGTGGCCAGAGTGAGTGCCCGCATGATCTGGCGCTGCTTGATCTCAAGATCGTAGTCCCCGGGCGCGGCCCTTCGCAGCCCGGCGGCGATCCTGAGCGCGTTGGCCAGCGGCGCCACGCAGGCCTCTGGCCGGTCGATGGCAAAAGCCTGCGCCGCGCTCTCCACTTCGCGCGCCAACTCCACGTACTTCGCCAGCCCGAAGTTCGTCCGCTCAAGCAGACTGGCCTCCTTGACGGCGTCACCCACCTGGGATCCCTGCAGTTTGTAGTAGGCGATCTGCGGCCCTGGACGGCCCATCGCCAGGCTCATGCCCTGCGAACGGTGATAACGGTAGCCGTCGCGGCCCAACTGAGCGTAGCTACGCCCAAGCACAGGGTCGTAGATACCGGAGTCCACCGCCACTGTCCAGGCCTCGTTCTCGCGCCACCCCCCGGTGTAAAGCTTCAGTGGCTGCCACGGAGCCAGACCCTCGCCGGCCAGTTCGGGGAATCGCTTCGGGTCGCCCGCCGCCTCAAACGCAGCCAGTGCCATCAACCCGGCCGCCTGATGGTTGCCGTGCCCGTCGCGCACAGTCCCCTGAAACCGGGAAACGAGGATGTGGGGGCGCTCCCGCCGGACGATCCGAACCACATCGCGCAGAAGATCCTCCCGGTTCCAGTTGCGAAACGTCTCCTCCACGTTTTTCGAGAAGCCGTAATCGATGAACCGGGTGAACCGCAGCCGGGCGCCGTAGTGTTCGGCCGCCTTCCGCAGCTCGGCGGTTCGCAGCATCCCGAGCGCATCGAAAAAGTCGCTGCTCACCAGATTCGCGCCCGATTCCCCCCGGTTCAGCACCAGCATCGTCACTTCGGCGCCGTAGCCCCGGCTGAGCCACGTGATCGTGCCGCTGTCCTCGTCATCCGGGTGAGCCGTGAATGTCATCACCCGGGCCGTTGTCTGCAGACGGCGTAACTGCTGCGCCAGCGCCACCGCGCCGCGATCCTCGGGAATGGGCTGCCGTGCGACGCACTGCAGAGCGGAAAGCGTGGCGATGAGCAGCTTGCGTTGGCAGCGTCCCATAAGGACACGACCCTTGCGTTCGAGTCGCATGGTCCGTATTATAAGTGTTCATGAAGCGGACTCTGCTTTTCCTGGCGCTCTCCTGTCTCCCCCTGGCCGCGGAGACCCTCACGGGCACAGTGGTCGATGTGATGTGCAAGGGCCGCGACCTGGCGGGTCACACCCGTGACTGCGCCGTGAAATGCGCCAAGGGGGGCTACGGATTGGTGCTGCCCGACGGCAAGTTCGTCAAGTTCGACGAGGGCGGCAATGCTCGCGCCTTCGCTCTGCTCAAAGCCGCCACCAAGGAGAAGGACCTCAAGGCCAAGGTCAACGGCACCCTCGCTGGCGATGTGGTCAAGGTTCAGAGCCTGGAGTTGCAGTAGCCCGCCGCCTTGCCAGTACCCACGCCGGGAACAGCGGCGGATTGTAGAGCCACGTGTCGATCCATAGCACCACCTCGCGCCGAAGTGTGCTTTCCGGCGATCTCTTCAACGTAAACTGAGCGTGCCGCTTGGCCCGCAACACCGGCCGCCGCACCGCCATCGTGCCCGGCCCGCTGCGTGCGGCATACTCAAGAGCCAGAGCACCCAGCGTGCGTTCCAGTTCCTCCAACGAGTCCTGCCGTACGCCTTCCACCACGGCGGTCATCGGCAGCCCGGTTGCACGGATCAGGCGCCGCAGCGTGTCTTCGGAGATGGGCCGCAACTCCGCCGCCAGCCACCGCGCCAACGGCTCATCAATGACGGCCGGCCGCGCCACGGCGAGCAACTCCGCCAGACGCGCTTGCCTGCTGGACTTTTTGGCCACGGCGATAGTCCGCCACGGCGCGGTTGTGCGCCGCGATTCCTTCCGAAAAGACATGCCCGCCGGAACCATCCGGCCTGGCGACAAAAAACAGGTACTCCGTGCCGGCCGGCTGCCAGGCGGCGCGCAAAGCCTCCAGACCGGGGTTCGCGATGGGCCCCGGCGGCAGACCGGCATTCTGGTACGTGTTGTAGGGATGCTTGGAGTCCAGGTCGGACCGGTGGATCACACCCCGGTACCGCCCTTCAAGCAGCGCAGCGTAGATCGTCGTCGGGTCGCACTCCAGACGCATGTGACGGCGCAATCGGTTTGTGTAGACGGAAGCCACCAGCGGCCGCTCGGCCGGCACCGCCGTCTCCTTTTCCACCAGCGATGCCAGCGTCACCATCCGCGCCACCTCTCCAGCGGGAATGCCAAGGGAGTGCAGCGCCCGCCGGAAACGCTGCGTCATATCACGGCAAAACTGCGCGGCCGAAGTGTGCCGCGTGATGCGATACGTGGCCGGAAACAGATAACCCTCCAGCGTTCGAGCCTCGGGGTCCAAGTCCCGCACCAGGGCCGGATCCCGCGCCGCCGCGAGAAAAGCATCGCTCGCCATCAGGCCGGTGGCCTCCACACGCCGCGCAATGTCGAACAGATTCGACCCCTCGGGTATCGTTACCTCGTAATAGTGGACATCGCCCCGCACCAGTCGGTCCAGAACCGTCCACGCCGAATCCTTCCCCGCGAACCGGTACTCGCCCGCCTGAATCCGCGCACCCATTCGTACCCCGCGGGCCGCCTGAAACAGCCACCGGTGGCGCACCACACCGCGCTCTTCAAGGATCTCCGCCAGACGTCCGCCCGGGGTTCCGCGTTCAATGTCCACCAGCACCGGCTGATCGAATCCCGCATAGGGAGCCCGCAGGGCAAACATCAGCGCCCCGGCGGCCAGCGCCATTGCGGCTCCTCCGATCACCGCGAAACGCATTCCGTCTCCTCGCCCGCGGCTGCTTCCAAGGCGGCGGCCTCCGCCGCGATCTCTTTCGACTCGAGATAACTCTCAAGCGTCAGCATCGCCGAAAGCTTGTCCACCTGCCGCACCCTCTTCGCCAGACTGATCCCGCTCTCGCGCAGCACCCGATTCGCCTCCACGCTGGTCAGCCGCTCATCCCAGAACTCCACCGGTATGCCGCCGCACGCCTTGCTCAGCCGGGCCGCGAACTCGCGCACCCGCTCGCTCTGGCGGCTTTCCGCTCCACTCATGTGCAAGGGGTTGCCGAACAGTAACAGGCTCACTTCCCTACGCGAGACCAGTGCGGCCAGGCGAGCCAGATCTTCCCGGATCGTCGTGCGTTCGAACGTCTCAAGGCCCTGGGCCGTGATGCCGAGTGGATCGCTGATCGCCAGACCGATCCGCTTCTTGCCGTAGTCAAGGGCGAGGATGCGCAAGCATCTTCATTATAGGCCGCCAGCGGAATGATAGATTATTCCTAAGCTCTCTTGATTCCCCCAACCGGATCCGAAAACGGCCGTTTCCCCGGCGCCGCCCTGAACCTTCTCGCGTTCGCGGCCGCCGTGGCACTGCTTTACTATGGCCGTCTGCTCATCATCACGTTGATCCTGTCCACCATCGCCGCATTCATTCTCGAGCCCCTGGTGAACCTCACCATGCGCCTGCGTCTTCATCGCGGGGTAGCCAGCTTCGTCGTCTGCTCGGCCGCCCTGCTGGTGGTCTATCTGACCGGTGTCGGCGTCTATTTCCAGGCCCTCAATCTCATCGAGGATCTTCCCGCTTACACCACCCGGCTCAACGAACTCTCCGAAACCGGCCTGCGGCAGCTTGACCAGACAGAAGAGAGTCTGCGCAAGCTGGTGCCCAAGCGCATGGCCGCGCGCGGTGTGCAGCCGCCTCCTGCGGTGGATACCAAACGCCGTGGCCGCCGCGCCCCCCAGCCCGACCCCGTGCTGCCGCCGCAGGTGCAGGAAGTACGCATCAAGCAGGATGAAAAGCCCCTCTTCGATTACCTCTATGAGCAGGTCAGCAGCGCTTACAACGTTCTGCTCATGGCTTCCTTCGTGCCTTTCCTTGTCTACTTCATGCTCAGTTGGAGCGATCACGTTCGCCGCGGCTTCCTCCAAATGTTTGAAGGCGCCTCACGCCAGGTGGCTGCCCGCAGTTGGGAAGGCGTTGCGTCCATGGCCCGCGCCTACATGGTGGGAAACTTCATTCTGGGGTGCCTTCTGGCGCTCGCCAGTACCATCTTTTTCATGATGCGCGGGGTGCCCTATGCGCTGCTCGTGGGACCCATCAGCGCCTTTCTAAGCCTGGTGCCGTATGTCGGCCTCCCCCTGGCCATCATCCCGCCTGTGTTCGCCGCCCTACCTGTTACAGCCAACCTCTCCGACTACCTGATCCTCGCCTCCACCGTCGCCTTTTTCCACCTTCTGGCGCTCAACCTGCTCTACCCGAAACTGGTGGGCGCGCGCGTGCACCTGAACCCGTTGGCGGTAACCATCGGCCTGATGTTCTGGGGCACGATCTGGGGCGCCATGGGACTGGTGCTGGCCATCCCCCTCACGGCGGCCATCAAGGCTGTGTGCGATAACGTCCGGGGTCTTGGGCCCTACGGCAAACTGCTGGGCGACTAGCGGCCGGCCGCTTTCGGGCCCCCCGTTGTATGCCTCTTGTAGTGATTGATGAGGCCGTTGGTGGAGCAGTCATGCGTGTCCACTAACCCGCTCTGCCTCAACTCCGGCAGAATCGCCTTCGCAAGCTGCTTGCCCAACTCCACGCCCCATTGATCGTAGGAGTTGATGTTCCAGATCATACCCTGCACAAAGATCTTATGTTCGTACATCGCGATCAACGAGCCCAGCGTCCGCGGCGTCAGTTTCCGGAAAAGAATGGAATTCGTCGGGCGGTTGCCTTCAAACACTTTGTGAGGAACCAGCGCATCCAGCTTCTTTCCCCTCATTCCCGCCTTCTCAAGCTCCCCGCGAGCCTCCGCCGCCGTCTTCCCCCGCATCAGGGCTTCTGTCTGTGCAAAGAAGTTTGACAGCAGAATCGCATGGTGATCACCCGCCGGGTTGTGAGACTCCATGGGAGCCAGAAAGTCGCACGGGATCAGCTTCGTGCCCTGGTGGATCAACTGGTAGAAGGCATGCTGGCCATTGGTGCCGGGCTCACCCCAGATCACCGGACCCGTCGTGTAATCCACCCGTTTGCCATCTCGGTCGACGAACTTGCCGTTGCTCTCCATGTCGCCTTGCTGGAAGTATGCCGCGAAGCGATGCATGTACTGGTCATACGGCAGGATGGCGTGCGTTGCCGCGGCGAAAAAGTTGTTGTACCAGACACCCAACAGCGCCAGCACCACCGGAATGTTCTCCTCAAGCGGAGCCGTACGGAAATGCTCGTCCATCGCGTGCCCGCCTGCCAGGAGTTCCTCGAACACATCCATGCCGGTCGAAAGAGCGATCGGAAGCCCAATCGGCGACCAAAGCGAGTACCGGCCACCCACCCAGTCCTCAAACCCGAACATGTTTCTCTCGTCGATGCCGAATGCTTTCACCTTCTCCGCGTTCGTCGACACCGCCGCGAAATGGCGCGCCGTCGCGCCCTCATGCCGCGCCGTCTTCAGCAGCCAGTTCTTCGCCGTCTTCGCGTTCGTGAGTGTCTCTTCCGTGGTGAATGTCTTCGAGGCGACGATGAATAGCGTCGATGCCGGCTTTACCTGCCGCAGCGTCTCCGCCATGTGAGTACCATCCACGTTCGAAACAAAATGCATCCTCAGGTTGCGTTGCGAATACGGCTTCAATGCCTCCGTCACCATCACAGGACCCAGGTCGCTCCCGCCGATGCCAATGTTGACAACGTCCCGGATCGGCTGGCCCGAATACCCCTTCCATGCCCCGCTCCGCACCTGATCGCAAAACTCGCGCATCCGGCCCAGAACCTCATTCACGCCCGGCATGACGTCCTTACCGTCCACCAGCACCGGCCGGTTGGACCGGTTCCTCAGAGCCACGTGCAGCACCGCCCGGTTCTCCGTGATGTTGATCCGCGAGCCCGAAAACATTTTTGCTGCCCATTGTTTTATGCGAGACTGCCGGGCCAGCGCCATCAGCAACCGCATCGTCTCAGCCGTGACACGGTTCTTCGAGTAGTCCACCAGGATGTCCTCGAAACGCAAAGAGAAAGAGTCGAACCGCGAGGGGTCCGCCTCGAACAGCCGCCGCATCTCAACGCGGTGGTTCTTCCGGTAATGCGCCTCAAGCGCTTTCCAGGCGGGTGAATCAGTGAGCGCACTCATGGGGTGTTGGAGTATACTTTTCTAAATCATCTCATCGACGGATCTCAATGGGGATTGAATTGCCGAACTACATTCCGCGCACGTTGCTGTTCGCGGTGAGCCTGTGCCAAGTCTACGCCTCGGCGGCGGAGGCCCCTCCTGCGGTCGAACTGCCCGCCGGCGCCGTCCTTGAGATCCGCCTCCTGCGCGCCCTCGGCACCACCGTCTCCAGCCCAGGCCAGCCCGTTCACGGCGTCGTCATAGCACCTGTCCTCGCCGGCTCCGCCATCCTGGTTCCCCAGGGCGCCATCGTGTCCGGCTCCGTCGCCGCCGTCCGTCGTGTGGGCCTGGGCTTTGTCCGCGAGTCGGCGTCGCTCGATTTGAACCTCGATACCCTGAACGCCGGCGGAGTCCAGGTGAAGGTACCCATGCGGCTGGCCGGGGCCGGCACCGCCAAGGAAACCGTCGATGCCAAAGGCCGCCTCCGCGGTGTCCGCCCCACCGACGCCTTCAGCTACCGCACCGGCAGCTTTCCCTGGCGTGTGGGATTCCTGGTGGCGCCCTTCTTCGCCTGGGAACAGTGGGCGGCCAAGACCGTTCTGCTGCCCATCCCGGAGCCGGAAATCCACTTCCCGGCCGGGGCCGAACTCCGTATCCGAGTTGAGCAATCCATGTCTCTTCCGGACAACTGGGAACTCCACACTCAGCCCGACAACGCTGATCCGCAGCTGGCGGCCGCGGCGGCGGCGCTTCCGGCCCGAACCATTTCGGCCCGCCAGAGCCGGCCGGCGGATATCCTCAACCTCGCGTTCTCGGGCTTTGAAAAAGACATTCGATCTGCCTTCGAAGCGGCCGGATGGCTTCCCGCGGATCCTCGCAACCGCCGTAGTTCCTATCAGGCGCTCTACTCCATCGTCTTCGTAACCCCGTATCGAACGGCCCCCATGTCCACCCTCTTGTTGAACGATCAGCCCCCCGCGCTTGAATACCAGAAGAGCCTGAACACGTTCTCAAAACGCCACCACATCCGCATCTGGTCCGCGGGCGCCGGTCCCGGCGGTGTGCCTTTCTGGGTGGCTGCCGGCACGGAAGACATCGGTATCGCTGTGGTGCCCCGCAAACGCCCCGTCACCCATTTGATCGACACCGAGATCGACCGCGAACGGACGAAGATCGTCAATGATCTGGCATTCACGGGCTGTGTGCCCGCGGCATTCCTTGTGGAAAGGCCTGCTCTCGAACACGAACTGCGCAACGCCAATGAGGATCTGCTGCGCACCGATGGGCGTCTGGCCGTGATCTCCGTCGCCGGCTGCGACGCCCCACGAACCGGCGTCGACGAACCGCACTCCGCGCCAGCCAGTCGGCACGCCATGTTCCGCTACGCCCGCCGCGCCGTCCTCTCGTTCCGCAGCGATATCTGGCGGGGCAACGCGATCTACGCCGGCTATTCGTATACCCGTGACGCCATCAAGTCCGCCACCCGCCGCAGGAACCACTCCGCGCGCCCACCCGTGCTGGCCGCCCGCCGGTAGCCGCCCGCTTACAGGATGCCGAACGTCTCAAACGCCTCCCGTGCGCTCATCCCGCGTTCCAGCGCCTCGCGGACCCTCTTCTCTCCACGCGCCTTTTCCAACGCCGCCCGGAACACGTCCTCCTCGGCCCGCCGCGGCACCACGCAAACGCCGTCGCAATCCCCAAACACCACATCGCCGGGCTCAATCCGCACACCCCCGATCTCAATCGGAATGCGATAGTCGATCACCTTGCCCCGCGGGCCCTGGTCCTGCGCGTAGGACCCGTAGGAAAAAACCGGAAAGTCCTGCTCCAGAATGCCCCTGATATCGCGCAGATACCCATCCAGCACCGCGCCCGCCGCGCCCAGCGTCCGCGCTCGCAGTGTCATCAACTCGCCCCAAAGCGCATAGGTTGGCGAAGCGCCCGTGCAGATGTACACCTCATCCCGCCCCAGCGAATCCAGCGCATCGAACATCAGGCCAAAAGCATGTCCGCTCAACAGTCCATGTGCCGAACCGTGCTCGTCGAACACGTCGGCTTCCAGCACCGGCATCGCCCGGCCCACCAGAACCATCTCCTGCCGAGCCGCCTGAATCCGCGGCGGCAGGAACTGCCTCCGCAGCCCCAAGTTGTCCATCACATCGCCCACCACGGCCACAAAAAGCTCCCGCCGCGCCAGCGTGAACAACTCCTGGTCGCTCTCCCACAATGAACTCAATCGGAACCTCCCCGTCTCAACGCGCCGGGCCAACGCCTCGGCTCAAGTTGCGCCTGTGCGCGAACACTGGTATCGATTGTAGAATCAACACTACCCCCTATGAGCGTGTTGATCCAAATCCGGAAGCAGAAGGCATTCCTCCGCGATGGCGTTTGGCGCTGTGCCAGCCGCGAATTGGAAGACAATCTCAACTCCGCCACCCGCCAATGGATCGACCGCACCGGCGGCCCTCCCATCAGTGACTCGGACCCCGAGCGCACCACCGCCAAACACATCGCCTCCGTGTTCAACGCCCGCGTCCTCATGCGGATTCCCGTCATCACCAGCGAAGAACGCCAGCGCTACCTGCGCCTGCGCCAGATGAATCTCTTCGATTAACCCGGTCTACTTGTACATCGCGAACGCGTACAGCGTATCGCCCGCCCCCACAACAATGTATTGCGTGCCATCCAGCAGATAGCTGATCGGTGCGTTGCTCATGCCCGCGCCCAGATTGGCGCGCCACAGCGGTTGCCCCGTCGTCGCATTCAGTGCCACGAAGTTATTGTTCGGGTCCGCCGCGAACACCAGGTTTCCCGCCGTCGACAACACGCCCGAGCGCGGACCGCCCGGGCCCTCCCACTTGTGAGCCCACTTCACCTTGCCCGTCCGGTAGTCGATCGCCTCCAGCATGCTCTCCGACCAACCGCCCCGGTCGTTGCCGCCCCAGCCTTCAGGCTTATCCTCATCGTCGTAGATGTAGTAAACGCTATAGGCATTCGATGCGTTCACATAGAAAAGCCCGGTTGCCGGACTGAAGCTGGGCGGCGGCCAATTCGCCGCGCCCGCCTGATTCGGCGCCACCAGCGCACCGTCGATCTGCGGGTACTTCGCGGGGTCGGGAATCGGCTGCCCCTTGGCATCCAGACCCTTGGCCCAATTCGCCTTGGCAAACGTCGTTGTCACCACGTTCTTTCCCGTCGCCCGGTCCAGCACAAAGAAATACCCATTCCGCGACGCCTGCGCCCGGCGCGTGTCAACAACTTTGAGACACCCGGCATGGGAATTTACTGACGTTCCTCTCTGTCTGTTGGGCTGGTGTCGACCGGCTTGTTGATCCAAACCTCCGATGGCAGGGGCAAAGGCTTGGGAGGGCGCCGGACGAAGCGGTCTGGGTGCGCCAGGTA